>Ga0164241_10004855_pt1 | contig 12855 bp, 8 predicted proteins | sample OricomyardsoilBY_FD_108780 | JGI IMG/M metagenome (GOLD analysis project Ga0164241, IMG submission 108780) | Backyard soil microbial communities from Emeryville, California, USA - Original compost - Back yard soil (BY) | ecosystem: Environmental > Terrestrial > Soil > Unclassified | place: USA...
AAGCCGCCTCGGCGTTGCACTCCCCGTCTCGATGCCAAAAGACGGCTCGCGTCCCCCAATAGACGCAAAGAGTCCACTCAGAGCGACCCCCCAAATTCTTCTGGCGATCTTCTCCCCCTTGAAGATCTTGGCGGGCTTTTGGGAGCCGCCCTCGCCGCGCTGAGAGAGCTAGAAACGGCCGCTCACGCCGAACACTGCTCCGCCTTGCACGGGGGCCGCGTTGGGTACCACGCGAAACGATGACGTCTCGGGGCGAAGCTCGGGGGGCAGAGGACGTTTTTTCACCCGCCGTTGCTCGGGCTCGAACGAAATTTGCGCCTCGATGATGCCGATCAGCGATACGCCGAGCCACGCGTAGGACGAATACTCGAGCGCCGTCTTCCAGTTCTGGTTGCGGGTGTTGTTGCTCGGATCGGGCTTGTCGAGCTGGCTCGTGGCGAGCACCAAGTGCGTTTCCACCCCCAGCGCAGTGAGCGTGGTCGCTGCCAGCAGCACCTCGCTCGACAGAAACACGTAGCCGAGCGGCTTGTCGCCATTTTGGAATTGGCCGACACCAAACGGCACCAGCGCGAGCCAGCGCGAACGTGGCGTGCTGATGGTTTCTTCTTGCGCCAAACGCTCGAGGGCAACGACGCGCGCGCGCTCACGCTTGGCTCGCGCTTCTTGCTGAGCGGCCAGCTCTTGTGCCTGCTTGATGCGGTCGTCTTCTGCCCTCTTGATCACGTCGAACATCGTCTGACGCACGCGCAGGAAGCGATCGATCACTTGCGGCGGAAAGAGCAGACTGTCCGGCGCCTTCATCTGTGGATTCTGGCGGATGGCTGCTCGAAGCGGTTCGTCCGCCTGCTGGGTTTGACCGCTGCCGATCAAACATGCCGCGTGGTAGACACGCGCGTTCTCGATGATGTCGGGATCGTGGAACGGGTGAGGCCCCTCGGGGCTCAACAGATGGCTCAACGAGTCCGCGCAATCGACATACTTGCCGGCGTCGTACAAGTTGACCACGCGCGCGAGTTCGGCAGCGTCTTTCAACCGTGGGGCCTCCTGGACCAGCGGTCCACGGGGCGCGGTTTGTGCGCGAAGCGACGACGCAAATAGCGCCATCCCCAACACAGCGAGGCTCGTACGAAAACGCGAAAGACTCATCCGGTACCCCCCAAGCCGGGAGGTTATGGCCCGGGGACAGTGAAGAGTCGACCGGGGCTGAGTATCAGGTCAAATTCTTTCGGGGGCAGCCCGCTGGTCGGCGGGGACAAAAGCGTGCAATGGGCGTGCAGGAGGGCGGTCGCCATGCGGATTTTTTGCTGTCCGGGCACATTGAACGAGCCGAGTTCGCCGCAGCTCGCGGTCGTCCCGGGCAAGCCTTGGAATTCGATCAGCGCGGGCTTGAACTCGATGGTGCCACGCACGGTCTGCACCTCACCGGGGCTGCTCGGCCTCGCCACGTTCACGGTCATGGTCTGCGGAGCGACGCAGCACTCCTCGTTCGGAGGGACGAACTGGAAGGTGTGCGGACCGACGGCAAGCTCGTGCGGGGGCCCGAACCAGACGATCTCCTGCCCGTCGACCTTGACGATTGCGTTCTTGGGTCCGTCCACCAAGACCCGCACCGTCGCGAGCTCCAGTACCGCCGCTGATGGTGAGGGTGGCGGGCGCGCTGGCAAGTGCCCGGCGCGACGGATGCTCTCCGGCGTCGCGCGTCGGGGTTCGACGTTGGCGGAGAGCGCGGCCGGAGTCTGCGCGGCGCTCGGAGCAGGTCCGGGTACGCCCGCGCTGGGGCGAGGCTCGGTGGCACCGGACGGGTTCAGCGGAAGCGGTCGCGCACGCAGCCAAGCTGCAACGCCGGCAGTGAGGCCGGCGGCACCTGCGACCACGAGAAGTGCGACCGCACTGCGCCGCACGACACGTCGCACACGCTCGCCGCGAGCGATCTGCGCGACTTGACGCAAGAGCTCTGCGTCATCCGGGCGAAACGCCAGCGCGCGATTGAACGCCGCCGCAGCGGCCACGAAATCTTTCGCTCCGCGCGCGGCGTTGGCGCGCTTGCACAATTCGGCCACTAAACGCGGCTCGTACTCGCGCTGATACCCGGCACCGTCGCGCAGAAATGCCCAGATTTCACGACGGAGATCGGTAAACCCGAGCTGGGCGAGCTCCGTTTTCAGCTCCTCCCCCATCTCTCGCGCGCTTTGATAGCGATCGGCGGCATCGCGCGCCAAGGCGCGCCCGACGATCCGTGACAGGCCCGCGCCAACCGTCGGCATTGCGCGCTCGGCGGGCGTGAATGTGCCATCGAGAACCCGGCGCAAGACTTGCGCTGGGTTCTTGCCGTCGAACGGCAAATTGCCGACCAAGGCTTCGTACAACAAGACACCGAGCCCAAAGACGTCCGCGCACGCGCTGACATCGCCACCTTCGATTTGCTCGGGCGCCATGTGCGCGGGCGAACCCAGCACTTGCCCGGTGGACGTCACGCCTTGCACGTCGAGCAACTTGGCGATACCGACCTCGGTGGTCTTGATCCGCGCGGCTCCTGCGAAAGCGCCCTCCGACTGACCTTCGGTCGGCATTTCGACGAGCACGTTCTCCGGCTTCATGTCGCGGTGAATCACGCCCAAACCGTGCGCATGCTCCAACGCCGCAGCGATCTCCACGGCGATCGCCGCCGCGATTTCGGGCGGCAAATGGCCGCGCTGCGCGATTAGCTGGCGCAGCGTGGTGCCACGCACCAGCTCTTGTACGAGATAGCGCTCCGGTTCATCGGCGTCCGAAACGTCGTACACCTCCACGATGTTCGGGTGTTTGACCTTGGCGACCGCGCGCGCCTCGCTCACGAAGCGCGCAGCGACCTCGGCATATTCACGCAGGTGATAATGGATGACCTTGACCGCCACCTCGCGGCCGAGGCGGCGATCGCGGGCGCGGTACACGGTGGCCATGCCGCCGTGGCCAATCTCCGCGATGAGCTCGTATTTTTCGAGCTCGGGGCTACGGCCGGAAAGCGCGGTTAACAGGCCCCCCTCCGTCGCGCCTGGCGCATCACGGCAGCTGCTCCACTCGCACCGCGTTGGTTGCACCGCGCACGCCGACGCGCGCGCCGTACACCATCACGTAGCGCTCACCCGATTTGACGAGCCCGTTGTCGGCCAAGATTTGGCTCGTGCTCTGCACCTGTTCTTCGAGGTTCGGCGCCGCCGCGACCAGCGTGCGCGGCGAGACGCCCCAATACAGCGCCAAGCGGCGGAGCGTGCGGTCGTCCGTGGAGAACGCCAGGATCGGCGCGCTGGGCCTGGCTTTGGACACGAGCCGCGCGGTGAGCCCCGTTTCGGTCAAGGTCACAATCAGCCTCGCGCCCACCTCGCGGGCAATCGAACAAGCGGCGTGGGCGATCGCGTCGGGCGTCGTGTGGTCCGGCTCTGACGCCGACGGCGCGAAGAAGCGGCTGCCCTCGGCCTGACGAATGATGCGATCCATCATGCGCACCGCTTGCAAGGGGAACTTGCCGCTCGCGCTCTCCGCCGAAAGCATCACGGCGTCGGCGTTGCCGAACACTGCGTGGGCGACGTCGCTCGCCTCGGCGCGGGTGGGGCGCGGCGAGTCCACCATCGACTGAAGCATCTCCGTCGCCACGATCACCGGCTTGCGGTGGATACGACAGGTACCGATGATCTGCTTTTGAATCACGGGCACTGTTTCGGGAGGGAGCTCCACGCCCAGGTCACCGCGCGCGACCATGGCTGCGTCGGCGGCCCGCACGATCGAGTCCAAACGCTCCACGGCGGAAGGCGTCTCGATCTTGGCGATGATTGGCGTGGGGCGGCCCTTGCGCTCGCAGATCTCACGCAGCTCTTGGATTTCCTCGGCGCGCCGCACGAACGAGAGCGCAATGTAGTCCACACCGAGCTCCAGCCCAAAATCCAGATCTTTCTTGTCCTTCTCGGTCAGCGCCGCCAAGCGCAGGCCGGACGAAGGAAGATTTACGCCCATACGCGGGCGCATCGGTCCCCCGTGCTCGACTCGACACTCAACGCGGTCACCCCGGATCGCGAGCACGCGGAGTTCGACTTGGCCATCCGAAAGGAGAATGCGGTCATCGACGCGAACGTCGTCCTTGAGCGACGGGTAATCGATCGAGATGGTGTGATCATCTCCCGTGTCGCCCGAGACCAAATCGACGGTCTCACCGTTGTTGAGCACCGCCGGGCCAATCTTGCCAGTGCGAATCTTCGGGCCACACAGATCTTGCAGCAATGCTACCGGTTTGCCGAGCGCGTTGCTCTCGGCGCGGACCATCTCCACCATGTGCGCGTGATCAGCGTGCGAGCCATGAGAGAAGTTGAGCCGCGCAACGTCCATGCCCGCCTCGATTAGCCCGCGAATGGCTTCGCGGCTGTTGACTGCGGGACCGAGGGTACAAACGATTTTTGCGCGGCGAGCGATCATTGATTCTGTTGGTCCGTCTAGTTGGCTGGGGCTCTAGTCGCGGCCGCTGCCTTCTCGTGGGCTGCCAGCATGCCACAATGCAGCACTCCTCGGGTAGCCGGCTCGCGCGGGAAAGTTGCCAGCTTTCCTTGCCATTTCCGTGGCTCAGCGTGGAGGTCCTTTTTTTGTGTTGCTCGTTCGCTTTGACTTTTTCACTCTTTTTTTCAAGCCCCCGCCCATGAGCAGTCAGTCTCCAGCGTGGAGGTCCCACCGCTGGATGGGCTTGCCGGGAGCGACTTTCTGCGTTTGCGTCGGGCGGGGGCGCTGGTAAGGACGCCTGCATGCACGGCACGTACGGCTTTCGACGCAATGCGCAAGGGCAAGCTTGCCTCGGCAACACGCCTCTGACAGACCTTCTCGCGCAATCCACGCTCGAGACCCCAGTCTACTTTTATGACCTCGACGCGATCGCAACCGAGGCGCGTGCGCTGATCGCTGGTTACGGTGACGCGCCTCACGTGATTGCGTTTGCCGTCAAAGCAAATTCCGCTGGCTCGGTGATCCGGACCCTCGCCGCTGAAGGCACCGGAGCAGACGTCGTTTCTGGGGCGGAATTGGAAGTGGCGATCGCCTGCGGGATCCCCGCGGACAAGATCGTCATGAGCGGCGTCGCCAAGAAGGACAGCGAGCTCGACCTTGCGATTTCCTCGCGCGTTCTTGCGATCCAAGCCGAAAGCGTCGAGGAGCTGTATCGCATCGCCGCTCGCGCACGCGCGTTGCGGCGACAAGCGCGCGTCGGATTTCGTCTCAATCCGGGCGTCGAGATCGAATCACATGCCCACATCTCGACGGGCCACGACAAGGCCAAATTCGGAATCGCACGCGCCGACGTCGGCCGCGCCTTCGAAGCCGTGGATTCGGCAGGCGAAGCGCTGCTGGCCGTCGGTCTGTCAACCCACGTGGGGTCGATGTTGGGCGAGGTCGAGCCCTATTTGAAGTCCGCGCGGCACGTGTGTGACGTGGCGAGGACGCGCCGCGCTAGCCGCGCCGGGCTCGAGTACGTGAGCTTCGGAGGCGGCTTCGGCATCGACTACGGCACGGGACAAGCCGCGAAGCCTGCCGACTTTGGCCGAGCCGCGGTCCAACTTCTGCGCGCCGAAGGCCTGTCGGATTTGATGCTCGTGGCCGAGCCAGGACGCTCGCTGGTGGGGTCGCACGGGGTCCTGGTCTCGAGCGTGGTGCAAAGCAAGGTCAGCGTCGAACATCGCTGGCTGATGATCGACGCCGGCATGAACGACCTGCTGCGTCCGGCCTTGTACGGCGCAAAACACCGCATCGAGCCGCTCGATAGTGCACCTTCTGCGCAGGAATGGCGCGTGGTGGGACCCGTCTGCGAGAGTTCGGACGACTTCGGCGTGCACGCCATCGGCAGCGAGCCCCCCTCTAGCGTCGTCATCCGTGACGCCGGCGCGTACGGCTTCACCATGGCCAGCGAGTACAACGGTCGCGCGCTGCCGAGTGAGGTGTTCGTGCGAAACGGAGTGATCGTCGGCAGTAGCCCGAGCCCCGGCACCGCTGCCTGGGTCAAGCGCCGGCTACAGGCTTGAGCCTCGACTGAACGGCGTAGTCACGAAGCCGTGCCAACTGAGCAGCAAGAGCACGGCTTCTTCGCGGCTTGCTCCGTCGGGATAGCGCAGCGCGCCGCGGGCCTCCAACCAAGGACCCGCGGCGGACGCCAAAAGCGGGATGCCCAAGCCGAGCTGCGCGTCGAAGCCGCGATGTGACGTACTCCCCTGTGCGCCCGAACCCGCCCAAAAGGCGCCTAGGGACAGCGACAATGAATCGACAGTGAGATCGAACAGGGCACAACCTGTCTGGAGCCCCTTCGCCCAACGCGGCACGAACAGCGGGCGTAGATCGACCCCTACGCCAAAAAGCGAGGGCGCGGATTCGTCGCCGGCTTTGATTCGGCCATTGGCGTACACGCCTGCGATAGAGAAGTAGTGCGCAGTCGCGCGAAGCGCTGGCGCCGCGTGCCCAGCCGACCCCAACTCCGCACCGAGCCCGAGCCCAAGGTCGAGATCGCCGTCGAAACGACCGTACACTCCATCACCCGAGGCCCCCTCGGCGCTCCACGACGAACGCGGGCCCGCGCCTTCGGCCCGCGCGGTTCGCGGGGCGAGCTGCGTCGAAATCAGAACTAACGACGCGCTCAGCGCGCTTCGCAGCAAACGAGGGGACACTCTCCACACCGAGATTGTCATCATCGTTCAGTCCATCGCCAAGCGACGAATGATCTCGGGCCGCAACTCTGGTGCGAAAATCAGGCGAATGCGCGACATTTTTTCGCCCCTCAGTCGCCCGAGCAAAAATGATACGTCCGCCAAGGCACGAGTTTGACCGCCCGGGAACACGACCGTCAGTGGGTCTTGAAGGTCATCGAACGCAGTCGTCGAGGCCGCGTCCAAGCCAACGTAAATTTGCGGATCCAGTCCCGCCTCTCGTGCCACCTCCCGCGCGATGTCGAGCGCCCGGACGCGCGCATCCGGAGTGGCCCTTTCGTCGAACAGTTCGTACGTCTTGAACAGCTTCCGCGCGTGGAAACGCTGTGTCAGGTCCGAAAGAATTGGGTTTTTGCTGTGCCTCCAGGCGCTCAACGCAACCCACAGGGAAGAGTCGTCGAGCTCTAGATAGTCCGCGAGCGCGGCGTCGCCGCCCTGCGCGAGCGACACGATGGCCGTCGGCGTCGCCGGCAACCGGTCGCCATTAGCCAATATCTTCGCGACCTCGTTGAAGATTCGCCCGAGCATCCACTCGCTGGCGCGCTCGGTCTTGTGAAAATAGACCTGCTGGAACATGAACAACCGCGCGAGCACGAACGACTCCATGGCGGGGACGCCCTTGGCGCCGTCTATCGCGAGCGGCGGCGCTTGGCCGTCTTCGGCGACGCCGAAGCGAAGGCTTCGTAGTAGCCAATCCAGATCGAACGAGCCGTAGCTCACTCCGGTCGCGTGCGCGTCACGCAGCAAATAATCGCAGCGATCCACGTCGAACGTGCCGCTCACGGCGCGAGCCAAAAACGTGAGCTCATGACGCCCATGAACCAGATCGACGACGCGCTCCGGCAAGCCGTGATCGAAACGCTGCAGGACCGCGTGAACCTCGGTGCTCGGATCGAGGACGATACGCGTCGTCCAGTCCTCGTGCTTCTTCGAGTCCGGCAAGGCTTGTTCGAACAAATGCGAAAAAGGCCCGTGTCCAACGTCGTGCAGCAGTGATGCTGCGAGCGCGTCGCGCGCGCGTTCGGTGGTCAAGCGCTGCCAAAACGGCAGTTCTTCGTGCAAACCACGCAAGCGTCGGATCAGACGAGTCATCACGCACGCCGCACCAATGGCGTGCGCAAAGCGCGTGTGATCGGCGCCCGGATACGCGAGCGAAGCGAGACCAGTCTGCCTGATCCGACGCAAACGCTGGACTTCAGCGCATTCGAGCAGCGCCGGGACAATGGCTTCCTCCGGCGTTTCGAACGATACGAGGCCGTGGACTGGGTCTCTCAAGATCATGGGCGCCGCACTGTACGCCACTGTACCAGATGCGTTGCGCCATTCCGCTCACGGTGGCAGAAGGGCCGAAGTCCAGCCAACCCGCCTCTGTGAGTTGCGACACTCCCGAAAGTGAGGAGATTTGTCCGGACGTCGCCCGAGAAGCATCGACATATCTCGGCCTTCCGAGGTTTTTCGGCGCCCGCGGCTGAATTCGGGGCGAAGGGTTCGGCCATGCGCGGCACGGGCAAGGTTACGGACCTGAAGGACGTGAAGCGCGGGGGCTAGGAAAAATACTGCGCGGCGGAAGTAAGTGGCGCTGGACAGCATCTGAAAAATTGGAGACAACTATTTGTGAGATAGCGGGGAAGCATGCCCCGAGACTACGCACACGTGACCGTGCTCACGATGCGACGATGGCGGCGGGAAGTCCGGTGCTAGTATCCGGGTGGTGATGAATGGCAGTTGCTGAACTGGGCGTGGAAATCGAACGAGCGCCGCGTCTACAAACAGTTGGGCTTTTTGAACTGCGCCAGTGATTGCGACCGCGAATTGCGACAGTGACTGAAGTGACCGTGCTGGGGGGCATGATAGCGGGCATGATAGCGGCCGGCGTCTTGAGGGAGACGAAAGGGAGAGGCTTTCCAAATTCGAGCGAGAAACATTTGTCAAAAGCTAAAAAACTGCGCGTGCGCGCCTGGACAATGGGCCTAATTCGCGGTTTGCTAGTGAGATCCCATGCCGTCTCGTAAAGACCAGGAATCGCCAAGCGCGGGGGCGATCCGCTTGGTGGACGTGCTGCGACAACTGCCGGAGCGCGAGCTCGGCTCGCTGATCGCGCGCCTCAAGATCCGAATCGACGAGGCCAAGCGCATCGACGTGCCCTCCCAAGTTGCGCGAATGCTGCTGCAACTCCCGGAAATGCGCGACGCGGGGATTCTGCCCGGGCCGACCCGAGAGCTCTTGTACCGCGTGGCTGAAGCGCGTGGCGTGCTCTTCGCTCAGACTCTTCCGCCCGCGGTCGAGCCGCTGGTCGCCCGAGGCATCGTTTTCATCCGCGGGCGCGACAAGGGTGTGGAGCTTTTGCTGCCCATCGCCCACATGCTGCAACTGCGGAGTTGGGAGGGTGAAGACCCGCGGGGTGCGCGCGCGCTCTTGGCTCAGCTGCACCCCGACGTTGCCAACAGCATTGCCGGTCATTACCTCGGTCGACCCGCGACGCCCCCCGTGGCGCTCTGCCTCGAACCGGCATGGGAAGTATTCGCAGACCAGCGGCGCCTGGAGCGCGAGGTGGAAGAGCTCGCCCCGCTCGAACGAAAGCTGTTGAACGCGATTGAAAAAGTGGGCGGAGAAGTCGACACCGAAGAACTGCTCGATTTGGAGCGCGAGCCCATGCGCCTGCGCGGCGCGACGGGAGCCACGCCGTCTCGCCGCGGGGTCGGCTTCGCGCTGGAGCGACGCGGTTTCCTGGTACCGGTGCACCCCAATCGCCACGTCATTCCGAGCGAGGTCGTGGCCATCGTCGGCACACAGCGCCGCGTCGAACGCGAGGCGCAACGTCGCGAAATCCGCAGCTTCGTGCTGGCCGAGGATCATGCACCGCGACGCGCGCGTTTCGCGGAGGATCCTGCGCCAATCGCCCTGGCCATGGCCCTCGCGGTGCGCGATCCATCGGTCGAGGTGCGAGCGGGCGTCGGTACACCTCGTTCATTGATCACCAAGTTCGCCGCGCGCTTCGGGCGTGATGCGGAGGTCATCGCCCTCGTCGCTTCCCTCAGCCGCGCAATCGGTTTGTGGGACCCGTCCGCGGTGAGCACGGCTTCACCTCCAGGCTCGCACAGCGTGGGCGACCTCGGCCGCGCGCTGTTCGAGGCCTGGCGCCGTGGCGGCGCTTGGGATGAAGCGCGTCCGGACGGCGAAGCCCTGCGCGTGACCGCCGACGCGCGCGAGACGAGCGCGGTGGGCGTCGTTCGCGAGCTGGTGTTGGAAGCGTTGCAAGAGCTCGGTGACGGACGCTGGGCGCCCTGGGAGGCGATCGCCGCATACGTGCGCTCCGACGCGCGCGCTCCCGGCGTTGCCCGTTTGATCGAGCGCTGGGCTCAACGCGCTGGCGTCGAACCAATGACCCCCGCCGAGGTCGCGCGCCGCATCGCGCTCGAAACCCTGCACGTGCTCGGCATCGTTGATTTGGGCGACCCCGAGTCTGACGACGCCGAATCCATCGGACCGACTTTGCGCATCACGCCACGAGGTCGCGCCTTCTTGTCGGATGCGCCGCCCGAGTCGCGCGTCCCCACCAGCGCCCAAGCCAGCCGCTTCTTGGATACGCAAGCCCTACGTATCGGCACGTCTGCCAACGTTGGCAGCGTGATCTCGCTGGCTCCGTTCGTGGAAATCGGGGGCGTCGCCAGCGCTTCACTCGACATCCTGATCACTTCTCAGGCGCTCTCGCACGCCTTGAGTGCCGGCTTCGACGGTGAAGTGATCCGCAATCGGCTGGAGCTCTTGGCTCCCCTGCCCGACCCTATCGCCCGCACGCTCACCCAAGCGAGCACCGTCATCGGCCGCGCCGAGTTCGTCATGACTCAGGGCTTCCTTTGGGTCGAAGATCCCGAAGTCCGCGAGCTGCTGCGCACGCGGCGCCAAAGCGCTGATCTCTTCGTCGATCCTTCGCCGCCCTCGGGTTTACTGTTGGCCATCGGTGTCGATCTCGAGCGCGTGGCGCGTCGTTGCCGCGCGCTGGGCGTAGAGGTCCTGGTCGACGGCGAAGTGTACCGAACTCGTTCGATCCCACCGGGTCGCGGCAGCGGAGCCCGCCGCCTGGATTCCGCGGGCACCATGGCCGCGGTGCGTGCGCCGTCGCAGGGCGGGATGCCAGCGGCCCGCACTTCTTCGCGCCCACCGTCGGCGCGTCAGCCCGCTTCGCGGTCGGGCGCGGGCTCTACGCCACCGCCCGCCAAGCGGGGCAACGGCGCGTAGCTCGCGCGCCGACTCCACGCTTTAATCAGCATTCCGGTACTGCGTCGATCGGCAGCGACTTCTGCACGAAGCCGACCGCGCCCAAGGGCGCGATCAGCAGCACGAGCATCAGCCCCTCGAGCCGAATCGAGCATTCAGCGGAAAATTTCGGACTTGAGCGCGAACACGCCGCTGACGGCGATGCGGTCGGTGCCCTCGATGCCGCGAAGCACCTCCACGCGATCACCATCCTGAGCACCGAGCGCGATCGCGCGTGGTTCGACCGAGAGCTCGCCGTGAGCCACGAACACCGTCGGCTTGCCGTCGACACTGCTGACCGCCGAAAGCGGGATCGTGACCGCCTGGGAGACCGGGGCCGAGGTATGAATGGTCGCAGACACCGATTGCCCGGGTCGCAGTCGTGACTGAGGGTGTTCGACCACGATTCGCACCGGAGCCGTTCGCGTCGCCAAGTCAATCACGTCACCGACGTAGGCGACCACGCCGTGCACTGGTTCATCACCTGCGATCGTGGATGCGACGTCGACCGTGTCGCCGTTGCGAATTGCGCTGAGCTGACCTTCGAACACCGCCAATTCGACCCAAACTCGGTCGAGGTCCGCCACACGGAACGCCGTCAGCGTCGCTTCCACGGATTGTCCGCGGCTCACGTTGCGTTCGACCACGCGCCCGGCCAGCGGCGTGGTCAGCCGCAAAATGCCGGTCGGCCCGTCGTTGGTGCCCCCCAACGCGCGCACGCGCTGCTCGGCGGCCGCGAGATCGGCGCGTGCGGACACCGCTTGAGCCTTGGCCAGCTCGGCGTCGCGGTTTGCGGAGATCTTGGCCTCGGCCAGCTCCGCTTCGCGCTTCTCGTTGGTGGTCGCTGCTTCCGCGTGTGCGCGCGCCGCCAACACGGAGGCTTGAGCCTGGCCTAGGTCTGCGCTTTCGATCTCGGCTAGGAGATCGCCGACCTTCACCGTGTCACCTTCGAGTTTGAATACTCGGCTAACGCGGCCAGCAATGCGTGAACCAACCGCCGCCACTCGGTCCGGATCGAACGTAACGGTACCCGTCACGTTGATCATCGGCTTGAGGCTGCCCTGGGCCGCCGCCGCAAATTCGATCTGCTGCCGCTTGGCGAACTCCGGCGAATAGCGAATCCATTTACCGTCCATGTGCGGGACGTCGCGCTTGTCCGTATTGGACTGCGCGCTCGCCTTGGGCTCCGAGTGCGTGAAATAGATGACTGCGGCGGAAGTGAGGCCGATTCCAAATGCAATCACGGTCAACCGATGCGCGAGCTTTTTCATGACTTTACTTCTCCACCGACAGCGCGCTCGAGTTCGATGCGCGCGACCCAAGCCGCTTCGATAGCGTCGATGCGACTCGCCCGAACTCTGAGCGAATCACGCGCCGCGGCCAGCAAACGAAACACGTCGAAGCGCCCGGCTTGGAAGCCTGCCTCGGCGAAAGAGAGAGTGCGCTCGGCCGCAGGCACGGCCTGCGAAGAGAGCCGGTCGAGCTCGCGACGGCTCGATTCGTAGCTGCCCAAAGCGGCGAGCACGGCGCGTCGCAAGAGGCGCGCTTCCAATGCGAGATCGGCCTCGGCACTCTCTCGCGCCCGCGCCGACTGTGCGCGCAAGCCCTGGTTGCGCTGGGCAACCGGGAGTTCGACGCTCAGCCCGAGCACCCCATAAGTCGGCGAGAGCGGTGCCGAGTCGACACCCGCGTAGAAGCCCACTTTGGGGAAGACTTCCTTGCCCAGGCGCTCTTCGGTAGCGCTCCAAAGCGCAACCCGCGCCTGAATCGCCTTCAGTTCGGGGTGTGCGGTGAGCGCGCGCTGCAGCAAGGCGCTCACTTCATCGACCTGCGGCAGCTCGATCACGGAGCTGGTCAGCGTGAGCGCCACCTCGGAGTCGAGGTCGAGCGCGTC
>Ga0164241_10004856_pt1 | contig 12854 bp, 10 predicted proteins | sample OricomyardsoilBY_FD_108780 | JGI IMG/M metagenome (GOLD analysis project Ga0164241, IMG submission 108780) | Backyard soil microbial communities from Emeryville, California, USA - Original compost - Back yard soil (BY) | ecosystem: Environmental > Terrestrial > Soil > Unclassified | place: USA...
CATCCGCGTCGACGACCACACGGAGCCGATCGCCGAGGTCGGGCGGATCCTCGGGCTGGTGCGCCGCGACCTGCTGCCGTTCATCGCGATGCTGCCGGTCCGCGGCGACTGGGCCGACCGCCTCGACGAGGCGGCGATGGCGCTCCTGCGCGGCGGCCCGGAGGAGCGCGGATGAAGCTCGGGATCTTCATGCCCAACCTCGCGGGCGCGCCGGGCGTGTCGCTGGCGCCCTCGTCGACGACGCCGACGCTCGAGTACAACGTCGCCGTCGCCCAGCTGGCCGAGAGGATCGGCTTCGACTTCCTCCTGCCCGCCACGCGCTGGAAGAGCTTCGGCGGCGCGTCCGACCAGCAGGGCCCAGGCCTCGACCCGTTCATCTGGGCCGCGGCCGTGGCGATGCGCACGAGCCGGATCGGCGTCTGGTCGACGATCAACGCGCCGATCGTGCCGCCGATGCTCTGCGCGAAGCTCGGCGCCTCCATCCAGGAGATCAGCGGCGGGCGCTGGGGCCTCAACGTGGTCAGCGGCTGGAACATCCCCGAGATCGAGATGTTCGGCAAGACCGCGGTCGCCCACGACGAGCGCCACGCCGCGGCCGAGGAGTGGGTGCAGGTCGTGCGCACGGCCTGGACCGAGCAGGACTTCGACTTCGACGGGCGGTACCACCGCGTCTACGGCGGGTACCTGGCCCCCAAGCCCGACCCGCTGCCGACGATGATGGTCGCCGGCGAGTCGTCGTCGTCGGTCGACCTGTCGGCGCGCCTCATGGACTGCCACTTCATGACGTCGGACGACCCGGCGAACCTGGCGACGCGCGTGGCCGACGTGCGCGCCCGCGCCGCCGCCCACGGCCGGACGCTGCAGCTCTACTGCCCGCTGTTCGTGCTCGCCCGCGACACCGAGGCGGAGGCCCACGCGGCGCTGGAGCGGATCGTCGGCGACGCCGACCTGATCGCCGTCGACAACGTGCTGCGGATCCTCAACATCAAGGTCAAGGGCGACAGCCGCGCCGACCGCGGCTACGGGCAGTGGCGGCGCTCGGCGCTCGAGGAGCGCCTGATCACCGCGTTCCTGCAGCCGCTGCTGGTCGGCACTCCGGAGCAGGTCGCCGCCAAGCTCGGGGAGTACGTCGCGGCGGGCGTCGACGGCGTGATGCTCGACTGGCACGACTTCCTCGGGGAGCTCGAGTACTTCGGCGACCGAGTGCTGCCGCTGCTCGAGCAGGCGGGGCTGCGCGCTCCGTTCGCGGGGACGGTCCGATGACCGCCGTGGCCTGCTGCTCGGGCGCGTTCGGCGCCGCCGGGATCGCCGAGGCGACGGAGCGGATCGCCGCCGCGGGGTTCGACGGCGTCGAGCTGAGCGAGGCGCACGTCGCCGCGCTCGGCGACGGCGCGAGCTGGGATCGGGGAGCGCTCGTCGTGGTCGGCGCCCGCTTCGGGGCGGTCGACGCCGGCGATCGCGACGGCCTGCTCGCGCTGCGCCGGCGCGCCACCGAGCTGGAGGCCGAGCTGGCCACCGTCCTCGCCGCGGCGCCGGCCGACGGCGCGTGGCCGCGGGCCGCACAGGCCTCCGCCGAGGCGCTCGTCGCCGCGAACTTCGCCGGCGCGGGGCCGGTGGCGCTCGAGCTGCCGGCCGCCGGCTCGCTGATCGACGATGCCGCGGCCTACGACGCGTTCTGGCCGCTGACCACCCGGGGGCGCGCCCCGCTCGCGTTCGACGTTCCCGCCGCCACGGCCGCCGGGATCAACCCGAACCAGGTCTGGCGGGCGCTCGCGGCCCGCGTCGCGCTGCTGCGCGTCGACGAGGAGCTGATCGCCTCCGAGGCGCTGACCCCGTGGCTGCGGATGGCGGCGGCCTACGCGTATCCGGGCGCCTGGGTCGTCCGGCCCGCCGCCTCCGGCCCGTCCGAGCAGGACCTCGACGGGCTTCGACGTCATCTCCTGACCCGGCTCGCCGCGGCGAGCCGCGGCTAGGCGGCGGCGGCCGAGAACGCATGACGCTGACGTTCACCCACGTCCTCCTGCTGCTCGTCGGAGGCGCCGCGGCCGGGGCGCTCAACGCCGCCGCGGGCGGCGGCTCGCTGATCCTGTTCCCGGCGCTCGTCGCCGTGGGCCTCCCGGCGCTCCACGCCAACGTGACCAACACCGTCGCCCTGTGCCCCGGCTACCTCGGCGGCGTCCTCGGGTTCCGCGGCGAGCTCAGCGACGCCCGCGAGCGGATGTCCCAGCTCGGCGGCGTCGCCGTCGCCGGCTCCGTGGCCGGCGTCGTCGCCCTGACGGTCGCGCCGGACTCGGCGTTCGACGCGATCGTCCCGATCCTGCTGCTCGTCGCCAGCCTCCTCGTCGGCTTCGACCGGCCGCTCTCGGCGTGGGTGCGCCGGCACGCCGCCAAGCACCCGGACACCGACGCCCTGCGCGTTCCCCTGCTCGTCAGCGTGTTCCTGGCCGGCGCCTACGGGGCGTACTTCGGCGGCGCGCTCGGGATCATCCTGCTCGCCACGCTCGGGATCCTGCTCGGCGACGACCTGCGGCGGCTCAACGGGCTGAAGGCCTACCTCTCGCTGCTCGTCAACGTCGTCGCCGCGCTGCTGTTCGTCGTCACCGCCCCGGTGCACTGGGGCGCCGTCGCGATCGTCGCGCCGGCCACGCTGATCGGCGGCCGCCTCGGCGCGCACCTCTCGCGGCGCGTGCCGGAGGTCGGGCTGCGAGCCGCCGTGGCCGTCACGGGGGTCGTCGTCGCGGTTATCTTCGTCGTCCGATGACCGGCGGCGGTAGGTTCTGGCAATGATCGGCGATCGTTCGACGGAGGCAGAGCAGCTCGCCGCGGACGGGCTGGTCGACCACGTCGTCAGCGTGATCCACGAGCGGGTGCTGAGCGGCGAGATGGCCGTCGGCACGAAGCTCCGCCAGGAGGCCCTGGCCCGCGAGCTCGGCATCAGCCGGACCCCGGTGCGCGAGGCGCTCCACAAGCTCCACGCCCGCCGGATCGTCGACTTCACCCCGAACCGCGGCGCCGTCGTGGTCGGGCTCAGCGCGCGCGACATCCGCGACGCCTACGAGGTCCGCGCCGAGCTCGAGGGCTTCGCCGCGGAGCTCGCCTCGCAGCGCATCACCGACGCCGCGCTGACGCGCCTGCGCGAGGCCGAGGCCCTGTTCCGCGAGTCGATCGCGACGTGGGTCGCGCTCGGGGGCGAGGCGCCCGTCGAGTCCGAGAGCGGGGCCAGCTGGACCTCGGCCAACGACCTCTTCCACCGCGTGATCCACGAGGCGGCGGACAACGATCGCCTGCGCCAGGCGATCCACGACCTCCACGTGTCGTTCCCGCGCAACCTGACGTGGTCCGCGCTGAGCGCGAGCGCGATGCTGCTCGAGGAGAACGTCGAGGAGCACCGCGCGATCCTCGACGCGATCGCGCGTCGCGACGCGGCCGCCTCGCGCGCGCTGATGGCCGAGCACGTGCGGCGCTCGGGCGCGCTCGTCGCGCGCCGGCACGAGTCGCTGCGCTAGACGACCTGGACCTGGAAGAGCGAGGTCGTCCCCGGACGCCCGCTCGGCAGGCCGGCGGTGATGCCGATCCGCTGGCCCGGCGTGCAGAAGCCCAGCTCGACGACGCGCTTGACCGAGTCCGCGATCAGCTCCTCGGTGACCTCGTGGCGGCGCATCGAGCCGGCCTGCACGCCCCACATCAGCCCGCAGCGGCGGACCGTCTCCTTGCCGGGGGAGAGGGCGAAGATCGGCACGTCGGGCCGGTGCGCGGAGACGAGCCGGGCCGAGCGGCCGGACAGCGTGGGGATCACGAGCGCGTCGAGCGCCAGCTCGCGCGCGGCCTCGCACGCGGTGTGCGCGATCGTGTACGCGGGGTCCTTGATCGTCCGGATCACCCGCGACGCGTTCCACTGCTCGTAGGGCGCGATCCGCTCGGCCTGCAGCGCGACCGCGGCCATCATCTCGATCGCGCCGACCGGGTAGGCGCCGATCGCCGTCTCCTGGGAGAGCATCACCGCGTCGGTGCCGTCGAGGATCGCGTTGGCGACGTCGGCCACCTCGGCGCGCGTCGGCCGCGAGGAGGAGACCATCGAGTCGAGCATCTGCGTCGCGGTGATCGACGGCCGCGCGAGCCGGCCCGCGATCGCCAGCAGCTTCTTCTGGACGATCGGCACCTCCTCGATCGGCAGCTCGATCCCGAGGTCGCCGCGCGCGACCATCACGCAGTCGGCGGCGCGGATGATCTCCTCGGCCGCGTCGACGGCCTGCGGCTTCTCGATCTTGGCGATCAGCGGCACGCGCGTGTGCTCGCGCACGGTCAGCACGTCCTCGGGCGAGCGCACGAACGAGAGCGCGACGAGGTCGACGCCCATCAGCAGCCCGGCGCGCAGGTGCTCGAGGTCCTCCTCCGGCACCGACGGCAGCTCGTCGGCCGGGCCGGGGATGTTCAGGCCCTGGCGCGAGGCGACCCGCCCGCCGATCTCGACCTCGGTGTCGATCTCGCCGTCGCCCGGGCGCACGTTGGTCGCCCGCAGCCGGACCGCGCCGTCGGCGAGGTAGAGCACCTCACCGGTGTCGATCGCGTTCGGCAGCCCGGCCCACGTGACGCTCATCCGCGTCGCGTCGCCGAGCGACCCGTCGTCGTCGCCGCAGGTGAACGTGACCTGGTCGCCGACCTTGAGGTCGGCGATGCCGTCGATCAGCGGCCCGATCCGCAGCTTCGGCCCGGGCAGGTCCTGGAGGATCGCGACCGGTCGGCCGGCGCGCGACGCCGCCTCGCGGACGAGCGCCACGGTCTCCGCGTGCATCTCGTGCGTGCCGTGGCTGAAGTTCAGCCGCGCGACGTCCATGCCCGCCTCGACCATGCGCAGGAGCACCTCGCGATCGCGCGAGGCCGGCCCGATGGTGGCGACGATCTTCGTGCGACGCATGACTTGCTTCGCACGTTAGCGCGCGGTCATCCCCCTGACGGGGGGCGATAACCCCCCGCTAACGAGGGGTGGGTGCGGCTACTTGCTGAAGCTGGCCGTCCAGGAGAGCCGGGTCCAGGACAGCCGGGTCCAGCTCAGGCGGGAGGGATCGACCTGCCCGTCGCCGTCGGCGTCCTCCGGCGGGACGCACGCGCACGTCCAGCTGAGGCGGCTCCACGGCGCGCCCTTGGCGTCGCCGCCGTCGACCGACGTCCACGACAGGCGGGTCCACGAGAGCCGTGTCCAGGACAGCCGCGTCCAGCTCAGGCGGTCGAAGTCCGCCGCGGCCGGGTCGTAGCTCGGGAGGAGCGCGCTCGGCCGGAGGTCCTTGTTGCCGACCTTGTTGCCGTTCGCCTTCACGGCGGCCGCGACGTCGATCTCCCCGACGTCGGAGTTGCTGACGTGGCGGCTCTTCTTGATCAGCGCGAACTTGACCTGGTCGGGCGTCCAGTCGGGGTGCGCGGAGAGCAGGTCGGCGGCCGCGCCGCTGACCACGCCGGCGGCCATCGAGGTGCCGCCGATCTGCAGGTAGCGGCCGTCGACGACGCACTCCGGGCACTGCGTCCCGTACGCGCTGCCGGGCGCGAGCGGCGCGATCATGTGCGCGCCGGGCGCGAGGACCTCGGGCTTGGCGAAGCCGTCCTGCGTGGTGCCGCGGCTCGACCAGTCCGGGACGACGTCGTCCTTGGCCTTCGGCGTGCCGCTGTCGTCGGTCGCGCCGACGCTGATCACGTACGGGTCGTTGGCGGGCGCGTAGCCGACGGCGTCGGGCGCGCTGCCCCGGTTGCCGGCCGCGGCGACGACGGTGATCCCGTTGAGCCACGCAACCTCGACGGCGGCGTCGAGCGGGTCGGTGTCGCGCGACTGGGCGACCGTCGAGTTGAGCGAGAGGTTGACGACCTTGATGTTCAGGTCGGCCTGGTGGTCGAGGACGAACTGCAGGCCGGCGATCACGTCGGCGAGCGTGGTCGAGCCCTGGTCGTCGGCGATCTTGACCGCGATCAGGTTCGCGTCGGGCGCGACGCCGTAGTGCTTGCCGAGCGCCGGATCGTCGTCGTCGAGCGCGCTGCCGTTGCCGGCGATCAGGCCGGCGACGTGCGTGCCGTGGCCGAGCGTGTCGGCGGCGGTGCTCGTCCCCGCGTTCTCGACGGCCGAGGCGACGACGCGCGAGGTGGCGTCGTCGGCGGAGACGCGGAAGTCGGGGAGGTCGCCGGCGATGCCGGTGTCGATCACGGCCACGCCGACGCCCGCGCCGGTCGCGTTGTCGTTGCGATCCCACGCGCGCGAGGCGCGGACGGCCTTGAGGTAGTCGCTCTCGATCGCGCGGCGGTCGAAGCGGTGGTAGCCGGTCGAGCGCACCGCGGCGTCGAGCGAGATCGCGCGGATCTCGGGCTCGGCGGCGAGCGCGCGGGCCTGCCCGGCGGTCATCGTGGCGGCGACGGCGTGGATGATCTCCAGCGGCGTCCCGGCGGTGGCGCCGTGGGCGGCGACCAGCGCGGCGGCGTCGGCGGCGGTGCCCGTGCCGCGGACCGCGACGATCACCGAGACGGGCCGGCTCGCGGGAAGGCCGGCCAGCGTCGGCGCCTTGGCGGCGGCGGTGGCGCCCGCGGGCACGGCGTCAGGGGCGAGCGGCGCGGAGGAGGGGGCGGCGCGCAGGGTCAGCGCCACGGCCACGGCGAGGACCAGGACGAGCAGCGCGGCCAGCGGACGGTTCCATCGCCAGCCGGCGAAGCGGATCGAAGAGGTCACAGCCCGGGTGATCGACCCGGACGGAGCCGGGCTTGAACGGTTGCGTTCGAAGTCGAACGCGCGTCTACGGCCGGCCGCCGGTGGCGAGCGTGATCGTCGGGTGCTCGCGAGCCAGCCAGCGCTCGAGCGCCTCGGCCACGACCGGGCAGAACTGGGTCCCCGTGCGGTCGCGCACCTCGGTGATCGCCTCGTCCCACGTCAGCGCCGAGCGGTAGGGCCGGTCGCTCGTCATCGCGTCGAGCGCATCGGCGACCGAGAGGATCCGCGCGGCGAGCGGGATCTCCTCGCCGAGGAGCCCGTCGGGGTACCCGTCGCCGTCGTAGCGCTCGTGGTGGCTGCGCACCATCTGCTTGACGATCGGCGGCAGGTCGAGGTCGGCGAGGATGTAGCTGGAGATCTCCGGATGGCGGCGGATGTCCTGCACCTCCTCGGGATCGAGCTTGCCCGGCTTCAGGAGGACGCGGTCGGGCACGCCGATCTTGCCGATGTCGTGGATCACGGCACCGACGTTGACGGCGCGCAGCGCGTCCTCGTCGAACCGCAGCTCGCGCGCGAGCTGCGTCGCGATCTCGGCCACGCGCTCGGTGTGGCCGCCGGTGTAGGGGTCCTTCGCCTCGATCGTCCGCGCCAGCGACGTGATCGTCGACAGGTACGAGCGGCGCGCGCGGGCGAGCAGGTCCTGGTTGTCCTCGAGCGCCTCGCGCAGCAGCGTGTTGGTGTCCTGCAGCTCCTTGTGGCTGCGCCGCAGCTCGTCGACGCTCGAGCGGGAGCGGTCGAGGTACTGCTTCTCGGCGACCCACAGGACGATCACCGGGAACACGAACAGCAGCACGGCGGGCGCGCCGATCGAGCGCTCGGCGACGACGATCAGCGCCGCGATCGCGCCGAACCCGAGGTAGTGCGGCCACAGCCACGCGTGCGTCTCGCGGAACAGCGCGACCGGGCTCACGCCCTGGGCGAGCGCGATCATGGTGGTCAGCAGCACCACGTTGACGACGTAGTAGGCGAGGCCGGCAAGCAGGCCGGCGGCGAGCAGCACCGTCCACGGCTCGTCGGGGAACGCGGAGAAGACGCCGGCCGCGGCGGCGCCCGCGAGGCCGAGGACCCCGAGGTCGGCGAGCGTGCGGTCGGCGGGGCTGCGGCGGGCGATCCGGATGATCGCGATCGCGACCTCGGAGATCAGCGGCCCGATCGGCCCGAAGAGGGCGGCGAGCGCGAGCGTGGGGACGGCCGCGGGGGAGATGTGGCCGCGCTCGAAGACGTCGATCCGGATGAAGTCGAGCAGCACGACGGCGGCCGCGAGGACCGCGAGCAGGACCGGCCGGTCGAAGACGTCGGCGTCGAACGTGAGCGCACCGACGAGCGCGGCCGCGAGCGTCAATGCGACGGCGATCAGGACGACCGCGCGGCGGTGCGCCATCGGCGGCGGAGATGGCTTGGCGGCCGGCGGCTCGGCGTCTGCCGGCGGCGGCTCGGGCGCCGGTTCCGGCACCTTCACGGCGACCGGGGCATCGGCGCGCGCGGGCATCGCGAGCGACTCTACGGGCAACGCGGCCATCGGATCGCCCGGAAGCGCGACGCGCACCCGGTTGCGCCCGCCGAGCTTGGCGTCGTAGACCGCGGCGTCGGCCGCGCGCAGCAGCTCCTCGGCGGTCGTCCCGTGTGCCGGGAGGGCGGCGATGCCGGCCGAGAGCGTGGCCTTCATCGGCGGCTCCCCGTCGACGAGCGTGAACTCGAGGCGCTCGACGTGGCGGCGCAGGCCCTCGACGAGCGCGCGCGCCTCCTCGGCGTTGGCGCCCGGCAGCATCAGGCAGAACTCCTCGCCGCCGAAGCGCGCGGCCATCCCGCTCTCGCCGGCGCCGTCGGTCAGCAGCTCGGCGACGCCGCGGATCAGCTCGTCGCCCGCGAGGTGGCCCCAGCGGTTGTTGACGGCGCGCAGGTGGTCGAGGTCGATCATCGCGACGGCCACCGGATAGCCGCGGCGGGCCGCGTCCTCGAGCGTGTCGGCCAGCCGCCGCGAGAAGTGCTCGAAGTTGTAGAGCCCGGTCTTCGTGTCGGTGCGCGACTTGTGCTGGAGCATCGGCACCCACAGCGCGCGGTACATCAGCAGCAGCGGGCCGGCGGCGAGCGCGACGAGCAGCTCCTGGACCTGCCAGAGCGCGGCGAGGCAGACGCCCGCGAGCGCGAGCGCGAAGTCGCCGGGGATCGCGGCCGCCGACTCGCGCAGCGCACGCCTGAAGCCGCGCCCCTGCGCGACGACCATCGCGCCGACGAGCAGCGCGTGGTTGACGACGACGATCGCCGTGGCGGCGGCGAGGAGGCCGAGCGTGGCCGTGGCGTCGATCGCCGCGCCCGTGTCGATCGCGCCGATCGCGACCGCGAGCTCGTGGCCGGCGACGCCCGCGAGGACGTAGTCGGCGACGTTGAAGGTCGCGATGTACCAGCGGTCGCCGGTCGCGATCGCGTTCGGGGCGAAGCACGCGGCGGCGAGCACGGGGATCGCCCACACCGGCAGCAGGACCGCGCCCCACGCCAAGAACACGAGGTTCAGCTGGAGCGACAGGTTCCCCGGCGCGAAGACCTCGAAGAGCGTGGCGGCGGCGCAGAGCGCCGCGACGATCACGAACAGCAGCGACTGCGTGTGCGGCTCGTCGCCGGTGAGGATCGCCGCCGCGACCGCTCCGCTCGCGGCCAGCACGACCAGCGCGAGATACGCGCGCCCGGCGAGCGGAAGGTGGCGAAAGGAAGGCGGGTTCGACGTCATGTCGCTCTGTACAAGCTGAAATCGGGAGATCGGCGCGCATCCCTTAGCGATTCGTGGACGAATGCTCGATTCCAACGCGTGCGCATATCTACGCCGGACTGGCCATCGATCCCTCTGCCCGCAAGCCCTCCCGCAGGTTCCGCGCGCCGAAGCTGCGCATTTGCCGCAGGGGCGCTGGAGACGCGGCGCGGGCGGAGAAGACTGCCGCCAGTCCAACCCTCCGGAGGCACCCGATGTACCAACGCCTCAGCATGACCTGAGCAGCAGCGACCGGCACGCCCATCACGCGGCGTGCCGGCCCGCCGCCCGGCCTCACGCCGACGCCTCGCACCGCCGCCCGTCTCACGCCGACGCGCCACGCCACGCCACGCCGCCGCGCCGCCTCACGCCGCCGCGCCGGACATCGTTAAGGGATCGTGCGCTTCGCCCTCGACCATCGCCCGCCGCTCGACGTGGCCGGCCTGCTCGCCTTCCTCGGGGCCCGCGCGGTCCCCGGGGTCGAGACGTGGGACGGCGTCACGTACACGCGCGCGGTCCGCCTCACGCACGCGCCGGCCGTGATCGCGCTGCGCCCCGGCGACGGCCACGTCGAGGCCGACCTCGAGCTCGGCGACCCGCGCGACGCCGACGAGGCGCTCGCCCGCTGCCGCCACCTCCTCGACCTCGACGCCGACCCCGCCGCGGTCGCCGCCGTCCTCGCCGACGACCCGCTCCTCGAGCCCCTCGTCCGCGCGACCCCCGGACGCCGCGTGCCCGGCGTCGTCGACGGAGCCGAGCTCGCGATCCGCGCGGTCCTCGGCCAGCAGGTCTCCGTCGCCGGAGCGAGGACCCTCGCCGGCCGCCTCGCCGCGCAGCTGGGGGAGGAGCTCCCGCCGCCCGCGGAGCCCGCGCTCCCCGCAGAGTGGCCGCTCCCCGCGGAGCCGGCGCTCCCCGCGGCCCCCACGCGCCTGTTCCCGACCTCCGCGGCCCTCGCGACGCTCGACCCCGAGTCGCTTCCCATGCCCCGCGCGCGCGGCCGCGCCCTCGTCGGCCTCGCGACCGTCCTCGCGCGCGGGGACATCTCCCTCGAGCTCGGCGCGGATCCCCACGAGACGCGCGCGCAGCTGCTCGCCCTTCCCGGCATCGGCCCCTGGACCGCCGACTACGTCGCGATGCGCGCCCTCGGCGACCGCGACGCGTTCCTCCCGACCGACCTCGGCGTGAAGCGCGGCCTGGAGAACCTCGGCGCCGACGGCTCGCCCGCCGCGGCCACCGCGCTCGCGGAGCGCTGGCGCCCGTACCGCGCCTACGCGCTCCAGTACCTTTGGTCGGCCGCCTGATGCTGCTCTACACGACCGTCCCGAGCCCGATCGGCGACCTCCTGCTCCTCGGCGACGAGGACGGTCTGCGCGGCCTCTACATGCCGCCGCACCGCTGGGGCCCGGAGGGCATCGACCCCGCCTGGCGCCGCGCCGACGAGCCGTTCGCCGCCGCCCGCGTGCAGCTCGGCGAGTACTTCGCCGGCGAGCGCCGCGTGTTCGACCTGAAGCTCAACCCGACCGGCACCGAGTTCCGCCGCCGCGTGTGGGCCGCGCTCGAGGAGATCCCGTTCGGCGAGACCCGCACCTATGGCCAGATCGCGACGCGACTCGGCGACCCGTCCGCCTCGCGCGCGGTCGGGCTCGCCAACGGCCGCAACCCGATCTCGATCGTCGTCCCGTGCCACCGCGTCATCGGCGCGAACGGGAGCCTCGTCGGCTACGGCGGCGGTCTCGACCGCAAGCGCGCGCTCCTCGACCACGAGGCGACGGTCGCGGGCGAGCTCAGCCTCCCGCTGTTCTAGATCAACGACTCGTGGTCGAGCGTGCGGAACGCGTCGACGATCGCGGGCTCGAACTGCGTCCCGGACTGCAGCGTGATCTCGTCGACCGCGGCCTCGATCGACCACGCGTCCTTGTACGGCCGGCGGTGGGTCAGCGCGTCGAAGACGTCGGCCAGCGCGACGATCCGGCCGGCGACCGGGATGTCCTCGCCGGAGAGCTTCGCGGGGTAGCCGGCGCCGTCCCAGCGTTCGTGGTGCGTCAGCGCGATGTCGCGCGCGAGGTTCAAGAGCCGCGAGGTGCTGCCGTCGAGCATCCGCGCGCCGATCACCGTGTGCTGCTGCATCACGAGGATCTCCTCGGGTCGCAGTCGCTGCCGCCGCAGGAGGATGGCGTCGGGGATCGCGATCTTGCCGATGTCGTGCAGCGGTGCCGCGAGCCCGATCGCCCGCGCCGTCGCCGGGTCCATGCCGGCGGCGGAGGCCAGCAGCGCCGACGTCGTCCCGACGCGCCGCGTGTGCTCGCCGGTCTCGTCGTCGCGGAACTCTCCGGCACGCGCGAGCCGCTCGACGACCTCCAGCCGCGCGGCCTCGAGCTCCGCCATCCGCGTGCGCTCGCGCGTCTCGATCTCGCGGTTGTGCGTGTCGCGGTCGAGCCGCAGCGCGCGGATCTCGAGCAGCGTCCGCACCCGTGTGTGGAGCTCCTCCGGATCGAACGGCGAGCGCAGGACGTCGCGGCCGCCGGCGTCGAGGGTCCGGCGCCAGCTCGCGTCGTCGCCCTCGGGCGCGAGGACCAGGACCGGGAGCTCGCCGCCGACGCCGGTCCGCGGCCGCAGCCGCTTCATCAGCGCGGCGCCGTTCTCGCCCGCGCCGACCAGCAGCAGGTCGGGCGGCTCGACGGTGCACTGGCGCTCGGCCATGGTGCGGTCGGTCGCGCCGCCGAGGTTGCGGAACCCCGCGTCGTAGAGCATCCGGCGGATCTCGGCGACTCGCCGGCGATCGTCATGGACGACGAGGATGCGGAGGTGGCCCGTCCTTGGGCAGTCGTCGTCGGCCGTCCCTGTCAGCACATCGGGGGAATACCCGACCGACCGATGCCTTCCTGGTCGTGCCACGGCGCTTGGCAACTATCCGAACGCCGTTCGTGCCGAACCTGTGCAAAAGACGAAGCCAGGTCCGGTGAGAGAAGTGACCAAACGGCGGGAGCGCCCTTCCAAGTCGCTCCCGCCGCCGGTCGTTTCGTAGCCCCCGCTACGACTTACAGGCGACTGAGTCCTGGAAGACGTCAGAGCCACCCGTTGAGTAGAAGGTCTCGATGCTGAACGGCGCCTTGCCGCCGATGCAGCCACCGGTCGTGGCGATCACCGGAGACTTGCCGTCGCCGACCGTGACGTTGAGGTCACGAAGCGCGATCGGCACGCCGGCCACGATCTGGAGGACCTGGGGAACCTCGGCCGTGAGCTTGTAGGCCCACTTGCCCGTCATCGGGGTCAGGATGCCGGGGACCGGCGCCTGGACGCGGGCGGGGTTATCGAGCACGGTGTAGAAGAAGATCTTGTTCTTGCCACCGTTGACGACCGTGATGTGCG
>Ga0164241_10004857_pt1 | contig 12853 bp, 7 predicted proteins | sample OricomyardsoilBY_FD_108780 | JGI IMG/M metagenome (GOLD analysis project Ga0164241, IMG submission 108780) | Backyard soil microbial communities from Emeryville, California, USA - Original compost - Back yard soil (BY) | ecosystem: Environmental > Terrestrial > Soil > Unclassified | place: USA...
CAGCGCCAGCACTACCGCCGCGACCAGCCAGGCGAGCGCCTTCACGATCTCCGCCCAGAAGGTCAGCCTATCCACGGGCGGGGACGCTATCACGACGATCGGCCAACACCGATTCACGTACCCCCTACACCGTTATGCAGTTCATTGACGGGATCGGGTTGGATAGCCTTATCGCCGTCGAGCGACGCCAGCCGGCCCGCAAGGCGGTGGAGATCGTCGGACAGGTACTGGCCGCGCTGTCAGCTGCGCACGCGGCGAAGATTGTTCATCGTGACGTCAAACCATCGAACATCATGGTGCATGCAGTAACCGGCCACGTGTGGCTGATCGACTTCTCGATCGGTGTCAGCTTTGAGGCCGCACCGGGCCTGACGCGGGTCACGAACGACGGCGGCCAGCCGGGAACCTTCGAATACATGTCGCCGGAGCAGCGAGGCCTGAGTGATGTTGACCAGCGTGCGGACATCTTCTCGGTCGGCGTCGTCCTCTTCGAGATGTTAGCCGGGCATCCTCGCGTTAAAGTCGACTCACTGGAAGGTGATTTGGTCAACGTGTCCGCCGATCTTCGTGAGGCCATCCGGATAGCGTGCCAGGCCGACCGCAACGATCGCTTTGAGAGCGCAGAAGCCTTCGGACGAACTCTCGCGTCGTTGGGGCCGACTCTTCGGAATCGGGAACAACCCGCCACAGCACTGTGTACCAACGTGAAGTGCCCTGAATCGCGCTTCACCGAGCGCGGCTACTACGAGGGTCCGCGTATCGTCCGCGAGACCATCGACAACTGCTGTCAGGCGTGTGGAAACAAGCTGGCATACCCATGCGAGCGCTGCGGTCGGCCTTTCTCGGAAAGCCAATTCTGCGGCGACTGCGGAAGCAAGCTGTACGAGGTCCCTGAGTGTGGACAGTGCCGTTCGTGGCTGACCGCGACAGATCTGGGCTCGGACACAGTGGCGAACGGATGCGAAAGGTGTCGCCGGAAGAAGTTGACCTATGGATTCGAGGAGGATGACGGCAACATTCCATTCTGACGGCGCGACGGACCATGGCCGAAGGCCCACCTGCCGCACGTGGCGTGTGGTTTGCTGTTGGCTTCTTTTCAGGCGCTGGCACCACCGCGTTGCCGTGCTCGAATCATCTCGGCCGTGGCAACGCGGCGGGCTCCGACCTGTTCAAGCGAACGGTCCATGCGTTCCCAGAAGTCCAGGGGAACGTCCCCGAGTGGGTGGCAGATCGCGTAGCCGAAGTTCTCGCCGCAATGTTGCGAGGCCCAATTCTTGGCCACGACGTTCTCGGCGCTCGGGAGATCCTCGCGTAGGCGAACCGCTGCCACGTCCAGGGCCTCTATAATGAAGGGTTCGAGATAGGCGAGCACTTCATCATGCGTCGCCCAGTAGAACCTCTCCAGGCTACCGAACGACGCTTGCGAGCGACTGACCCAGACGGGCCATGGAACAAGGCTATGGCGTAGGCCCAAGGCCTGGCGCAGAAGAATTGTTTGATCGTAGATCCAAAGAAGCTCTGCATATTCGCGATCACGAACAGGGGCGAAGCAATCACGATCTATTCGTTCCCTAGCCACTTGCCACAGACTGAAAAACACCGGCACGGCGCTGAGGGTTGCCTGCACTCCACGTCGTCGAAGCCAGTCGAGGACCTGGCTGCATAGCTCATCCACGGTACCCGGTACCTGATGCGATCTGCTAACAATAACGGCATTGGGGTGGAGCGTGTAGCCGTCAGACTCCACCGTTGGCGTACGCAGTCGCGCTATGGGGGACCAAGCCAGCTCACGCTGCCGAGGGTGTAGTTCGGCTTGTTGGGATCCTCATCGACGGGTAAGACGGCCATCACGGGGCCAGCACTACGCACGAAGCCAAAGCCGAATTCCTCGGGCACGCCTGTGATGCTTTCCACATAGAATTTCGTGGAAGCCTTGGGTGAGCCATTTTCGTGCACCGTGATGTTGAGCCAGGCAACGAGCCCCTTCGAAGGGTCGAGCTTCACCGTGAGGGCAAGCCAATCCCCCGTGTTGTAGCTGTGGCTTACGTCGAGCTGTCCGCCTTCCTCGTAGATGGCCGAGAAGGTCACAACTACCGACGTGCCGCTCGCCACGTAGCCCGTCATCGTCAGCGTGTCGGCCGCGAAGAAGTCGTTGGCTGCGACTTCAAAGAGCGAGGACCGCTTTGAAGCCGTGAGTGGAGCATCCAGCACTGCGCACCCGTTGGCGCAGACACTGCATTGACCATTCGCGCAGTCGTTCGGCGCGTAGCAGACCTCGCCGCACGCCCCACAGTTCTTCCGATCGGTTCGGGTGTCCGCGTCGCAGGTGGGGGCGGCACCGGCCCCGGACATTCCCGCCGTTCCAGTGTCGTCGCCGGCCGTGCCATCGCCGCCCGTTGTGCCGCCTGTGGCCGTTGGTGCGCCGCCAGCGTCGAGAGTCCCGCCATGCCCATCCCCAGCGCCGCCGGCTGCGTTGGTTGCACCCGAATGTCCCCCGCCACCGGGGGTGGCCCCGGCCCCGGAGAGGCTTCCGCCATGACCACCGTTTGAGGAACCTGCCACGCCTGGCGAGTCGTGGAACGAGTCGACGAGGCCAAACTCAGGGAGCACGCAGCTCGAAGCTAGGCACGCCGCGAGAAGAACCAAGTACCGGGGCTTCATGTCAGAACTTCCCTCCGACAAGGAAACTGGTTGGCGATGCCTGCAACCAAACCTGAGTGGAGCCGACTTGGCTGCCGCGTTCCGGTGTGGGCGCCAACACGACCAACACCACGCCCGTCGCGGCCAATGCCGTCCCCGCGATCAGCCCGATTCCCGAGACGACCCGCAGCGAATTGTAGGAGTTCACTTCGTCTGTTTGGGTGCGCAGACAGTCGCGTCTCTGGCACTCGGACGAGTCTTCGAGGGCACTCTTCTTCGTCAGGGCAAGGATGCCCGTCGTTGCTCCCAGCACTAGGCCGGCTCCTCCAGTACCCACGAGCGCCCAGCCGACAGTTTTACGAGCCGATGCAGGCTGCCGTTCTGATCTGGGCGCTGCCGACGCGGTGGCTGGCGAGGGTGCCGAGCCTGTGCTGGCCGGTGCCTCTGCCAATTGCAGGACGACCCGCTCCTGCTTGCCCTCTTGCACAAGAACCTCGCGCCTGATGCTCCGCGAAGCGAGTTGGACGACCACGGTATGCCGGCCCGGATTGGTGGGCAGTGGCTCGCCCAAGAGGGCAGTGGCAACGATGTCGCCATCCAGCGTGACCTGTGCGCCACCAGCAGGCATACCCTCGACTTTGATGACTAGGCTGGGGATGCGGGGCGTCAACGCTTCCAGTTCGCGTTTGGCGTCATGAAGCGACTGTTGCTGGACCTCGGCCTCGCCACCTTGTGGTGTCAGACGGAGAACTTGGCGAAGGCGTTCGGCCGCCTCGACCCAACGATCGAGCTTGATCAACGCTCGCGCGGACCACAGCCCGAGCGAGGGAACGTTGAGAACCTTATAGGCCTTGTCCAGCTTGTCGTAGGCGACCTGGTAGTTGCCCGCCTGATAGCTCTCGACACCCGCGTAGCCCAGCTCGCGTGCCGCTGCGCGCGATGCGTCAGTCACCTCCGCATGGGCGGAGGTGGTCCACAGCATTGCCACCACGATGCAGGAACCCAACCTGTTCATGGTCGGCATCCTTCTGTTGCCCGCTGGCCGCTGCAAGCCTGTACGCGCGATGGCCGCTGAAAGGCCGGGGGACAGTTCGGTGTTTGCATTGGGGCCCGGCCCGGCCTGGCGGCTGTCGTGGTTTGAAAGTCGCTCACGGCGCCCTCAGGGACGCTTGTGGAGGTAACGTGAGCTGGTTGAGGCCGGAACGTCGACCGAGCTAGCCTCGCTGCGGAACCAGGCTGCCGTGCCCAAGCCACCCAAGCGACCAACGAGCATTCAGGCGAGGATCGACGCAGACGGACGGGGCGTCTACCTGGGTCGCTGGCCGTCGCAACGTGCGGCGGACATCGCTCGCGATCGAGCCGCGCTATACTTGGGCCTCGACCGACCGCTCCGGCACCCCCAGACGGCTCGCAGCCTCGGTCCGGCGTCGCCCGCTCAACTGGTGGAGGAGGCAAGGCGGCGAGAGAAGAAGCGCACGAGCAGCCCCTTCCTCGGGGTGAGTTGGCATACCAAACAACAGTTTTGGCGGATCTCGATTCAAGCCCAAGGAAAGAGATACGGCATCGCCGGCCTCTACGACGAGGAGCAAGCTGCCATCATGCGTGACCGCCTGGTGCTTCACCTATTTGGCAAGAATGCGGTCCTGAATTTCCCGAACCTCAACCTGAAGGCAGCCTCGTACGAGCAGCTTCAGCGGGAGCTTCGAGAGGTTCGCTCGTCGAGTCGCTACCGGGGCGTCTCACCTCAAAAGGTTGCTCAACGGCAAACGTGGTCCGCGCAGATCGGCGTCGATCACAAGATGCACTTCCTGGGCCGATACCCAACCGAGCGTGAGGCTGCAATTGCCTACGATCGTGCGGCTCGCCACTATCTCGGGAACGGAGCGAAGTTGAACCTGCCCGCTCTCGCTCGACGATTCACGCCCGCCGACGCCGCCACGCTCTGTGCCGAGGCGCACGCCGAACTAAAGAAGACCATGCACTCCAGATTTCATGGAGTCAGCCTGCGGTCCAAGCTCTGGTCCGCGTGCATCGTTCACCGATACGAAGTGCATCGCCTCGGCGTCTTTGGCTCGGAGGAAGAGGCGGCGGTGGCGTACGACAAGGCGGCGATCAGGCTTCATGGCAGCAAGGCGAAGCTCAGCGAGGAGCTGTGCGGTCAACGGGTCCGCACTGCGGCAGCTCGTGTCGGCGCCCGCCTGCGTCGCCAACACGGAGCGAGCCCAAAGTTGCAGGCGACGGTGAGCACATGGAATGGCTCAACCTGAGCACAACGTTGGGAAACTTGCGACGTGACCGGCGGCTGTTCAGCCGGCAGGGCGAGCCAGCCTCGGCGCCACCGCACGTCGGCGACTCGAAGCTCCTTCTTGGTGAAGGCACCAGGGTGGACGTGAAATGCCTCTGTGGTCACGAGCCCGAAACATCCTGATCACCGCGTGGTAGTTTCATTAGAGGAACTGCAAAACGCGGGGGCGGAGGGCTTTACGTACGCGCGACCCGCATCGCGTGCATAGAAGCGCCAAACGACATCCGTGGTTGGTACGCAACGCTCTACGCCACGGCGTTGACGGCCGTCGGGACAACGGATCCGACCTGCGGGCACCGTTCGGGAGGGTAAGTGATGACACGATACTCAGCAGGGTTGGCAATCATTGCGCTGTTGGCAAGCGCACTAGGCGGATGCGGGACGAAGTCGTCGTCCTCCACCGAGAAATTGGGCACGAGCAGTCAGGCCCTGTCAGTCCTTACCATTCGAACGTTCGGCTTCGAATCGCTTCAGGACTGGACCCCCCTTGCGTCGTCGCCGACGCTCTCGCTGAGCACTACGCATTCAGAAGGGCAGACGTCCCTCGGCCTCGCTGGGGGTGGCTGGATGCAAGTGAAGAGCCGAACGCTGAGCAAGGAAGACCCTGCGCCGAACGTGGTGGGCTTTGATATTCAAGTTCCGAACGGCCCGCTCAACCCGTCGTACTACGGCGCCGCCGAACTCTCGATCGATGCCCCCTCGGTCGGCATCTATTCGCAATTCTTGGGGCATGTGGAACTCACAGGGTTCCCCACAGGTGCCTTCCAGCGCGTCGAATTCGCGCTGCCTCAGTCGATTAAGACCAAGTTGGGTGGCAACTATACCGATCTCACCCTTCGAATCGCGCTGAACGTGACGAACGGCGAGCCGAAGAAGTATTTGTTGGACCACTTCACCTTCGGTCCAGCGTTGCCCACGTGCACGCCGCAGTCGGATGGCAATCCCTGTACAGACGACGTGTGCCTAAATGGCGTTCCTGCATGGCCGCTCAAAGCTGCGGGGACCGCCTGTGACACGAACGCCACCGTTTGTGACGGGACCGGGGCATGCAACGCGACGGGCACCTGTGTGCTGGGCACAGTACCTCAGGTTGACGACGGCAACCCGTGCACGACGGACGCTTGCGACCCTGTCAGCGGCGTTACCCATGTGGCCAAGGCGGCCGGTACCAGCTGTGCGAACTCGACCGTTTGTGATGGCGCCGAGACCTGTAGTGCCGCTGGCTTGTGCGTCCAAGGAACACCGCCCTCGGTAGACGACGGCAACACCTGCACGGACGACTCGTGCGATGCGCTTGCGGGTGTCATCCACACGCCGCGACCGGCCGGTACGAGCTGCAACGACGCAAATGTCTGCAACGGCAGCGAGGTCTGTTCTGCCGCTGGTACTTGTCTGCCTGGAACAGCGGTGACCGTGCCGCCGAGCACGGCCTGCGTCAGCTACGTCTGTGATCCTGTTGCCGGAGTCGTCGCGACTAACAAGCCGCAAGGTAGCGCTTGCGACGATGCCACCGTTTGCAACGGTCACGAAACATGCAACGGTTCTGGAAGCTGCACGGCCGGGACGCCGCCAGTGATTCCGCCAAGTACAGCTTGCGCAGTGTACGCATGCGACGCCACGGCCGGTATTGTTGTCGACAACCAGCCTAGTGGTACAAGTTGCGCCAACGGGACCGTCTGTGATGGGGCGGAGACCTGCAATGGTGCGGGTTCGTGCGCTCCCGGAACCCCGATCAGCGTTCCGCCGCCAACTCCTTGCGCCACGTTCTCCTGCAATCCCGTGTCTGGTTTAGTCGCGAGCTACAAGCCCTCGGGAACTGCATGCTTAGACGGAGACGCCTGCAACGGCGCGGAAGCATGCAACGGGAATGGAATCTGCGCCGCAGGCACTCCGCTAACGATTCCACCGAGCACCGCGTGCACGACCTACGGTTGCGACCCGATGGCTGGTGTCGTGTCCAGCAACGCCACCCCGGGCACCGCATGCGACGACCAGACCTTGTGCAATGGCCACGAGACGTGTGACGGCGCGGGCTATTGTGCCGGGGGCAGTCCTGTCGTCATCGACGACGGCAATCCGTGCACCGCCGACTCTTGCGACCCCGTGACTGGCGTCGCGCACGCCACGATGGCCGACGGCACGAGCTGCGACGACGCCACGGCGTGCAACGGCCACGGGATGTGTCAAGGCGGCATCTGCGCCTCCGGCACGCCGATTGGTACCGACGATGGCAACCCCTGCACCCTGGACACCTGCGACCCGGCTACCGGTGTAGTTACGCACGTTCCCCAACCAGCAGGTGCGGCTTGCGATCCGATCGATGCCTGCCACGACGACGGCACCTGTGACGAAAGGGGCCAGTGCCTGCCCGGAGAGGCCCTCTCATTCGACGACGGCGACCTCTGCACTATCGAGACCTGCGATCCGATCGCAGGTCTCACTCGCCGCCAATGCGGCGCCACGGATACGACCGTGGCAACGGTGGTCGCCGATGCCAACGCTTGGATCTATTCCGGTGCTAACCCGCTTCAGACCGGCGTGGCGCCAGGTACCATCGCGCGCAACCGTGGTGCCCTTGTCACCGGCCGCGTGCTCAGCGCGATGGGTCTGCCACTCGGCGGCGCCGCGGTTTCGGTGCTGAACCACCCGGAGCTTGGAGAAACCGTCACCCAAACCAACCGGCGAGTTCATGCTGGTCGTCAACGGGGGCGGTCAATTGACGCTCCAAGTCAAGAAGGCGGGCTTCCTCCAAGCCGACCGCACCATGCATGTGCCGTGGGCCGAAAGCGTTCGCGCCGATGATGTCCGGCTGCTGCAATCCGATCCGAACGTCACCAATGTGGACCTGCTGGACGAGGAACAGCCGTTCCACCTCGTGCAGGGCAGCGTGGTCGACGACAGTGATGGCGTGCGCCAGGGCACGTTGCTGTTGCCGAGCGACACGTTTGCGACCATGCACATGCCGGACGGCTCGACTGAACCAATCGACCTGATGAACGTTCGCATCAGCGAGTTCACGGTCGGTCCCGGCGGTCCCGCAGCCATGCCGGCGGCGCTACCGCCGACCAGCCACTACACGTACGCGTTCGAGGTCAACGCAGACGAAGCCGTTCAAGCCGGCGCAAAATCAGTCGAGTTTTCGGTTCCGCTCGTCTACTACGTGCAAAATTTCCTCGGGTTTCCGAGCGGAACAGTCGTGCCAGTCGGGTCCTACGATCGCGGCAAAGGTGTCTGGGTGCCGGAGCAGAACGGGCTCGTGATCGAGGTGGTCTCGATCACAGGCGGGCTCGCTGACGTGAGGATCGGCCCTGGCGCGCAACCAGCGACACCGGCCGAGCTGGCCGCCATCGGCATTGGACCCGATGAACGGGCGCGTCTCGCACAACTGTACCTCCCGGGCACGAGCTTGTGGCGAATTCTGATTCCGCACTTTACTAGCCCTTGGGATTGCAACTGGGGCGCCTCACCGCCCCCTGACGCCACTCCGCCCCCGCCGCCGCCCCCCCCAATGATCCGCTCCCCGATGGCCACGTTCGCTGCGGATCGATCATCGAGTGCGAAAACCAGGTCTTACGGGAGAAGCTTCCGATCGCCGGCACTCCGTTTTCGCTCAACTACTCGAGCTTGAATGTCACCGGCCGGACCGGAAGCCGTGAGGTGCCGCTGACCGTGACCGGGGCGACGCCGCCCGCGAGCTTGCAGCGCGTCGACGTCAGCGTCGATGGTGGTAACGGAAGCCATGCCGAATATTCGTTTGGTGCTTCCCCCAACCAGACGTTCGCGTATGTCGCGCCAGAGCAAGACGCCTTTGGGCGACCCAATCAAGGTCGGCAGCTGGTCACCATCCAGATGCGCAACGTCTTTACGCCCGTCTACCAGAAGACCGCGGCCTTCGGCTACTCGGGCAACGGCGAGGCCATCACAGGCAACGCTGCGCGCACGGAAATCTACCTTAACACCACTGTCACCCGCTCGGTCGGTTCTTGGGAGCAGCGCACCTCCAGCTCGGGCTTGGGAGGGTGGTCTATCTCGGTGCACCACGCTTACGACGCAGGGGCCGAAGCGATCATCCGCGGCGACGGCGCAGTGCAAAAAGCGACCGCGATAGGTTTGGTGGCCTATACGAAGCCATTTGTCGGTATCCCGAGGTCTTCCGACTACATAGCTGCCGCTCCGGACGGCTCCGTCTACACGACTTACGGGACGAATCAAGAAGACACCGTTCTACGAATTCAACCTAGCGGCGCTACTAGCATCTTCGCAGGTGTCGCGGGTCAGATCGGTTTCTCGGGAGACAACGGTCCCGCCACCAGTGCCAAGCTTCACCGCTGGTCGTCATTGGGCGCGGGGGACATCAAGCTCGGCCCCGACGGGTCGCTCTATATCGCTGACACGGGCAACTTCCGAGTCCGGCGTGTTGCTCCGGACGGCATCATCACCACCTTCGCCGGAACCGGACAGCCCTGGAGCTATGGCGATCCGTGCGAGCCGGTCGGAAACGGGGAGCTGGCCGTCAGCGTTCGTCTCTGCGTACCGCAGGGGCTCGCCGTCGGGGCCGACGGTGCCGTCTACATAGCGGACCTGGCCGCCGGCCGCGTCCGGCGCGTCGCACCGGACGGTAGAATCTCCACGGTCGCGGGCAAAGGCGCCGCCGGGTATGAACGTCCCGCGGAGGTGACCACCGTGGGCAGCTCGGGCGATGCCCTACGCCCAATCGCTGTTGGCGTGTTGCCAAATGGTGCGTTACTGGTGGCCGATGATCTAGGCTATGTTCGCTCGTACAGCACGACCGGCCGGGTGACGACCGCGGCCGGGAGCATCGCGGGTGATCTGCCCTATACCGAGGGCGTTCAAGCAACGGCGACGGCGGTAGGGTTTCCATACTCCATCGCTGTGGAACCGGACGGCACCTGGTATTTTGCCGACGGCTACCGAAATTTCGTTCACGGGGTCACGCCCGATGGCATCTCCACCCTGCTGGCCGGCGGTGGTCCCGTGGGTGCCTACGGCCAAAGCTCTGGCGCCCCGGCACGCTCCATCCAACTCGATGGCCTCTATGGGCTCTCTCTCGGACCAGATGGCTTGTACCTCCGACACACAAAACGCGACACGCACGAACCAGCGGTCACGCTGATTCGCCCGTCAACCCCGAGCATTGGCTCGACCGATGTCCTGCTGCCTTCCCCTGACGGAAGCGAGGTCTACGTCTTCGACAACAAGGGGCGGCACCTGAAGACGCGCGACACCATCACGGGTGCCGACAAATACACCTTCGTGTACACCAATGGCCTGCTCACGCGAATTGGCGACGCCTATGGCAACGCCACGATCATTGCTCGCGATTCGGCTGGCACGCCAACCGCGATCACGAGCCCCGACGGACAAAGCACGAGCCTGACCCTCGACACCAACGGCTACCTCCGCACCGTCACCGATCCTCTCAACCACACGGCGACGCTCACGCATTCGAGCACCGGCCTGCTCATGTCCTACGAAGACGCGGGCGGCCACTCGTCGAGCTTCGAATACGATACAAAGGGGCGACTGCTTCGCGACCAGGACGCCGCGGGCGGAGCCAAGGAGTTGACCCGCACCGAGCTGGCAGACGGCTTTGGAACTACCTACTCCACGGTCGGAGCCGGTACGACAGCGACTGACGTGCACTCCTTGCCGGACGGCAACCAGCGGCGCATCACCACGCTCCCCGACGGCACCACCATGACGCAAGATCGCCGCAGGGACGGCTCGCTCGTTATCGTGCACCCCGACGGTACCAAAGTCACCGAAACCCAAAGCGGCGATCCTCGCTACGGAGTCGTCGCCCCCGTTATTTCAAGGACCATTGAGCTTCCCCCCATTCCGCCAGGCACCCAAGGGCTCATCCGCACGGAGAATCTGAGCGTCTTGGTCACCCTGTCGAACCCGAACGATCTCCTGAGCGTCTCGACACTCACTCGCCAGCGCCTGGTCAACGGCCAGCTGTGGTCCGAGTTCTACAGCCAAAGCAACAAGACCTGGACCCGCACCAGCCCATCAGGCCGTCGCCACTTCCGAACTCTGAACAACAAAGGTGATTTGTTTCGGGAGGTCAACGGGGAGGGCTCGAACGCACTGCTCGCTCAAGTCCTCGCGTTCGACACGCTCGGCCGCGTCAGCACAATCACCCAGGGCTCCCGCCAGTCTCTGTTCACGTACTTTGCCACCGGCCCCTCCGCCGGCTACCTCGAGACCGCCCGGAATCCCCTCCTCCAAACCACCACCTTCACTCGCGACGCGCTCGGTCGCCCCCTTTCGGCGCTCGACCCGGCCAGTAACCTCACTCAGTTCGATTGGGATCCGCTAGGTAAGCTCACCGGCGTCACCCCGCCGGGCCGCCCCGAGCACGACATGAGCTACACTTCCGTCAATCTCATGTCGGAGTACTCGCCCCCCGTCCTCGCGAGCATCCCCGACGGTCGCACCGTCTACGAATACACCACTGCCCGCCAGCTAGCACGCGCCACTCGCCCCGACGGCTTGGTCACCCAATACGACTACGACCTGGCGGGTCGCCTCACGGACATCACCACGCCCGACGGCATCTACCACCGCGACTACTACGGCCTGATCCCGTGCACCGGTTGTGCCGCGGGCCACCTCAGTCACATCACCTCGCCCGATGCCATAGCCCTCGACTTTCACTACAACGGCCAGCTCCTCACCCAGTCCACCTGGTCAGGCGCAATCAGTGGCGTCGTCGCGTTCGCTTACAACAACGACTTCAACGTCAAAACCGAAACCATCACGAGCTTGAGCGGCAGCGCCGCCTACCAATTCGGCTTCGACAACGACCAACTCCTGACCTGCGCCTCCCCCACGCAGTGCACCTCGCCCGGCGCCGACGCCCTCCGCCTCACCTACAACTTCAGCAACGGCCTCCCCGGCACCAGCACCCTAGGGACCATCACCGAAACCCCCACCTACAGCGACGTCGGCGAACTCGCCACCCAAACCGGTAGGGTCGCAAGCACCACCGTCTTCTCCGAAGACTATAGCCCCTCCGCGATGCCGCGCGACGCCCTCGGTCGCATCAAGCGCAAGGTCGAGACGATCAACGGCACCACTGGCACTTGGGACTACACGTACGACTTGGCCGGCAGGCTTCAAGACGTGCAGCTCAACGGAGCTGCGTACGAGTCGTACACGTTTGACGGCAACGGCAATCGGCTCACGGTGGTGAAGCCGGGCGGTACGACGACGGCGACGTACGATGATCAAGATCGGCTGCTGACCAACGGCGCTTGGACGTACACGTATACGCCTAACGGCGAATTGCTGACGAAGAGCAACTCCGCGACGGGCGCAAATTGGGCCTATTTGTATGACGTTTTCGGTAACTTGCAGCGCGTTGACCTGCCGACGGGTGACGTCGTCGAGTACCTGGTCGACGGACAGAATAGGAGGGTGGGGAAGAAGCGCAACGGCGTGCTGCTGAAGCAGTGGCTGTACGGGGATCAGCTGCATCCGGTGGCGGAGCTGGACGGGTCGGGAAACTTGATGGCGAGATTCGTGTGGGCCTCGAAGAAGAGTGCGCCAGATCTGGTGATCACTGGAGGCGTGACCTATCGCCTGCTGGCGGATCAGCTCGGGTCGCCGCGCCTCCTCCTCAACGCTGCCACCGGGGCCATTGCGGGTGTTGTGCAACACGACCCCTGGGGTGTTGTGCTTCAGGACTCCGTATCGGCATTGATGCCCTTTGGCTTTGCAGGAGGCATGTACGATGCCGAGACCGGCCTCGTCCGGTTCGGCGCGAGGGATTATGATCCAAGCGTAGGGCGGTGGGTGAGTAAGGATCCGATCCTCTTCGGGGGCGGGCAAGCGAACCTTTACGTCTACGTCGGCAACGATCCGGTGAACCGCCGGGATCCC
>Ga0164241_10004858_pt1 | contig 12853 bp, 15 predicted proteins | sample OricomyardsoilBY_FD_108780 | JGI IMG/M metagenome (GOLD analysis project Ga0164241, IMG submission 108780) | Backyard soil microbial communities from Emeryville, California, USA - Original compost - Back yard soil (BY) | ecosystem: Environmental > Terrestrial > Soil > Unclassified | place: USA...
ATCTTCCCGTCGGGCTGGATGAAGATGTCGGCCAGGTCCGTCGAGGGGATCCTCTGGCCCGGCGCGAAGATCGCGACCTGCCCCCGCCTTCCAAACGAGCGATCTACGTCGCCGTTCGGCTTCAGGGCGAAGACGATGCCCTTGGTTCGGAAGAACTCGGCCCGTACGCCCACCACGACGATGCGGCCGCTTGGCTGGACCACCATGTCGCGGGCGGCGGAGGCGAGACGGCGAGTGACGTATCCGCTCCCACCAAAGCTGCGATCGCGAGCGCCGCTGGGGCTGAAGCGGGCCAGTGCAGTCACATACCGTCGATTGATGTCTGGGGAATTGCCTTCGTTTAGATAGCCGGCAACCACCGCCTTTCCGTCCTCTTGGACCGCGATCCCCGATGCAACGTGGGAGCGGGCCGGTGCAAACCCGCCGACGCCAAACGAGGTGTCAAGCCGGCCATCGCGGCTGAACCTGGCCGTCAGCATTCGTTCCCACAGCCGCTCCCCTTCGCTCCGCGGCGAGACTCCTCCGGTGACCAAGAGTCGCCCTCGGCCGTCGCGGGCCATGTCGTAGACCCCGGCCTGCCAGGGATTTTCGGGCAGAGAACCCAGGGCAGTTCCACGCACCCCGAAGGATGGATCGAGGCGTGCCTGCGCTGAGGCAACGATTGAAACGCCCAGCAGTGCCACTACAAGGAGAACCTTCGTGACTGTGCGAGTCGTGCGCATCATCGATCGAATCCAACCCAACCCTCCGGTCATAAGAGCGGCGCGAGGACATATCTCCGACGGTCGAGGCACTGATTGACAGTTACGGTGGGCCTTGTGATCTACCTCCTGCGACACGGTGATGCCGAGGATGGAACGGGCGACGACGCGGCGCGGCGGCTGACCGAGAAGGGTGAGCGACAGGCCGAAGTCGTCGGGACAGCGCTGACTGCGCTCGGAGCAGACGTCGACGCTTGCCTGGCAAGCCCCAAGGTCCGCGCGGCGGATACCGCGCGGATGGCCTGCCGTGCGCTCGAACTCGAGCCAGAGATCGCCGAGGAGCTGCGCGGCGGGCCCTTAGACTCACTGGCCCTAACCGCCGGGCGCGGCAACACTCTGCTCGTTGGACACGAGCCCGACTTCTCCGGCGAGGTCGGTCGTCTCACCGGCGCCAACGTGAAGCTACGTAAGGGCGGCTTGGCGATCATCGATGGCCGCACACTGATCGCGCTGCTCAGGCCGAAGGACCTCGCCGCAATCGCTCGACCGTAGGCGCGGCGCTCTAGCCGTACGCAGTTTGCGGTCTTCGAAGCGTCGAGTAGGGTCATGCTGACCGATTTTTCGGCAGGGAGAAATGAGGGGTTAGATGGCTTACGAAATGCAGCTCCGCGATAACCAGGACCGCGTCAAGATCCGCAGTCCGTGGGCGGCGGCACTGCTGCCGATCATCACCCTCGGCATCTATCACCTCGTCTGGTGGTACCGAATCAACCGCGAGCTTCGCGACTACGGCAAAGCCAAGGGCTACGACCTCGGCCAGAATCCGACCAACTCGGTGCTGGCGCTCTTCCCTGGCGGGATCATCATCATCCCGCTACTGATCACCTATTGGCGCGGGACCAAGCGTACGATGGGCGCCTCCCGGCTCGCCGGACAGGAACCGCTCAACGGCTGGATCGCGATCCTGCTCTACGTCTTCATCGCTCCGGCGCTCTGGGCCTACATCCAGGTGGAGCTCAACAAGGTCTGGCAGGCCGAGGCGGACCCGCTCGAGGGGCAACCGGCCCCACCGGCCCCCTCGGACCAGATGCCGCCACCGCTGCCCGAGCAGCCCCAGACGACACCCGAGCCGCCAGCCACGGACCCACCGGCGGCGGGGCCAACAGCCTGACTCGATCGTGAAGCAGCGCGTCAGCCTGATCACTCTGGGGGTGAGCGATCTCGGGCGGGCGCGCCGCTTCTACGAAGCGCTGGGCTGGCAGACGGGCGCCGGAGCCGAGGACGACGTCGTCTTCTTCCAGGCCGGCGAGATGGTCGTCGCGCTCTGGGACCGGGCGCGGCTGGCCGAGGACAGCAGCGTCAGGGACACGGGCGGCTGGGGCGGCATCACCCTGGCGCTCAACTTCGGCTCGCCCGAGGAGGTCGACGCCGTAATCGAGGAAGCTCGCAGCGCCGGCGCCACGATCGGCCGCGAGCCGGCGGAGACCTTCTGGGGTGGCTACAGCGGGCTCTTCATCGATCCGAACGGCCATCCCTGGGAGGTCGCCCACAACCCGCACTGGACCGTCACCGAGGACGGCGGCGTCAGACTGAGCTGACCTTGGCCGACCGACGACTCCACCTCAACCTGATCGACAGCTCGCGGCAACTGTTCGAACTCGATCCGGACGCCGCGATCGAGGTCGGCCAGGGCTGGACCTTCGGCGCCGGCAGCTCTGCCCATCCGGCGATCTCAAACGCGGCCTTCCGCAGCGACGACAGCCTCGACGCCGGCGAGCTCATCGCCCGCGCCAAGAACTTCTTCGCGAGACGACAGCGGGGGTTCAGCGTCTGGGCGCGTGGAGACGAGGCCGAGGACAGTGACCTGGTCGCCGCCGCCGAGCAGGCCGGCCTTCAGCAGGTCTACGAGATGCCGGAGATGATCCTTCAAGCGCCCGTGGAGGCTTCGCCTCTGCCCGCCGGAGCGGAGCTGCGGCGGCTGACCACCAGCGAGCAGGCCGACGATTACTGGCACATCGCCGCCGCCTCCTACGCGAGCCTCGGCTTCCCGGCCGAAATCTTCCGTGGCTACACAGACCACCGCGGGCTGCTCGCCGACGACGTCGCCGCCTTCATCGCCTATCTCGACGGCGACCCGGTCAGCATCGCGATGACGATCGTCAATCACGGCGTCGCCGGCGTCTACTGGGTCGGCAGCCTCGAGCAGGCGCGCGGCCAGGGGCTCGGGCGCGCGGTGACCGTCGCCGCGACCAACGCCGGCTTCGACCTTGGCGCGGACATCGCCTCCCTGCAGGCATCGCCGATGGGCAAGCCGATCTACGAGGCGATGGGCTACGAGACGGTCTTCGACTACAAGCTCCTCATGTTGCCGGCGCCCTGAGCGACGCTAGACCCTCCTACTAAGAGTCGAGAACGTCCATGCGGACGATCAGACCGTCCTCGAGCCGGTAGCGATGGTGGACATGCGAGTCGGAGAGCATCTCTTCCGCGCGTCGCGCACGACCTGGTGAACCTCGACGGTGACCGCGCCATCCGGCTCTCTTGCGAACCCCTCGGGCTCCACCTTGCTCGAGATCGCCTCGAACTGCCGCCGCCAGTACTCGGCCACGGCCTCATGGCCAACCACGCGACCGCCCTCCCAGGCGTTGGGCCAATCGACGTCGGGGTGCATCAGCGCGATCGCCGACTCGAGATCGCGAGCGTTGAACGTACGGTAGGCGTCACGCAAGATCTCCTCGACGCTTCGATCCACGCGATCAGCCTAGACCGTGCTGTCATCTACGAAGACCGATTGGCCAGTCAGCCAGCGTGCATTCCAGATAGCCTCCCGGGCCGACTTTACGAACCGATAAGGAGAACGCAGACTGATGGGACTTCTTGATGGGAAAGCGGCGATCGTCACCGGGTCGGCGCGCGGGATCGGCCGGGCAACCGCCGAGCTCTTCGCCAGCCAGGGCGCCAAGGTGCTGATCAACGACCTCGACGCCGACGTCGCCGAGCAGGCCGCAGGCGAGATCAACGGCGAAACCGCCGTCCACGCCGGCGACCTGACCCAGCCCGACGCCGCCGACAAGCTCGTCGCCGCCGGCATCGACGCCTTCGGCGCCGTCGACATCGTCGTCAACAACGCCGGCTACACCTGGGACGGCGTCGCCCACAAGATGACCGACGAGCAGTTCCAGGCGATGATCGACATCCACACTGTGGCGCCGTTCCGCGTCGCCCGCGCGCTCGCCCCCCACTGGCGCGAGGCAGCCAAGGCCGAGCGCGGCGAAGACAAAGAGGTCTTCCGCAAGCTGATCAACATCTCCTCGACCTCGGGCACGATGGGCAACGCCGGCCAGGTCAACTACTCGGCGGCGAAGATGGCCGTCGTCGGCCTGACCAAAACCCTGGCCAAGGAGTGGGGCCAGTTCAAGATCAACGTCAACGCCGTCGCCTTCGGCTTCGTCGAAACCCGCCTCACCGCCGCCAAGGAGGAGGGCGCCGAGATGACCGCCCCGGGCGGCGAGAAGATCGAGCTCGGCATCCCCGAGCAGATGCGGGCGATGGCCTCGGCGATCATCCCGCTCGGCCGCCCCGCCACGCCGCAGGAGGCCTCGGGCCCGGTCCTCTTCCTCGCTTCGCCACTGGCCAACTACGTGCACGGCCAGGTGCTCAACGTGACCGGCGGCATGTTCGGGGGGATGTACACCTGACCGCCGCGGCGACAGAGGGCAGGCGTCGTCCACCCCGCTATCTCGACATAGCGGACAGGACCTGGCCTGTCCTCCGTCGCTTCACCGGCCTGCACACGGCGCTCTACCGCGCCACCGGAGGCAGGATCGGCAAAAACGTCCCCGGCGGGCCGGGGAAGATGCTGCTGCTCGACCACGTCGGGGCGAAGAGCGGCACGAAGCGCACCTCTCCCCTGCTCTACGTGCGGGACGGCGAGGACGTCTTCGTGATCGCCTCCAAGGGCGGCTTTCCCAAAAACCCCGCCTGGTACTACAACCTCAAGGCCAATCCGGACACGACGGTGCAGATCGGCTCAGAGCACAGGCGAGTTCATGCCCGCGTCGCCAATCCGGAGGAGCGCGAGCGCCTCTGGCCGATGGCGGTCAAGGCCTACGGCGGCTACGAAGACTACGCAGCGCGCAGCAAGGGGCGGGAAATCCCGCTCGTCATCCTCGAGCCCCGCAAATAGCGAACTTACAAATTCGGGTGTAACGCTTTGTGGGCCTATCCGGGCCGTAAAGCGTTACACCGGGCTCAGGGCTTCGGGCGGCGCTCCTCGGCGACCGGGTCGCCGGACTCGCTGGCGATCGCCTCCGGTGGCCAGGGGCCGGCCCAGTTGTCGCGGGCGCCGTCGATCGTGATCGTCGTGCCGGAGAAGAAGTCGCCAGCCGGCGAGGCGAGGTAGGCGACCAGCCAGGCCATCTCCTCGGCCCGGCCGGCACGGCCGATCGGGATCGAGCGCTCGAGGTTGTCGACGACCACCTGCGGATACTTGGTCAGCAGAGTCTCGGTGGCGAACTGACCGGCCGCCAGCGCGCAGGTCTTGATCCCGAAGCGCGCCCACTCGACCGCCAGCGTCCGCATCATGTTCTCGACCGCGGCGCGAGCGGCGCCGGAGTGGACCATCCCGGGCATGCCGTGGTGCGGTGAGAGGGTGACGCTGAGCACCTTGCCGCCGCCCTGCGGGATGAAGGCCTTGGTCGCCGCCGCGTGGGTCATCAACCAGGTGCCCTGCACGTTGAGCTCGATCACCGTGCGGAAGCCTTTCGGTGAGATCGTCTCGGCCGGAGCGAGGAACTGACCGCCGGCGTTGTTGACGAGCACGTCGATCCGCTCGTGGCGCTCCAACGCCCCGTCGAAGAAGCGGTCGACCGCCTCCTCGTCGCGGATGTCCATCGCCTCGTGCTCGAAGGAGCCCGCCATGCCCTCGGCGAGCCCGGCCGTCTCCGCCAGCGGCTCGTCACGCCGCCCGCAGCCGATCACGACGGCGCCGAGGCGGGTCAGCTCCAGCGCCGTCTCGCGCCCCAGGCCACTGCCGGCGCCGGAGACGACGCAGACCTGACCGGCGAGCAGATCGGCCTTGAAGATGCGCGAATGGGAGCTGTCAGCCATGCGGGAGCAACCCTATACACGGGCGCTCACCGTAACCTGAGCGGCTGTGAAGGTCCGTACAGAGCCCAAACCGCTGCACGAGCCATTGGCCGGTGGCACCCCCGGAGCCACCGTCACGGTCGAGCCGATCGTCGCCGGCAGCGTCACCTGGCCGCGCTCGATGATGGAGAGCCCGGGCGGGCGCTTCCTGACCCTGAAGCTGCTGCGCGCCCTGCTCAGCGGTCAGCCGGCGGCAACCGTGCCGGTGCCCTGCTTCCTGATCCGCCATCCCAGCGCCGGCGCGATCCTCGTCGATACCGGCCTGCACCCGTCGATCACCACCGACGGCAAGGAGAACTTCGGCAGCCTCGGCGCGCGCTTCGGCAATCCCGGCCTCGAGCCGGGGAAGGACGCGCCGTCCCAGCTTCGCGAGCGCGGCCTCGATCCCGGTGAGATCCCGATCGTGGTGATGACCCACATGCACATCGACCACACCTCGGCGATCTCCGAGTTCCCCAACTCGACCTTCGTCGTCAGCGAGACCGAGTGGGAGGCCGCCGCGACCGGATCCCAGCCGCTGCTCAACGGCTACCGCCGCGTCCACTTCGACTACGCCTTCGACTACCGCACCGTCGACTTCGGTCGCAGCAACATCGACTCCTACGCGACCTTCGGCCGCACCTTCGACCTCTTCGGCGACGGCTCACTCCGTCTCGCCTACACCCCCGGCCACAGCAAGGGCCACATGTCGGTGATCGCCCGGCTCGAGGAGCGCGACTTCGTGATCGGCGGCGACGCCACCTACAGCCAGGGCCAGTTCGACGGCAGCGCACCGCTGGCCCCGCGTCCCTTCGACGCCCACAACTACCGCCGCTCGCTGCAGGAGCTGAAGCTGTTCAAGCGCGAGTACCCCGACGCGATCGTCACCCCGGGCCACGACCCGGAGTTCTTCGCCGCGCTCAGCGCCCGCTACGAGTAGTCAATCCCTCGTACATCTCGCGCACCGGCGCGAAGATCTGCTCCGCGACTTCGAGCTGGCGCTCGCGGCTCGGCGACTCCTCGGCCGGGAAGGAGACGGGCTCTCCGAACTGCACGGTCACCTTCGGGAAGCTGAAGCGCTTCCAGCGGCGCACCTTCTCGGAGCCCTGGATCGCAACCGGGACGACCGGGACGCCGGATTCGAGCGCGATGCGGCCCACTCCGGGCTTGACCTCTTTCAGCTTGCCGCTGCGCGAGCGTCCACCCTCGGCGTAGACGAGCAGCATCCCCTCCTGCTCGAGGATCGTGAAGGCGGTCTTGAACGACTCCTCGTCGTGCTGGCCACGACGCACCGGGAAAACGCCGCCGTGCTTGTAGATGTAGGTGAGGACCGGCGGGCCGAACATCTGTGACTTGGCCATGAAGCGCACCTGGCGGCGTAGGTAGAGGCCGACGAAGAAGTGGTCCATCTGGCTGAAGTGGTTCGGAGCCAGCAGCAGTGGCCCGGTCTTGGGCACGTTCTCGACGCCGATCGCGCGCACCCGGTAGATCAGCAGCGTCGGCAGCGAGACGAGGGCGCGGACGAAGGGGTAGGTCCAGCCGACGCCCTTGCGCGCCGCGGCGTGGAACTGGTCGAAGTACTCGGCAGGACGTTCGTCCTTGTAGACCTGTGGCTTCATGTCGGTCATAGGAGCGACGGCAGGAGGCCATCGCCACGCGATACCCCTGCTCGCGTCCGCGGTTACGCCGTGGCGCTGCCACCCTCCGGGGTAGCCCAACCCCTCGACGCAGCCAGCGCCCGATGCCAGCCGGCGAGCAGAGCCTCGCGCTCCCCTGCCTCCATCGCCGGCTCGTAGCGGGCGGCCTCGCGCCACATCTCGCCGACCTGCGCGAGGGTCCAGCGCCCGGTCGCGATGCCGGCCAGGTAGGCGGCGCCGAGCGCGGTCGTCTCGGCAACCTCCGGGACGACGACCTCGGTGCCGAGCACGTCCGCCTGGAACTGCATCAGCCAGCGATTCGCGACGGCGCCCCCGTCCGCCTTCAACACCGCCAGGCGGGCTCCCGAGGCGGCCTCCTGGGCGCGCACGGCGTCGACCGTCTGGTAGGCGATCGCCTCCAGGGCAGCCCGGGCCAGGTGGGCGCGGCCGCTGCCACGGGTGAGGCCGACGATCGTGCCACGGGCATAGGGGTCCCAGTGCGGCGAGCCGAGCCCGGTCAGCGCCGGGACGAAGTAGACGCCGTCGTTGCTCGTCAGCGAGGCGGCCAGGTCCTCGCTCTCCGCAGCCTCCTCGATCACCCCGAGCCCGTCGCGCAGCCACTGCACGGCGGCGCCGGTGACGAAGATCGAGGCCTCGAGCGCGTAGGCATTCCGTCCCTCGCTGCCGCACGCCACGGTCGCCAGCAGGCCGTCGCCAGGCTCGGCAACCTCGGCGCCGGTGTTGAGCAGGACGAAGCTGCCGGTGCCGTAGGTGTTCTTCGCTGTGCCCGGCTCATAACACGCCTGGCCGAAGAGGGCTGCCTGTTGATCGCCGGCGATCCCCGCCACCGGCACCTCGCCGCCGAACTCGCCGGTCGTGCCGTAGACGTGCGCGGAGGGCAGAGGCTCGGGCAGTCGCGCCGGATCGACGCCGAGCAGCGCGCAGATCTCCTCGTCCCAGGCGAGGCGGCGAATGTCGAAGAGCATCGTCCGCGAGGCATTGGTGTGGTCGGTGGCGTGACGCCCGGTGAGCTTGAAGAGCAGCCAGGAGTCGATCGTCCCGAAGACGGCCCGCTCGGCGCCCTCGACGTTCTTCAGCAGCCACTCGATCTTGGTCGCCGAGAAGTAGGGGTCGAGGACGAGGCCGGTGCGCTCCCTGATCAGCGGCTCGTGACCGGCGGCGCGCAGCTCGTCGCAGCGCCCGGCCGTGCGCCGGTCCTGCCAGACCAGCGCCCGGTGCAGCGGCTCGCCCGTCGCCGGGTCCCAGGCGACGACTGTCTCGCGCTGGTTGGTGATCCCGATCCCGTCGAGGTCGGTGCCCTCGATGCCCGCGTCAGCGATTGCCTGGACCGCGACCCGGCGGGTGACCGACCAGATTTCGGCGGCATCGTGCTCCACCCAGCCCGGCCGCGGGAAATGCTGCTCGAACTCCGAGTAGGCGCGGCCGGCAACCCGACCCTCCGCGTCGAAGACGAGACAGGTGCTCCCCGTCGTCCCCTGGTCGATCGCCAGGATCAAGGCCGGGCGCCGCGCACGATCGTCAGCAGGCCGTCGGCGACGCCGGAGGCGTCCTCGCCGCCGGTGCCGAGGCGACGCAGCCCCATCCCGTACATCAGCGCCACCACCGAGCGGGCGTGCCGCATCGGCTCCGGCACCTCGAGCGTTTCGAGAGCGGCCGCCGCCACTCCTTCGTAGGCCTCGAAGCAGCGCCGCGAAGCCTCCTGGAGCGCCGGATCGCGGGCGGCCTGGAGGTGGAGCTCGATCTCGGCCAGCTGCTGGACCCTGTCGCCGGTCTCCTCGACCACCCGTTCGACCTCAGCGGCAACCTGCTCGATGCTGGGCCTGCGCCGGCGCAGGTCGGCGGCGATCTCCTCCTGTCGCGCCACCTCCTCGCCGACGAAGAGCAACAGGCTTTCGCGCAGCAGATCGACCTGACTGGGGAAGTGGTAGGTGAGCGAGCCGAGCGCGACGCCCGCCGCACCGGCGACGCGCCGGTTGGTCACCGCGGAGACGCCCTCGCGACCGATCAGCTCAACCGTGGTGCGAAGGATCCGCTCGCGTGTGTCGGAGGAGGCGACGGTGGCCAAGAAGCGCCAGCCTACCCGTTTCGCCTATCGTTCGTTCGAACGAACAGCTTCGGCAAGGGAGACGACGATGTCGATCAGCAGCGTGGAGACGGACCCAAACGCGTCCGCGAGTAGTGCCGAGAGGCTCGAGGTCGGCGGCCTCGCGGAGCAGGTCGAGTTGCTCCGCAACGGCGAGACCTCCTCGCGTGAGCTCGTCGAGGCAGCGCTGGAGCGGGCCGAGGCGGCGCAACCGAGCCTGAACGCGTTCCGCGTCATCTGCGCCGAGGAAGCGCTGGCCGCGGCCGACGAGGCGGACCGGCGTCTCGGCGACGGCGAGGACGGGCCGCTGTTGGGTGTCCCGGTCGCGATCAAGGACGACGTCCATCTGACCGGCCACACGACCCCGTTCGGATGCGGCGGTGGCAGTCCGGCCATCCGCGACGCCGAGGCGGTGCGGCGGCTGCGCGAGGCCGGCGCGATCGTGATCGGCAAGACCCACGCCCCCGAGGTCGGCCTCTGGCACTTCACCGAGACGCCGCTGCACGGGGCCACGCGCAACCCCTGGAACACCGATCACACGCCTGGCGGTTCCAGCGGCGGCGCCGCCGCCGCGGTGGCGGCTGGGATCGTCCCCGCGGCAATCGGCTCCGACGGCGCCGGCTCGATCCGCATCCCCGCCGCCTGGACCGGCCTGGTCGGCCTCAAGCCACAGCGCGGACGCGTCTCCACCTGGCCGGATCCCGAGGCCTTCAACGGGCTCAGCTGTTACGGCCCGCTTGCCCGCAGCACCGCTGACGCCGCCCTGCTGCTCGACGCGACCCACGGCAACGTGCCCGCCGACCTGCACAAGCCGGCGCCGCCGAGCGAGCCCTTCGCCGAGGCCGCCGCGCGCGAGCCCGGACGCTTGCGAATCGCCGTTTCCTACGCCACGCCCTTCGGCGTCCCGGACAAGGTCAATGCCGAGCACCGGGCGGCGATCGAGTCCTTCGCCGAGCGGCTCGGCGACCTCGGCCACGAAGTCCTCCGCACCGACCCCGAATACGGAATGGTCGGCCCGACGATCGTCGCGCGGGGCGAGGCGGCCGTCGAGGAATGGCTCCTGGCCCACGGCGAAGACCGCGCCGCCCTGGAGCCGCGCACGCGCACGGCCGCCCGCATCGGCAGGGCGCTGCAGGGCGTGCCCCTGCGCATCGCACGGGCCGCCGAGCCGGGTCTTCGGCGCCGCATGGGCCGGGTCTTCGAGCGCTGCGACGTCGTCCTCACCCCCACCACGGCGAAGCCGCCTCCACGCATCGGCGCCCTCGAGGGCGAGGGGTACTGGAAGACCGGCAACACGGCCGGCGCCACCTGTCCCTTCGCCTTCGCCTGGAACGTCGTCGGCTGGCCGGGGATAAGCGTCCCTGCCGGCCTTACCTCCAGTGGCCTGCCAATCGGCGCCCAGCTGCTCGGCCGCGAAAGCGACGAGGCAACCCTGCTCTCGCTCGCCGGCCAGATCGAGCGTGCCGAAGGCGGCTGGCCTTCGCCTTAGGCGCGGGCGCGGTACGCCCGTACGAAGTCGAGGAGCTGGCGGGCTCGGTGGAGAAAGCCGCTGAGGGTTCGACCCGTTGCGCGGTGGGCAAGGTCTAGCTCGTACTCGCCGACTCGGTAGCCGGCGCGGACTGCGTCGACCGTCATACCCAGCTCCATCCCGTAGCCGCGGGCGAAGGGCAGCGCGGCGCGGAGCACCTCGACTCGCATCGCCCGCTGGCCGGAGATCGGCGCTTCGGGCTCGAAGCCGCAGAGGCGGCGGATCGCCCAGCGGGCGAAGCCCAGCGCCAAGCCGAAGCCACCGCCGACCCGCCGCCCGAAGGTGGCGACCGCGAGGTCGCACTCGCCAGCCTCGACGGCATCGACGAGCGGCGCTAGGCGGGCTGCCGAGCGGGCTAGATCGCCGTCGCAGAGCAACACCAAAAGCGGCGCCATGTCAGCGCTGAGAGCCGCCTCCGCGGCCGCCGTCATATTCGCCCCCTTGCCATGCGGGCGACCGCGGCTGACCACCTGCGCCCCGGCCGCCATCGCCAACTCAGCGGTCCCATCGGTCGAGGCATCGTCGGCCACCCAGATCGCCGCTCCCGGGAAGGCACCGCGCAGCGCCGCGACCGTATCCCCGACTCGATCCGCCTCGTTTCGGGCAGCGACGATCACGGCCAGCGAAGCATTCGCCACCGGATCGGGCTCGGTCCTGGGTGGCTCCGCCGTCACGCGGGGATATTCTCCCGCGCCATGAACATCGAGGCGCACATCACCGGCAACATTTGGAAAATCGAGGTTGCGGTCGGGGACACCGTCGAGGACGGGGACACCGTCGTCATCCTGGAGTCGATGAAGATGGAGATCCCCGTCGAGGCCGAAGACGACGGCACCGTCAAGGAGATCCGCTGCGAGGAGGGCCAGTCGGTCAGCGAAGGCGACGTCCTCGTAGTGCTTGAGTGAAAGCACAAATCGACACGGTGACTTCCGGGTATTCGGGTCCAGGTCGATTTGTGCGGGAACGCGGCGTCCGATGACCGAGCGACTCGCCGGCGGCAAACTCCTCCTCGACTCCCCGGCTGAGGCGGTCGTCCGCCTCCGCATCTCCAACCCGAACCGGCGCAACGCGCTGGACCACGAGATCCTCGACGCGCTCGCCGAGACGCTGCCGCGCCTCGACCGTGGCATCGAGACGCGCTGCCTGCTGATCACCGGTGCGCCCCCCGTCTTCTCCGCCGGCTACGACATCGCCTCGATCCCCTCGGAGACCTTCGAGCGCGACGCCGAGGCACTCGTCGCCCATCCCTTCCACGCGGCGATGGAGGCGATCGCCAACCATCCCTGGCCGACCGTCGCGGCGATCAACGGCCACTGCATCGGCGGTGGGCTCGAGCTGGCGGTCACCTGCGACCTGCGGATCGGCGCCGCCGGTGCCGAACTGGGAATGCCGCCGGTCAAGCTCGGCCTCGTCTACAGCCACACCGGCCTGCGCAAGTTCCTCGACACGGTCGGCGTCGCCCGCACCAAGGAGCTCTTCCTCACCGGCCGTAACTTCCCGGCCGCTCGCGCCGCCGAGATCGGCCTCGTCCACGAAGTCGTCGAGGACGTTCGGCTCGAGGACGTCGCGGTCGAGTTAGCGGCTGAGATCGCCGCCAACGCACCGCTCTCGATGCGCGGCAACAAGAGCGCGGTCGACCTGCTCACCGCTTCTCCGGTGCTCAGCGAGCAGCAGGAGGCCGGACTGGTCGCGCTGCGTGAGTCCTGCTTTGCATCGGAGGACTTCCGCGAGGGCATCCGCGCCTTCGCCGAGAAGC
>Ga0164241_10004859_pt1 | contig 12851 bp, 8 predicted proteins | sample OricomyardsoilBY_FD_108780 | JGI IMG/M metagenome (GOLD analysis project Ga0164241, IMG submission 108780) | Backyard soil microbial communities from Emeryville, California, USA - Original compost - Back yard soil (BY) | ecosystem: Environmental > Terrestrial > Soil > Unclassified | place: USA...
AAAAAAATCGCGCGGCCGAAACCGGCTCGCGCGATCGGGGGACACGTTTTGCGACTGGTCAGGACGTCGGTTTTTGGGGTTCGAATTTGAAATACTGCTGGCAGTGCACGAGGACGGGACGGCCCTTGCGCGTGGGCGGGGCGAAGTGCCAGTCGCGCACGGCCGCGGCGGCGGCGGCGGCGAGCAGGGGATTTTCGGCGGCGGTGACGGAAGGCATCCGCACGGTGCCTTTTTCATCGATATAGAAATCGATCATCACACGGCCTTTGACGCCCTTGTCCTGCCACTCTTGGGGATACACTGGCTGGATGACATGGAGCGGAGTCGGGATGCGATCGAGTGAGCGCATCGGGGTGGGGCGATAAACGTAGATGTCGCCGAAGATCTCGCGTTGGGAGATGTCGGGGATGCCGGAGCGTTCGACGACCAGGACGCCGGACACTTCGAAGCGGAAGGAAATCTCGACGACGGTTCCCACGGGTTCGCCGTTCATGCGCGCGGGTTCGTAGGACCATTGGCGGACTGCTTCGAGCGCGGCTTCGAGGAAAAGATCGTGCGTGTAAGCGACGGGGAGCGTGTCGGCGATTTCGCCCTTGTCGTTGATGTTGATGAGGAGGCGAACGTCGCCGTGGGAAATGCCGTCCCGCAGCAGCATCAATGGATAGCGGACGGCCTGGGTGCGGTGGATTTTGGAGGTGACGGTGATCTTGGAAACAGGATCGGAACCAGTCAGGGAGAGATCGGGCGGCGTATCCGCAGCCTGGGCTGGGTGGAAGGCGAGCAGGAGGCCGAGCAGAAGCGGGGAAAGTTGAGAGAAGGTTTTCACGGGCGAAGAGTTGTTGTTGTCACCCATAACCCCAATCAGCGGGAAATCCCTTCACACATGCGGCGGTGCGGGATGGTGGGCGAGCCGGATTTCCGCGTGTGGTCCTGTCTGGCGCGACCGCATTCGGGTATGCGCGAACGACGACGAGGCCAGCGCGTGGGCTAATTTTGTCACTTTGGAGGCTCGTCCGCCGCTGGCATAGGCGATGCTAAATTCGGGGACTAGCTCATCGCCAGCTTCCCGGTCGAGAGACCGGGTCCGGGGTAAACGGACTGCCGGCCGAGTGCCGGCCAAAGAAAATAGTAGGGCCCGCCGTTTGGGGTTATCGGCGGGCCCTTTAATTTTGCTGGCGGATCGCGTGGGGCGACCCGTGGCCGGCGGAGCGGGGTGCGTCGCGCGGGTGAGTAAACTTGTTTCGTCAATACAGGCCGCGGCCGTCCTTCAGGATGTCCCCGTCGAAGGCGAGGCTGTGCGTCACGAAACGGCTCGACCAATACTTCCAGACGGGAGCGTCGAGCGACGGGGTTTCATGGCCGGGCGGATAACCGCGGGTGAGCAACACCTGGGTCTTGGTCATGCCGAGCCGGAGCGTGCCGCTGCTGATGGCGTCGGCCATGTCCTTGCCATATTTCTCGATCGCGGTCGGTTGTGACGAGAGCATCTCCTTCGCGAGTTGGGCGGTGGAGCGCTTCGTGTGTTTCTCGACATTTTCGACCTTCAGGGTTTTGCCGCTGTCCACAAATTTCAGGTTGAAACTTTTTTTGCCGATGCTCTCGAGCACGACCTTCGTGTTGATCGGTACAGTCTCGCCGCGCCAGTAGTTGGTCGCGAGGCGGGTGTCTTCCTCGTACTTAAACGTGTAACGGGTGAAGTATTCCTTGCCGGCGGCAGGTTCGATGTCGGGAGGGAGGACGGCGGAATCGTCCACGGCGTTGAAGGTGATGCTCGCGTGTGACTCTTCGGCATCATCGGAGTCCTCGGCGGCACTGCCTCCGCTTTGTTTTTTGATGATCGCCTGGATCACGGGCTTGCTGACGCCCTGGTTTTTCAGCTCGACGAGACTGTTGGCGGAAACGTCGAACTCTGCGGGCGAGGCGGCGTTGATCGCGAGGACGACGGTGTCGTCGTCGAGCTCGGCCTTCACCATCTTGATGACATCGTTGTTGTTCATGGCCGATGCGGCGGTCGCCAAAACCAGCGCCGTGGCCCAGAGAAATGTCCGGAATATTTTAATCATAGGTTGGAGGAATGAGACGGAAATATCTGCGGGCGTCGCGTGGCGTTACAAATTTCTTCTGCGGCGCGGGAAGCGGGCGGCAGGAGCGTGAACGCGTGACCGTTGATCTCAAACGGGTGACGCAAATCCTCAACTCGGGGGCGTTGCCAAGACGGCGGCGCGAGAGCGGCATGGACGTTCGTCTTTCGTCAAACTCCCACCCCGGCGCGGCGTCCCGGAACAGAACGGCTATCGCGCGCACCAAATCTTTTCCCCCATGTCTTCGCCACGCCTTTTGCCGGTGTTCGCCTTCGGAGCGGTTTTAATCCAGAACGCCTTCGCCGATGTCGCGGTGACGGTGACCGTCGATCCTGCGGCGGGGCGCGCGGCGATCAGTCCTTACGTTTACGGCGTGAATCAGGATCTGCCGGGCGTCGGCGCGACTGCGCGGCGACAAGGGGGAAACCGCACGACGGGATACAACTGGGAGAACAACGCATCGAACGCCGGCTCCGACTGGCTTCACAGTAGCGATGATTTCGCGACGTGGGTCGCCGGCATCCCGAACGCGCAGGCGGATACGCCGGGCATCGCCGCCACGCATTTCCACGATCAATCGCTGGCGGCCGGCACGCCCTACAGCATCGTGACGCTGCCGATGGCCGGCTATGTCGCGGCGGACAAAAGCGGCCCGGTCACAGAGGCGCAGACCGCGCCATCGTCGCGCTGGAAGGCGGTTTCAAATACGAAACCCACCGCATTCTCGCTCACGCCCGACACCGGCGATGGCACGGTGTACACCGACGAGTTTCTCCATTTTCTCGTCGATCGTTACGGCAGCGCGGCGATGCCGGACGGCATCAAAGGTTACGACCTCGATAACGAACCCGACCTCTGGTCGAACACGCATCCCCGCATCCATCCCGCCCAGCCGACCTGCGTCGAGCTGATCGCGCGTTCGGTGGACCTCGCGAAGGCGGTGAAGCGCATCGATCCGGCGGCGGAAACGCTCGGCTTCGTGAGCTATGGGTTCGCCGGGTATTATAGTTTTCAGGACGCGCCGGACTGGGCCGCGCAGAAAGCCACCGGGCCGTATCGGTGGTTCGTGGACTATTTCCTCGCGAAGATGAAAGCCGCATCGGACACGGCGGGCGTGCGGTTGCTCGATGTGCTGGATGTGCATCACTACACCGAGCACAACGCCGGCGGCGTGCGCGTCAGCGACGGCACGGATTTCACGAATCTCGACGCGAACAAAGGCCGCATCCAGGCACCGCGCGCGCTCTGGGACGCGACCTTCACGGAGAATAGTTGGATCCATCAATGGTTCCCGGATTTCTACCCGTACCTGCCGAACTTGAAGGCGGCGATCGCGACGCATTATCCCGGCACGAAACTCGCGATCACGGAATACAACTACGGCGGCGAAGCGCACATCTCCGGCGGTCTTGCCCAGGCGGATACGCTCGGAATTCTCGGCCGCGACGGCGTCTATCTCGCGACGCTATGGCTGCTGCACGACAGCCCCGCGCCGGTCTACGCCGCCGCGGCGTTTAACCTCTATCTCAACTACGACGGCGCGGGCGGAAAATTTGGCGACACGACCGTCGCCACCACGAACTCGGACCTCGTTAATGCGTCCGCCTACGCCTCCATCGTGGGCACCAATGATGCGAAGCTCCATCTGGTTGTGCTCAATAAAAACTACGACCCGCCCTCGACGATCACGGTGCAGATCGCCGACGCGACGCACTACACGCGGGCGCGGATTTTTGCCTTCGGCTCCGCGAGCGCGACGATTACCGAGCGAAGCGCAATCAACGGAATCGCGGGCAATCAATTCGCGCTGACGCTGCCGGCTCTGACCGCCGCGCACGTGGTGCTGGAGGCCGGGGGAAATTCTTTCGCCGCGTGGCAGGCGGGGAATTTCACAGCGCCGGAAATCGCCGATGCGAACGTGAGCGGTCCCGATGCCGATCCGGATCACGCCGGCGTATCCAATTTTCAACGCTACGCCTTCGACCTGCCGGCGCGCGGTCCGCTGGCGAGCCCGGCGGCAACGGTTTCGATCACGGGCACGGATGCGCAAAAGCGGCTGGCGATCACGTTCCAACGGCAGGCCGCGGCGGAGGGATTGAGCTACGTCGTCGAAGGCGGGGACACGCTCACCGGCTGGACGCCGGTGGAAACCATCGCGCCCGGCACGCCTGCCTTGATGACGGTGAGCGACAGCGTGACGCTCGCCTCCGGGCCGCGCCGTTTCCTGCGCGTTCGTGCCATGAGTGCGCTTTGAAGGAGGTTGCGCCGCGCGTGCGAAAAGTCCGGCGCGTCGACGCTCACTCCTTCGGGACGAGCGGCGCGAAGGCGAAACGGATGCCGCGATTGTAGCTTTCCGGTTTCGTTCCGCCGTGGCGCTCGCCGTCGTCGATCAGGCGGAATTTATACGTGAGCCCCGCGTAGTTTTTCGCCTTCAGCCGCGCGTCGAGCCGCAGCACCGCTTGATGGAGATTCGGCCATTCGTCCGTGGTGGTTGTCAGAAAAAGCCGGGCGGGCAGCGCGTCGTGTGTTTTGGCGAACGCTGCCTCGTGATCGAGGAACCAGCCGTCGGCCCATTCGCACGAGGGACTCGGCGCGATGCAGGTCTGAAACAGCTCCGGTTTTTCGAATAACGCGTAGAGTGTGAAAAGTCCGCCGAGCGAGCTTCCGCCCAGCACGCGATACGACGGGTCCACGCGGTATTCTTTTTCCACGAACGGGATGATTTCTTTTTCAATCACGGAGAGAAACTCCGCGGCGTGTCCGCTGTTCTCCGCAGCCTTGTCATCGGGAGAGGCGACCGGCGTGTAATCGAGGCGGCGCAGCTTATCGTAATCGGGATTTTCTCCCGCGTAACCGAAACCGACGACGATGAACTCGGGGATGGCTTTATCGTAGAGGAGATTTCCATAGAGCCCGCAGATCAGCGTGAAATCCCAGTAGCCATCGCAGAGATAAAGCACCGGGTAGTGCTTTTCCGGATGCGCGGCATAGCCGTAGGGCAGTGCGACGTAGAGCTGGTAGTTCCGGCCGTTCGCGGAGGGCGGCAGCGTGCGGATCTCGGAATTGCCGATGACCTGTTTGGGAAACGTGGGCGCGGTTGTTTCCGTTCCCAGAGCGGGCAGTGACGCTGTCGCCAGGCACGCAGCGGCCAGCAAGAGACGTTTGGGGTAGTTCATGCGCGGCATCGTGGTTGGCGCGCGGGGCGATGCGCAACGTGGGAGCGTCGCTAACAATTGAGCGAGCACCGACGGCATCTGTCTTTATTGCGGGTCGTATCACTGAGTCGGCGCAGGACGCCCCTGAAGGAGCGTCCTCGATCTCGAGCCGTGGCCGGCGGGCCGCCGGCCACCACACGAGGGCCGCGTGTGCTCCCCGGAAACCCGGCCCGGCGCGAGAGTCGATCGGGGCGAAGGGGCGCAGACCGGCCAAACTAAGTACGGAGATCCGCGCTTTCAGTTCATACGTGCGTGCGAACATGGTCGCTCCACGCAACCGTTTCAGAGGACGAGGCTAACCGTCGGGTATCAAGGACCGCGCAGTTTCACGATCAGGTCTTTGCTTTCGACGGTATCGCCGACGGCGGCGTGGATTTCAGCGACGACGCCGTCGACCGGCGCGAAGACCGTCGTCTGCATTTTCATCGCTTCCATCATGAAGAGTTTTTCTCCCTTCGCGACCTTGGCGCCGACGGTGGCCGACATCGCGGCGATGAGGCCGGGGATCGGCGCGGCGACTTGGGTGGCTTCCGCGATATCGGCCTTGGGACGCGTCTTGGTTTTGGCGGTAACGTTCTTGTCGGCGATGAAGGCTTCGCGCGCCATGCCGTTGAGTTCGTAGCTGAGCGCGCGGCGGCCGTCTTTGTCGGGGGAGCCGATGCTCACGAGGCGGATGATGAGCGTTTTGCCCTCCTCGATCTCGACGTTGATTTCCTCGCCGGGTTTCAGTCCGTAGAAAAACGCTGGCGTGGGCAGCACGCTGACATCGCCGTAGTCGCGCCGTTGTTTCGCGAAGTCGGCGAAGACCGCCGGGTACATGAGATGTGAATACAGTTCGTCGTCGCTTGGCTCGTGCTTGAGTTTCTCGGCGAGCTCGGTGCGGAGTTTCTTGAGATGATCGGCGCCCGCGCTCTGGCTTTCCGGCTTCGAGCCTTTCGCTTCCGCCTTCGGCTTTTTCAGCGACGCCTTGTATTTTTCGGTCGCCTCCTTGTGGCGTTTTTCGCCGAGGACCGCGCGGCTCACGTCGGCGGGCCAGCCGCCTTCGGGCCAGCCGAGGCCGCCGGTAAGCATGTCGATCACGCTCTCGGGAAAGGGCGTTTCGCCAGCGGGAAGATTAATGACGTCAGCCGGCTTGATGCCTTTGGAAAAAAGGAAGAGCGCCATGTCGCCGACGACTTTCGACGAAGGCGTGACCTTCACGATGTCACCAAAAAGTGAATTCACCTCCGCGTAGGTGCGGGCGATCTCGGGCCAGCGATGGGAGACGCCCATCGACGCGGCCTGCTCCTTCAAGTTGGTGTACTGGCCGCCCGGCATTTCGTGCAGATAGACTTCGGCGCTGCCGGTTTTCGGCGCGGTGTCGAACGGCCGGTAGAATTCGCGGACCTGCTCCCAGTAGTCGGAAAATTCGTTGAGCGCATCCAGGTCGAGCGTCGTGTCGCGCGGCGTGTTTTGAAGCGCGGCCACGATGGAATTCAGGTTCGGTTGCGAGGTGCTGCCGCTCATCGAAGAGAGCGCGAGATCGACGATGTCCACGCCGGCATCGGACGCGCGGAGAATCGAGGCGGACGCGATGCCGCTGGTGTCGTGCGTGTGGAAATGGATCGGCAGTCCTACTTCTTCCTTCAACGCCTTCACGAGTTTCTGCGCGGCGTACGGGCGGCAGAGCCCGGCCATGTCTTTGATCGCGAGCACGTGCGCACCCATTTTCTCCAGCTCTTTGGCGAGCCGCACATAATACTGGAGCGAGAATTTATCCCGCCGGTCGTCGAGAATGTCGCCGGTGTAGCAGAGCGCGGCTTCGCAGACGGCGTGCGTATCTTGCACGGCGTCCATCGCGACGCGGAGATTCGGCAGGTAATTGAGCGAGTCGAAGATGCGAAAAATATCCATGCCGCTCGTCGCGGCGTGTTTCACGAAACCGGCGACGACGTGGCTCGGGTAGTTGCTGTAACCGACGGCGTTCGCGCCGCGGAAAAGCATTTGAAAACAAATGTTCGGCACGCGGGCGCGGAGCTGGCGGAGGCGTTCCCACGGATCTTCGCTGAGGAAACGCATCGCGGTGTCGAAGGTCGCGCCGCCCCACATTTCCAGCGAATAGAGTCCGGGCGCGCGCCGCGCGACGGCGCCGGCGGTTGCGAGCATGTCGAAGCTGCGCACACGCGTCGCCATGAGCGATTGGTGCGCGTCGCGAAACGTCGTGTCGGTCACGAGCAGGCGTTTCTGCTTCAAGGTCCATTCGGCGAATTTTTTCGCGCCGAGCTTGAGCAACAACTGACGCGTGCCGTCGGGGATGGCGTCGTGAAGATCGACGCGCGGCGGCGTGACCGTGTGGAAGGCGCGCTCGGGCCGGAAGCCTTTGGCGTGCGGGTTGCCGTTCACCGTCACGTGGCCGAGAAAATTGAGCAATTTCGTCGCGCGGTCACGGCGGGGCTTGAAGGTGAAAAGCTCGGGCGTGGTGTCGATGAGTGTGGTCGTGGCCTGGCCGGACTTGAACGTGGGGTGGGCAATCACGTTTTCGAGGAACGGGATGTTCGTCTTCACGCCGCGGATACGGAATTCCGACAGCGCGCGCTGGGTGCGCTGCATGGCGACCTCGTAGGTCGGCGCGCTGGTGATCACCTTCACGAGCATGGAGTCGTAGAACGGCGTGATGATCGCGCCGGAAAGGCCCATGCCGCCGTCGAGACGCACGCCGAAACCGCCCGGCGAGCGGTAGGCGAGGATGCGGCCGTAGTCGGGCATGAACTTGTTTTCGGGATCTTCCGTGGTGATGCGGCACTGGATGGCGAAACCGTTGCGCGGTACGTCGGCCTGCGCGGGCATCCCGACTTCGCGGGAGTGCAGCGAGTGGCCTTGCGCGATGAGGATTTGGGCACGCACGAGATCGAGGCCGGTGATCACTTCAGTCACCGTGTGCTCAACTTGGATACGCGGATTCATCTCGATGAAGAACCACTCGTGCCGGTCGAGATCGTAGAGAAATTCGATGGTGCCGGCGTTGTCGTATTTGATGGCGCGCGCCATTTTCGCGGCGGCTTCGCAGAGCTCGTTCACCACCGCCGGCGGCAGGCCGAAACTCGGCGCGACCTCGACGACCTTCTGGTGGCGGCGTTGCACCGAGCAATCGCGTTCGTGGAGGTGGATGACGTTGCCGTGTTTGTCGCCGAGGATCTGGACCTCGATGTGTTTCGCCTTGGGAATGTATTTCTCCAGGAACACCGCGGGATTTCCGAAGGCGCGTCCGGCCTCCGCCTGCGCTTCGTCGAGGAGCGAGGCGAGATCGCCGGCTTTATGGACGACGCGCATGCCGCGCCCGCCGCCGCCGAACGCCGCCTTGATGATCAGGGGAAACCCAATGGCTTTCGCCGTCTTCAACGCTTCGGCACGATCGGTGATCGCCTCGTCGGTGCCGGGCAGCACGGGCACGCCGATTTTCAAGGCGACGGCGCGGGCGGCGGTCTTGTCGCCCATCATGTCGAGCAACTCGGGGCGCGGGCCCACGAAGATGATCCCGGCCTTTTCGCAGGCGCGCGCGAAGTCGGGATTCTCCGAGAGGAAACCGTAGCCGGGATGAATCGCGTCCACACCCTTTTCCTTCGCGACCGCGATCACGCTGGGGATGTCGAGATACGCCGCGACCGGACCCTTGCCCTGGCCGACTTGGTACGCCTCGTCGGCCTTGTAGCGGTGAATGCAAAAACGGTCTTCCTGCGCGAACACACCGACTGTGCGTAACCCGAGTTCTGTACCCGCCCGGAAAATACGCACAGCGATTTCGCTGCGGTTGGCGGCCATGATTTTTTTAATGGAGCGGGGCGTTTGCGGCGTGGAAGTGGAGGCGGGCATGGAGGGAAGAATTGAAGGGCGCCCCGGGTCGCGCGGAAGGGGTGCGACGCGGGAGGCGAGGGGGCGACACGCAAACGGGAACTGCGGCGCTGGGCGAGCCCGCGTTTTGTCATGAGCCGCGGATACACGCCGGACAGTAAACGATTGAGTGCGTTATGAGCTTCCCGCGCGGCACCGGGTTTCCTACGGTCTGTCCGCATGGCGACACTTCCCCGCATCGGCATCGTCGAAGATCAGGCGTTGGTTCTGAATTTATTGACCGACCTCTGTCGCCATCGCTTCGGCTACGATGTGGTGTTCTCCGCCCGCGATGCGAAGTCCGCGCTCGCCGCGCTCGAGACCACGGAGCCGGAGGCGCTGCTGGTGGACATCAATCTCCCCGACAACGACGGCATCTCCCTCGCGCTCGAGATCCGGAAAAAAATCCCGCGGATGAAAATCATCATCCTCTCGGCGGAGTGCACCGAGTACACGATCTTCCGCGTGCGCCAGAGCGGGCTTCACGGCTATGTGGATAAGAACGCGGATCCCGATTTCATCCAGGCCGCGCTCGACAGCGTGCTGAACCGCGACCTCCCGTATTTTACGCCGCTGGTTCGCGAAGTCGCGCGGCACACCGCGCAGGACAGCCAGGCGTTCAGCAAGGTGCTCAGCGATCGCGAACACGAACTGCTTCCACTGCTCGGCATGGGCAGCTCCGACGCTGAACTCGCCACGCTCAAGGGCCTCGCGCCCGACACCGTGCGCAAACACCGCGAGAGCATCATGCGTAAACTTCAGCTGAAGACCCTGCCCGATCTGGTGCATTACTGCATCGAGAAAGGCTTCCTGCAAACGCGCCCCGACGGCGACATCCGGCCGGCCTCATGGACGCCTTCGACGAGCTCATCGTAAATTATCTGCTGAACATCTGCGGCGGGCTTTTCATCGCCATCGCCGCGATCATTTTCCGCGCGAACAAGCTCCGTCCGTCGAACCGCGCCTTCAGCCTGCTCGTATTGACGGGGGGGATATGGACCATCAACTACGGGTTCATCACGCGCGGCGGGGACAACGCCATCCTGCACTTGCGCATCGGCGCCGGCGTCGCGGCTTACCTGCTGCCGATCCTGATCATGGTCCGCGATTTCATCGCCGATCCACGGTCGCGTTTCGGCAGGATCGCACGCAACACCGCGCCGTGGCTGGTGCTCGCCACCGCGCTGGCGGCGCTGACCGGTTTCGACTGCTTCATTCGCAAGAACTCCGCGCCGGCCGTGCCGCTCTACGGCCCCGGCTGGCTCTGCCAGCATCTTGCCCTCGCCGGCGCGATGACGTGGATCGCCGTCTCCGGCTGGCGGGTACGCCGGCATTTGCGCGCGGGCAGCCGCGACGAAATGGATATCGCGGTCACCTTCGCCGCGGGGGCGGTCGCGGTGATCAGCGCGTTCCTCGCGTTCCACCGCTCGAGCGATCCGCTGCCGCCACCGGAGTTCGGCCTCGTCGCGATCCTCTACGCATCGCGCCTCACCTGGGTGTTACTCGCCCGCGGTGTGTACGATGCCCGCGTGCTCATTTCGCTGATCATCCGCACCGTGAGCATTATTCTCGGCGCCTCGGTGGTTTTTTTCCTCGTCGCGTGGGTGTTGAAGCAACAAGCCGGCATCAACGAAACCGCGGCCACCATCATCGCCAGCATCGTCGCGGCCGCGCTCGTCAACTACATCACCCAGTTCTTCCTGGCGAAGCACAACGCCCTGCTCTACCGCTCCATCGCCGGCTTCCAGCGCGAGGTGAACGAGGTCGCCCGCTCGGCCCTCGATCAGGAAAAGGCGCTGCTCGCCCTCGAACGCATCATCGCCGAATACACCAACACCGATGACGCGCTGATTCTCACCGAGGTCGGCCGCGGCATCTATCAACGCGGCGCGTACCGTCTCCCGAATCGCGGCCTGGTCTGGCAGCGCATCAACCGCGCCGGCTGGCTCGCGCGCGATACGATGGACCTCAGCCCGCTGCCGGCGCATGACCGCGACGCCTTGAAGTGGATCGACGAGCGGCCGGTGTCGCTCCTGATGCTCGGGCCGCGTTCCGAACAACATCTCAACCTCGTCGTGGCGCTCGGTCGCCGCCGCAGCGCGCCCGCATACACATTCTATGAACTCGAATGCCTCAGCCTCATGGTGGAATCCGCCGCCATCGCGCTCACGACCATCGAGGCGAGCGCCCAGGCGCAACACGCCGGCCAGATGATGGCGCTCGGCTTGATCAGCGCCAGTGTGGTGCACGAAATCAAACAACCCCTCGCCGCGCTCCGCCTGTTTTTCAAAATGCTGCCGATGCGCTACGAGGATCCTTCCTTCCGCGCTCAGTATTTCGACGTCATCCCCGACGAACTCGCGCGGGTCGAGGGCACCCTGTCGGAGTTTCTCCGGCTCGGCCGCACTGAAAGTTATCAGGTGCGTGTATTCACGCCGTCGCCACTGATCCGCGAGGTGCTCACGCTCGTGCAACCGAAGGCCTCCGCATGCTCGATCCAGATCGTCACCGATTTCGCCGCCCGCGATCCTTCGCTGCGCGGCGATCCGCAGGTGCTGAAACAAGCGCTGCTCAATCTCACGCTCAACGCCATCCAGGCCATGTCGGACGTCCGCAAGGGCCCGCGTATCCTGTTTGTCGGCACGACGCTCGTCGGTGAAAAATGCGAGATCGCCATCCGCGACACCGGCCCGGGCATTTCGCCGGTGATTCTGGAAAAACTGTTCCGCCCGTTCGTGTCCACCAAGGAGGACGGCTTCGGCATCGGCCTCTACATCACACGCGATCAGGTCGTGAAAACCGGCGGCGAACTCATCGCGCGCAACGATCCCACCGGCGGCGCGTGCTTCCTGTTGCTGTATCCCGTCGTCCACGACACGCAACCGCCGCTGCCGCCCGCGATCAATCAGAGCGCCCCGCCGCTGCCCTTCGCGTCTTCATGACACGCACCGGAAAAATCTTCCGCTTCGCGGGTCTCGCGCTGTTTGTCGCCATGGTGGTCATCCAATTTTTCCGACCGGAGAAAAATGTCTCCTCCGTCCCGTCGCCCGACGATCTTCTCGCGCGGAGGGAGGCGTCGCCCGAAGTGCGCCGGCTGCTCGCGGCCGCGTGCTACGACTGCCATTCCGATCACACACGTTACCCCTGGTATTCGGAGATCCAGCCGGTTGCCTGGTGGCTCGCGGACCACGTAGCCGACGGAAAGCGTGAACTCAATTTTTCGCGTTTCGACCAGCTCTCGCTGCGCCGGCAGGCGGCCAGGATCGGCGCCTGCATCGACAATCTGGAGACAAAAGAAATGCCGCTGCCTTCCTACACGTGGACGCATCGCGACGCTCGTCTGAGCGCCGCCGAAGTGAAAACGCTCACCGCCTGGTTCGAATCCGTTCTCGACGACAATTGATCGAAAGCGGCCTCCCAGACTTTGCGGCTGAGGCCGTTGCCCAGACAGCGCGCGTGGTTATCCCCGCGCCTCGGCCGCGCTCACCGTGACGTACGGCTCCTCCCGCGGTGCAGCCTGGTGACTGCCGCTCAAAAGCCGCCACCACTGGCGCGCGCTCACGCCGACGACCAGCAACACGAGCACGAGAAACGTGCCGGTCACCGCGGTGTTCACGTGATTGTTGGTGAGGAGATGCTGCCACTTCGCGAGCTCCGCGGAGCTGCCGCCGGCGGCGATCTGTTTTTT
>Ga0164241_10004860_pt1 | contig 12850 bp, 9 predicted proteins | sample OricomyardsoilBY_FD_108780 | JGI IMG/M metagenome (GOLD analysis project Ga0164241, IMG submission 108780) | Backyard soil microbial communities from Emeryville, California, USA - Original compost - Back yard soil (BY) | ecosystem: Environmental > Terrestrial > Soil > Unclassified | place: USA...
CAGGTATTGTAGGTAGCATGGGTTGCTCTTTCAGTACAATAGAAGGAAATACCATTCACGATATTTATGTACATCATCTATTTACCGGGGCAGAAATGGCAGGCATTAAATTTCACGGTGCAGTAGACGTACAAATTAAGCACAATCATATTTATCGTGTAGGAGGCGTTGCCGGAATATGGCTCGACTGGATGGCCCAGGGCGTACAGATAAAAGACAATTTAATGAATGACAATTCCACAGATATTTTTTTGGAAGTAGATCATGGCCCCATGCTGGTAAGTAATAATATTCTATTGTCGAAAAACAGTCTTTTAATGAACTCCAGTGGAGCTGCTTTTGTACACAATTTGTTTAGTGGCAAAATCGACGTTATACATTACGACGCAAGGTTAACGCCATTTATGAAACCACATTCTACTTATGTTGTGGCACTTCATGATAACCCCAGCGGGGATGTTCAGTTTATAAACAACCTGTTTGTCAATGGCGGAGATGCCGTCCAGTACAGCAATGCGTTGCTACCGGTTATTTTTGATGGCAATGTTTATACCAAAGGATCAATCAGGGCTATAGAGAATAATGGGCAGAATAAATTTGGCGAAATGAACAAAGATGCCGCGAAGCAAATGAAAGAATACAAAGAACATAATGCTACCGAAATGAATGCTTCGGTAGATAACGATTTTGATGCTTCGGTCAGTTTGTTGCAGCAGCAAAAGAAGGTATATCTCGAAATCGCTTTTGATAAAAAGTGGCTGGCTCAGAAACACAAACTGGTGACAACCGAGACGCTGACAAAAGCAATCGTGCCTGATCTTCCGTTTGAAAATGTGGATGGTTCGCCGGTCCGGATTGACAAAGATTACCTCGGCAAAAACCGCAACGTTGCAAACCCTTCCCCGGGGCCTTTTGAAATCAAGAATTCAGGAAAACAAAAAATTGAAGTTTGGTAAAATGTATAAGCTTTCAGGCCAAAGAGTCATCATGAAGCTACACCTGGGGAATGTATGCGGAATATGGGCCTCGCTATTCTTAACAGATTCGCTTTTTTAATTCCGAAGGTGTTTTATTGGTTACCAGCTTAAAGAATTTATTGAAATTCGAAATGCTGTTATATCCACAATCGTAGGCGATGTTGCCAATATTTATATCTTCCCTGCCCATCAGTTTTATCGCATGAGCTATCCGGATTTCATTAATAAACTGTACAAGCGTTTTTTGCGTACGGGCTTTAAAAAAACGGCAGAACGATTGCTTATTCATATTGGCAAGAGCTGCCACGTCGTCCAGCTTTATTTCGCAGGAAAAATTTGCAAAAAGATATTTGAATATTTTATCAATCCGCTCATTATCCCCGGTTTGATAAGTATTTACATAACCGGCGCTTGCGAGCAACGTATATTCATTCGTATTGCACAGCACTTCCAGGAGTTGTAATAATAAGATCAACTGAACAGATTCTTCTGCCTCATCCATCCTGAAAAGCAAATCCTTTAATTGTTTTTTAGAATCACCGTAAAATTTCATTCCACGTTTTGAAGTTTGCAGCATCTCCTCCAGCTTTTTGGTATTATATAAGCTTGAGAGGGCATTTACCAGTTTCTCAGAATGAAGAAACAAACCCACTGAACGTGCATTTTCTTCTGATTTACCTAATGCACCTTCCTGCAATTGATCATGCCAAACATGGGGTGTGTCGGATCCTAAAAAAGTAAGCTCATCCATTTCAAAATCTTCAATGCAATCGCCAATTATTTTATACCCCGAGCTTCTGACAATGTAAGTCATCTGGCATTCCGTGTGAAAATGAAATTCCGTTGAAAAATGAGGGCGGTTAATAAACCTCGTGAGGTAAACTTTTTCCTGGAGGCCATCTAAAACTTTTGCAAAAACAGGTTTCATATTGGAAAGAAAAATTCAATTTTCTTACTTTATGCTAAAATAAAGAAATAAATTGTCAATACTCATGTATGTTTCTAATCTCAGCTAATTTAATTTTATCACGTTATAATAATTTTTTATGATCGAAGGAAAGGTGGTACTGCTAACCGGCGGCGCGGATGGTATTGGCTGGGAATGTGCGAAGGCTTACTCTGGCGCCGGCGCGTTTGTATGCATTGCCGATAAAAATTCTTCCGGAAAAGAAAAGCTGCGGGAGTTGAAAGGTTCAAATCATTTGTTTATTGCCACTGATTTAGTGAAAGAAAAAAATGTGAAAAACCTTGTTGATCAAGTGATTAAAAAATACGGAAAGCTGGATGCGATACATAATAATGCGGGCGTGGCTCATCCTTCTAAACCCATCCATACAACCACCGAAGAAGAATGGAATTTGCTGATAAACGTGAATATGAGAAGCATATTTTTCACTACTAAATATGGTATTGAACATTTGCAAAAAACGAAAGGATGTATTCTTAATACAAGCTCGATGGTTGGCGCTATCGGCCAGGAAAACCATGCGGCTTATGTGGCAACAAAAGGCGCCGTGAATGCATTGACAAAAGCCATGGCGCTTGACTATGCACCCTGGTCAATAAGGGTAAATGCCGTAGCGCCGGCAGCGATAAAAACGCCTATGCTGGAAGCATGGATGAAAGAACAGCCCGATTCGGATAAAATGAATGAATACCTGGACAAATTGCAACCATTGGGCAAAATGCCCGAAGGCGATGTGATTGCAGATGTGGCGGTGTTTTTACTGAGCGAGGCAGCTCGTTTTATTACGGGTTGCATCCTGCCTGTTGGCGGTGGTGCAGAACTGGGATACAGAACGTTGTTATAATCAAATCCAATGATTGAAAAAATTGAAATTAAAGACACTCGCTTTACATTAAGCGGGGATGCAGGCAGCGATGCGATTCATCAGGATCCGCAATATTCTTATGCCGTTACGCAATTGATTGATGGGGGCAAAACCGGTACCGGTTTTGCTTTTACCTTAGGTGAAGGAAATAATTTAGTTTGCGAAGCCGCAAAATTTTATGCAGAGAAATTAAAGGGAAAAGATATTGAAGAATTGATGAGCGATTTTGGAAGTACTTTCAAAAAGCTTTCCAATGAGCAACAATTTCGCTGGCTTGGGCCGCATAAAGGTGTAGTGCATTTGGGCCTGGCGTCCGTCACGAATGCCTGTTATGATTTGTGGGCAAAGAAGCGCGGCATACCACTTTGGAAATTGTTGATTGATCTATCGCCTGAACAAATTGTAAGCACATTAGACCTATCTTACCTGGAAGACATTTTAACCAAAGAAGAAGCTGTTGAAATGCTTCAGCAACAGGTAGCCACAAAAAAAGAAAGAGAAAAGATTCTTCAGACGGGTTATCCGGGGTATGATACATCGGTTGGCTGGTTTAGATATGATGATGAACAGGTCAGGGAAAATTGCAAAATTGCGATTAAAAATGGATTTACTGCAATGAAGCTGAAAGTAGGTTCTGCCGACCCGATGCGTGACATACGCAGGGCAAATATTGTGAGAACTGTTGCAGGTGACGATGCAAAAGTAATGCTTGACGCTAATCAGCAATGGACGTTGCCGCAGGCCATTTCTATTTGCAATGAATTAAAAAATATGAATCCTTATTGGGTGGAAGAGCCTACTCATCCGGATGATGTGCTGGCGCATCAAACGCTGGCTAACGCAATTGCTCCGGTGAAACTGGCTCTGGGCGAACATGTTCCCAACAGGGTTGTTTTTAAAAATTATTTGCAAGCAAAATGTGCCGGATTTATCCAGGTAGACGCTGTACGGGTAGGTGGTGTCAGCGAGTTTATTACAATAAGTTTGTTAAGTAAAAAATTTGGAATACCTGTAGTGCCTCATGTAGGCGACATGGGGCAGTTGCATCAGCATTTGGTATTGTTCAACCATATTTCGATGGGGCATGATCCATTGTTCCTGGAACACATTCCACATTTGAAACAGCATTTTCTTTATCCCGTGAAAATTGAGAATGGATTTTACATTACTCCGCAGGAGGCTGGCAGCAGTTGCGATTTAAAGAGCAAAAATTAAATTTATTCTTCAGCATTCAATTGACTTATATGGTTTCTACACCCGATATTATTATTACGATTGCTTACATTTTTTTTATTGTAACCATTGGCCTTTGGACAGGTTCAGGAAAAAAGAAAAAATCAAACACTTCTTCTTCCGGTGATTATTTTTTGGCCGGGAAAACCCTGCGATGGCCTGTGATAGGGCTTGCCTTATTTGCCACCAACATTTCCTGCCTTCATTTGGTGAGCCTTGCGCAAAGCGGCTTTGACAGTGGTTTGCTCAACGGCAATTTCGAATGGATGGCGGCCTTTACCCTTATATTACTGGCCTTATTTTTTGTGCCTTTTTATATCCGTTCCGGCGTTTCCACCCTTCCGGATTTTTTAGAAAGAAGATATAACAAAGCCTGCCGGGATTGGCTGGCCTTCATCTCTATTATCTCTGCCATTATCATTCATATTGCCTTTTCATTTCTAGCCGGTGGCATCGTCCTGGAAACTTTATTTGGCATCAATATGTACACAAGTATTATCTCCATTGCCTTGCTAACGGGGTTGTACACCATCATCGGCGGATTAAAAGCAGTGGTAGTTACTGAATCAATTCAAAGCGTAGTATTGATTTGCGGAGCAATCATTATTACCATTTTTGCGTGGAATAAAATAGGAGGCTGGCACCACATGACCGCTATTTTAACAGAAAATCATGCCTTGAATAAAGTCAGTATGCTGAGGCCGGTTGGCGATTCCAGCGGTATGAGCTGGACGGCGGTATTTTTAGGCTACCCGGTTTTGGGAATCTGGTATTGGTGCGCCGACCAAACTATTGTTCAGCGTACATTGGGCGCTAAAGATGAAAATAACGCAAGGGTAGGCGCTTTATTTTGCGGCTTTATAAAAATATTGCCGGTTTTTATTTTTGTGATGCCAGGTTTATTTGCTTATGCCTTGTATCAGTCGCATGTTTTGGATCTAAGCAGCTTGCAACAAACAACTGCAAATGGCACAACTACTCTCAATACAAAGGGTATTTATACTTTGATGATAACGCAACTGGTACCAAAAGGGTTGGTGGGAATATTGGTGGCAGCGTTGTTATCAGGGTTGATGAGCCAGATTGCCGGCGCTTTAAATTCTATTGCTACTTTATCAAGTTATGATTTATATAAAAGATTTAAACCAGGAGCATCCGATAAAAAATTAGTCTCTGTCGGAAGATGGTCTGCCGGAATTGCGCTTGCTTTTTCCATTTGCCTGCTGCCGTTGCTTAATCAATATGAAAGTTTATTTGATGGAATCAACGATGTAATAGCACACATTGCTCCACCCATTACCTGCGTTTTTCTTTTGGGTATATTTTGGAGTAAAGCTTCTGCGAAGTCCGCCCAGCTTACTTTGTGGATTGGTTCCATTTTGGGTGTGGCCGTATTTGTAATTAATAAAACACTGGCAACTCAAACAATTATCGGCACTATTCCTTTTATGATGATGGCGTTTTATCTTTTCTGTACCTGCGTATTGATGCAGGTGATATTCTCTTATGTTTATCCGGTTCAGCACACAGACCAAAGCGAGCGGCTTTATTGGAAATCTATTTGGGAACCGTTGAAAGCAAATGGCTGGAGCGGCTTCGGAAATTATAAATTCCTGTCGGTTTTGTTGCTGGCAATCATGGGGGTATTGTATTGGTATTTCAGATAAAATAACTCAAGCATTGAATACAGTTTTAAATAATAATTACTTCATGAATAAAAATAAAATAATGACACTCCGGAAAATGATCATCATTCTTCTTCCTGTTTTTTTCATTAGCACTGTCCGTGCTCAGACCAAAGCAGATGCCGAAACCCTAAGACACTTTATGGATATGCGTTTCGGAATGTTTATACATTGGGGTCCTGTAAGCCTGCGCGGTACAGAAATTGGCTGGAGCCGCGATAACCAGGTGCCTGTAGAAGATTATGATAATTTGTACAAAGAATTTGACCCGGTCTTATTTAATGCTGATTCCATTGTGAAGGTGGCTAAAGATGCCGGAATGAAATATCTTACCATCACCGCAAAACATCATGATGGTTTTTGCCTGTGGCCTACAAAATATAACAACTATAATATCAGCAACACGCCCTATAAAAAAGATATTGTGGGTGCGTTGAATAAGGCCTGCAAAAAGCAGGGAATAAAATTTTGTATTTATTATTCCGTGCTCGACTGGCATCATCCTGATTATCCCATTCATTCATCGGCAAATCATCATATTGACCCGCATGCTGATATGAATAAATACATCACCTACATGAAAAATCAATTGAAAGAATTGATCACCAATTACGATCCTTATATGCTATGGTTCGACGGCCAATGGGAGACGCCATGGACAAACGAAATGGGAAAAGAGATTTATCGTTATGTAAAACAATTGAAGCCGGATATCATCACTAACAACCGGCTGGGAAAAGAATTTGCTGCCACTGAAAATAAAAATATTGATGCTGCGAATATGATTGGCGATTATGACACGCCCGAACAGGTTGTGGGAAGATTGAATATGGGAATGCCCTGGGAAAGTTGTTTTACTATCTGCTCTCAATGGGCATGGAAACCGAATGATAAAATGAAATCACTGAAGCAACTTTTAAACATTCTTTCAAAAACAGCCGGTGGCAATGGCAATTTATTATTGAATGTAGGGCCAATGTTGGATGGCAGAATTGAAGCGCGGCAAAAAATGCGTTTGAAGGAAATTGGCGATTGGCTGAAACTCAACGGTGAAGCTATTTATAATACACTTGGGGGGCCGTATGAGCCGAACGATAATTATGCAACCACCAGGAAGGGGAATAAAATTTATCTGCATATTTTAAGTACAGATACCTCAACGATCGTATTAAAAAATATTCCCGGAAGAGAGATTTTAAAAGCGCATACAATGGATGGTGAAAATGTTTCTGTTGAAAAAGGAGATGATAATTTTAAAGTGATACTTCCTGGAAGCCGGGCTGGTAAATTGGAATATATTATTGTCTTGGAATTAAATGGAAATGCAGAAAGTGTGCCTGTAATAAAATAGAAATTGGAGGAAAGAAAAGTAGGTATATGAGTGCTTAAAGGCCTGATGTATAACATTGCATTGATTTCGTGACCACTGATTTTTATCCGGTGAAAAAAACAGTAAACAAACACAGTCCACCTGCTCGCCCGGATGAACCCGGTCGGACAGGAATCATGCAGTCGGGCTGGAATATCTTGAAATATAATTTTAAACTGAGAGATAAAATGAAAAATTTAAAAGCCAAATTCTTTACCATTTTAGCGGTAGCCTTCGTGCTTGCTGCCTGCAATCAATCTTCACAACAGGAAACAAAAAATGCTACCGGAGATTCAACGGCCGTCGCTCCAAAAAAGGTAGAACGCTACGGAATGGTTACCGGGCTTAAAGAAGAAAAAGTAGCGGAATACAAAAAATTGCATGCAGCCGTTTGGCCGGGCGTGCTAAAGAAAATTACCGAATGTAATATCCGTAACTATTCTATTTATTTAAAAGAGATTGATGGGAAGCCTTACCTCTTTAGTTACTGGGAATATACAGGAAGCGATTTTGATGCCGACATGAAAAAGATGGCCGGCGATACTACCACACAACGCTGGTGGAAGGAAACGGCGCCTTTACAGGTTCCATTGGCTGATGCCGCTAAAGGCGAAACGTGGAGCCGCATGGAAGAAGTGTTTCATGAAAATTGAATCACTACATATTCAATCAATAAAATGAAAAAGCGATTTGTATTGAGCGAATCCTGCAAATCGGCAAATCAGAAATTTGAGTTGCTTTTTATCCGAAAATTATTCTTGATTTTTGGTTTCTGCCAATAGAATTCTTCTGTATTCTGATGGTGTTTTATCTTTTATCATCCGAAAAAATTTATTGAAATTGGTAAGGTTGTTATATCCACTTTGGTAGCAGACATCAGAAATGGAATAATCTTTATCCTGCAACAATTTACAGGCGTGGCCTACACGAAGCTCATTCAAAAATTGTATAAAGGATTTTTGTGTCCGGCTTTTAAAGAAGCGGCAAAAAGCCGTGGGCGACATATTTGAAACGGTAGATATTTCTTTAAGTGAAATATCGCGATGGAAATTTTGCATCAGAAATTGATAAACGGCATTGATCCTTTTGGTATCTTTCTCATCATACAAATTTTTATAGGAGACACTTGCTAATAATTCAAATTCTTTTGAATGGGAGAGTAATTCTATGATATTTAGGAAACCAATAATTTTCTTTAGCCCGCTTATTTCGCTAATATCTTTTAATAGATCAGTAACTTTCTTATGCGTTTCACCAAAAAACTGCATTCCGCGAGAAGCTTTTTCAATCAATTCTATGGTAGGTTGGATAACAGCGGGCTCATCGGATAGCCCCCTGATAAAATCGGCAGGAAAATAGACAACAATGGCTTTGCTCCGAATCCCTTTTTTCTTATGAAAAAAAACGGAATCGTTTTGCCAGATATGCGGTAAATCAGGGCTCATGAGTACAAGATCGCCACTGGAAAAATTATTTACGTTATCTCCAATAATTCTTTTACCAAAACTTTCTTCAATCCATACTAATTCACAGAGATGATGAAAATGAAAGGGATTATCGAGGTACAATTTTTCTACCTTTTTAATATAAATCGTGTGTTTATTCTCCAATAAAACATCAATGAATTGTGCTTTCACTATTGGTAAATTAAATTTTTATTTTGAGTGCTATTTAGATACTATTTTAGCCCGATAATAATTATAGCCACATCATTTTGCTAAAATAGTTTTAAAAATTGATAAAATAACTGAAGGTCATTATTGGCATTGTTTATAATTTTGGAAATCAGGACAACATAGGTATTTAGGGTGCATTTCAAAATGTCGCGGGTTGGTGAGGACACCAACCCGGGCCGATTGCCTTGGGCAGTGTCCCCACCGCCCACTTTCACCGCAGCGATGCGACAATTTGTAACGCACCAGTATTTGGCATTTCAAAAAGCTATTTAAAGTGATTGTCTTTTTTTGAAATAATGGTGTTTTCCTGATTAATAACGAACTGCAGTCTTTGAGCTATTGTAAAAAACAGCAACCGTGTGCGGGAGATAAAAAAAATAAATATTTAATTCATACTTTATGAGCAATACAATACCAACTTTTAAAACTCTATGGAACACGGATGATGAGCTTTTTAGTATTGTAAAAAGGGAATTATATACAGCAGTTGTAGGAGATATTATGGATAAACTTGGATTGCTTCACCAGTTTCTTTCCCCTCGTATAAAACCTTTGAAAGAAAACATGTTTGTTGTCGGCCGCGCTATGACGGTCTTGGAAGCGGATGTTTTTGGAGAGGAAGGTAATAAAAATGCGGTGCTGAAAAAATCATTTGGCTTAATGCTCGAAGCGTTGGATGACCTCAAAAAGAATGAAGTGTACATCTGTGCGGGCGCTTCGCCAACGTATGCATTGTGGGGCGAGTTAATGAGCACACGCGCTATAAAACTTGGCGCTGCAGGTGCTGTGGTAGATGGGTATTCAAGAGATACAAATGGCATTCTTAATTTAAACTTTCCAACATTTTCTTATGGTCGTTATGCGCAGGACCAGGCGCCGCGTGGCAAGGTGATTGATTTTCGCGTGCCGCTTGAAATGAATGGTGTAACAGTTAATCCCGGCGATATTGTGATTGGTGATAACGATGGCGTTTGCATTGTACCGAAAAAGGTGGAAGAAGAAGTGTTTAGTAAAGCGATAGAAAAAGCAAGAGGCGAGAAAATGGTACAGAAAAAAATACAGGAAGGTATGAGCGCCAAAGAAGCTTTTGAAACATACGGTATCATGTAATAGATATCATGGTTGTTTATTAAATATGCTGGTAATCCAATAATAAATTATCTATCGTTAATGAGCATAAATAAGATTTTATTTTTTGTTTTAATGCAGGCGCAGTGTTTATTTGTTTACCCGCAAAGCAATTCAATAGATGGTTTTGTTATTCCGCGACTTTCACCTAAGCCACTTGCCGTTGCCAATGTAAAGCAGCCGCAGATTTCTTTAAATGGCGAATGGAATTTTCAAATTAATACAAGCACAGAACGACATACAATTAAAGTTCCCGGCGAATGGGAGATGCAGGGTTTTATCGTAAACGAAGGTGAAACGGCTATCTATACAAAAGAATTAAATATTCCCGCAGATTGGAATGGCAAAAGAATAAAGCTGCGTTTTGACGGGGTAAGTTCTCATGCCATTATCAAAGTCAACGATATAAAACTTGGTGAACACGAAGGAAGCTTTGTTCCTTTTGAGGTGGATGTTACGGGAGCATTAAATAATCATAAAAATATATTGCAGGTAGAGGTGCAGGCAAACACGATCAGTGATAGACTCGCCAGCACCTCGCAATATGCAGTGCATACGATAGGCGGTCTTTTGCGTGATGTGGTTTTGTTTGCATTGCCCGGGACAAATATTTCAAACAATATCGCCGGCACTATTTTCGATAAGCAATATAAAGATGCAACGCTTCAAATAACCACCAGCATTGCCAATGAATCGAACAGCAATTCTTCTTCAGCTTTACAATACACACTACGTGATGATAATGGAAAAATTATCTTCAGGAAAAAAGTTACAAGCAAAAAAATTACCAACATCCCTGTAAAACAACCACAGCAATGGAATCCGGAACATCCTTATTTATATCAACTAACAACGGAACTTTTGCAAAATGGCAAAGCCATTGAAACAATAATGCAAAAGATTGGTTTCAGGCAAGTTGAAGTGAAGGGAAATATTTTGTTGGTTAATGGAATGCCCGTAAAGCTTCATGGCGTTTGTCGCCATTCCATTTATCCTCTGACGGGACGAAGTGTGGCTGATTCATTGGATATAAAAGATGCCGTTTTATTTCGTGAAGGGAATGTCAATTACATTCGCACGTCGCACTATCCGCCTTCAGAAGCATTTTTAAATGCATGCGATTCGCTGGGATTATTTGTCGAAAGCGAGTCCTCACTTTGCTGGATAGGTCACGGAGCTTCTCCGATATGGAAGTTATGGAATTATAAAGATGAAAATTTTTTGGCTTACATGGTAGCCGCAAATGTTGAAAAAATGGTAGCACAACGCAATCATCCATCCATTATTATTTGGTCGCTTGGTAACGAATCAGTATGGAGCAGTTTGTGGACAACAGTAAACGAGGTAGTAAAAAAGTTAGACGCTTCGCGACCTACCACTTTTCATGACCAATGCTGGGGTGGGTTTAACAATGCAGGCAGTAAAGCAGACATTGCAGTATATCATTATCCCGGAATAAATGGAGGCGCGGCCTGCGATACAATGAAGCGACCTGTTTTATTTGGAGAATATGCGCACATATCTTGTTACAGTCGCAGGGAATTGGCAACCGATCCGGGCGTGAGGTCCGACTATGGTGCGCCTCTGGTGCAAATGTATGATAGCATGTATCATCACAGCGCTTGCCTGGGTGGTGCAATATGGGCAGGTATTGACGATATTTTTCACATGCCTGATGGAAGAATTGTAGGCTACGGACCGTGGGGGCCGTTGGATGCATGGCGCAGGCAAAAACCCGAATATTATGGCATGAAGGAAGCATATTCTCCAATACGCGTTACACATGTTGAGCTTCCTTCATCAAATAAAAATGTAATGAGCTTATCGGTTGAAAATCGTTTTGATTTTACGAATACAAACGATACCAGGATTTCTTATCGTATTAACGATGTTGATAAAAATATATCGGTAAACATTGCTCCTCATAACAATGGTGTTATTAATATCCCGGTTGACGAAAACGCAAAAAATATATTGGTTAAGTTTTACGATCCACAAGGTTTTATTGTACATGTAGAAAAGATCATGCTGAAGTATGATGAACCTGTTGTGAGAAAAGATGTTGCGGTATCTTTTACAGAAAACGATGCAGCTGTAACCGTAAAGCAAGGCGATGTTACCTATCTCATCAGCAAACTTACCGGCATTATATTATCTGCAAAAAAGAACGATCAACTCATTATTAAACAAGGTCCGGTGTTTGGTATTGTGCCAATGAATGATGAAGATGGCGGCAAACCAAATGTGGCCGGTGAAACATATCAAAACAATATTTATCCGTTAAAAGATTATCCTTTATATACATTGTTCACAAGAAATTTTTTGGTACAATCGCGTGGTGATGCAGTAAAAATTTCAATGGATGTTGTTTATAATGACGGTTCCCGTGGCAAACAATTTTATTTATTTTCAAAAGATGGAATAGTAACGACTGAATATGAAGTGCAGTATAAAGGTGAAGACACACTGCCGCGACAATATGGAATGATGATGCAGTTGCCAAATGATTTTGATAAGCTAACATGGAAACGCAAAGGTGACTTTAGTATCTATCCCGCAAATGATATCGCAAGAACGGAAGGCGTTGCTATGCTGAATGCAAAACACATTGATGGCGTGGAACAATGGGGCGTTGTACCAGCGGCTGACTGGAAGGATGATGCGAATGATCTTGGCTCGAATGACTTTCGTTCAACCAAAAAAAATATTTACATAGCTTCATTAAACGATAAGGAAAATAACGGTGTTGAAATAATTGCAGATGGTTCACAATCTTCCAGGAGCTGGCTACAGGATGAAGCCATACAGCTCTTAATTGCAGACTATAACAACAACGGCTCTGAGCCTTTTTATAGCTCGCCATTCACCAATGGAAGGATCAACATAAAAAACAAAATATTAAAGGGTAAAATGGTATTTAGAGTACAGTAATAAATGGCATTCTAAAATA
>Ga0164241_10004861_pt1 | contig 12848 bp, 14 predicted proteins | sample OricomyardsoilBY_FD_108780 | JGI IMG/M metagenome (GOLD analysis project Ga0164241, IMG submission 108780) | Backyard soil microbial communities from Emeryville, California, USA - Original compost - Back yard soil (BY) | ecosystem: Environmental > Terrestrial > Soil > Unclassified | place: USA...
GCACGCGATCCGGAGGTGGCGCCGTGAAGTTGCCGCCAGTCGGACGCGGCTCCCCACCAGCCTGCCCCGCCGCAGCTGGCGCCGCGGCCTGCGCCACCGCTGCCATGCCGCATGCGACCGCGATGCCTGCGATCCACTTCCGCATCATCGCTCTCCCTCCCAACCCGATTCCATCTGATACGGCACCGTGGTCAGCACGGCCTCGATCTGCCGGATGTTGCCGTCGACCACCTTGAAGACTTCGGCGATGTAGAACGTGATCGGCTGCCGGAACATCTGGTTCACAGGTCCCATCTTGTGTTCGGGATTGTTCGACATCTGCGTGGGCGTGCCGTTGTGATCGAAGTATCCCCAGCCGAAGGCCAGTCCCTTGGTGCGGTCCACCACCGCGAAACGCCGCTCGCGGATGTCGGTGACGATGACCGAAAAGCCGGTGTCGAACTGCGTCTTGCAGTCCCACGAGGCCATGGTGCCCTTGGGTGCATCCGGATTGTTGGCGGTGACCTGGCCGTTCTCGCGACGCTGGCATTGGGGTGAGAAGGGAATGTTCTGGCTGCTCTCCGCGGTATCCAGCCCGGTGAAATAGCTGTTGCCGATATCGGCCAGTTGCGCGCGGCTCATGCGCTTGTCGGCGGGAATCACCTGCGCCATCAGCGGATGCGGCTCGGTGTTCTGTTTCGGCGGCGCGCCGCCCACCGGGCCGGACGGCCCGGCGCTGATGCTGCGATTGGCCAGCACCTCGATCTGCGAAACCTTGTTGCCCGGCTCCACTTTCAGGCGCACGGCATACCAGTTGTTGTTGCCGTTCTCGTTGATGCGTCCGAGCAGGCCAACCTGCTGCGCCTCTTCGTCGATGATGTCGAGCCGGTAGGTGGGCATGGCCGAGGCTGTCTGCCACAAGCCATCGCCCAGTGCCAGCCGCACGCCGTTCTCGGTGTATTTCACATTGCGTGTGGTGGGCAGCGCCGCCGGATCATGTTTGAGCAGCGCCTGCAGATAGTTGTTCATCACGCCGGCCAGGCAATCGCGATTGCAGACGCCTTGGGCGGCCATTGCCGCGCTGCTGCCAACGACGAATAGCGCAGCCACCGTCGCACCCCGCCAGATCGCTTTCATGGAAGCCCCCAATCATGTTCGGGCGGGTAGTATAGGTCACACATTCGGTGATTGCCGCCGGCTGTAGCGGCAGCGAGGCAGCCGGTAATATCCACACATGAATGTCCTGCTGACTTGCACGGGTGTGGTGGCACTGGCCGAGATGGGCGACAAGACGCAGTTGCTCGCCTTCCTGCTTGCCGCGAGGTTTCGCAAACCGACGCCCATCATCCTGGGCATCCTGGCGGCCACAATAGTCAATCACGGCATCGCCGGCGGCCTGGGAGCCTGGATCACGCAGCTGCTCAGTCCACAGGTGCTGCGCTGGGTCGTGGGGCTGTTGTTCCTGGGCATGGCGATCTGGACGCTGATCCCGGACCGCATCGAAGAAAGCGAAACGCACACGGCATCGCGGCTCGGCGTATTCGGTGCCACGCTGGTGACTTTCTTCCTCGCCGAGATGGGCGACAAGACGCAGATCGCGACCTTCGCGATGGCGGCGCACTATTCCTCCACGCTGCTGGTGGTGGCCGGCACGACGCTGGGCATGCTGATCGCCGATGTGCCCGCCGTGTTTCTGGGCGAGCGGCTTGCCACGCGCATTCCATTGAAGCTGGTGCACAGTATCGCGGCGCTGATCTTCGCGCTGCTGGGTGTGGCTACGCTGCTCGGCCTGGGCCAGTCGCTGGGACTGTAGCGCGGCTAGCTGCGCATCACGGCGCCCAGTACACCTCGGGCGCCGGCCCGGATACGGCCAGCAGTGCCGAGATCGGCAGCAGTTCAGGCGGGGACTGCGCCGCCGATTCCAGCAGCACGCGCTTGCCCTCGCCGCTCACCAGCAGGAACAGGCGGCGGGTGTTCGTGAGTGCCGCCAGATTCAGCGACAGGCGATCTGTGGGCGCAACCGGCGCGCGCATCGCCACGCAGGCAGCGGGCGCGCTGACATCCAGCGCGGCGCCCAGTCCCGGCGAACCGGGAAACAGCGATGCGAAGTGCCCATCCTCACCCATGCCCAGCACGACCACGTCAAAGGGTTGCGGCATCTCTGCCAGCCCCTGCCAGCTCTGCAGCAAGCCGGCAGCCGCCGAAGGCGCGCCGTTGTACAGCGGATGAAGGCGTGCCGCCGCGGCCGGCCCGCTGAGCAGTTCACGGCGCACCAGCGCCGCATTGCTGGATTCATGGGTGTCGGGCACCCAGCGCTCATCGCTGAGAGTCACGTGCACGCCTGTCCAGTCCATCTCCCAGCGTCGCAGCGCGCGAAACAGCGCCGACGGCGTGCGCCCACCGGGCACCACCAGGCTGGCCCGACTGCGCGCCAGCAATGCTTCGCCCAGGGCTGCGGCCACCTGCGCGGCCAGCGCCGCCGCAGCCGTTTCCAGCGCATTGAAACGATGCAGGATCACTCTTCACCCACCCAGCTGAAGCCGTCACGGCTGATCAGCGAAGTGGCTGCCGCCGGCCCCCAGGTGCCCGCCGTATAGACTCTCGGCGCCTCGTGCTGCTGCTCCCAGACTTCGCGGATGGGATCGATCCAGCGCCAGGCCGCGTCCAGCTCGTCACGTCGCATGAACAGCGTGAGATTGCCCTTGATGACATCGGTGAGCAGCCGCTCGTAGGCATCCAGCTGCCGCGTCTTGAAGCTCTCGGCCAGATCCAGCGACAGATTCACAGGCTTGAGCCGCATGAGTTCGCCGGGATTCTTGGCCAGGATGGTCAGTGTGACGCTGTCGCGTGGCTGCAAGGTAATGGTGAGCCGGTTGGGCAGCTGTTCATGCGCCGCGGCGCCGAAGATCGAGTGCGGCACATCGTCGAAGGTGATCACGATCTGGCCGAGCTTCTCCTGCAGCCGCTTGCCGGTGCGCAAATAGAACGGCACGCCGGCCCAGCGCCAGGAGTCGATCTCGGCCTTCAGCGCCACAAAGGTCTCGGTGCGACTGCCTGCGGGAACACCGGCTTCGTCCAGGTAACCCGGCACGGGGCTGCCCAGTGAAGCGCCGGCCTTGTATTGCCCGCGCACGGTCTTTGCCGCCACATCCGCGCCGACGATGGGACGCAGCGCGCGCAGCACCTTGAGCTTCTCGTCGCGCATGGCATCCGCGTCGCTGGTCGAGGGCGGCTCCATGGCGATGATGCACAGCAGCTGCAGCAGATGGTTCTGCACCATGTCGCGCAGTGCTCCGGTCTGGTCGTAGAACGAACCGCGCGACTCCACCCCCAGCGTCTCGGCCAGCGTGATCTGCACATGCCGGATACGCCCACGACGCCACAATGGCTCGAACAGCGCATTGCCAAAACGCAGCGCCAGCAGGTTCTGCACCGCCTCCTTGCCCAGATAGTGATCGATGCGGAAGATCTGCGGCTCGCTGAACCAGGCGGCCACGTGCTCGTTGATCTGCGCGGCCGAAGCCCGGTCCTGGCCCAAGGGCTTCTCGAGCACCACGCGTGAGCGCACCGTTGCCAGGCCGGCGCTGCCGATCTGGTCGCAGATGCCGGCGAAAAGAGTGGGCGCTGTCGAAAGGAAGAAAATCCGTGTCATGGCCTCGCGGCCGGCCAGCAGCTGCTGCAGGGGCGCAATGCTGCCGGGACGCGCCGCATCCGCGCTGACGTAATGCAGGTGCTGCGCGAACTGTTGCCACCGCAGCGCATCGAAGCCATCCGCCGCGTGCTGGCGGCAGCTGTTTTCGACCTGAGTCAGATAGCTCTCGCGCGACAGCGCGCCGCGCGCGACGCCCACGATGCGCGCATCCGCCGCGAACTGCCCCGCCTGATGCCGGCGGAACAGCGCGGGCAGCAGCTTTCGCATGGCCAGGTCGCCGGTACCGCCAAACAGAATCAGATCGAAGGACTGCAGAGCTTCCACGGCTTCACTTTCGCGCGCCGCGTAGATGGACATTCGCGGTGCGCTTGCCTAGTGTGCAACACATGAAAGCGCCGCGTGTGGAAATCCACCCGATCGTTGCAGAAGTCACCGCCCGGATGCAGCGCCGCAGTCAGCCATCGCGCGCAGCTTATCTGGCGCGCATGCGCGCGGCGGCCACGCCGGGCGCCACCCGTGCGCATCTGGGCTGCGCCAACCTGGCGCATGGCTTCGCCGCATCCGGTGCCGACAAGGAGGCCTTGCGCAGCAAGCCCTGGCCGGACATCGCCATCGTGTCAGCCTACAACGACATGCTCTCGGCCCATCAGCCCTACGAGCGCTTTCCGCACCTCATCAAGCAGGCGGCGCGCGAGGCGGGCGCCGTGGCGCAATTTGCCGGCGGCGTGCCGGCCATGTGCGATGGCGTCACGCAGGGCACCGATTCGATGGAACTGTCGCTGTTCAGCCGCGATGTCATCGCCATGTCTGCTGCCGTGGCGTTGTCGCACAACATGTTCGATGCCGCATTGCTGCTGGGCATCTGCGACAAGATCGTGCCCGGACTGTTCATCGCGGCCATGGCCTTCGGTCACCTGCCCGTCATCTTCGTGCCCGGCGGGCCCATGACCTCCGGCCTTGCGAACCCCGAAAAGTCGCGCGTCCGCAATCTGTTCGCCCTGGGCAAGGTCGGCCGCGAGGAACTGCTGGTCGCCGAATCAGACAGCTACCACGGCGCCGGCACCTGCACCTTCTACGGCACGGCCAACAGCAATCAGATGCTGATGGAAGTCATGGGCCTGCATCTGCCCGGCGCGGCCTTCGTTCATCCCAACACGCCGCTGCGCGATGAGCTGACACGCGCCGCCACGCGCCAGGTCGCCGCCCTCACCAGCCTGGGCCAGCATTACACGCCGATATCGCAGGTCATCGACGAACGCAGCCTGGTCAATGCCATCGTCGGCCTGCTGGCCACGGGCGGATCGACCAATCACACCCTGCACCTGGTGGCGATGGCCCACGCTGCCGGCATCCTCGTCAACTGGGACGATTTCAGCGACCTGTCGGCTGTGGTGCCACTGCTCACCCGCATATATCCCAATGGCAAGGCGGACGTGAATCACTTCCACGCCGCCGGCGGCATGGGGTTCCTGATACGCGAACTGCTGGATGCCGGACTGCTGCACGCCGACGTACGCACGGTGTTTGGCGGCGACCTGCGGGCCTACACGCGCGAGCCGTGGCTGGTCGATGGGCAGCTGCAGTGGCGCGACGCGCCAGCGCACAGTGCCGATGAATCCGTGTTGCGGCCAGCGGCCAACCCCTTCAGCCCCGAAGGTGGACTGCGGGTATTGCGTGGCAACCTGGGCCGCGCCGTGATCAAAGTGTCCGCCGTCGATCCCGAACGGCATGTGATCGAAGCACCGGCCATGGTGTTCAGCGATCAGCAGCAGGTGACCGAAGCCTTCAAGGCCGGCCGGCTGGCGCGCGATGTGGTCATCGTGGTGCGCGAGCAGGGTCCGCGCGCCAACGGCATGCCCGAGCTGCACAAGCTGACACCACCGCTGTCGGTGCTGCAAAGCCAGGGATATCGCGTGGCATTGGTAACCGATGGCCGCATGTCCGGGGCCTCGGGCACCGTGCCGGCGGCCATCCACGTCACGCCGGAAAGCATCCGTGGCGGCGCCATCGGCCGCATCCGCGATGGCGATGTCATTCGCCTGGATGCCCGCGCGGGGACGCTCGAGGTGCATGTATCCGCGGCCGAACTGGAGGCGCGCCCCACTCCGCCACGCGCCCATGACAGCGATGCGGGCAGCGGTCGCGAACTGTTCTCCAGCTTTCGCGCGCTCGCCACCGATGCCGAATCCGGCGGCCGCACCTGCAACGCATGAACAAACACGATCAGCTGGTTCAGTTCCTGCGGCGCGCACCGGTGGTGCCAGTCATCGTGGTCCACGAAATCCAGCACGCCGTGCCGCTGGCGCAGGCGCTGTGCGCGGGCGGACTCACGGTACTGGAAGTCACCCTGCGTACGCCGGTCGCACTCGAGGCCATCCAGGCCATGCGCCGCGCCGTGCCAGAAGCCATCGTCGGCGTGGGCACGATCACGCGGCCTGAACACTTTCAGCGCGCGAACGATGCCGGCGCGCAGTTTGGCGTCTCCCCTGGCCTCACCCCGGCGCTGGCCGCAGCGGCAGCTGGGGTGCGCTGGCCCTGGCTGCCCGGCATCATGACGCCGGGCGAAATGCTGCAAGCCCAGTCGCAGGGCTATTCACTGTGCAAACTGTTCCCGGCACAGCAGGCGGGCGGAACCGAAATGCTCAAGGCGCTGCATTCAGTGTTTCCCGACGCCATGTTCTGCCCAACCGGCGGCATCACTGCCGACAACGCCGCGCAGTTTCTCGCGCAGCCCAATGTGCTGTGCGTGGGAGGATCGTGGGTGGCACCCGTCGCGCAAATCCGCGCTGGCAACTGGCAAGCCATTCGTGAACTGGCCCAGGCCGCTGTCCAGCTGCGCGCGACGTAAGGCCCGGTCGTTACAGATCCAGATCGCTCAGCGACGGATGATCGTCGGGACGTCGTCCCAGCGGCCAGTGAAATTTGCGATCCGCCTCGCGGATGGGCAGGTCATTGATGCTGGCGAAGCGGCGCTGCATGTAGCCATCGGCGTTGAACTCCCAGTTCTCGTTGCCGTAACTGCGATACCACTGGCCCGAATCATCATGCCACTCATACGCAAAGCGCACCGCGATGCGGTTTTCGGTGAAAGCCCACAGCTCCTTGATCAGCCGGTAATCCAGCTCACGCGCCCATTTGCGCGCCAGAAAGGCGTGCACTGCGGCGCGTCCCCGCGGAAACTCGGCGCGATTGCGCCACGCCGTATCTTCGGTATACACACCCACCACGCGGTCCGGGTCACGCGAATTCCAGGCGTCTTCGGCCGCGCGCACTTTGTGCACGGCGGTTTCAAGGGTAAAGGGCGGCAGTGGCGGACGAGGCTCCATCGACAACGCTCCAGGATGCAACCGCCTTGATTATGCGCAAATGACTGATGATCCGCTCATGGCTGCCTATCGGGCCGCGCTCTACGAAGTGCGCCTGCCCGATCAGCCTCTGGCGCTGCAGGTGGACGTGCACTGCGAAGCGCTGCAGAGCTGGCTTGGCGCTCAGGGGCACCGCTGCGCCGCGCTGCTGACGGCACACAATCCGGCAAGCCAGCCGCGCGATGCGGCGGCCAATGCGCGAGCCCAGCAACAGCTGCAAGCCGCGATCAGCCGCCGCGGCCTCAGCTTTCACACTGGATGCAATCGGGATCCGCGGGGAGCATGGCCTGCCGAAGACAGCCTGTTCGTGCCGGATCTGTCGCTGGAGGATGCCCACACGCTGGCACGGCAATTCGACCAGCGAGCCTTTCTGTGGTGCGATGACTCGGGCACGCCGCGCCTGCATGACACGCAACCGGCCTGATCACCCGGCGATGCGGAACTCCAGCTCATCCAGTCCATCGATGCCGGCACGTACCTGATCGCCCCGCTGCAGCGGACCCACGCCATCCGGCGTGCCGGTATAGATCAGATCGCCCGCCTGCAAAGCCACAAAGCCAGACAGCAGTTCGATGATCTCGGGCACCGACCAGATCATCTGCGAGAGCACAGAGCGCTGACGCTGCTGTCCGTTCACGGTCAGCCAGATCGACTGCGCGGCGGGCGGTCCGAAGCGCTCGACCGGCGTGATGGCGCCGATCTGCGCCGAAGCATCGAAGCCCTTGGACATGTCCCACGGCAAACCCTGGTCGCGCGCCGAGTGCTGCAGGTCGCGCCGCGTCAGGTCGTTGCCGACGGCATAGCCGAAGACATGCGAGAGGGCCTGCTGCTGCGGAATATCACTGCCTCCGCCTTTCAGCGCCACCACCAGCTCGGCCTCGTAATGCAGATCGCTGGTGTGCGGTGGATAAGGCACCGTGTTGCCCGAAGCCACGATGGCATCGGCCGGTTTGGTGAAGAAGATGGGCGGATCGCTCTTGGGGTCACCGCCCATCTCGCGCACATGTTCGGCGTAGTTGCGGCCCACGCAGAAGATGCGGCGCACGGCAAAACGGTCCTCGGTGCCGGCGACGGCCACGGAGGGCCGCGGCGCCGGCGTCCAGACATAGCGGGTGTACACCGCTCAGCTCTTGCGATGCTTGTCGGCGGCCCAGGCCGCGAACGTGCTGCCCGATTCAGCCAGTTTCTTCAGCAGTGCGGACGGCGCGAAATCCCCGGCACGACGGCCCTTGCCATATTTCTGCAAGCCGGCCAGCACGATGTCCAGGCCGATCTGATCGGCGTAGAACATCGGGCCGCCGCGACGCCGTGGAAAGGCATAACCGGAGGTGTACACCACGTCGATGTCGCCGGGACGCAGCGCCACGCCCTCTTCCAGGATCTTCGCGCCCTCGTTGATCATCGAGAAAATGCAGCGCTCGACGATCTCCTGCCGCGTGATGGGTTGGCTGCGCGCCACGCCGAGCTTGCGCCCCTCCTCGGCCAGCAGCTTCAGCGCCTCATCGTGCTGCAGACGCTCGCGCGAACCGGCTTCGTAGCGGTAATACCCCTTGCCGCTCTTCTGGCCCAGCCAGTTCTGGTCGAACAGCAGCTGCGAGGGACGGTAGAAGGTCGGATCATCCTTGGGCACATGGTCGGGATTGGCACGCCGCGCCTTCACACCCACATCCACCCCTGCCATGTCGAACACGGCCAGGATGCCCATGCCCATGCCGAAGTCTTCCAGCGCGCCGTCGATTTCAGATGGCAGCGCGCCTTCCAGCGCCAGGCGCTCGGCCTCGCGGGCGTAGGGATCCATCATGCGATTGCCGATGAAGCCGTAGGCCACCTTCGACAGCACACCCACCTTCTTCAGCTTCTTGGCCAGCGCGAACGAAGTGGCCACCACATCCTTCGCAGTGGCATCGGTGCGCACGATCTCGAGCAGGCGCGTCACATTGGCCGGGCTGAAGAAGTGCAGACCGACCACATCCTGCGGACGGCTGGTCGCCGCGCCAATCTGGTTGATGTCGAGCGTGGAGGTATTGGTCGCCAGAATCGCGCCCGGTTTGGTCACGCGGTCGAGCTCGGCGAAGATCTTCTTCTTCAGCGCCATGTCTTCGAACACCGCCTCGATGACCAGGTCGACGCCCGCGAAATCCTCATACTTCGTCGAGGCCTTGATCAGGCCCATGCGCTTCTCGACATCGGCGGGCGTCAACTTGCCGCGCTTGACGCTGACCTCGTAATTCTTGCGGATGGTAGCCATGCCACGCTCGAGCGCGGCCTGGTCCACGTCGAGCAGCACCACGGCAAGATCCACATTCGCGAATGCCATCGCGATGCCACCACCCATGGTGCCCGAGCCGATGATGCCGCAGCTCTTGATCTCACGCGGCTTGTCCGCCTCGGTGATCCCGGGCACATCGGCCACCGCGCGCTCGGCGAAGAACAGGTGCCGCATGGCCTTGGATTCAGGCGTGCCCAGCGAGCCATCACTGATGGCGCGCTCGACGGCCAGCCCCTGCTCGAAAGGCAGCTCCCAGGACGCGCGCACGGCGGCGATGTCCAGTTCGGGCGTGATCACGCCCTTGTGCTGCCTGGCGGCCTGCGCCCGCAAGGTCGCAATCTGCGCATCGGTGAGCGGCGTCACTTTGTTGTCGCGCACGCGACGCGGACCTTTGCCTTCGGCCACGAGTCGCCTCGCATAGGCAATGGCCGCGGTGCGCAGATCGCCTTCGGCGATTTCATCGACCAGGCCCAGTTCCTTCGCCTGTGCAGCGTCCACGGGTCGACCGTCCAGGAACATGCCCAGCGCCTTCTCGGCGCCGATCAGCCGCGGCAGTCGCTGCGTGCCCACCGCGCCCGGCACCACGCCCAGCGTGATCTCGGGGAAGCCCAGCCGCGCGCCCTTGTCGGCGATGCGGTAATGACCGGCCAGCGCCACCTCGACGCCGCCCCCCAGCGCGGTGCCATGCAGCGCCACCACGATGGGCTGCGGCAGCGATTCGAATTCGGTGAGTACATTGCGCAGCTCTGGCGGAGCCATCACGCCGCCGAATTCGCTGATATCAGCGCCGGCCATGAAGGTGCGACCGGCGCACACCAGCACCACGGCCTTTGCGCTGGCATCCGTCGCCAGCTCGCGCGTGATCTTCAGCAGTCCCCGGCGAATGGCGGCAGAAATGGCATTGACGGGCGGACTGTCTATCGTGATGACGGCGACGCCGTCTTCGATCGCAACGCTGATGGGCTGGGTCAAGGCGCAAACTCCTGGAAAAAAGGCCGCGTATTCTAGAACAATCGGGCGTGTCAGGTGACGAGGTGGAAGCGCACGATGGCCGCGTCCCGCCGCCGTTCGGCGAGCCCCACGAAAACGCCCTTGTTCAGCCACTCATGCGGCCCGCGCGGGGCCTCGAACTCTGCCACGGAGCGGAAGTAATACTCTTCCGGCGCCACGGTCTCGCCGCGCGAAATGCGCTCCATGACCTCTGGCGGCCCGTGCCGCAGCCCGCGATTGATCACCTGGATCAGGGCGCCATCGGCGGCGCGCAGGGTGTAGCGGGCCTCCAGCGACAGTACGCCATCGGGCCGCACGTACTGCCAGTCGGCGCCGCCAGGAAGCACTTCGCCCCGCAGGCGCGGGCCATCGATGCTGCCGCCGAGAATGGGGATGATGCGCCGCAAGCCGTGCGAGCTTTCGCCCACTACCAGCGGCGGCGCAACGGCAACCTCGGCGCCGAATACGAATTCGAGTCCGGGATTCATGCCCCGCCTGCGCCGGCGGCCATGTAGCGATACACACGCTGCAGCACGTTCAGCATCACGCGCCGTTCGTCCGTATTCATCAGCGCGATGAGACCGGCCTGATAGCGCTGCGCCACCGGCATCACTTTCTCGTACAGAGCACGTCCCGAGGGCGTGATGCTGACCAGCACTCGACTGATGGACGAGGCGCTGGCCTCGCCCGCGCCGCGCTTGTCGTTGGGCACCAGCTCCGTGGCCACCAGTCCCTTGCCCTGCGCCGAACGCAGCGTGCGGCTGACCTGTCCCTTGTCCATGGTGGTCATCGCGGTGATGTCCGAGAACGGCAGCGGAGAGAAATTGGCCACGGTGGCCAGCAGCCGCCACTCGGGCACACTCAGGCCGGCCGGATCCAGGTATTCCCGCGCCACGCTCGACTTGGCGACGCTCGCCAGACGCAGCAGGTGAAACGTCAGGAATTCATTGATCCTGAGGTTGCTGCCTTCAGTTCCCGGATCGTTCCAGGCGCCATCGGCATCAGGCCAGAGTTTCACCATGTTCTACAGCACCCTGTGTACGTTCATTCGCAGCCGGCCAGCATCGATGTCGCTGGCATCCATCCGGCCCAGATGCAGCGCATTGCCCAGGGCGACCGGGCCGCTGATCCACTGCAGCTCGGGCGCGGTGGGAAACGGCGTATTCCAGCAACCGGCCGCCGAAGTCAGCACGGCCGCACGATCTGTCACGTGAACACGAGTCGCGCCTGCCTGCAGATCGTAATGTGCCGTCCATCGCAGCACGGCGCGCTCGGCATCCAGCGACCACTCCACGCTGCCGGGCAGCACCACGCCATCCAGCAGTGGGCCCGCGGCACGTCCGCCGAGAATCAGCGCAGAGCCCCGCGCGGCAGTTGCCGGCGTCGTCAGGCGCAGATCCAGCACGATGTCGAGCACCCATTGGCTTTCGATCGCGGGTGCGGCGCCATCGTTGGACGCCATGACGGCATCAGCGCGCGTGGACAACAGCGAAACCACCGGCGCCGCACCCAGGGAGGCGAGCACCTGCCGGCGCGGCAACCGGTATCGAGGCATGGTCTCTTACCCCTGCATTCGTGCGTGAAATATTGCAACGCAGAATGCGCAAATCGTCTTGCTCATGTCAACCACGCGACGCGGTCCTTCCTGACTGCGTCAGCGACTGGTCGCTGCGTTGGGATGAAAAAGCTGCTGTCCTGTCACCCGGAAGCGGGCAATCACGTCCTGACCTTCTGGCGACAGCAGAAAATCAATGAAACGCTGTCCGAGCGCAGTTTTCGTCGAGGGGTGCTTCGCCGGGTTTACCAGAATCAGACTGTACTGATTGAACAGCCTCGGATCCCCCTCCACCAGTGCCTGCAGGCTCCCCTTGTTGCGGAAGCTGACCCATGTGGCGCGATCGGCCAGGATGTACGCATCGCTGGCAGAGGCGATGTTGAGTGCCGGCCCCATGCCCTGTCCCACAGCGCGATACCAGCGATGGGTTGCGGGATTCACCTCGCCACCCGCGGCCTTCCAAAGGCGCAGCTCAGCCAGATGCGTGCCCGAACGGTCGCCGCGCGATATGAAGATGTGTTGCCCGCGCTGTATGGATTGCAATGCCTTGACGATGTCCTTGCCGCCGCGCCCGCCCGCCGGATCCGCGGCAGGGCCAATCAGCAGGAAGTCGTTGTACATGACTGGCAGCCGCGCGACGCCATGGCCTTCAGCCACGAATTGCTCTTCGGCTTCGGTATCGTGCACAAAGACCACGTCCGCATCGCCGCGACGCGCCGTCTCCAGTGCCTGGCCGGTTCCCTGCGCAATCACCTTCACGGTGATCCCGGTGCGCGCCAGGACCACCGGCAACAGATAGGTGAAGAGGCCCGAATCCTGTGTGGAGGTCGTCGAGGCCACCACGATGGATTGCTCCGGCTGCGCAGCCGCAACCACACTGGCGCCGCAGGTAAGCCACAACACGGCAAGGCCGGCAAACCATCGGCCCATCGACATTCCGATTCTTGTCTTCATAGCAGCAACTGTCCTGCGACGAATCGTCGCGCCGTTTCGGTCTGCGGGTTCCGGAACAACTGCGTGACTGGCCCGCACTCTGCC
>Ga0164241_10004862_pt1 | contig 12844 bp, 23 predicted proteins | sample OricomyardsoilBY_FD_108780 | JGI IMG/M metagenome (GOLD analysis project Ga0164241, IMG submission 108780) | Backyard soil microbial communities from Emeryville, California, USA - Original compost - Back yard soil (BY) | ecosystem: Environmental > Terrestrial > Soil > Unclassified | place: USA...
CAGACTGGGGTCTGCTCCTCGTGCAGACGGCCAGACTCGCCTTGTCCAAATCCGCAAACACGGCGACCTTATAACGGATCTCAAGCCGAGGAGCATCGAGGAGATCGCCGACATCGTCGCGCTGATCAGGCCCGGCAAGCGTCAGTACGCGAAGCTGTACAAGGCCGACAAGCAGGCGACGAGGAAGATCCTCTACGGCAAGTCCGAGGACGGGTATTCGTTCAAGAAGAGCCACGCGATCGCGTACGCCCTGGTCATTGTCGTGCAGCTCAACCTGATGAGGCTCGGCGTCACGTGAGCGAGACGGCCGCGAAGGGTATCAACAGCATCCTGCTGCCGGGTGGTCCACCGTCACCGGTGCCGAACTTCAGGATCCCGATCCCGCGCAACAACCCGTACGCGGTCAGTCGGATACAGAATCAGAGCACCATCACCTCCATCGCACTGCGATTCGTTACTGCCAAGCGCATGGAGGTTTCCTACGTAGATATCGCGACTGCCGTGAGGGAGGCTAAGGGCTTTCACATCCGCGATGGATCGATAAGGAACGCGGTGTCGTGGCTGGTGAAGAAGGGAATGATATACAAGATGCGCCGCGGCATGTACGGCGATTTCACGGCGACGATAGTCGGCGTCCAGCCGATGCCGTCATCGGCCGGCCAGATCTTCACTATCCGACACACCTACGGTAATCAGATTATCTCTCAGCCCGTCGACCTGGGTCCATCCGTGTCGGATGAGATAATGAAGAAGGTGGCCAAGAGGATGACCGAGGATCTCGACAGGGAGATGGTCAAGATCCTTACTGGATCATCATGACATCCGACGCGGTGGAAGCCAGTGGCGATGCCGCGTCAGCAAACTTCGTGCCGAATGCGCCTGTCCACGGATATGCACTTACGTACGGCGAGTTCGAGTGCGATACGAAGACTACATCGCTGTTGGGCGAGAATGCTGTGCCAGTCGCAAGGTTGCCAGGCAAGACACTTGGGTTTCCAGCCTTACTGCCGAAGCCGGAGCCGGTGGACCAGCCGTAGCCGTGTACGTATGGTGAGGTATTGTATGCTGCAATTGCAATGGAGTTGCCGTTCGGTGCATAGCTGATGCCGTAGCACAGGTTCAACCCAGACAGTCCGCTCGGGTTTGAATACTTACCACCGTAGGATGATCCGCTCCATACGTATGCGCTTGCGAATGGCGTGGCATTGTGGCCGAATGCCAAGGCATTGCCGGCCGGTGCGAACGCCACACTGAATGCGAGTCCTGCCAGTGCGGTTCCTGGGTTTCCAGCTTTGCTGCCGAATCCACTGCCGCCGGTCCATGCATACGCATCGGTGTATGGCGCGCTAGCGGTAGCAAGTGCAATAGCGGTAGATGTGAAGGCGACGTCATTTCCATTACCGCCTGGCAGAGTGCCGGGGTTGGTATATTTGCTGCCGAAGCCGGCGCTGAATGGGTACGTCGACACATATGGAGAACTGTCGTGTGCGACGGCGATGTCGTTGCCGCTCGGAGTGAAGGCGCAGCCATGTCCGCTGCCAGTCGGCAGCGTGCCAGGGTTCGCGTACCTGGTGCCGAAGCCGGAGCCACTCCATGGATACGTGCCGACGTACGGTGAGTTGTGTGCGATGCCGAGAGTATTGCTGCTCGCCGCATACGTGAGTCCAGCACCTCCAGCCGCTGCGGAACCAGGATCGGAATACCTACTGCCGAATCCGCCGGCAAAGGTGAACGAGTATGCAACGACGCCGGCCGAGCCTGACGAGGCGAAGAGGGTCGGCGTCACCGGAGATCCACCCGCCGTGTGCTTGGAGCTGGCGACGGTGCCAAAGATCATCATGTCGTGATGTCTCCAACGAGGAGCCACGTGTTTGTCGCGAGCTTGATGAGCGTCGCGCTGCTGTACTGCGCGCGAAGCTTCGTGCCCGTGCCGTTCAGCGTCACGCCGCCAGTGGGGGCGATGGTCACCTGACCGGCACCGAGTTGTGCAATGGAGATCGTGTGCCCGACGGGATACGCAACAGTGTTCAGTGGGATCGTGAACGTCTGGCCGCTGGCGTTGTTCGCCGTGACCATGACCGTGCCGTTTTGGTATGAGTCGGCGAGTACGAATGTGTACGATGTGCCGGTCTGCGCATTGATAGTCGTTGCACCCGGGTACGACCAGGTTGGCGTGTTGCCGCCGGTCGACGTGAGTACCTGACCCGCACTGCCCGCCGAGTTTGCGATGAGCAGTCCACCCTGCTGAATATTGAGCGCCGGGTTTGATGACGAGTTACCGCTGATCGTGACTGTCGTCGAGACGCTGCCAGTGCCAGGGAACGTCACCGTGCCGTTGTTGTTGACGTTGATGGCGATGTTGCCGCTCACGCCGCCGTTGCGGATCGTGACCGTGCCGGAGCCGCTGCCACTGCCGGAGGCCAGGATGAGGTTTCCGCCGCTGGCGCCGTTGCCTGCGCCGGCTACTATGCCGAGCTGACCGCCGGCGCCGGTGGTGGCGGCAGATCCTGCGATCAGTGTCGTGGTGCCAGTCGTGTTGCCCGCCACGAAGTTGATCGTCTGACCAAGTGATGCTGTGCCCAGCGTGAGAGGGTGTGGGATGCTGAGCGTGACCGCGCCAGTCGATGCAGATGCTGTGATCTGGTTGGCCGCGCCGGCGATGGACGTGACGCCGCCACCGCTGCCAGTGAATTGTGTGAAGACGAGTGCGGTAGATCCGATCGTGATCGGGTTGTTGGTGGTCAGCACCCAACCGGTGTCCCCCTGGGTCGTGCCTTCCTCGACGAATGTGTATGCGCCGGCCGTGACCTCACTGGATGGACTGCCGTCGAAGTCTGTTGCGCGGAACCACGAGCCAGCCGCGGCGACGTAGATGCCGTTCTGACTACCGGTTGACTGATTCTTCACAAGCACACGATCGCCGTCGATGACGGACACGCCGTCGATCGTCTGCGGGCCGGAGAATGAGATGTTGGCAGTTGTCGCCGCGCGCACTGATCCCTTTGGATCGAGTCCCGCGGCGATGCTATCGGCGTACTGCTTGGTTACCGCATGCAGGGCACTCGATGGATCGGCGCTCAGTGTGAGCAAGCCAGTCATCGTGTCGCCGTTCTTGTTGACCGGCGTGTAATTCAGTGCATCGGTGATGTCGGATTCTGTCAGCGTTGGCGTGGCCAGATTGACCCACTCGGCACCGGTGTAGAGATACAGCGCGCCCTCGTCAGATCGGTAGAATAATTCCGCCGTGTTAGCAGCACCGGGGAATGAAGAGCCGGAGGCAATCGTGAGATTATCTACCGACGAACCCTCGACAAGATTGATACCGTCTACTAGCATGACTTTCTACCTGCGTTGTACTACCGGTATTTATTCGGTATGGATCACGTTTAATTTATTTGGCGAGCACCGTCAAGATCGTCCCGTTGACATCAGACCTCATGTCCGGCAGAACCCGCAGCGTTGATTCTTCCGTGATCGGCCTTAGCGCCTTGTTGGCGCTGAGTGTCGCCGGTCCGTGTGCGAAAGCTGTATTGGAGTTGTATGACTCGTTGATAACCCTGACGTCGTATGACGATCCAGACAGCGTCTCGAAGCTTACAACCGCCCAGGCCGCGTCATTCGTGATGTTGTCCGTTCTCGCGAAGTATCCGCCGCCGAGCGGCAGCACTATGTATCCGTTGATCAGCGCCATCGAGGTGACGTTGGCACCGGCGGAGGCCACCGCTGCCGGGAGTACCGAGGCGAACCAGGTTACTCCGGCGTCGACTGTGTAGACGATCTTGCGGGTGCCGGTTGTCGGCGGCGACGTCGAGTTGGCCAGCAGCGCTGTGAATGTTACTGCACCCTGCGTTCCATAGCACGCCTTCATTCCGACCGCGACAGCCGCCGCGCCGCTGCCGAAAGCAGCCGTCGGGAACGTGGCGATGGCCGTCGACGTGCCCCACGTCGAGACACCGTTGAATGTGATGGTCCTAAGGTCGGAGCTTGTCATCGATCCAGTTCGATTCGAGATTACGATGAACCCGCCGCCCTGACGAGGCAGTAGTACGCCGGCGCCACTGCCGAGGTTCAGTGCCGAGACGGCCCAGGTAGTGCCGCCGTCGTGGCTGCGTATCGATGTCCAGACCGATGTACCGGTGGTTGCGACTACAACCATCAGTTCTCCGAAGACACCACACGCCGAGTGACCCACGGCAGTTGGTGCGTTCGGTAGGCCAGCTGTGGCGAAGGCGACCGTCGTGACTGTCCAAGACACACCGTTGGTGGACTTTGCATAGACGAAGTTTCCACCAGTGCCCTGCAGTGCAAGCTTGCCGGCGACGAAGAATCCGTTCGGTGTGCTGATCGGCGGCGTCCATAGGACGCCCGTGCCGTTGGTGATGCTGGTGGTGTTCCACGTCACTCCGTTGTCATTACTGACCAATCCGTTCCACGTCGTCGTCAATGAGCCCGCCGAAGTGGAGTCGTACGATCCGAACACTGAGGTGTTGGCTGCGGTGAACATGATGATGTTCGAGCCATTCTTGGCCGTAACGACGTTGGTGGTACCGAGCGTGCTGGGGACTACGAGCTCGGTGAACAGTCCGCCGCCGAACCCTTCATCGACCTGAGTTGCCAGGACAGGATAGTCTGCAGAGTCAAAGACCGAGCCGGAGTTTATGTACTTTGGATTATCGAAGTCTGCCGTGACTCGGATGACCGCGCCGACCGGCGGCTTGCCGTCCAGGACCTCGCCAAATGTGATTGCGTCAAAGTTAGCCATGATTAGATCCTCAGCTTATTACGGCGGTCATTCCCGTGACCTTGCCGTCGGTGTATGTGTAGGTCTCAGTCCTGGTGGAGCCGAGGTACTCGATGACGATCTGTTCGACCTTGCCATCGATGTTGTAGGTGTAGGTGGAGACCCTGTCATCCGTTCCATACGTCTCCGTGGAGACCTCGACCTTCCCATCCTCGTTGTACGAGTACGTGATCTGGTCCGGGTCTGCGACTGTTCCGCCGCCACCGGTGGCGGCGAGGTCGACCCACGACGTGCCATTGTATAGGTAGAGCTTGTTCTGGTCGGAGCGGTAGAATAACTCGGCCGCGTTTGCCGTGCCCGGGAACGAGGTTCCGGATGCCACCGTCAGGTTAACGATCGATGAGCCTTCAAGCTGTACTAGGCCGTCTACTAACATGGTGTCTCATCCATTGGTGTCATTGTCCCTATATTTATGACTATTGGATGTAGACGGTCTACTTCTTAATCTTGATCGCTATTCCCTCAGGAACCGGGTGGGCCTTGCGGCGCTTGACCTCTGTTTTGACCTCCTCCTGGTAGCCGAAGGCCTGCCCCACGACTCGCGAGATGCAGTTCGTGTCGAAGGTCCTATACAAGGCCGACAGTTTGCTGGTGAGGCCGTTCTTCGAGATCTCGACGCTGAGCGGGTACTCGGTTCGCTTGTCGGTGTACCACCGCAGGACGAACGTCAGGAACTCGGCGATGTCCACATGCTCCTGGTCCGCGTAGTCCAGGACGTAGGCGCCGACGACGGACGGGGTCATCGTGTCTATGACGCAGAGGAACTCTTCGGTCTTGTATTCAACGAGGCTGAGGACCCCATGGTTTATCTTCTCTGAGATCTGCTCGATCTCTAGGGTGGGTATCTTCTTTCCCATTGTACTTCCGTCCTATGCCATGGTATAATCATATTTAGTGGACGATTTGGACCTAAATTATGAAGTATTCCAACAGGACCTGGCACACGAACGACCCGCGGGGCGGCTCCACGACCATCAGCGGATTCTTCCCGAAGACCGAGCTGACGGAATCGATGCGCCTTCTCCGCGCGAAGATGCCGCACATCCACCGGCTGATCGGCTTCAACTGGGGCAAGCAGGTCCTCCACGACCGCTTCACCAACATGCTGATCGTCGACACCGAGGGGCGCAGGGGCTTCCCGATCGACGTGCTGAACGCGATCCAGAACATCGCGCTGTACCACGAGTCGCTGCACCCGAGTCTGGTGACGCACAACGCCGTCTACCTGGCTCGCACGTACGGTCGTGACACGTGGTAGTGCTGCGCGCCCTGCTCCGGGCCATCATTGAAATTCCGCTGAGCATCTTCCTGTTCGTCGTAATGACGCTGGCCTACCTCTGGGAGCTGCTGTCCGACATCTGTCGTGCCGTCGCGGTGAACGCCTCCCTGTGGTGGAAGGACTTCATCTGGCTCGTGAAGTTCCCGTTCAAGAAGCCAGAGTGATGGAAGAGAAGTTCACACTCATAGAAGACTCCTCGATCGGCCCGCCAATCGCAAGCTTCACCGTCGGCAACACCGCCGACAACGTCGCGTTCTCATTCTACGGCAACAGCAGCTGGGACCCGTTCCTGACGCTCCGTGCCGATGGGACCATCGAGTACAAGGGTACGCCTGATGAGGCGGCCGCCGCATTTCTGAATGCGCTAGAGCTTGCGTTCCCGAGTTGGATCGCCAGGATGCGGCACGAGGGGTCGCCATGATATGGGTCGTGCTGTTCTTCTACATTTTAATCGGCATCCTATTGCTGATCACCGGACTTAGCCGCGATCTAGATGCTGATACAATGCTGGAGGGCGAGGTCGAAGGTGCGATTGGCCGCGCTGCGGCTTGGCCCGTGTTGCTCGTCATCGCCATCGTCAAGGCGCTGATCTACGTATTCGTGGTGTCGTGCCGTGCGGTAATGCGGGCCATCGTTGGGTGAACCACCCGAATGCACGAGAGTGTGATATAATGCTATTTATTGGAAGGTGAGGAGATTGCACACTTTTCGCGAGGGGGCATAGTTCAAAAGTTTCACGGCCAATAGTTAAATATTGACATGAAGCTAATTGAGTTTGAACCCTACCGGATCAGGAAGCAGTCCGCCTTGATAGAGGCACGGGCCAAGTCAGCCATCACCATGAAGGTGGGGGCGGCGCGGGCCATCAAGACCTCATTCAAGGATTGGTTGAAGCTGAACAAGTGAGGGCGGGTATGTTGATTCGATTAGTATCAGATGTGCATCTTGAGCACTGGACCGGCATGCGACATCGCGTCGGCAGTGTGCAAGATGCCGTCCGCGATGTTGTCGACATCATCCTGCCGCCGCTCGATACCGATAGCGAGACCGTACTCATCATCGCCGGTGACCTGTGCCAGGCGACCTACGAGCAGGCGATGGTGTCGTTCTTCGCCGCAATCGCCGGCAGATTCCGCCACGTCATCTACGTCCTCGGCAACCACGAGTACTACGACTTCGACTACGCCAGTACGCTCGCCGACATCACCGATGTGATCAAGGCGCACGGTCACAACGTGACCGTCATCGCCGACAATGTGACAGCCATCGACATCGATGGCTACAGATTCATCGCCGCGACGATGTGGACCGACTACGGCGCTAAGCGCCCGGACGTCCACGCCGTCCACGACACCGTGATGCACTGCATCGCCGACCACCGGCTCATCTACAAGGATGCCACCAGGACCCGCCTGATGTCGCCGGCCGCCCTGTGCGAGGTGCACTACGGTGTCCTCGACAGGTTCGAGACCCTGATGGGCGGCAACACTGACAACTCGCACACTGTGGTGGTGACCCATCACATGCCGACCTTCCAGTCCGTGCACCCGATGTACACGCTGGACGACACGTCGCGCAAGTTGAACCACGCCTTCACGTCCGACCTGGACGGCAGGATCATGGAGTGGCAGCCGGCACTGTGGGTGTTCGGCCACACCCACGTCAAGTGGTCGGGCGTGATCGGCGCGACGCGCCTGCAGTGCGACCCGTACGGCTACCCGCACGAGCGTCGCGAGATCGGCCGGTACTCTGGCTCGCCGGTCATCGAGCTGGCCTGACCACGCAGGGCCTTAGTGTTCGAAGGCCCAAGAAGAAGGCCCTGAAGCGCAAGTCGCTGATGGACCTCTACGAGGAGATCGGCGAGGACGTCCTCGGCGAGTGGCAGGTGGCCGCCGAGCGCGATACGCTGAACGAATACATCTCCTCGAAGATCCCGATCCGATACCGGTCCAAGGTGTCGTACGTCGACGATCTGAACGCGCTGTCTGCCCTGGAGCAGAAGATTGGGATGGTCGTCACGGTGTTCGCCCCGGGCACCCTGAAGCACAGCCCGATCGGCTGGGTCTCCTTCTTCGTGTACGAGGGCAAGCGCTACGGGACTGCGCCGAACATGGTCGGCGAGTCGATCTGCCGGGCGATGCTGCTCGTGCTGTTCCTTGAGTTTCAAAAGACACTGAAAACGCTGATGGTAAACGAGGTCTAATATGAATGCACCCACTTCTGCGATCTCCCTGTATGTTGTGAAGGTTGACGACGATCGGTACTTTGCCGGCTTTGACACAGAGGCCGACCACGCCGTGTACGTGACCGACCCGATCCTTGCCAAGAAGTTCACCAACAAATTTGACATAAAACTTCGCCAGGACGAGGCGATCGTCGAACTCCGTGTCGACCTGGCCCAGTGTGAAGTTGATGTCTCCGAGCCATTTCGCTTGAAGCGCCGCACGTGATATAATGGTGTTGTTGTTATTAGAGGATTGCCATGAAAACCATTGACGAAGTATCGACGCTGATGAGCGATCAGAAGCTGGAGGAGGCTGGTGCTGCCTTCTTCTCGCTGCTCAAGAGCAATCCGACGGAGTTGTCCGGCAAATTCGCCGTCGGCGACCTCCCGCATGTCCACGTCCTGAACATCGACGGCGTGGGTTATGTTAAGGTGCGCTTCGTCGATACTGTCAAGTACATCTTCGACGCCAAGGGCCGCAAGCTCTTCGACCGCGCGTCGCTGCTGTCCTACGTCGACATCACCGTGAAAACCGAAGACTCGAAGGCCGAGCGTCGCGCATACCTGGCCCGCCAGGTCACGAAGACCGCCCCGGCCGGGCAGGCCGAGACCCACGCAAAGAACGTGGCGAACCTCACTGCCATCGGCTCGGCCGCGGGCATCGACCTCTCGGGCCAGGACTCCTGGTACCGCTCCTATAACGAGGGGTACAACAAGTGAAGAAGCTCGTGGTTGCAACGACCGTCCAGAAGGCGGTCCTCGACAAGGTTCTCCTGAACGAGATCCAGAACGGCAAGTGGCGCGACGAGCGTCCTGCCGGCCATGCGCAGTGCTGGACTGACGTGAGCGTCGTCGTCGGCGATGAGCTCGGGCCCGTCGGGTTCGACGTCCCGCGGAACTACGACTTCTCGCTCCCCGTCTCCAGCGACGAGATCGGACCGAAGATGCTGGAGGCGGCCATGGAAGTCGACTCGAGCATCAACACCAAGCTGCTGTCCCGGCAGATGGTCGAGCTCAGCCGCATCGTCGGCGGGCGAATCAAGAAGATCGGCGAGAAGCCGGTCATCCTCAACCGAGGCCAAGAGAATAGTGTGAACCGGAGAGTGAACCGCCTTTCGAGGACGGTCCGCGTTCCGGCGAGATTCGTTGACTGATGATTGTAAATACAGAGGAGAGTACCATGAATCTTATCGAGTGCACCGTGAGAGCGGCCTTCTACCAGGCCCAGGTCGTTTACTACTCGCTGGTCGAGCGGTACTACGGCATGCGTATCGGACTTATCGACTGGCAGCTGTCCCTCAGCAAGTAATAGCTGTCGATCGATCAAGGGGTTCGCAGTCGCAAGGCTGCGAACCTTTTACACAGGGAGAACCAGATGGCAGGCGTCGGCATAGTCAAGAATTCACCGGAGCGCACCGAGCTCCTGGCCCAGCGTGAGGTTCTCGTGAAGCAGATCACCGAACTCAAGGCCAAGCCGCTTCCGGCCCGCGACCGCGACCTGCACGCGAAGTACCGGCAGAAGGACCTCGTCGATCTGGCCGCGAAGGTCGTGGCAATCGACCGGAAGCTCGGTCGGACTTAGGCCACATCGGACGAGAAACCGATAAATATCCTCATAGGCATCTAGGGGATACAATGATTTCGTTCACCCACTACTACAAGTTTGAGAAGCTCGGCGTCTCGCCGGCGGACCTGACTGACGACCAATTGTCATCCATCTTCGGCGAGGACTTCGACCTGTCCAAGGCGGACGAGCTCCGTGAGAGTCTGACCTCCAGGCTGCTGGGCGGCAGCAAGGATCAGCTCGAGAAGAAGCGCGGCGAGCTCCAGGCCAAGAAGGCCGAGGCCACAGCCGCGTACCTCCAGGCCAAGAAGAGCCTCGACGCAGAGCTGGACGAGATCGAGAAGATCCTCAACAGCCGCGACTCCGCCGTGCAGAAGGACTACTGGGCGAACACCACGTCCGTCCCGCGCCTCAGGCTGGCCAAGGAATCCGAGGATATCTCGGAGGCCGTCACCATCAAGTCCAGCAACATCGGACTGATGTCGCTGGTCGACATGCTGTCGACACTCGGCTTCGAACTGCAGCGCACGACCCCGCTGACCTTCCGCACCTCGAACATGAACACCGTCAACCTGCGCGCGCTGAACAACTCGACGATCGCACGGAGGCTCGACCAGGTCGCATCCGACGTCCGCAAGAGGATGGGGACGAAGCCGGAGCCTGAGGAAAAAGAAAAGGCAAAATGATCACGCCAACTAAGTTGGAACTCGATCTCCTGCACCTCTACTACAATTTTGCAGACGGCATCACCGGTGTCGTCGACATGGAAACTGCCAACCAGTATGCGGCCGTCAACTACGGCATCCTGCTCCCGGACGAGGGGTTCACGGTGACACAGGCCGACATCGACCTGCTGGTCGCATTCAAGCGGCTGCCAGACATCAGGACGATGCTGGATAGATAAGTTTTCCAACGCGCTATAATTTTCTCCTGACTAGGAGAATAATAACAATGTCAACGTCAAACATTCGCGCGTTCAAGATGGTCGACGGATCCGAGATGATCGCCGAGGTCGTCAGCCAGTCGCTCACCGGAACACCAACCTTTACCGTCAAGAAGGCCATCACTCTGGCCCAGACGAATCAGGGCATTGGCTTTGCTCCGTGGACGATCCTCAACCCGGACGCAGAGTTCACATTCGACGACACCAAGTACATCGTCACCTACGAGGTGCCGAAGATGCTCGAGGAGCAGTACCTGTCCCTGGTGTCCGGCATCCAGATCGCCAAGGCTGTTCCGCCTGCGCCGCGCATCAGCACGGACATCTGAACATGAAGGCTGGCAAGGTCTGGGGCAGCACGGAGCTCATCGCTGCCAACGGGGTGCTCGAGTTCCATCGCATCGAGATCACCAAGGGCAGCAAGTGCTCGGAGCACCTACACGAGTTCAAGTGGAACGGCTTCTTCGTGGAGAGCGGCAAGCTCATCATCCGCGTGTGGAAGAAGGACTACGACCTGGTAGACGAGACCATCCTCGAGGCCGGCGAGTACACGCAGGTCAAACCCGGCGAGTTCCACAGCTTCGAGGCCGTCGAGGACACCGTCGCCTTCGAACTGTACTGGGCCGAGTTCAGCCACAGCGACATCGTACGACGTTCAGTGGGGGCAAAGTGATCCGTCAGTTTGCGCTCGTCAGAGTGAAGGCAGAAATTCCGGAGGATGAGGTATGAGCATCGGTTGTGACATTTGCGGATGGACCACTTGCCGCTGCGACGTTCTCTGGTCCACTCCACCTGCCGCACCAGCTGCCGCCGTGCTGCAGTCATCTGGAGATGGCACACATCACTGGATTGACATATCCGAGAACATCGATGTCGTCCGTCGTTCGGCAGAGCGAGGTCTCAGGCAGGCCGAGCAGCTGTATCCGCAGACCATCGATATCTGGCTGCACATGATCAACGAGATCGAGGCCCTGAAGCTCGCGTACAACCCGCACGCGGCACCGTGGATTCCGTCCACTGCTTCCGTGGCCGATGGCCAGGAATATGCCCGTCTTCGGGGATCAGTCAAGACCTTTGACGACGATATCCCTTTCTAACGTGTACACGGCGACGTCCTCGCCATATAATGGTTACATGCTGAGTGCTAACCGCTGATCGAGAGGATCAATGAACCATTACTTTCTGAAGCGCGACAAGACCTTCATTCCCGTCGATATTGTTAAGTCGACTCGCGCCCGCCGCACCGTCAAGGATCCCGCCGGAAAACTTCAGGCCGTCCACCCAGACGGCGTAGCGTGGGGCAAGATGTACCCGCGCATCTTCCAGAGCGCCCACCCGCCGGCCAAACTGTTCACCTTCAAGGGTCGCGCCCTGGTCTCGAATTACCCGCTGCTCGACCGCGATATCGCGGCTGTGCCGACGGCGTCGGACTATCGCTTCCAGCCGTTCATCTGCGACGTCATCGACTGCATCCATGCAAACGAGAACGTGCTGCTGACTGGCGGCACCGGCGTCGGCAAGACCACCCACATCCTGCAGCTTGCTGCCAGGATCGGGCAGCCGGTGCTGCGCATCAACTTCAACGGCGAGACTCGCATGAGCGATCTCATCGGCAAGATGTCGGTCGTCAACGGCGAGACCAAGTGGATCGACGGTGTCCTCCCGACGGCCATGCGCCGCGGCTACTGGATTCTGCTCGACGAGCTGGACTTCGCAGACCCTGCGGTCCTCTCCCTGCTGCACCCGGTCCTCGAGTCCGATCCGATGCTGACTCTCAAGGAGAACGGCGGTGAGATCGTCAAGCCCACTCCGCTGTTTCGCATCTTCGCCACCGCGAACTCCATCGGCGCCATGAGCGACCGAGCCGGTGCGTACGGCGGCACCAACACCATGAACGAGGCCTTCCTCGATCGCTGGCACGTCATCATGGTCGACAACCTTCCTCCGAAGGAAGAGGTCGTCGTGATCCGATCCGCGGTGCGTGGCATCTCGCTGAACCTCGCCAAGAAGCTGGTCGCATTCGCCAGCCAGGCGCG
>Ga0164241_10004863_pt1 | contig 12843 bp, 8 predicted proteins | sample OricomyardsoilBY_FD_108780 | JGI IMG/M metagenome (GOLD analysis project Ga0164241, IMG submission 108780) | Backyard soil microbial communities from Emeryville, California, USA - Original compost - Back yard soil (BY) | ecosystem: Environmental > Terrestrial > Soil > Unclassified | place: USA...
GATCGCGGCGCGCGTCGACGTCGTGCACGGCGACGAGCACTTCGTGAAAACCCGGCTGCCCGAAATTGTCGGTCAGCACGTCGACGTACCGGCGTCCCAGTTCGGCGGCCGACGGCCGCGGCTCGTTCGATGCCCCGCGCACGAGCGTCCAGAGCGCGTCTGCCAGCGTGGCGCCGGGTTCTGTTGCGTCAAGTGGAAATCCCAGCAGCTGCCACCAGAACCCGCCGAGCCAGCGCCGCCGGGACCGGTCGCGACGTGTGGCGCGGACGGCAGCGACGGCGAGTACGGCGGTGATGATGAGCAGCGCGAGCACAATCGCGCGAGGCAGTGCCGTCGGCAGGATCGGCGGATCGAAGAGCCGCTCTACGCCGATGCGGTAGAAATCGACGAGGCGCGCGGACAGTCCCGGGAGGTTCACGAGCGCCGCGACCGCGCTCGCCGCGTAGATCGCGGCCGCGGCCGCCAGGACCAGCAGCGGCGAAAGCAGCAGGATCGCCGCGCCGATCAGTCCGGCGGCGGCCCACCGCAGCGCGGCGCGCCAGCGGTACGCGCCGCGAAGGCGGCTGTCCGTCCATGGTCCGCCGGCGCTCCAGATCTTCGGCCCGCCATCGACGGCGGCGGCCAGCGCGGTCATGACACCGGCGCCGTGAGCGGCGAGCACGTCAATCTTGATGCCCGCTTCGCTGAGCGCCCGGAGAGCACCGGCCTGGTAGGCGCCTGCCGTTCCGCTGCCGCAGAGGACGACACCCGTCCGCAGCCGCGGCGAATAGGCGGGCTCAGGCATGCGCGGGGTCAGGCGCCGGCACTGTCTTCATCGTGAATCGTGGTCACACTGACGATCTCGAACGTGCGCTGGCCGCCCGGAGTCGGCGCCGTGACTTCGTCGCCCGCCTCGCGGCCCACGAGCGATCGGCCGATCGGCGACGCCACGGATACGAGGCCCTTATCCGGGTCCGCGTCCTCCGGCATCACCAGCTCGTAGGTGAACACGCGGCCGTTCTCGCTCAGCGTCAGCTTGGACCCGAATCCGGCCTTGTCGCGCGGAATCCGATCGAGATTCATGAGCTGAATCTGCGACACGCGGGTGCGCAGCATCGACACGCGCGCCTCGACGAACCGCTGGCGTTCCTTCGCGGCCGCGTATTCCGCGTTCTCGCGCAGGTCGCCCAGTTCACGGGCGCGCTGGATTTCCTTGGGCAGATCGTGGTTCAGCTCGTACTCGAGCGTCGCGATCTCGTCCTCGAATCGTTTGATCAAACGTGCTTTCATGACTGACTCGCGACAGGATAGCAGACAGGCCGCACGAAGGTTTCCCCGATTCGCGGCCCGGACGACTTGTGTACGATAAACCCGTCGTGCCGCGAATCGCCAGCCGCCGCCATGCCGTCGTGCAGCTCGTCCGCGCCATCGCGTCGCAGCGCACGCCGGATGATCCGGTGCTGCTCGACGGCGAGCACCTGGTGAGCGAAGCCTTGCGGGCGAACATCCCGCTCACGGTCGTGCTCGTGTACGGCAACCGGTTCGAGTCGCTCGTGGACCAGGCGCGGCGCGCCAACGCCGAAATCTACGACGTCACCGCGGACGTCCTCGACGCCGTCAGTCCCGTGCGCACCCCGAGCGGCATCGTCGCGCTCGCCCGGTGGGCGCCGGCCGCCGCCGGCGACACCATCTCAAACGCGACCGGCATTGTGATGGGCCTGGTCAACGTGCAGGACCCCGGCAACGCAGGAACGATCATCCGCAGCGCCGATGCCCTCGGAGGCCGGCCGGTGCTGGCGCTCGATGCCACCGCCGATCCCGCGGGCTGGAAGTGCCTGCGCGGGGCGATGGGCAGCACGTTCCGCGTAGCCGTGGCGCGCGGCTCGACATCCGATGCACTCATCGCCGCGCGGGAAGCGGACATGCCGATCATCGCCGCCGTCGCCAGCGGGGGCACACAGATCGATGACGTCGATCTGCGCCGGAAGGCCCTCGTGCTGCTGGGCAGCGAAGGCGCGGGACTTCCTTCACAGCTGATCGACCAGGCCGACGTCCGACTGACGATTCCCATGCGCCCCGGCGCCAACTCGTTGAATGTGGCGACGACCGCGACACTCGTGCTGTGGCAGGGCCGGCCATGACGTCGCCGCTCTTTCCCGACGAACCGGCAATCCCTGTCGCCGGCACTCCCCTCGCCGAGCGCATGCGGCCGCGCACGTTTGACGAGTTCGTCGGCCAGTCGCCATTGCTCGGGCCCGACCGTCCGCTGCGGCAGGCCATCGAGCGCGGCGTGCTGCATTCGCTGATCCTCTGGGGACCACCCGGCACCGGCAAGACGACGATCGCGCGGCTGCTCGCGTCGGTGGCCGGCGGCGACTTCGTGGCGTTCAGCGCGGTGACGTCAGGCATCAAGGAGATCAAGGAAGTCATCGCCGCCGCCGACCTGCGGCGCCGCCGGACGGGACGCCGCACCATCCTGTTCGTGGACGAAATCCATCGGTTCAACAAGGCGCAGCAGGATGCCTTCCTTCCCCACGTCGAAGGCGGCACCATCGTCCTGGTCGGCGCGACGACGGAAAATCCGTCGTTCGAAGTGAACTCCGCATTGCTGTCGCGCTCCAAGGTCTACGTGCTCGAGCCGCTTACCACGGGGAACGTGGTCGTGATCCTTCGGCGGGCGCTGGCGGACACCGAACGCGGGCTCGGCCGATCGGGCGTCGAGGCGGATGACGAGACCCTCGCGGCGATCGCGGTCTATGCGAACGGCGACGCGCGCGTGGCGCTCAACCTGCTCGAACAGGCCGTGGCGCTCGTCGAACCGCCGACATCCGACGGCATCCGCCTGCTGGACATCCCGACGCTCGCGGCGCTGATCGAGCGGCGATCGCTCCTGTACGACAAGTCCGGCGAGGAGCACTACAACCTCGTCTCGGCGCTGCACAAATCGATTCGCAACAGCGATGCCGATGCCGCCATCTACTGGCTCGCGCGCATGCTCGAAGCCGGCGAAGACCCGCTCTACGTCGCGCGGCGGCTCGTGCGCTTCGCGTCGGAGGACGTCGGCAACGCGGATCCGCGCGCGCTGGAGATCGCGCTCGCGTGCAAAGACGCCGTGCACTTTCTGGGCATGCCGGAGGCCAACACCGCGCTGGCGCAGTGTGTGACGTACCTGTCGGCCGCGCCGAAGAGCAACGCCGTGTATGTCGCGTACGGCGCCGCGGCGCGCGACGCGCTGAACGACGTTGCGTCGCCGGTGCCGCTCCACCTCCGGAACGCGCCGACCGGCCTGATGAAAGGGCTGGGCTACGGCGCCGGCTACAAGTACGCGCACGACGAAGCCGAGGGGGTCTCCGAGATGAGCTCGCTGCCGGCGCATCTCGAAGGACGGCGGTACTACCAGCCGACCGACCGCGGCATCGAGGCGCGGATCAAGGAAGCGCTCGAGCGCGCACGCAAGTTGCGAATGAAGACGTGAAGTTGAATCCGGTTCGCGGTTGACGTGCCACACGGGTGCCCACAATCGAAGTGTGCACTTCGTACTTCGTACTTCGTACTTTGCTTCGCTATCCTGCCGCACTCAGCGGCTTGCGCGCGCGGGACATATGGAAGCAGAAGTCGTAGAGCTCGGCGTATTTCTGCGACACGGCGTGCTCGCCGCCGGCGGCGTCCCGGTGCCGGATCTCGATGAGCTCCTTCGTGCGGCTCACTGACGCCAGCGTCCATCGGCGGTCGTCGGCGTATGCGCCGATGACCCGCAGCACCTGCGACGGTGCGTAGTCATCCGGCATGCCCGTACGCTTCCGCAGGGCGCGATACCAGCCGTCCAGGCGGTCGACCTCCTCGACGCTGTAGGCGCACTCCCAGACGCCGTCATCCGGCTCAGGCTCGGGGCAGGGATCGGTCTTCGGCTTGAAGAGACTTCGAATCGACCAGGAAGGTTTCGCGGCGCTACTCAGTGGTGCCGGAGGCAGCGTGCCGCGCGCGCGATAGCCGTTCTCGTCGCAGTGGATCTCGAAGTCGATGATCTTCCGCTGCTCGAGTTCCTGTCCCAGTACTCGTAACCGTGCCGACTCGCTGGTGATCGCCATGCGCCACCCTGCAGACATTGGGTCAAGAAGATCTGTGAAGAAGAATGAACTAACGTGAATTTATAGAACATGGCCGGCAGGAGCACAAGGGGTTTTGGGCTCTCGGCTTTGGGCTCTCGGCTTTCGGCTCTCGGCTTTCGGCTTTCGGCTTTCGGCGAGCCGCAGCGCGTGAAGCGGTGAGCCCTGAGCGCGGAGCGTGGCGCACCCGCTCAGATCCGCTCGAAGCTCTTCTCGATTTCCCGGCGGGTCAGCCGCAGCACGACGGGGCGGCCGTGCGGGCACACGGACGAGTGAGCCGTGCGGCGCAACTCGTCGAGCAGATACTGCATCTTCTCGCGCGTCAGCGGGTCGTTGGCCTTCACGGCGGCGTGACACGCCATGGTCGCGGCAATGCGGCGCAGCGCCTCGGTCACTCCGCCGCCCGGCGAGAGCCCGTCGAGATCGCTGACAACAGCACGGAGGGCGGCTTCGCTGCGCGTCCAGTCCAGCAGCGCGGGCACGGCGGCGATGGCGACACTCGTGCCGCCGAAGTCCGACAGTTCGAATCCGAACCGCTCCAGTTCTGCCGCATGCTGGAGCAGGGTCTGATGCTCGCCCGGACTCAGTTCCATAACGACCGGCGAGAGCAGGCGCTGCGATTCAATCGTCCGTGTGAGGAGCCGCTCGGAGATCTGCTCGAACAGGATCCGTTCGTGCGCAACGTGCTGGTCGATGATCGCCAGCCCGTCCTCGTCTGCCGCGATGATGAACGTGTTGCGGAACTGGCCGAGCGGGACCATGGGACGCAGCAGCGGCGCCACGGGCACGCTGCCGGCTGCGGTACCCAGACCGGGGCTGGAATCCGACAGCGCCGGCGCACCGCCAGCCGCGGCAGCGGGCATCGTCTGGCCGGCGGCACTCCAGGCGGCCGCGCCGAAGGGCGCAGACGCCGATGGCTGGAAGCCGAGGGGCAGCGGCGCGAACGACGCCGCGACGGGCGCGGGCTCGGCAGGCTCGAGCACCAGCGCCGGTGCCGCCGTGTCGCCAAGCGCATCGATGACTGCCCGGCGCAGGATCTCGTGCACGAGCGACTGATCGAGAAACCGGACCTCGGCCTTCGTCGGGTGCACGTTGACGTCAACACGGTCCGGCGGCAGCTCGATGAAGAGATGCACTTCCGGGCTGCGCTCCTTGATCGTGGCCACGCTGTAGGCCGCCTGAATGGCGTGCGTGATCGTCCGGTCGCGAACCATGCGCCGGTTCACGAACACATGCTGCGGACCGCGGACCGGTCCCTGCTCGCCGAGCGCGGCGACGAATCCGCGCACGGTGATGCCCGCGGCGACTTTCTTCACGGGCAGGAGGTCGTTGCGGTCGCCGTAGATCTGGAAGAAGCGTTCCTCGAGTGAGGCCGCGGGCGGCGCGTCGATCAGCCGCCGCTCCCCGCTCCTGAGGACGAAGCCGATGGACGGATATCCGAGCGCCAGCTGTGTCACCAGCCGCGAGACCTGCGCCGATTCCGCCGTGTCGGCCTTGAGAAACTTCCGCCGCGCCGGGAGGTTGAAGAACAGGTCCGCGACCTCGACCAGCGTGCCTTCCGGCGCACCGACCTCGCGCGTCGACGTGGTCAGGCCGGCGTCGACGCGGATCTCGGTCCCCGAGACGGCACCGCGCGCGCGGGTGCGCAGGCGAAACCGCGAGACCGAGGCGATCGACGTCAGGGCTTCCCCGCGGAATCCGAGCGTCCGAATCGCCGCGAGGTCCGTGGCCGTGGCGATCTTGCTCGTGGCGTGCCGCTCGAGCGCCAGCGCCGCGTCCTCCGGCGTCATCCCTTCCCCGTCGTCTTCGACGACGATGAGCTTCTTGCCGCCGAATTCCGTCGTGATGGTGAGACGCGAAGCGTCGGCGTCGACGGCGTTTTCGACGAGTTCCTTGATGACCGACGCCGGTCGCTCCACGACCTCGCCGGCGGCGATCTGGTTGGCGAGTTCCGGCGGCAGCCTGCGGACGCGGCTCACAGCCAGCGCATCCGGCGGAACATCCACAGCATCAGCCACGAGATGCCGCCAATCATTCCCATGATCCACCAGAACTGCGCGCCGTCGCCGCCGGGCAGGTGCGGCAGTTTCACGTTCATCCCATAGACGCCGGTCAGAACGGTGAGAGGCATGAAGATCGTCGCAATGAGCGTGAGGACCTTCATGACCTGATTCATGCGGTTGGACTGCGTCGACAGGTACGCCTCGAGAAGCCCGTTGACGCGGTCCTGGAAGAACAGCGCTTCGTCCGTGAGGCGGACGAGGTGGTCGTACACGTCGCGGAAGCGATACGCCATCGGTTCCGGAATCTCGTCGAACTCGCGCCGGGCCAGCCGTCCCACGGCGTCGCGCTCCGGGAGGGCGACGCGGCGCAGCGACGCGACGTCGCTCTTCAGCGCGAGGATGTCCTTGAGCGGGTTGATCTGGGGAGCGTCGAACACCGTGGTTTCGAGCGCCGTCATCCGCGCATCGAAGGCGTCCACCAGCGGTGGATAGCGGTCCACCATCATGTCGATGATGCGATGCATGAGCGCCGCCGGTCCTTCACCGAGGATGTGATGGTGCTTTGCGCACAGCACCTGTTCCCGCTCGATGGACGTCGACGCCGCGGTCTGCACCGTAATCAGGAAATTGCGCCCGAGGAAGAAATCGATATCGTTGCCGTCCCAGCCGGAGCTGCGCGGATCGACCGCGACGTCGTGGAGGATCAGATAGAGGAACCGGTCGTAGCTCTCGACCTTGGGATGGTGCTTGGCGGCGAGCGCGTCTTCGACCGCCACCTCATGGAGCTGAAACAGGTCCTCGAGGAGCGGCCGGTCGTCTTCCGTCGGCCGGTCGATGTTCACCCACACCAGCTCCGGCGCGGCCGGCGCGAGCCAGGCCGGATCCACCGCGTCCGTCTGACGCGTGACGCCGTCGCGATGGACGAAGACGGTTCTCATGAAAGGCGCTGCGCTGACACTAAAACTTCGAACTTAGAACTGCGAACTCAGAACTGCGACCTCCCAGAAGCTCAGAACTCGAATCACTGAACCTGCCTGGCTCCGGATTCTAAGTTCTGAGTTCCGAGTTTTAAGTTCTAAGTTAACAAGGGTCTTTCACTGCCTGATCGCTGCCTGCGCCGCGGCCAGTCGTGCGACCGGGACGCGGAACGGTGAGCAGCTGACGTAGTCCAGCCCGACCCTGTTGAAGAACTGGATCGACTGCGGGTCGCCGCCGTGTTCGCCGCAGATCCCGAGCTTGAGGTCGGGCTTCGTCCTGCGGCCCTTGGCCACGGCGATCTCGACGAGCTGACCGACGCCCGTCTGGTCGATCGTCGCAAACGGGTTCTTCGGCATGATTTCCAGTTCGGCGTAGGTGCCGAGGAAGGATCCCGAGTCGTCACGCGACATGCCGAGGCCGGTCTGCGTCAGGTCGTTGGTGCCGAAGCTGAAGAAGTCGGCACTGCCCGCGATCTCGTCGGCCGTCAGCGCGCCGCGCGGTACTTCGATCATGGTGCCGACCAGGTAGTTCAGCTTGACCTTCTTCTCCGCCTGGACCTCCCGCGCGGCCTGATGCACGACGTCGATCTGCAGGTCCAGCTCCTTCTTGAACCCGACGAGCGGAATCATGATCTCGGGCCGCACCTTCACGCCCGACTTCTGGACGATGGCCGCGGCCTCGAACACGGCGCGGGCCTGCATCGCGGAAATTTCCGGATAGCCGATGCCGAGACGGCACCCGCGGAATCCGAGCATCGGGTTGAACTCGTGCAGTCCTTCGACGCGCGCGTGAATGCGATCGGCCGGCACGCCGATCTTCTTCGCGAGTTCGGCCTGCTGCTCCCTGGTCTGCGGCAGGAACTCATGGAGCGGCGGATCCAGGAAGCGGATCGTCGCCGGGTAGCCGTTGAGCGCCTTGAAGATGCCGACGAAGTCCTCGCGCTGGTACGGCAGGAGCTTGGCGAGCGCGGCCTTCCGCGCCTCGAGCGTCTCGGCCAGAATCATCTCGCGCATCGCGTCGATGCGGTCGCCCTCGAAGAACATGTGCTCGGTGCGCGTGAGCCCGATGCCGACCGCGCCGAACGCGATGGCGTTGGCCGTCTGCTCCGGCGTATCCGCGTTCGTCCGCACGCTCATCCGCGTCGCCGCCGAGCACCACTTCATGAGCTGCTGAAAATTGCGGAACTTCTCAGTCTTGCGGGCCGCCTCGTCGCCCTCGACGAGCCCAGCCACGATTTCCGAAGGCGCGGTCTTCACCTTGCCGGCGTAGACCTTGCCCGCCGTGCCGTCGATCGACATCCAGTCGCCTTCCTTGAACGTCTGGCCGCCGACCTTGACGGTGCGCGCCTGGTAATCGACCTCGACGGCGGCTGCTCCGCACACGCACACCTTGCCCATCTGCCGGGCCACGAGTGCGGCGTGTGACGTGACGCCGCCGCGTGCCGTGAGAATGCCTTCGGCGGCGATCATCCCGCGCAGGTCTTCCGGCGATGTCTCGATACGGACGAGCAGCACCTGGTTCCCCTTGTCGGCGGCGGTCACGGCACGGTCGGCGTTCAGATAGATCTGTCCGGACGCGGCGCCCGGGCCGGCCGGCAGGCCGGTGGCGATGACCTTCGCTTTGGCCACCTCCGCCGTATCGAACACGGGGGCCAGCAGCTGGTCGAGCTGATCGGCGGGATTGCGCAGCACCGCGGTCTTCCAGTCGATCAGGCGCTCCTTCTCCATGTCGATGGAGAACTTCAGCGCGGCCATCGCCGTCCGCTTGCCGTTGCGCGTCTGCAGCATGTAGACGATGCCGTCCTCGATCGTGAACTCGAAGTCCTGCACGTCCTTGAAGTGCTTCTCGAGCGTCTGGCGGATGCGTTCGAGCTCCGCGTACGCCTTCGGCATCTGCTTCTTCAGTTCGGCGACCGGCTCCGGCGTGCGGACGCCGGCCACGACGTCCTCGCCCTGGGCGTTGATCAGGAACTCGCCGTAGAACTCCTTCGCGCCGTTCGCGGGGTTGCGCGTGAACGCGACGCCCGATCCGGACGTGTCACCCGTGTTGCCGTAGACCATCGCCTGCACGTTGACCGCCGTGCCCCACTCGGTCGGGATGTTGTACTTGCGGCGATAGACGATCGCGCGATCGTTCATCCACGAGCCGAACACCGCGCCGACCGCGCCCATGAGCTGGTCCCAGGGCGACGACGGAAAATCCTTGCCGGCGCGCTCTTTCACGAGCGCCTTGAAGCGGACGACCAGTTCCTTGAGGTCGTCGACCGTGAGTTTCGTGTCTTCGATGTCCTGGTGATAGCGATCGTGCTTCAGCTGGTGGATGACGGTCTCGAACGGCTCGTGATCCTCGTCCGGGCGCTTCTGCACGCCCAGCACGACGTCGCCATACATCTGCACGAAGCGGCGATAGCAGTCCCATGCGAAGCGGGCATTGCCGGTCTTCGTGGACAGCGCGCCGACCGTCTGGTCGTTGAGCCCGAGGTTGAGGATCGTGTCCATCATGCCGGGCATCGAGTCGCGCGCGCCGGATCGCACCGACACGAGCAGCGGGTTCTTCAGGTCGCCGAACTTCTTCCCGGTCTGCTGCTCGAGCGCGGCCACGCCGGCCTGCATCTGGGCCTTGAGTGCGGCAGGATACGTGCGCTTGTTGGCGTAGTAGTAGGTGCAGACGTCGGTCGTGATGGTGAAGCCGGGCGGCACCGGCAGGCCGATGCGGCACATCTCCGCGAGATTGGCGCCCTTGCCGCCGAGCAGCGGCTTCATGGTGCCGTCGCCGTCGGTCTTCCGGCCGAAGTTGTACACGTACTTCCCGGCCTTCGCCGGGCTGGCACTCCGCTTCGGGGCGGCCTTCCGTACTGCGGGGCGCGAGGCCTTGCGCGCCGAGCTCTTCACCTTCGCTGCTGACGTCCGCTTCATCTGTTTCGCCATCTGCCTGTTCTACTCCGATGCGACGATTTCAGAAATATCGCCAAGTCCAAGAATGAGGGTTTCGAGACGCTTCAAAAGACCGAGCCGCGCGCGCCGTATGGTGGCGTCGTCGCTCATGACGAAGACCTCGTCGAAGAACCGCGCGACCACCGGGGCAAAGTGCGACGCCTCGAGATAGGCGTCGCGGAAGCCCGTACCGGAGGCCCCCGCCGCTTCGATGGCCCGGCGCCGCTCCCCGATTTCCGCGGCCAGTGCCTTCTCCGCCGGCTCGACCAGCGCGGCGTCCAGCGCCGCCGCATTCGCCTCGTCGGCCGCGGCGTCTGCGTCCGGGTACTCGCGCGCGATGTTGCGCACGCGCTTGAACACGGTAGCCAGCTGCCGGAATTGCTCCGAGCGCACGAACTCGGGCAGCGCCTTGATGTTCTGATCGAGGTCGACGACCGGCTTGGTCAGCACCGAGCCGCGATCGGCGAGCACGGCGCGAATGGCGGACTTGTCGCCGCCGCGCACCTCGAAGGCATAGACCAGCCGCTCGCGCAGAAATTCCGACAGCGCCGCGCGACCTTCGGCCGCATCGGCCTCGAGCTGGATATCGCCGAATCCCTCGATCGCGCGGTCCAGCAGCGGACCGAGCGCCACGCGTACCTGCGCGCCGGTCAGCGGCTGGGCGTCGAGCAGCACGCGGATCACGCCGTGCGCCTGGCGGCGCAGGCCGAACGGATCGCGCGACCCGGTGGGGCGCTCACCTGCCAGAAACAACCCGGCGAGCGTGTCCAGCTTGTCCGCGAGCGAGACAACGGCCCAGGGCACCGCACCTGGTCCGAGCGCGGCTGCCGTCGGCGCCGCCGTCGTTTCGACCGCGATGGGCAGGTACTGGTGGTAAATCGCCTTCCACACGCCTTCCGGCTCGCCGCCTTCCCGTGCGTAGATCCCGCCCATCGTCCCTTGCAGCTCGGTGAACTCGCGCACCATGTCGGTGGCGAGGTCGGCCTTGGCGAGGCGCGCGGCACGCCCGGCTTCTTCGGCGAGATCCGGACGACCGAAGACCTCGCCAGCCAGCCACGAGGCCAGGCGTTCGATGCGGGCCGCCTTGGCCCGGTACGAGCCGAGCGCCTTGTGAAACAGCACGGTGTCGAGCCGTTCGAGGCGTCCTTCGAGCCCCACCTGACGATCGGCGTCCCAGAAGAACCGCGCGTCCCGCAGCCGCGCGGTGACGACGCGCTCGGCGTTGGTGCTGATCGCACGCTCATTGGACGTCTGCGTGTTGGTGACCGCGAGGAAGGCCGGCATGAGCGTGCCGGTGTTCGACAGCACGGGGAAGAAGTGCTGATGATGAATCAGCGTAGTGATGAGCACTTCTTCGGGCAGTTCCAGGAACTCGGCGCCGAAGGCGCCGGCCACGACGGCGGGAAACTCGACGAGATCCGGCACTTCGTCGAGCAGCGCCTCCGCTTGCGGACGCTGCTGGAGCAGCGCACGGCCGCCGAGCCGCCGCGCCTGCGCCTCGAGATCGCGCAGGATGCGATCGCGCCGATCGATGCGCGAGAGCAGGACGAAGTTCTCCGTGAGTTTCTTCTGGTACTCGTCGAAGCTGCGCACCTTGATCGCGCGGCCGGCGCGGCCGCTCGTGGCGAGGAACCGGTGGCCGTACGTCACCGCGCCGGACGTGACGTCCTGCACGCGCGGGCTGGACGCGAGCGCGTTGCGCGCGATCGTGAACGGCACGACGCGGCCGCCATACAGGAAGAGCAGCCAGCGGATCGGGCGGCCGAAGACGAACTCGCCCTTGCCGTCCTCGAGCTCCGCGTCCCATTGCATGTGCCTGGGAAAGGTCAGGTCTCTGAGGATCTTCGCGAGGACGTCGGGAAGCGCGTCCACCGTGGCACGGCCGCGATGGTGCTTGGTGTACTGCAGATACTTGCCTTTCGGCGTCTCCACCTGCACGAGCGCGTCGAAATCCGCGCCGAGCTTGCGCGCGAAGCCGAGGCCCGCGTTGGTCGGATGGCCTTCGGCGTCGAAGGCGGCCGACACCGGCGGCCCCATGATCACTTCGTCCCGATCCTCCTGCCGATCGACGAGCTCCGGCACGCAGGCGGTCAGACGACGGGGCGTGGAATGCGCTTCGATCGAGACCTTGACCGGCAGACCCGACTCGGTGAGGCGCGCGCGCACGCGCGCCGCCAGCTCCTGCGTCAGGCCCGGCAGCCAGGATGCCGGCATCTCCTCGACGCCGATCTCCAGCAGCAGCTCACGATCCATGGACAGCCTCCGCCGGATATTCAGATTCCGTCCACGCCCTGGCGATGGCGACGGCCAGGTGCCGCACGCGGAGGATGTACGACGTGCGCTCGGTGACGCCGATGCTGCCGCTCGAGTCGAGAATGTTGAACAGGTGCGAACACTTCAAGCAGAAATCCAGAGCGGGCAGCACCAGGCCGGAATCCACGAGCGCCCGCGCGAACTCGTAGTTCCTGTTGAACATGTCGCGGTGGAACTCGGCAAACTGTCCGGGCGGGAGGTTGACCTGCCCGAAGGCATACTTCGACTGCTCCACCTCGTCGCGGAACCGCACGTCGCGATACTTGACGCCCGGCGCCCACTGCAGGTCGTAGACGTTGTCCACGCCCTGGAGCGCCATGGCAAACCGCTCGAGTCCGTACGTCAGCTCGACGGACACCGGCTTGAGATCCTGCCCGCCGGCCTGCTGGAAGTAGGTGAACTGCGTGATCTCCAGCCCGTCGTACAGGACCTGCCAGCCGATGCCCCACGCGCCGAGCGTCGGCGACTCCCAGTTGTCTTCTTCGAACCGCACGTCGTGCGCGCGCAGGTCGATGCCGCACGCCTCGAGAC
>Ga0164241_10004864_pt1 | contig 12838 bp, 13 predicted proteins | sample OricomyardsoilBY_FD_108780 | JGI IMG/M metagenome (GOLD analysis project Ga0164241, IMG submission 108780) | Backyard soil microbial communities from Emeryville, California, USA - Original compost - Back yard soil (BY) | ecosystem: Environmental > Terrestrial > Soil > Unclassified | place: USA...
GTCCCGGCGGCATGAAAGTGGTCCCTGCGTCTTCGGGCCTGCAGCAGATGTCCAAGCTCTCGCCGCAGGAACACGCCGCCATCATTCATTCCTTCAGCGAGCTTGCCGACCAGATAGACGTACTCATGATCGACACCGCCGCCGGCATCTCCGACTCGGTGGTGAGTTTTGTGCGCGCTGCGCAGGAGGCCATAGTGGTGGTGTGCGACGAACCTTCGTCCATCACCGACGCTTATGCCCTGATTAAATTGCTCAATACCGAACACGATGTCTTCCGCTTCCGCATCATCGCCAATATGACGCGCACGGCGCAGGAGGGGGGCAACCTGTTCAACAAGCTCAACGGCGTTTGCGAACGTTTTCTCGATGCGTCGCTGCAATACGTAGGCGCCGTACCTTTTGATGAGAACGTGCGCAAAGCGGTACAAAAACGCAAACCCCTGCTGGAGTTCGCGCCGCACTGCAAAGCTTCCCTGGCCATCCGCGCCCTGGCCCAAAAAATTGACGCGTGGCCCACGCCCCATACGGCGCGCGGTCATCTGGAGTTCTTTTTTGAGCGGCTGCTCAGTGCAGGTGTGGGATGAACTCCCTGTGAAACACAAAATCTGTATTTAACACATTAACAATTTGAGCCTGCTGCGACTCCCTGTTCTAAACAGCCCTTGCGCTGATGGTGGAGTCGACGCGGATAAATTGCCGGTCTTTGTTCTTTAACCGGCCAAGGTGAATCAGTGGCAGTAAGTCGGATGGTCTACGAACAGACACCGGACGCGGGCAGTCGCATCCAGGTTGAGCAGTACGCGGCGCTGGTCAAGCGCATCGCTCTGCACATGATCGTCCGGCTGCCGGCCAGTGTGCAGCTGGATGATCTGCTGCAGGCGGGCATGATCGGATTGCTGGAGGCGGCGCAAAAATTTGACGGCAGTAAAGGTGCCTCCTTTGAAACTTACGCCGGTATTCGAATCCGCGGCGCCATAGTGGACGAAATGCGACGCGGCGATTGGGTGCCGCGTTCCGTGCATCGCAACGCGCGGCGCATCACCGAGGCCCTGCGCCACCTGGAAGGCCGACTGGGCCGCGATCCCACCGACGCGGAAATTGCCGCTGTTATGGGTGTGAGCCTGGAGGAGTATCACGCCATGGCCAACGACAGTGTCAGCGGCCGGCTTTTCAGTCTCGACGAAACGCTCCACGAAGACGAAATCAATACCACGCAAATCAGCGTTAGCGAAATGCTGCAGGGACCGGAAGAAGTCACTCAGCGCAAGGCTATGCAAAAGGCGCTGGCGGAGGCCATCGACGATCTCCCCGAGCGGGAAAAGCTCGTGCTTTCCCTTTATTACGACGAGGAGATGAACCTCAAGGAAATTGGATTGATATTGGGCGTCAGTGAATCCCGCGTGTGCCAGATCCACAGCCAGGCGGCGCTCAAACTCAAAAAGAAACTCAGTGCCTGGTAGACGGCTGGTAATTGAAGTGCATAAGTCGCCGCCGCAATCGGTTTTTTGGCAATAAATTTACTGGCCGCTCCACAGTGACGGACTAGACTTGTAACTAGCTGCCATCCTGAAAAATGGTACCCAGCTTTTTCCATTGATCAGACAGACGAGCGCTAACGCGGAGGTCACGTTGGACAAGAACATGAAAATCCTCATTGTCGATGACTTCTCGACCATGCGCAGGATTATCAAGAATCTGCTGCGGGATTTGGGCTTTACCAATACCCAGGAAGCGGATGACGGCGTCACCGCGCTGCCCATGCTGCGCAACGGCGATTTTGATTTTCTGGTCACCGACTGGAACATGCCCGGCATGTCCGGCATAGACCTGCTCAAGCAGGTGCGCGCCGATCCCAAATTGGTATCGCTGCCGGTGCTGATGGTGACCGCGGAGGCCAAACGGGATCAGATCATAGAGGCGGCCCAGGCCGGTGTGAATGGCTATGTGGTCAAACCCTTCACAGCGCAGGTCTTGAAAGAAAAGATCGACAAGATTTTTGAACGCGTCGGCGGTGGCTGATACCAGACCATGAAAAGCGCCCGGTCATAAAAAAGGCTCTATCAAGCAAAAGGGCTCCACGATGGAAACAGGTCACTTGGGGAACGATGAAAAATTTGTCGCGGAGCTGCAGGATTGCGCCAAGCTGCTGATCGATAAATTACAGAACAATCATTACCAAGACGCCTCCAAGCTGATCCACAGCCTCTACGAGGTGCGCGATCGCCATATTTTTCAATCGGTCGGCAAACTCACCCGCGCCCTGCACGACGCCATAGTGAATTTCCATGTGGACGCGGACCTCTACCCCGAGGCCCGCGATTCCGAAATTCGCGACGCCACCGACCGTTTGCAATACGTCATCAAAATGACCCAGGACGCAGCGAACAAAACCATGGATCGGGTGGAGGCGGCCGCGCCCATCGCCGTCAACCTCGGCCAGGAAGCCCACGCCCTGAAAATGGAATGGGAAAAGCTGCGCCGTCGGGAAATGAGCAAACAGGATTTCGCCCGGCTTTACGGGCGCGTTGATGATTTCCTCGAACAGATGGACGAGGGCAGCAATCAGCTCAGCCAGAATTTGCAGGCCATTATCCTGGAGCAGGGTTTTCAGGATCTCACCGGACAGGTGCTGAAAAAGGTGATCGGCCTGATCACCGATGTGGAAAAAGAACTGGTTAATCTTGTGCGCATTGCCGGCCAGGTGGAGGAGGTGGCCGGCCTGGCTGTCGATAAACCCGATGCCGGCGCAGGCAAATCCCGCCCAGACAAATCCCGTGTAGACAAATCCCTTGTAGACAAGAGCGCTGCGGAAGGACCACAGATCCACGCCCGTCCCGATGTGGTGAACGGGCAGGACGAAGTGGACGATCTTTTGTCCAGCCTGGGTTTCTGAGGGTTATTGAATGCCATTCAGCGAAGATGAGGAAATTCTCCAGGACTTCCTCGTAGAGGCCGGGGAGATCCTCGAATTATTATCCGAGCAGTTGGTCGACCTGGAGCAGCGTCCGGATGACCGCGCCCTGCTTAATGCCATTTTTCGCGGGTTCCATACTGTCAAAGGCGGGGCTGGCTTTTTGCAACTGGACACCATGGTGGAATGCTGTCACGCCACTGAAAATCTCTTCGACATATTGCGCAACGGCAAACGTGAAGTGACACCGGCCTTGATGGATGTGGTGTTGCAGGCGCTGGACACCATCAACGCCCAATTCCGACAGATTTCCCAGCGTGAAGAGCCGCAACGCGCCTCCGCCGACCTTATGGCCAAGCTCGCCGCTTTGGTGGGTGGCCCAGCGCCTGCCGCTTCGCATGCGCCGGCAAAACAAACCGCTGCCAGCACGCCTGCTGTGCCGCCGGACGATACCGGGCTGGAACTTAGCGACGCCGAGTTCGAGGGGTTTCTCGACGCCATAGGCGCACCCCCGGCTGCATCCGCACCCTCCCGCAACGCAACTCTTCCTCCGAGTGCATCAATACCTGCCTCCGGTGCATCTGCCAGTGGCGCCGATGAAATCAGCGAAGATGAATTTGAATCGCTGTTGGACAAATTGCACGGCTCTGGCAAGGGGCCGGGCAAAGGCGCCGCGCAGACTCAGGCTCCAGCGGCTGCGCCTGTTCCGCCACCCAGCGTTGGCGGAGAGGAGATCAGCGAAGACGAATTTGAGCATCTGCTCGACCAGTTGCACGGGGTGGGCAAGGGCCCTGGTAAATCCACCGCAACCGGCGGCGTTTCACCTCCAGCCGAGACGGTCGTCAGGGCATCCGCAACGGCGCCGGCCGCCCCTGCGCCTGGCGCGGCGGGATCTGACTTGATCACGGATTTGGAATTCGAGAATCTCCTGGATCAGTTGCACGGTCGCGGCAAAGGTCCATCGGCGGGTGCCAATTCGTCGGCACCAGCGGCAAAGCACGCGCCTGCGCCGGTAGCCCGCGACCATGGGGACGAGGAGCTCGACCGGGTGCAGGAACTGCAGGCACCCAAAGCGCGCGAATCCTCCACGGAAAAAAGCCGCAATGCTTCGGTTGGTGGAAGCGGAAATCCTGGTACTGGGGCAAGCTCCGGTGCAGGGACAAACTCTGGTACAGGGTCAAATAACGCCGCAGCCCAGGTGGAGACCACGGTGCGGGTGGACACGCAACGCCTGGACGACATCATGAATATGGTGGGCGAGCTGGTGCTGGTGCGTAACCGCCTGGTGCGCCTGGGTATGGACTCCACGGATGAAGCCCTCTCCAAGGCGGTGGCAAATCTGGATGTGGTGACCGCGGACCTGCAAACCGCGGTGATGAAAACCCGCATGCAGCCGATCAAAAAAGTCTTTGGCCGTTTTCCCCGTGTGGTGCGCGATCTGGCGCGCAGTCTGAAAAAAGAAATCAATCTGGAATTGGTGGGCGAAGAGACGGATCTGGATAAAAACCTGGTGGAGGCTTTGGCTGATCCACTGGTGCACCTGGTGCGCAATTCAGTGGATCACGGTATTGAATTACCCTCCGTGCGCGAGGCCCATGGTAAATCGCGCGTAGGTAAAGTGATTTTGGCGGCGGAGCAGGAGGGCGACCATATTCTGTTGTCCATCAGCGACGACGGCGCGGGCATGGACCCGGCGAAGCTGCGGGAAAAAGCCGTGGAAAAAGGTATTTTGGAACCGGATGCGGCGGCGCGCCTGACGGATGTGGAAGCCTTCAATTTAATTTTCGCGCCCGGCTTTTCCACCAAGACGGAAATTTCCGATGTATCCGGTCGCGGTGTGGGCATGGACGTGGTGAAAACCAAAATTGCGCAATTGAACGGCTCCATCGAAATTGATTCACGCAAGGGCACCGGAACGCGCATCAGCATCAAGGTGCCTTTGACTTTGGCGATCATGCCGACCTTGATGATCATGCTCGGGCGACAGGCTTTTGCGTTGCCCCTGGTCAATGTGAATGAGATTTTCCAGATGGATTTGACCAAGTCACATGTGGTGGACGGCCAGGAGTGTGTGACCATCCGCGACAAGGCGATTCCGATTTTTCATTTAAAACGCTGGTTGGTGCGCGGCCAGCACGATCGCAAAAAAATACCGGGCGCCCATGTGGTGATCGTCACTGTCGGTACCCGTCGTGTCGGGTTTGTGGTGGATCAATTGATCGGCCAGGAGGAAGTGGTGATCAAACCCCTGGGCAAAATGCTGCAGGGCACCCCCGGTATGGCCGGGGCCACAATTACAGGCGACGGTGCAATTGCATTGATTCTGGACGTGCCAAGTTTATTGAAACGCTACGCTGGCGGTGTTTAAAAAATAATAATTCAGGGATGAACACGATTAACCTGACATCCAAATAGATCTTCCAGATCTATTTGGATGTCGCCATTAACCCGCACGCGGAGTGCGCGTTTCACAACCCATATTCTGAAGCAGGGGTGGCTGTGGTTTATAAGGTTCTGGTGGTGGACGATTCGAGTTTTTTTCAGGTACGCCTGAAGGAAATCATCAATGCGCATCCGGAACTCGATGTGGTGGGCGTCGCTGCCAATGGCCAGGAAGCCATCGATATGGCCGATCAACTCCGCCCCGATATTATTTCCATGGATTACGAAATGCCCTATTTGGATGGGGTTTCCGCTGTGCGCGCCATCATGGCCAAACGCCCGGTGCCGATTGTGATGTTTTCGTCCATGACCTATGAAGGCGCCCGCGTAACCCTGGATGCATTGGAAGCGGGCGCTGTGGATTTTATTCCCAAGAATTTTGCAGAAGTCTCGCGCGACTCCGCCATTTTAAAACGCAAATTGCAGGAGACGTTGTTGACATTCGCCCGCCAGGCCAAGCCGCGGGTGGCCCCTTCGTTTGCATCCGGCAGCCAATCGGCAGAGCCGCTGTTGCGAAAATCCGAACCTGTTCCGAAATCCGTCGCACCCAAAAAACCGGATGTGGCGATAGCGCGCAAAAGCATCAAGGGAAAAATCAAAATCCTGATTATCGGTGCGTCCACCGGGGGGCCTGTGGCCTTGTCGGAAGTTTTACAAAAATTGCCAGCGTCATTTCCTGTTCCGGTCGTGGTGATCCAACATATGCCGGAGAATTTCACCCGGGCATTTGCCGAGCGGCTCGACAAAGTGTGTGCAGTGGCAGTGGCGGAGGCTCAGGATGGCGACATGCTGCAACCGGGCCATATATTGATTGCGCCGGGCGGCAAACAGTTGCTGTTCGATAAACGCGGTGCTGTGAAAGTTTTACCGGGTGATGCACGCGTGAGCTATAAACCTTCGGTGGATATTACCTTTGCGTCGGCGGCGAATGTGTATGGTGCGAATGTGTTGGGTGTGGTTTTGACGGGCATGGGTTCTGACGGTTGCGACGGCGCGCGCCTGCTGAAGGAAAAAGGCGCGTTGATCTGGGGCCAGGATCAGGCGAGTTGTGTGGTCTACGGTATGCCGAAGGCCATAGCGACAGCCTGTCTGACGGATGAAGTATTGCCTCTGGCGGAAATAGGTCCGCGCTTGGTGCGGGATTTTTAGCCATGGATATGTTGAGCATCATAGGTGTCACCCTGGGCTTCGCCGCGCTGATTGGCGGTAATTTCCTGGAGGGTGGATCCTGGCAGTCGCTGGTCAATGGGCCGGCGGCGCTGATTGTCTTCGGCGGCACACTGGGTGCTGCAATTTTACAAACGCCAAAAGCCAGTCTGCAGCGCGCATTGAATTTGTTTTCGTGGATTTTCCGCCCGCCGCGTATGCAGTTCAAAAAAGGCATAGAAAGAGTTGTGGTCTGGGCGGTGACAGCGCGCAAGGAGGGTTTGCTGGGACTGGAAAACATCGCCGAAACGGAAAAAGACCATTTTGCCCGGAAGGGCCTGCAATTATTGGTGGATGGCAGCGATCCGGATGTAATCCGCCATGTGTTGGAAACGGATTTGCTGGTGGCGGAAAAGCGCGATTTCGAAGCGGTGCATTTTTACGAAAGCATGGGCGGCTACGCACCCACTATCGGCATTATCGGTGCCGTCATGGGATTGATTCACGTGATGCGCCATCTCACCGATCCAGCGGAACTCGGCCCCGGTATTGCGGTGGCATTTGTGGCAACCATTTATGGCGTCGCCTTTGCCAATTTATTTTTATTGCCGGTGGCCAACAAACTGCGCCAATGCGTGCGCGAAAAATCGCAATTCCGCGAGTTGATGATCGAGGGCATTATCGCGATTGCCGACGGGGAAAATCCCCGCGCAATTGAGATGAAACTCAGTGGGTATTTGCATTAGTTAAGTCTTATTGCCGACTACCGTTGCAGAGCTGAATCTCTTCCGTTACGAGGTGTAAGCAAACATTTTGAAAACTGGATTATGTCGTTGGTGATTTTTTATGATCCGCCGCCGTGAGGAACATTACGAAAGTAAAAGCAGCCACGAGCGCTGGCTGGTGTCCTATGCGGATTTTATTACGTTGCTGTTCGGCTTTTTTGTGGTGATGTATTCGGTGTCCCAGGTGAGCGAACAGAAATACCGCGTACTGTCGGACACTCTGGCGTCGGTGTTCGAGGGTAATACATCGCTGCCCATCGATGTGGACAAAAGGCTGGACCAATACCCGCTGGATGAGCACGGCAAAACCAGCGGCCTGTCACCGCAAGTCAACCTGGTCGATACAGAGGTTCTCGCCAAGGAATTGGAAAAAGCCCTGGTGCACTTGGTCGATCCCAAACACGTAAGCATTTCCGCTACCGAAGAGTGGGTGCAAATCGACCTCAATGCCAATTTGCTGTTTAGCTCCGGCAGCGCCGACCCCAGTGAACAGGCCCGGACCATTTTTCGCGATATAGCGGCTGTGCTGGCACCTTACGACAACGAAATTGAAGTGTCGGGCCATACGGACAACGTGCCTATCCACAACGTCAGATTCCAAAGCAACTGGGAATTGTCTTCTGCGCGCGCTTCATCGGTGGTGCGGTTGCTGGCGGATAACGGGGTGAAACCCACCCAACTGTCGGCGGTGGGTTATGGCGAATTCCGCCCCATGGCCGATAACACCACGGAAGAGGGGCGCTCGGCCAATCGCCGGGTGGTATTGATGGTGGCGCGCCACGCGGTAGAACGGCCGGTGGTGTCGCCGGACACGATTATTCCCGCCGCGGCCGGACCGGAAGCGGTGAACCCGCCGGCATCGCCCGAGCCGAATGCTCCGAGCGAACCTGAGACCACGCCGCCCGATCCCGCCCAACCGGCGGAAACGGGCTTACAGCCGGTGCGGTTGAAGGATGGCGGCCTGCTGTTTACGTCGGACCCGGACAAACCCGCCGCCCAATAATTCATCCTGCCGTACCGCGCATAGTTTTTGCCTAACCTTAATTTAGGGTGCAGGTGTCAAAAATCCGTTCGAGGGCAGGTGATTGCAGATCTGGGCAGTGGCGAATCAAAAAGGTGGGGTTGGCAAAACCACTACCACCGTAGCCTTGGGCGGCTTGGCCGCAGCGGCGGGGCGCCGCGTGGTACTGCTTGATCTCGATCCCCACGGCTCGCTCACATGCTACTTCCGCCTGGATCCGGAAAGTCTCCCGGGCAGCACGTTTACCCTGTTTCAAGAGCGCAAAAACCTCACCACCCGTTTGGTTGGTCAATTGGTCGTTACCACGCCTTATCACAATCTCAATCTCATTCCCGCCACCACCGGTTTGGCCACCCTGGAGCGACAGGCCATTGGCAGCGACGGCATGGGATTGGTGATCTCCCGGGCGCTGGCCCAGGTGTGGGAGGATTTCGACTTGGCGATTCTCGACTGTCCGCCGCAATTGGGGGTGTTGATGGTCAATGCGCTGGCGGCTTGCCAGCGTTTGATCATTCCGGTGCAGACGGAATTTCTTGCGCTGAAAGGCCTGGAGCGCATGGTGCACACCCTGGAAATGCTGCAGAAATCCCGCAATCGCCCGCTGCCTTATACGGTGGTGCCCACGTTATTCGACCGCCGCACCCAGGCGTCGGTGACCAGCCTGCGCGCATTGCGCAATACCTATGGCGAAGTCGTCTGGCCGGGCGTGGTGCCCGTGGATACCCGCCTGCGTGACGCCAGCAAAGCGGGGGTGCCGCCCCATTTGTTCAGCCCAGGCAGTCGCGGCGTGGAAGCCTATGTCAGCCTGCTGGATTTTATCGACGGCCAGAAACGCGTAGTTGATAGCCAGCCTAAGCTGCCTGCCCGGAGCCACGCATGAGCGGCAGCGACAAAGACGCGGTTCAAGCCTATTTGAACGAGCTTCTAACAGAGCCGTTGCCAGTGGAGCATCAGGAACCGCCGGCGGTTAAACCGCATCGCCCACAACAAAGCGAGGAACGGGTTCTTGCGGCATCTCCACCGGAAATTTCTTTGCAGGAACATTTGCAGGAACAAGTGCATTCTTTGGAGCAGGTGAAGCGGCAGCAGTTACAGGCGTTGCTGGATCGGCGGATGGCGGTGACTGCGCCGGCGGTTTCGAGTGCGTCAGATGAATTATTGGAAGGCGATTCCGTCTTTTCAAGCCCACAACCCACGCCGGTTGTGCCGATCGAGACGGCGCCAAGACCCAGCACCTCCCCCCTGTTGCAATGGTGCGAAAACGGCAGGCCCGTCTGGGCCCAGGGCAGGTTTGAGGTGCTGTTGTTCCAGGTGGCGGGGCTCACTCTGGCAGTGCCTTTAATCGCCCTCGGCCAGATCTACCCGCTCAACGATTCATTGGCGAGAATTTTTGGCCAAGCCGACTGGTTTATGGGGTTGCTGCCCACCCCCGCCGGCCATATACGCACCGTCAATACCGCGCTTTTCGTAATGCCGGAGCGCTATGAACCGGCGTTTGCGCAGGGCGCGCGCTACGTGATTTCCATCGACGGCCTCGACTGGGGTTTGGCGGTGGACAAGGTGCAGCAGCCAACGCGCCTGCTGCCCGATGACGTCACCTGGCGCACGGACCGCAGCAAACGTCCCTGGCTTGCCGGCACCGTCAAAACCGCTATGTGCGCGCTGCTGGATATCCCACGGATGGGTGAGATCCTGCAGGACCAGGATCGCAAGCGCCGCGCTGCCACAACCCTTTGAACCCCTCTCGCCAAGTGGCATAGATACTGCTCTTGACTATAGTAAATGGACCCTGGGCCGCTTTTTTGACGCGGTCCTTTTTGCGAGTTCCGGCGATCGTCGCCGGCGCGTCGAGGACTCTGTTTATGGCTGGCAAATTGATGAATAAAACCAACGTCACGCAGGACGACCCGGTGCTGCAATGGGTGACTTTTCACTTGGCGGGCGAGACTTACGGCGTCAATGTGATGCAGGTGCAGGAGGTGTTGCGCCATACGGAAATCGCGCCGGTACCGGGTGCACCGGCTTACGTGTTGGGCATCATCAATCTGCGCGGCAATGTGGTGACGGTGATCGACACGCGCCACAGGTTTGGCCTGGATCCGGGCGAAATCACCGATAACACCCGTGTGGTGATCATTGAAGCGGACAAGCATGTGGTGGGCATATTGGTGGACAGCGTGGCGGAGGTGGTTTACCTGCGTCAATCGGAAATCGAAAGCGCGCCCAATATCGGCAGCGACGACAGCGCCAAATTTATCCAGGGCGTTTGCCATAAAAATGGCGAGCTGCTGATTTTGATTGAATTGAACAAACTGCTCACGGAAGACGAGTGGGCGGATGTGGAAAGTTAACGCGGAGCAATCATGGCGGACTTGGGCTTTATCGGAATTTTGGCGGCCAGTGGATTGGTCAATCTTGTGTGCCTGACGGCCGTGGCCGTGCTGTGGCGACGGTTGCACCGGACGGAGGAAGTCGCCCATCAAAAGCAGCAGTACCTGGAGCAGCAGATCGGCATAGCCACCAGTGGCGCCATCGGCATGGGCCATAGAATTGTCGCCCTCGAACGCAAACTCCAGTCTTTGCAGGATCGCCAGGACAACCTTTCGGGTACAGATACCTTTGCCTATAGCCAAGCGCTGCAGATGTTTGAACAGGGGGCCGATGTGGCCACAGTCGCCTCCAACTGCGGGTTTTCCAATTCCGAAGCCCAGTTGATGGCGCTGGTGCAAAAGCAGGCCAAGAATTCCAGCTCGAATCCAGCCAAGCCCGGCCCGGTCGCAACGCGTCGTAAAACCGCGGAGCGGGAGCATGATTAAAACCATCGGAAATCTAAACAGGGCCGTTGGCAACCTGAACAGAACCATCGGCTTTCTGATGGTGGCGCTGTTGGGTGGCTGCAGCCTGGTGAGTATCGACAGCAAAACCCGCTACAGCGATGCCAGTGGCTTTTTTGAATCACGCCTTTTGGATGAGATCCGCCCGGATGAAACCACGCGCGACTGGCTGCATCAGCATTTCGGCGAGCCTTTGTTTGTCGACCGCGATTTCAACAACCCCATGGCCGCCACCGAGCAGGTGCAGATCGAAACCTGGCGTTTTGTGCGGTATCAGCAGAAGAATACCCGCGTATTTTTATTATTCAGCTCGCGCAAGCGTCATGAGGACAGCGAATACCTGCATGTGGTGTTGGCGGATAACCGGGTGGTAAAAGCGTGGCGGGATAGGTTGGAAACGGTGGACACGCGGCGAGTGATGGGCGTGCTGGGATATGCCCCTGTGGCTACTCAATCCGCCAAGCCCCGAGATGTGACAGCACCGCCTGTAGCCGACGCTCAACTGCAGGCGGAGGGCGGTGTACCGCCACCTGCCGCGCTGGAAGTACAGGATGTAAAACCGGATGCGGCGGAAAACGCTGAACCGGATCCTGAGCCAGACTCCACATCCACCCAGGTTCCATCACCGGGGCCGGCCAAGCTGGGCTATTCCCCCACCTCGATCTGAGGCTTTTCGCCGTCCTCCTTCGCCTGTGCATTCAACTGCTGCCCGTGGCAATCCCTGCCATCCGGCCCGAAGAGAAAAAGATAGGCGTTCATCACAGACTCCGGCAAAGGGACAGAGACCGGATCTTCCGCTGGGTAGGCTGAGGCGCGCAGACGGGTGCGCAGCGGACCGGGATGGATGGAGTTGACCCGGATGGGCGTCGCTTCCAATTCATCGGCCAGCACCTGCATCAAGGTTTCCATGGCGCCCTTGGAAACCGCGTAAGCACCCCAGTAGGCCCGCCCTTTCCGACCGACGTTCGAGCCGGTAAACACAATGCGACCGTCGGCGGATTGCCGCAGCAGCGGCAGCAGCGCGCGGGTGAGCAGAAAGGGCGCGGTTACATTGACCTGCATCGCCTTGTTCCAGTCACCCAGGCTATAGGTGTCCAGAGGGGTCCGTCCGCCGAGTTCGGCGGCATTGTGCAGCAGGCCATCGAGACGCCCGAATTCGTTTTCCAGCGCGATGCGCAATTGCTCGTAGTCCTGCGGCGCGGCCCCTTCCAGGTTGATGGGGAAAATCGCCGGTTGCGGATGGCCGCCGGCTTCTATCTCGTCATAGACCACTTCCAGTTTCGCCAGGGTTCGGCCCAGCAGCACCACCGTGGCGCCGTGTCGCGCAAAGGTCATGGCGGCTGCCCGGCCCAGGCCGTCTCCGGCACCGGTAATGGCTATGACCCGATCACGCAAAAGGTCGGGAGGGGCTTGGTAATGCAAAAGGTTTGTTGTATCGGTCATGGCATTCAACGGGGCTGGAGATAAGTGGAAAGGATTGGCCAGAGGTCGGTGGTGCGGTCGGCCACGTGGGTGGCATTCCAGGTGCGGTGTTCGTGCGGATCCTGAGTAAAGCCATAACCCACGGCGATGGTCGGCATGCCGGCATTGTGTCCGCTTTCGATATCCCGCAGGTGGTCGCCTATGTAGACCGCTTCATTGGGCAGGCAACCCGCCAACTGGCAGGCGTACAGCAGCGAGGCGGGATTGGGTTTTCCCA
>Ga0164241_10004865_pt1 | contig 12836 bp, 13 predicted proteins | sample OricomyardsoilBY_FD_108780 | JGI IMG/M metagenome (GOLD analysis project Ga0164241, IMG submission 108780) | Backyard soil microbial communities from Emeryville, California, USA - Original compost - Back yard soil (BY) | ecosystem: Environmental > Terrestrial > Soil > Unclassified | place: USA...
CCATTAATAAAGCTGAATTAGTGCTTACACAGGCTAATGGCGATACAGCTTACCCTGCGCCGTTGTTATTAGACCTGTTCAGGATTACTGATGTGGGTGAAACGGCTGCACTTGAAGATGACGGACAAAGCCACTTTGGCGGTGTGCGCACCACCGAAACAGTTAACGGTGAAAGTTTGATACGCTACCGGTTTAACATTAAAAAATATTTTCAGAAATTAATTACCGGTACCTATGCCAATAATGGTTTTTACCTGCAGGTATTGGCCGGTAACTCGAATACAGAAAGATTGGTGATTGCTAATTCGCCAACCGATGAGAAATACAAAGTATCGTTAGTTGTAACTTACACAAAACTTTAAGCTTATGTGCGGAATAGTTGCATATATAGGGCACCGCGAGGCATACCCGATATTGATTAAAGGATTAAAAAGGCTGGAGTACCGCGGCTATGATAGTGCAGGTGTAGCATTGCTGAACGGCACGCTGAACATTTATAAAAAGAAAGGCAAAGTAGCCGATCTGGAAGAGAGTGCAGCTAATAAGAATACGCACGGTAGCCTGGGCATGGGCCACACACGCTGGGCTACACACGGCGAACCTAATGATGTAAACAGCCACCCGCACCTTAGCCAAAGCGGCGATATAGCCATAATACATAACGGCATTATTGAAAACTACGCCACGCTTAAAGAGGAATTAACCTTGCGTGGCCATGTATTTGAAAGCGATACCGATACCGAAGTATTAGTACACTTAATTGAAGATATAAAGCAAAATACCGGTGTTAGTTTAGAAGAATCAGTACGTTTGGCGCTGCACGAAGTAGTAGGCGCTTATGCCATAGTTATAATAAGCAAAAACGACCCTACCCAATTAATAGGGGCACGTAAAGGTTCGCCGCTGGTAGTGGGCATTGGTGATGATGAATACTTTATGGCCAGCGATGCCACCCCCATTATTGAATACACCAAAAATGTTACCTACATAAACGATGGCGAAATAGCTTACATTAAAGATGGTAAGCTTACAATTAAAACCATCGATAATGTTGAGAAAACACCTTACATAGAAACACTTGAAATGAACTTAGAAGCCATTGAAAAAGGCGGCTACGAACATTTTATGTTGAAGGAAATACACGAACAACCACGCTCAATTTACGATTCACTTCGCGGTAGGTTCGACCCTGTAACAGGCATGTTTGCCATGCGGAGTTTAAAGGAGTACGAGGGCAAAATTAAAAACCTGAAACGTATTATAATAGTGGGTTGCGGCACAAGCTGGCATGCAGGTTTAGTTGGCGAATATTTGTTTGAAGATATTGCCCGCATACCTGTTGAGGTTGAGTATGCATCGGAGTTTAGGTACCGTAACCCGATTATAAACGAAGATGATTTAGTAATTGCCATATCGCAAAGCGGCGAAACTGCCGATACATTAGCCGCTATTGAAATGGCTAAGGAAAAAGGCGCTACTATTTTTGGTTTATGCAATGTGGTAGGTTCAAGCATACCACGCGCCAGCGATGCAGGCGCCTATACACATGCCGGCCCCGAAATAGGTGTTGCCAGTACTAAGGCATTTACAGCACAGGTAGCTGTACTTACTTTATGGGCTTTTGGTTTTGCCGAAATACGTGGTAAAGCTACCAAGCAGGACCTACGTATAGCCTTTGCTGAGTTAGAAGCTATTACCGAAAAGGTTGAAAAAACTTTACAGTGCGAAGCACAGGTAATTGAAATAGCTAAGGTGCTTAAAGATGCACACAACGTTTTGTATTTGGGCCGAGGGTATGGTTTCCCCGTAGCATTAGAGGGCGCACTAAAGCTGAAAGAAATTAGCTACATACACGCCGAAGGCTACCCTGCTGCCGAAATGAAACACGGCCCTATTGCCTTAATTGATGAAAACATGCCCGTAGTAGTAATAGCCACCAAAGGCAATATATACGAAAAGGTAATTAGCAACATACAGGAAGTAAAAGCCCGCAAAGGCAAAATAATAGCCATAGTAACCGAGGGCGATGAAAAGGTAAAAGCAATGGCCGACTATGCTATTGAAATACCCGAAACCAAAGATTACTTAGAGCCATTGGTTTCAACCATACCTATGCAGCTACTATCGTACCATGTAGCGGTAATGCGCGGTTGCAATGTTGACCAACCACGTAACTTAGCTAAGAGCGTTACGGTTGAGTAACCTAATTAAAAGATAGAAATTACAATTTATAGAACGCGGCGAATGCCGCGTTTTTGTTTTAGCTACCGTAGCATCGTAGAGCGTTTTCTACAATCATCCCCATAGTAAAAAATACTTATGTTAAACAAATGTATGAGTAAGCAATTGCATTAACTTAGCCCGAACAAAAACCTGATACTATGAAAACTGTTTACATAAATTTTAGAAATCCTTTTTGCCTGCTACTTGTTAGCTTATTATATCAAACAACATTTGCCCAAACTGAATTAAAAACCGATGGCCATGCACTTAAAACTGCAAATGGTACTGCTATAGTATTGCGCGGTGTTAACAGCGGCTTAGCCGAGGATGGCAATTTCGATATTTCGGACTTAGTACAATGCAAAGGGTATATTGACCAAATAGCCATGAGCGGTGCTAATGCCATACGCTTTACTTGGTATACCGATGGCGTAAGCTGGCGCGATGGAGGGCAATATGTTAGTAATAGCCCAACACCCGAAGCCCGCTACCATAAAGGAAACGGCACTGTTATGAGTGGCTTTATAAGCAATGGCAACTTAGGCGCTATTTTCGATTACTGCAAAACCAAACACATAGTAGTTATACTGGCCGTACACGACCTTACTTGCAGTAACGACTGGACCTATTTTAATAGCGATTTAAAAAACTGGTGGCTAAAGCCTTCGGTACTATCGCTTATAAGCAGCCATAAGGATAACCTGATTTTAAACTTGGCGAATGAATTTGGCATGGTGCGTTGGAACAATAACGACGTTAACGATTACAATACATTTAAAACTAACTACAACAGCTTAATTAGTGCGTTGCGCACTGCCGGTGTAAAAGTACCTGTAATGATTGATGCACCTGATTGCGGGCAGTCGTCGAGCGAGTTGATGAGCATAGCTAACAGCATGCTTAGTGCCGACCCACAACACAATATAATTTTCAGCACTCACTTATATTGGGATGGTTACGCTACTACAAGCAACGAAATAGGAACCAAGCTGAACGAATCGGTAACCAATAATGTATGTATGATGTTGGGCGAGGTGAGCAGCAGGCAAGATAACGGCGCATGTGGCAATACCGATATTACAAGCATATACCAAAGTGCACTTACACAGGCCTGCCCGTTAAATATTAATTGGCTTGCCTGGAGTTGGGATCAAGACTGTACCAACCTTCGCAACATGACCACTAACGGCAGCTATAATACCCTAACAAGTTTTGGTAGCGACATTGTAAACAATGCTAACTATGGCCTTAAAGCAAACAATGGTTGCGGTGCGGTTGCTATTACTACCGCTATTAATGATATAGCCGATAACAACTCCGCATTGATGAAATGGAGTCACATTACAAACGAGGTACAGTTTACCGAAACCGGCACTTACACACTTTACAACGCACAGGGGCAATTAATACAGCAGGCAAATGTAGTGGCAGGCAAAACTATACAGCTAAACAGTTTACCCCAGCACGGCATATATATAATGCACTTTACCAACCCGCAACTAATACAGGCAACCATCAAGTTGGTTTACTAAACTTATTTTAGCTATACAACTACTTTAAAAACGCGGCATTAGTCGCGTTTTTTGTTTCTACATTGCAAGCATAAATAGATAAAATGAAAATTGCCACTTGGAACATTGAACGACCCAACTCCTCTTCTGAAAAACGGAATGAAAAAATTATTGCGGCCTTAAATAAGTTGAATGCCGATATACTAATACTAACCGAAACCAATAGCCTTATTAATCCGGGCGAGGGCTATAATGTGGCAATAACTGACAGCTTAATAAACTTGGATAGCGCACAATATAAAGAGGGCGAAAACAGAGTAAGTATTTACAGCAAATACCCCATGCAAACCAACTTTAAAACCTACGATAGTAATACCAGTATTTGCGTAACTATTGAAACCCCTATTGGGGCATTGCAAGTATATGGTACCATAATAGGTGTAAATGGTAATACACATCGTAGTTTTATTCCTGAGTTAGAAAACCAGATTGGCGACTGGAAAGAATTGGAGAAAAAAGGGGCGCTGTGTATAGCAGGCGATTTCAATATGTCGTTTAGCGATAGCTATTACTTTGTTAAGGAAGGACGAAATAAAATGAACGGCTTTTTTAGCAGGCAGCAAATAAATGTTGTTACTGCAAGCGTACCGCACAATGTTGACCACATTGCTTTTTCAGAAACGTTTATTAAAGGCAAAACAATTAAAACAACTACCTGGAATGAGGTTAAAACCCTTAGCGACCACATAGGTGTGTGCGTTACAATTGAATAGGGCTTGCATAAAATAATAATGCCGCTGCACAAGGCAACGGCACCATTTAAGAATGAAGAAAGATTAGCTAACTGCTTAAGCAGCTAACTTTATATTTTTTATGTGCATAGCAGTTACTTTACCTTCGTAGGCATTTTTAAGCATACGGTAAAGGGCCTGCAGGCGGCGCTCGCTATAGCCGGCAGCCTGATTTATGCGGGTATGGAATTTAAATTTATTCAAGCTTACGTTTGGGTATTTTAACTCGGGATCAATAATTACTTCACCGTCGTAATCAACTACAATATTGTGGGCAGTTAATGATTTATGAGCTGTGTCAATTAACCTTTTCAGCTCAAACATGGTTGGTTCATAGTACAAGTTCATAAAACATAATTTTGAGGTTAGTAATATTCAGGGGGCAAAAATTACTGTGCCATCGGTTCCCTATATTATCTATACGGTGTTTTGGGGAAAATAGTTCCCCGAACATTCAATATTTTTTTGCTTTACGCCCAAAAATGTTGCCTTTTAATGCTTTAGCTATTGTATAAATTGGGTAATCCTTATTTAGGAGGGGTGTCAGCTGTTAGCTTTTTACTTCGGCAACGTTCGCTGCAATATTTTACATCGTTCCAATTGGCAGCCCATTTTTTACGCCACACAAACGGACGGTTGCACACTATACATATTTTTTGAGGTAAGTACGATTTCTTAACGCCTTTCATGCCGTAATGTAACATAGTTATAGCTGATAAGTTTTTATCGGCGAACAAATATTATAGTGCCGTGTTGTTTTGTAATGGAAGTAAAAAATTATTTAGTAGTGGGCGGCACCCAAGGTATTGGATTAGCAACTGCCATGATGTTACGTAACCAAGGGGATAACGTATTTGTGTGGGCACGTAAACCCAACTCAATATTAGATGAGGCAGGCATAGCTTACATAAGTAATGATGTAACTGCGAATAACTTGAATTTAGAAAGCCTACCCGATACCCTGCATGGTTTAGTGTACTGCCCCGGCAGTATTAACCTAAAACCCTTCCACAGGCTTACAGAGGCCGATTTTAAGCACGATATGGAAGTGAACCTACATGGAGTCGTAAAAACCATACAGGCAGTATTGCCGCAGCTTAAAAAGGCCGGAGGGGCTTCTATAGTATTATTTAGCACCGTTGCAGTAAGTACAGGCATGGGCTTTCATGCAAGTATAGCCTCGGCTAAAGGCGCGGTTGAGGGCCTAACCCGAAGCTTAGCGGCTGAGTTTGCACCCGGCATACGTGTAAATGCCATAGCACCCTCGCTTACCGATACCCCACTTGCCGAAAAGCTATTAGCCACCGAAGAAAAGAAAGAAGCAGCCCGCAAACGCCACCCATTGCAGCAATACGGGAACGCTTATGATATAGCAGCAATAGCATCGTTACTATTATCCGACAATGGAAAATTTATGACCGGGCAAATACTACATGCCGATGGGGGTTTATCATCGGTTAGGTAAAAAGCAAAACGCCATTCCTAATTATAAGAGTGGCGTTTTGCTTTTTATGTTAGTGGTTGCTTACTTTTTGGCAGCAGTGTAACGTTTAGCTACTTCGTCCCAGTTTACCACGTTAAAAAACGCAGCTAAATAATCGGGGCGGCGGTTTTGGTAGTTTAGGTAATATGCATGCTCCCAAACATCAACACCCAATATTGGTGTACCTTTTACATCGGCCACATCCATCAATGGGTTATCTTGGTTAGGGGTTGATGACACTTTCAATTCGCCTTCGTTAGTTACTAATAACCAAGCCCAACCCGATCCGAAACGGGTAGCACCCGCTTTGCTGAATTCTTCTTTAAACTTATCGAACGACCCAAATGCCTTATCAATAGCAGCACCCAAGTCGCCACTTGGCTTGCCGCCTGCGTTAGGGCCCATTACTTGCCAAAAAAAGCTGTGGTTCCAATGGCCACCGCCATTGTTGCGTACAGCAGCAGGGTATTTGCTAATGTTAGCCATTAGTTCTTCTAAACTCTTACCTTCTAAATCGGTGCCTTGCACGGCAGCGTTCAAATTGGTTACGTAAGCATTGTGGTGTTTGCTATGGTGTATTTCCATAGTTTTAGCGTCGATATGCGGTTCAAGCGCGTTATACGCGTAGGGTAGTTCCGGTAGTGTAAAAGCCATGTCCTATATTTTTAGTGAGTTAATTAAATGGATAACAATATTAATCATTTTGCGGGTAAGAGGTTTTAAAAAAACGTAAAGTTTTTGCTCTCATGTTGCCGTTCTATTTTCTTTTCTGCCTAAAAAATTCCGTAACTATTACCGAGCACTCATGCTCCATAACGCCATACGCTACCTCGGTTTTGGGGTGCAGCACAGGCTGGTTCATTATACTAAAGCCCGCCTTAGTGTCGGTAGCACCATACACCAAACGCCCCACACGTGCCCACCTTAACGCCGCAGCGCACATTAAGCAAGGTTCAAGCGTTACATACAAAGTGCATTCCTCCAAAAACTTACTGCCCAAGTAATTGGAAGCAGCAGTTATAGCTATCATTTCGGCGTGTGCGGTTACATCTTTTAACCGTTCGGTTTGGTTATAGCCCTTACCTATAATTTGGTTATTACTTACTACAATAGCGCCCACAGGCACCTCATCTTCCTCAAATGCATAGCCGGCTTCTTTTAAAGCAAGGCGCATAAAATATTCATCGGTAAAAATCATTCAGTCGGGTTTATAGCTGCGCTTTAAGCAGCGGTTTTTTGCGCGCCAAAAATAAGTAACCTGCCAAGGCAGGCAATAGCAAATTAAGTATCCATATTAATAGCACGGCACTAAGCACCGCCAAATTATTATCGGTTAAGGGGGCAAACACCCATAGCGCGCTACCTCCGCGAAAACTAATATCGAACAATGGCATTAAGGGCGAAAAAGTTTGCACCAACAGCAGCACCGCACTATGCAGCAATACTTGCAAAGTATTGCCACTAACGCCAAAAAACATAAACACCAAAACATACTGTAACCAGTAAACGGCATACCTGATAAGCGATATAAGCAACACGGTTAATTGCAACTGTAAACCCGGCAATTGATGATGTTGAATAACTAAACCACGCGCTGCTAAAAAGGGTACGTTATGCAATAGGCGGTTCAATAAATCGAACCTAAAATAAAGGAGCAAAAAAACAGCGCCTACCCCGGTAAACATACCCAATAGCATGCTATCGTTATTTATTAATGCAAAGCACAAAGCACCTATTACTATGGTAACTATACTTTGCGCCATGCCACCAATAGCACTTAGGTAAAACACCTTGGCGCGGTCTTCATCATCTAAATAAATTACGCGGCCTACAAACTCGCCGCTACGTGCAGGGGTTACTAAGCCAAAGGTAACACCTGCTATTACCCCCTTTAGCAATAGGCTAAATTTAGCATTACCGTTTTGCAGCAGGGCTTTCCATTTAATAGTTTCAAGCAGCCAGTTAACAGGCATTAAAAGCACCGCAGAAATAAGCAGCAAAATTTTATTAGCACTAAGGTTTTGTTTAAACAATGCCAGCTGGCTATTAAAATTATTTTGTAGAAAAATGCGGTTAGCCACCAAATAGCACATAGCAACAAACACTATAATTTTTACTGCCGTTAATAGGTGTGCTTTGGTAAAATTCACGGTGGTAAGTTATTAAAAGGCTACATAAAAAGCTATGGCTTATATTTGAACAGTGAGCGATAAGAAGAATATAATATTGGGTATAGACCCCGGCACCATAGTAATGGGCTATGGTATTATTGAAGTGCAAAAGCAAAAAATTACGTTGCTAAGCATGGGTGTAATACAGCTGCATAAATACGAAGACCCCTTAATGAAATTAAAAACCATTTACGATAAAGTACAGGGGCTTATTGAAAACTACCACCCTGTTTCGTGCGCTATTGAAGCACCTTTTTATGGTAAAAATGTACAAAGTATGTTGAAGTTAGGTAGGGCGCAAGGCGTGGCTATAGCATCGGCCCTACAAGGTAATTTAGAGGTGTGCGAATACTCGCCCAAAAAAATAAAGCAATCGATAACCGGTAACGGCAATGCCAGTAAGGAACAGGTAGCAGCTATGTTGCAGCAACTTATAAAGTTTGAAATACAGCCTAAATTTTTGGATGCCACCGACGGGCTTGCGGCGGCAGTGTGTCACCACTTTCAAACAGGGCATGCTACTTTGCCAACTGCAACAAAGGTTAGCGGCTGGAAAGATTTTTTAAAGCAAAACCCTAACAGGGCCAAGTAGCCTTTAGCTAACACTATAGTATAACAAGGCAAATGCACCCGCTATTAAACAAAGCATATAGAACGTTCCGAAAACGTAGAAAATTACTTGTTTTGTTGTATGCTCATCCATAACTGTTTCTTTAACTTAAACAAAGGTACGTTGCATTGCCCCATACGGATTTTACATAAGGCGGTATGCCGTTTCGTAATCAAAATCAATTTATCTTGTTATTACAATGATTTATAATTATTTACATAAAAATAAATAAAGCCCTCGCCGAAATTTGTAAAGTTTTTACTACAATTAGGTATTCACCTACTACATACAAGTTTTAATAATTGATAACCAATAATTTACCGTCACTAATATCACGCATAATCAATACTGATTTTGTAGGCACAGGTTAGCTGAATATAGCTTGTAAGTGCTACCTTTATAAAAGGCAAAATGGAATTATGGAGCACCAAGATGAACTTTTCAGGCTAATTAAATCGCTATCGAAAAGTGAGAAAAAGTTTTTCTCGCAGTATGTAAACCTTTACGAAAAAGGCTCGAGCCCCTTATACCTGCAAGTATTTAATTTTTTAAACGATGAAGCCGATTACAGCGAAGAGCGCTTGTTTAAAAAATTCAGGGATAAAACGTTTCAGAAAAACTACCCGGTTACTAAGCATTACCTTAAAAACTTAATAATAAAAACATTGCGCCACGGCGACCTTACCGTGCGCGATGACCGCGACCTTACCGTATATGTACTTGATATAAAACGGATGATGGCCAAGGGCTTAATGCCCATGGCCAAGCGGATGATTGAAAAGCTGAAACAAGAAGCCGCCGATGATGAAAAGCTATTGGATATGATACAACTTATTGCCATGCAGCGCGGCTTAATATCGATGGGTTATTACAGGCAGGAACCTGAAATTACACTGGATATATTGGATGAAGAAGAAGACCTGCTGCTTGATAAAGTAAAGCAATTAAGGCAGATAATGAATTGTAGCATTAAACTGTACGCCCTTATGCACCACGAGGGGGGCACATTGCCTGCCGAAGCCATATTACAAATTGAAGAGCTTGGCAAAAAAAGCTTTCTGCAAAACTACGATAAGCTACTTACTGCTAAAGCAAAGCATACCTTTTTACAATTCTGGACTTTGTACCATTGCGCACTTGGCGATTATAAAAAATACTATGCTTACGCCTGCCAAAAACTGGAGTTTGTTGAGCGCGAAAAAATACCCAACACAGTATCGAACTGGTTGATAGTTGGGCACAACCATTATTTAGCAGCATCGTTACTGGCGCGCAATTTCAGCGAGTTTGAAACACGCTTGGCGTACATTGAGGGCATGCAATTAAAAAGCACTTTTCATGATGCCGACAGGTTTCAAACAGTAAGTATGTTTTCGCTGCTTTATTACATATACCATTATAACGATGTACAGATACGTAAATACATTGCCTACTCGGAACAGGGGCTTGTAAACTTTGCGCCATTTATGCATAAGTCGTTTAGTTATACTTTACGCACTACTATAGCGTATGCTTACCTGCGCATTAATGAATTAGATGCCTGCCTTAAAGAGGTGAACGAACTATTGGCACTAACCAGCGCCGAAACACGCCGCGATTATGTAGGGCATGTAAAAATTATAAACTTAATGCTGCGCTATAAAATGCGTGAGCATGCTTACCTAAGCTACCTGATAAAAAATACCTACCGCTTTTTTGTAAGCTATTTGTACACTACACCGGTACACCAGTTTGTAATAGCGTATTTAAAAGATGCCATGAAAACAAAAGGCAGGCAGCAATTGCAAGAATTAAATGTGCGTTACTTAACTATGTTGAAGGACCTGCGCTACAACCCCGGCGAAGGTGATATGGCATTGGTAATGATGATTGAAGATTTTATGACAATGGATACTTCGTTCGATTTTATTAAAAAATCGGCTTAAATATTCGAGGCTATACGCGCAGCTATTTCAGCTAACTCTTCGTTACTTAGTTTTAGCTTAGGGTTAGCAAAGTTAATATCGCCCACGTGGTTAATAGGTATTAAATGTATATGCGTGTGGGGTACTTCCAAACCAATTACTGCTACCCCTACCCTTTTGCATGGCACCGATTTATCAATAGCCTTAGCCACTTTTTTGGCAAATACCATTAGGCCTGCCAGTCCGGCATCATCCATATCAAAAATGTAGTCGCCCTCTTTTTTTGGTATAACCAATGTATGCCCGGTAGCTAATGGCGATATATCTAAAAAAGCCAGGTATTGATCGGTTTCAGCTACCTTATGGCTGGGTATTTCGCCATTAACTATGCGTGTAAACAGGGTAGGCATGGCCATGTTTTTGTATAATTATTAAATACTGATATTCAATATCTCAAATTCCATTTCGCCGCCGGGGGTATGTGCTTTTACCACATCGCCTACAACGCCGCCCATTAAGGCTTTGCCAATTGGCGAAAGCGACGATAATTTACCTTCCTTTAAATTAGCCTCAGCTTCGCTTACTAAGGTAAAGGTCATTTTCTTATTCATCTTTTTATTCATCACTTCAACGTTTGAAAGTATACCCACTTTCGATGCATCCATTTTGCTTTCGTCAACAATACGGGCATTGGCAAGTTTGGCTTCCATTTCCGATATCTTAGCTTCTAAATAGCCTTGCTCTTCTTTAGCTGCATGGTATTCAGCATTTTCCGAAAGGTCGCCTTTTTCGCGTGCTTCGGCTATGGCTTTTGCAGCTTCCTGCCTTTTAACAGTTTTCAAGTATTTCACTTCTTCCTGTAATTTTTCCATCCCCTCCTTGCTCATGTAAAATATACCTGACATAGTATTCTAAATTTAACGGTTTATGTAATATCTCAAAAAAACTAAGACGCCTCCATAGCATGGAAGCGTCTTTTATAAATATATGATGAACAAAATTATTAATTACAGCTTAAATCGCAAACCTATGGCATGTGTACCCAGGAAAGTTTTAGTAGCCCTAAATGAATAATCGATTGATAAACGGGTGCTGCCATCTTTTTTCAAAGGCGCATCGAATGTAAACCCTGCTGCTAAACCGGTATAAACATTTACACGTGTTTCATCTTTAAACAAGCCCGATTCGAAGCGGTAAGCGCCACGTATCATTAACATTTCTTTCCAGCCAAATTCAAGGCCAACACCATAGTGGTCGTTACCAAATGCGTTCGATGCAAAGTTGGCCAATGCAGTAATGCGGTAATCCTGTTTGTATTCGTTAGGCTTTACTTCTTTCTTTTTACCCATCCATATATCATAAGCAGCGCCTATGTTAAGTTGGGTTGGCAGTTCAAATTTATTGGCTTTGTTATCAACGGTTAGCTGGTAGGTAGTAGCCGAAACTATTTGTACCGAGTTAGCCAATGCATCGCCTTTAAATTTCATAGGTGTACCTACGTTGCGTAACGATACGCCAAAGTGTATATTATCCTTAGGGCCGGTTACATATTGTAAACCCGCATCAACACTAAAGCCAAATGCGTTTAAGTTACCTAAGCCTTCGTTTATTAACCTTAAGGTTACACCACCCGATATGCTGTTCGAAAATTCGCGGGCGAATGATACACCAATATTAAGAAAAGTAGGCTTGTATGTACCAATCCCACCTTCGGGGTTAGAAGTAGTTGTACGTTCAATAGTGCCCAGGTTTAATGCCTGTATACTTAGGGCAACGGTATTTACCTCTTTAAAGCCCTGTGCTATACCTGCATGTGCCACGCCTACGCCCGAACCCTGCATCCACAAAGTATACGAAGCGGCTATTTCGGTTTTTTTAACCTGCGCCAAACCTGCAACGTTTAACCTTTCAGCTTCCAGCCCGCCTATTGATGCTGTGTTCATGGTCCAAAAGCCCGAAGACTTGGCCCAACCGTTCATCAGCAATTCATAAGCTCCGGCTTCGCCCCGCCTATCGGGGTTACCGGCATAGGTATTGAATCCTAAAACCAACACACCTGATAATATTGCTAAAATTCTCTTCATATCGTTAGTTTAAAAATGTGTTTAGAAGTTCGAAGTATCAGCCGGACGGATAGCACCGA
>Ga0164241_10004866_pt1 | contig 12832 bp, 8 predicted proteins | sample OricomyardsoilBY_FD_108780 | JGI IMG/M metagenome (GOLD analysis project Ga0164241, IMG submission 108780) | Backyard soil microbial communities from Emeryville, California, USA - Original compost - Back yard soil (BY) | ecosystem: Environmental > Terrestrial > Soil > Unclassified | place: USA...
CGCCCCCCGTCGACTCGTCGCCGAAGCGTGTGCCATGGGCGCCGATTCTCCCCCGGGAGACTGAACGGGCCATGGTCGCTCGACCTATAGCAGCAATCATGGCTTGCGCCGAGCCGCCCGGCGCGGTCACCCCGGCGCGGGGCGGGCACGCCTCAACGCCGGCGAAAACACGCCATAAAATAGCCGTCGGTGCCGTGCAGGCCCGGCAGCAATCGCAACGAGGTCTTGCCCGCGACGAGCTCGGCCGGCAATTCCGGCGCGTCCAAGGGCATCGGCTCGAGCACGTCGGCCACGCGCGCGACGACGGCTTCGCATTCCGCTTCGAGCACCGAACAGACCGCGAACAAGACCGTGCCGCCCCGTTTCGCGCGCGACACGGCCGAGCGCAAGATGCTCTCTGCCAGCTCGGCCAGCCGCGCCGGATCTTCTGCCTTCAGGCGCCGCAAGATCTCGGGGCGACGACGCAACGTGCCCGTGCCGCTACAGGGCGCGTCGACCAACACGCGATCGAAGTCGTCGGGCAGGCCGCCCTGACCGACGGTCCAATCGACGGCGCGAGTCTCGATGCGGGGCAAACCGAGGCGCGCCGCTTCCTCGGCCAAAGCCTGCAATTTTTCCGGATAGAGGTCGCAAGCCACCAAGGTACCAGCGCCGATGCGTTCGGCGATCAACGTCGACTTTTGACCGCGCCCGGCGCAGGCATCGAGCACCTTGTCGCCCGCACGCACGCCCAAAGCGAGGCCGATGGCTTGCGCGCCCTCTTCTTGAACCGTGAACGCACCCTCGGCGAAGCCCGGCTTTTGGCGGGGATCCCCCTCGCCGCGGATCAACCGCGCCGACGTCGAAACGCGACCTTCGGGAAGCTCTCGCAGCCAGTCCGGCGGTTCAGCGCCGATTCGCGGGCGTAAACCCGTGAAGGCGTCGCCGCCGAGCAGGGCCAGGGCCTGCTCCTCACCGAGCGATTGCTGCAGCTCTTGCCAAAGCCAGGCTGGCACGCACTCGCGTAAGGCCTGAGCTTGACTCAGCTTTTCGCCCGTCTTGGCCAGCTTGCGGAGCACCGCGTTGGCGAAGCCGGCGACCCGCGGCCCGCGTTCGCGCTTCACGCCGTTCACGCCCGCATCGACGGCCGCGAACGCCGGCACGCGCTCGAGCATGAGGATCTGATACGCGGCGACCAGCAGGTGCGACAACACGCGCTCGTCTGACACCCCCTTGGGCGCGTGCACGAACAGCCGCGCCCGCAACGCCGGCTCGGTGCGCATGGTGCCGTACGACAGCTCCGTGGCCAGGGCGCGTTCGCGCGCGTCCAGCTGCGGATGGCGCCGCAGCTCGGCGTCCAAGGCCGCCGCGACGAATGCCTCGTCGATCAGCACTCGCTGCACGACTTTGGCGGCAATGGTGCGCGCGTTGGGCTGCCGCGGCGCTTGTTCAGCATCCGGGCGAGCAGGCTGATCAGCCAGAACTTGCTCCAATCTGTGCGCGCACCACGTCGCGCTTTTGAACGTCGTTGCGGAAAGCGATCGCCATCAAGCCGAACAAGATGGCCATGCCGACGATGTGGGCCACCTCGCGCAAGCGCAGCGGTAGCGGCTTACGCAAAACGCCTTCGATCGCAAAAAACATCAAGTGCCCGCCGTCTAGCACGGGAATGGGCAAGAGGTTCAACAGCCCCAAATTGATGCTGAGCAGCGCCATCACCCAGATGAAATTATCGGGGCCCTTGCGGCCTTCTTCGCCCGCAATTTCGAAGATGGTGATCGGCCCCGACAGTGAGTCGAGGCTGAGACGCCCCTGCAACAGCCGCACGATGCACACCAACGTGAAGCGGGTGACGTCGACCGTCTCTTCGATCGCCTTTTGAAAGGCGTAGCGAACCGGGGTGGGGTGCTCGACGCGCTCGTCGGGGGCGAGCGGGATCCAGTGCTGCATCGGAATGACGTAGCGGGACACGGCCTGTCCGTGCTGATCGACGAAGTCTTCGCGCCGAATCTGGAATTTGCCGCTGCGCACGCGGCCGTCACGGGCCGACTGATAATCCAGGTGGTGCTCTTTGTCGGGCGCGGCGAGCACGCGCTCGCAGAATGTCGACCAAGCCGGTACCGCGACGTCGTCCAGACGCAAGATCTTGTCGCCCGGCTTGAGCCCCGCTTTCGACAGGTACGAATCCTGCGGCACGATCGCCAGGTACAGATCCGCCAGCTCGATGCCGGCGCGCTCGAACAAGGTACTGCCGGAGGGGTCGGGCGTGAGCGCCACCACCCCGGATTCGAACACGGCCATGTCGGCGAGGCCGCCCAACGCTCCCGGCACCATCACCGGCCGCAGGTAGGTCACGGGCAGGGTCTCACCTGCGTTCTCGCTCAGGGCGTTGGTCAGATCCATGAAGCGCCGCACCGGCATGCCGCCGACGTTCGTGATCACGTCGAACGTGCGCAGCCCGGCGCGGTACGCCGGCGAGTCGGGGTTCGGCACGCCGACCACGGCCGCGGGCGCGCTCGGCTGAATGCCCATCGTGCCCACGCGCTGAGTGATGTCGAGCTCGCGCTGTTTGGCGTCAATCTGATGCCGCTCGACCGATTCTTCGGTCGTGACCTCGACGTCGACCTGGCGATTGTCGCGAAAAACCACCAATTTCAGCGTCTTGGCGGGGCTGCTGCTGATGATGCGCTTCACCTCGTCGAAGGTCGCCACTTCTTGGCCATCGATCGACATGATGCGATCACCCGGGCGCAGCTTGCCGTCTGCGGGGTGGCCGGGCAGCACGATGCCGACCGTGGGCGGCAACAGCGGACCGTTGCCGACGAACACCGCGAAGTAGAGCAAGACCGGGAAGACCAAATTCATGGCCGGACCCGCCAGCACGATCACGACGCGCTTGAACACCGGCAACGACTCGAACGTGCGCTTGCGATCTTCGGGCAAGACGACGTCGGTCTTGGACGCCTCCAGCATTTTCACGTAGCCACCCAGCGGCAGGAGCGAGATGCAGTACTCGGTCTCGCGGCCGCGCAGCTTCAGCACCTTCGGTCCGAAGCCCAAGCTGAAGGTGATGACCTTCACCCCGAACGCCTTGGCGAACAGAAAGTGCCCCAGCTCGTGCACGAAGATCAACGAGCTGATGAGGATGAGGTAGTAGAGGAGATCCATGCACGGGGGCGCCGGGAGAAGAGCGCGTCGCTCAGCTTGGAGTCGAACGCCCGAAACCTGCGGGCCGGAACAAAGCGGGGCGAAGCTAGCACCGCCCAACGACGCCGCAAAACCGCCGGCCAAATCGGCGTAACATGCCGGGAATCATGACCCAGGAAGCTGCACAGAGCGCGCGCGCCTCCGAGATCTCGCTCAACCAACTGATGTTGCCGGAGCACGCCAACGCGCTCGGCAACGTGCACGGCGGCGTCATCATGAAGATGGTCGACGAAGCCGGCGCCATCGCCGCCATGCGCCACGCGCACAAGCCGTGCGTGACCATCGCCATCGACTCGATGACGTTCAAGCAGCCGGTGCACCTCGGTCAGCTCTTGGTGTGCCAAGCGCGCGTCACCTACGTCGGCAAGAGCTCGATCGAGGTGCAGGTGCTGGTCCACGCCGAGAACCTGATGACGCGCGAGATCACGCACACCAACTCCGCGTACGTCGTCTACGTCTCGCTCGGCCCCGACGGGAAGTCCGCCGCCGCGCCCCCGCTGCTGCTCGAGACCGACGAAGACCGCTCGCTGTTCACCGCCGGCGAACAACGCCAACACCGCCGCACCGGCCGCTGACGGCGCCGCCCGCCACCGCGGCCCGAGTTTTTTTCACGGCGAGGACGGGAGGACGGGAGGACGAGACAGAGGTCGAGATTTTTTGATTTCGAGATGGACGAGCGCGCGCGGCGACTGCGCAGTCGCCTCTGAGCGGCGCCCGATTCGAACCCAACAAAACCTCCCGTACCTCCCGTCGTCCCGTCCTGCGGTGAGAAAATCTGGGGACTTTCGGGGCCGACTCCGGTTCGCCCGGGCCGGCGCGCCTCGCTCGCGCAGCTTTTCATTAGTATTTTCGAATAGTTACGTTACGCAGCATGCACATTGCGGGGGTTGCGACTACGTTCCCGGCCATCACATGCTGACCTGGGTAGCCAAGAAGCTGTTCGGCACTTCCAACGAGCGCGCCGTGCGGCGCATGCAGCCGATCGTCAACGCCATCAACGCGCTCGAGCCGCAGATGCAGAAGCTCTCTGACGCAGAGCTGCAAGCCAAGACGGCGGAGTTCAAGCAGAAGCTGGACAATGGCGCCACGCTCGACGACCTGTTGATCGAAGCGTTCGCCGCGCTGCGCGAAGCAAGCCGGCGCGTGTTGAAGATGCGTCACTACGACGTGCAGCTGATGGGCGGCATGGTCCTGCACAAGGGCTCGATCGCCGAGATGCGCACCGGTGAAGGCAAGACGCTCGTCGCCACCCTGCCCATCTACCTGAACGCGCTCGAAGGTAAGGGCGTCCACCTCATCACCGTCAACGACTACCTGGCCACGCGCGACGCGGAGTGGATGGGCCGTGTCTACAAGTGGATGGGCTTGAGCATCGGCACGATCGTCAACCAGCAAGAAGACTGGGTGAAGCGCGCCGCGTACAAGAGCGACATTTGCTACGGCCAGAACAACGAGTTCGGCTTCGACTACCTGCGCGACAACATGAAGGACTCGGCGCTCGAATATGCGCAGCGTCCGCTCAACTTCGCGATCGTCGACGAAGTCGACTCGATTCTGATCGACGAGGCGCGCACGCCGCTCATCATCAGCGGCACCGCCGAGGCCGCCAGCGAAAAGTACAAAACGCTGAACGAAATCGTCACGCGCCTGAAGAAGGACGAGCACTTCAACGTCGACGAAAAGGGCTTCAGCGCCACGTTGACCGACGAAGGCGTCGAGAGCGTGCAGGCGCTGATCGGCATCAAGAACCTGTACGATCCGGTCAACGTGCAGGCGCTGCACATCTTGAACCAGCTCTTGCGCGCGCACGCGCTGTACAAGCGCGACCAACACTACATGGTCAAGGACGACAAGATCCTGATCATCGACGAGTTCACGGGCCGCGTGCTGTCCGGCCGCCGCTGGAGTGATGGCTTGCACCAAGCCGTCGAGGCCAAGGAGAACGTGCGGATTCAGGAAGAGAGTCGCACCATGGCGACGATCACGTTCCAGAACTTGTTCCGCATCTACAAGAAGCTGGGCGGCATGACCGGCACCGCGCAGACGGAAGCGCAAGAGTTCAGCTCGACGTACAAGCTGGACGTGGTCGAGATTCCGACCAACAAGACCGCGGTCCGCAAAGACGACCACGACGTCGTGTACAAGAGCGAGCGCGAGAAGTTCAACGCGCTGACCCGCGACATCATCGAGCACAACAAAGAAGGTCATCCGATTCTGGTCGGCACCACCAGCGTCGAGAAGAGCGCGGCCATCAGCCGTATCTTGACGAAGAAGAAGATCGCGCACGCGGTCTTGAACGCCAAGCACCACGAAAACGAAGCGTTCGTCGTGGCCCAGGCGGGGCGCAAAGGCGCGATCACGGTCTCGACCAACATGGCCGGTCGCGGCACCGACATCATGCTCGGCGGCAACGCCGAGATGATCGCGCGCATGGACTTCAAGAAGCAGGGCCGCGACGAGCTGGCCGAGCCGGAAGCCTTCGCCGAATTGGTCAAGAAGTTCGAAGCCTCGTGCAAGGTCGAGCACGACGAGGTCGTCGAGATGGGCGGCCTGCACATCATCGGCACCGAGCGCCACGAGTCGCGCCGCATCGACAACCAGCTGCGCGGCCGCGCTGGTCGTCAGGGCGACCCCGGTTACAGCAAGTTCTACCTGTCGCTCGAAGACGACTTGATGCGCATCTTCGCCGGCGACCGCGTCAAAAACTTGATGGATCGCATGGGCATGCCCGACGACGAGCCGATCGAGCATCCGCTGGTCACGCGCAGCATCGAGAACGCGCAGCGCAAGGTCGAAGAGCGCAACTTCGACATCCGCAAGAACTTGCTCGAGTACGACGACGTGATGAACGCGCAGCGAAAGACCGTCTATTCTCTGCGCCAACAGCTCCTGCTCGGTCGTTACGCCCCCGAAGAGATGGACGACGCCGGCAAGATTACCGGTGAGACGCGCAAGATCCCCCTGAACGAAGAAGTCGCCAAGGACGTCGTTCCGCTGGTCGCGCAGCTGGTTGGCCTGTGCTGTGACCCGCCGATTTCGCCCAAGAAAGACGGCGATAAGTACGTCCCGCTCACGGCCAAAGACTTCGAGCCGCTGGACAAGATCGTCGAGCTCGAGACCTTGCAGGGCGAGGTCTACAACAAGTGGGGCGTGAAGCTCGAGCTCGAGGGCCGTAAGGATCTCAAGCCGTTGCAGGTGTTCGAAGAGCTAGCCGAGGCCGTGCCGCAAGGCCTCTCGGAGCAGCGCGAGCGCGTGCTCGATCTGATCGACCGCGTGTTGTCGGCGATGGTGGAAGAGAGCTGTCCCGAGAACAAGCCCGCCGAAGACTGGGACTGGACGGGCATCGCGGCCGCGTTCAAGGAGCACTTCCAGCAAGAGTTTCCGGCCGAGGCCCGCGAGCTGGGCGACCCGACGATGCTGGTGCGCGAGCTGTACGCCCGCGCCGAGGAGATCTACCTCGCGCGCGAGAAAGAAGTCAGCGTCGAGCTGTTCATGCGCATCTTCCGCTTCATTTTCACGAAGCAGATCGACGATGCGTGGGTCGAGCACCTCTCCAACATGGAGCACTTGCGCGACGGCATCGGGCTGCGGGGCTACGGCCAGCGCGACCCGAAAAACGAGTACAAAAAAGAGGGTTACAACCTGTTTTTGAACATGATGGCCAAGGTGTCGAGCACCGTTTTGGTCCAGCTGTTCGAGGTGCAAATCCAGCGCCAAGACGAGATCGCGGCCTTGGAAGCCCAAGAGCACGCGCGCCACCAGGCCGAGCTCGAGCAAGCCGTCGCTCGCCATCCGGGTGAAGAGGCAGATGATCCGGTCGCGGCGCTGGCGCAAATGCAACGCATCGCCGCCGGCCAAGGGCCGACGCCCTCGTCGCCCGCGCCGGTGCGGGCCGCCCCGCGCATCGGTCGCAACGACCCGTGTCCGTGCGGCTCGGGCATGAAGTTCAAGAAGTGCCACGGCGCCATCCTCGAAGAAGAGGGCGCCAGCGACGACGAGCCCGAAGAAGAAGAGCAACCGCGGGCGTGATCGAAGTCGAAGGGCTGACCAAGGACTACGGCACCGTCGTCGCGGTGCGCGACGTCTCGTTCTCGGTCGGCCGCGGCGAGGTGGTGGGCTTCTTGGGCCCCAACGGCGCCGGCAAGAGCACCACCCTGCGCATCCTGGCGGGCTTTCTGGGCGCGACGAGCGGCAAGGTGCGCGTCAACGGTCACGATCTGAGCGATGCGTCGCTACTGGCGCGCGCATCGCTCGGGTACATGCCGGAAGCGGCGCCGCTGTACCATGAGCTAAGAGTTCGAGAATATTTGGAATTTCGTGCTCGCCTGAAGCGGGTCCCACGGCCGAAACGCGCCGCCAGCGTCGAGCGCGCCATGGAGCGCGCCAATCTGGGCGACGTCGCGGAGACGACCATCGGTCACCTTTCGAAGGGCTTTCGGCAGCGCGTGGGCTTGGCCGATGCGCTGGTCGCGGATCCGCCGCTCTTGATCTTGGACGAGCCGACGGCGGGGTTGGATCCCAACCAAGTGCGTGAGGTGCGCGCGCTGATCAAGGAGCTGGCGAGCGACCACACGGTGCTGCTCTCGACGCACATCTTGTCCGAGGTCGAGGCGACCTGTCAGCGCGCGCTGGTCATCGATCGCGGCCGCCTGGTCGCGCAAGGTACCCTGGAAGAGCTGTCCCGGGGACGGCGCTCGAGCACGCTGCTGGTCGTGACGCGCGATGCCGACGGACGCGCGGCGGGCTTTTTGGGGGAGCAAACGGGCGTCGTCGCGGTCGAGACGCTCGACCGCGTGGCGCTCGCCGACGGCTACGCACGGCTGCGCGTCACCTTGGCCGAAAGCGAGGTACCGCTGGAGGCCGGGGCACGCCTGCTGCGCTCGCTCGTCACCGCCCACATCGACGTCGCCAGCCTCACCCCCGAAACCGCCACCCTCGAACAAGTCTTCGCCGAGCTAACGGCCGACGACACCTCCGAGGCCCCGTGAACGGACCCAGATTTTTTCACAGGAACCTCGGAAGGGCAGAAGCCGAGAATTTTGGGTTTCGAGCCGTGCGATTATGGGCGTCGACTGCGCAGTCGACGCCCGACAACGCGCAGAGCGAACCCACCAACCTTCTGTCCTTCTGTTTTTCCTGTGAAAAGATCTGGGGACCTCAGGATCGTTACGGATTCGCAAAAGGCCTTCCATGAGTGGGTTTTGGGCGATTTTGCGGCGCGAAATGTTGAGCTTGTGGGTGACGCCGCTGGCGTGGGTGCTGCTCGGTGTCTTTCTAATCCTGCAGGGTGGTATTTTTTATTCGATTGTCGCGCACTTCGCGAGCTTCTCGGATCTGTCCGTCGATGAAGGGCCGCTGGGGGCGTACTTCGGTCAAAACTCGATCTTTCTGCTGATGACGCTGCTGCTGGTGTGCCCGGCGCTCAGCATGCGCCTGCTGGCCGAAGAGCGCCGCAGCGGCACGATCGAGGCGTTGATGACGGCGCCGGTCGGCTCGGCCGGCGTCGTGCTCGGCAAGTACGTGGCCGCGCTGCTCACCTACGTGCTGATCTGGGTGCCGACGCTGCTGTACGTGGTCATTCTACGCAAGACCGGCAACGTGGACTGGCTCGTCATGCTCTCGAGCTACCTGGGGCTGTTCTTGGTCGGCGCGCAGTATCTCGCGATCGGAACGCTCGCCAGCTCGCTGACCAAGAGCCAGTTCGTGGCGTTGCTGGTCACGGTGCTGATTCAGTTCGGCCTATTCGTGCTCGGCATCGGTGAATACATCTTCGATCCGGGGGTCTTTCACGACGTGTGCTCGTACGTGTCGCTGGCCGGGCACATGGAGGACTTCTCCAAAGGCATCGTCGACACGCGCCGACTGCTGTACGACACGTCGCTGGCTATTTTTTGCCTGTTTCTGACGATCCGCGTCGTCGATTCGTGGAGGCGCGCGTGAAGCTGTCGGGTGCGCTGCCGTGGCTGGGCGTGGTGGCGGGCGCGTTGCTGCTCGTCAACGTGAACGTGCTGGGCGCGCGTTGGTACAAGCGCTGGGACTTCACCTCCGACAAGCTCTACTCGCTGTCGCAGCCCACGCGCGAGCTGTTGACGGGACTCACGCAACCGGTGAACGTCAGCGTGCTGCTCAGCAAAGGCGATCCATTGCTGGTCAGTGTGCGTCACATGCTGGAGGCGTACGGCGCCGTGACCCGCCAGCTGCACGTCACCTACGTCGACCCCGATCGAAGCCCGGCCGAATTCCTGGCCCTGCAGCAGAAGTATCAAATTTTGGCCGGCAAGGCCGATGACGGCCGCATCATCACCGACGCCGTCATCGTGCTGGCTCAGGAAGAGCCGTCGGGCCCGGGCCATGGTGATGCCGGCGGTAGCGCGGGGCGGCACTGGTTCATCACGACCGACGAGCTGGTGCACTTCGACGAAGACTCGGGTCGCTCGCGGCCGGCGCTCGAGCTAGCGCTGTCGAGCGCGCTCGCCAACGTGCGTCGCACCGAAAAAGCCAAGCTCTGCTTCACGACCGGCCACCGCGAGCCCACGCTCGACGACGTCGGGCCCGAGGGTCTGAGCGAGCTGAGGCAGCGGCTGCTCAAGAACAATTACGACGTACAAAGCGTCGACGCCAGCTCGCCCAAAGCCAATTTCAACGACTGTGTGGCGGTCGTGGTGCCGACGCCCGAGCTCGAGTTCGGAGCCGACGAGGCCAAGCGCCTCGCCGACTACGTGCGTGGGGGCGGCAGCGCGCTGCTGCTGCTCGGTCCCACGTTGGGCGACAGCCCGCAGATCCGCGGCACGGGCCTCGAGCCGGTGCTCGAGCAGGCGGGCGTGGCGTTGGAGCGCAACGTGGTGTTCGAGCAAGACGAGGCCATGCGGCTGCCACGTGGCTCCGGCGAGCTCTTTTTCGCCAAGCTGCGCGCCCACCCCATCACGCGCGGCGTGCTGCACGAGGACGACAAGCTGTCGTCACGCGTCCTCGTCGTGCAGGCGCGTTCGCTGAGCGTGCACGGCGGCGCCGCGCTCTTGATGGAGTCGAGCGACCAAGCGGTCGCGCTGAAAGATTTACGCCCCTTCGACGCCGGCGGCCGCCCCAACGACGTGACGACGGGCGCCCGGCCCCAGACGTTCGGCTTGGCGGCAGCGCGCGAGCTGCCGGCGGCGCCCGGCGGCAAGGCCGCCCACGGCGCGCGCTTGTTCGTCACCGGGGCCAGCAATTTGGCCTGGAATCGCAATTTCCAGGACCCTTCTTTGTACGGCAATCGGCGCCTGATCGAAAACGCGGTCAGCTGGGCGGCCGCGCGCCCGAGCATGATCAGCGTCCCGGAAAAGCCGGAGCGTGAGGTCGGCCTGTCGCTGAGCGAGGAGTCGCTGGCGGAGGTGCTGCACTACGTGTTGCTGTACATGCCCGCTTCTGCCGGTCTGATCGCGGCCTTCGTGCTCCTGCGCCGACGCAACCTCGAACGGCAGTCGCGCCGGAGCCCGAGCGCTCCGCCGGGCGGGACCGCGAGCTGAGCATGCGTCAGCAGCTGCTCGTGAATGGCGCCCTTTTGGCGCTGGCCCTCGGCACGTTGGGGGTGGTGTGGGCCACGCGCGAAGCGCCTACGACTGGTGAGCTAGTGTCGCGCAAAGACAAGCTCTTGCCCAGCTTCCGCAAAGACGCCGTCTCGCGCCTGGTCTTGTCGCAAGACGGCCGCAAGCTCGTGCTCGAAGCGACGACGCCGGGCGAGTTTCGCATCGTCGAGCCCTGGCCCGAACGCGCCGACGTGGCGACGGTGAACCAGCTACTGGGCGCGCTCGACTTGGCCTCGGCCCAGCGCCCCGCGCCCGGCGTCTCCGACGACAGCGCCGGCTTCGGCGCTCATACGCTGAGCATTCGCGTCGAAATGGCCGATAAGTCGCTGACCATCAAGCTGGGCGGCCCGGCCCCCACCCCCGCCGGCGCGCGCTACGCCGCGGTCGAGCAGGGCGGTAACCTGACCCGCTACGTGGTGACCCAAGGCGTGGCGACCGAGCTATCGCTACCGTTCGACAAGTTTCGCGAACCGCGCTTGCTCGAGTACGGGCGCAGCGAATTTGCCAGCATCACGCTCGGGCAAGGTGCAGGCAAGGTCCAACTCGACCTCGGGCAGCACGGCATTCTCTTTACACTGCCGAATGGTCAACGCGAGCTGGCCAACCACGAGGTCACCGACCGAATTTTGACCGCGCTGTCGCGCTTGGTCACCGAACGGTTCGTCGAGGTCGACGAAGCCCGCAAAGCCTTGAGCACGGGGGCACGACAGCTCGGGCTCACCCTAACCGACAAGGCCGCTCCGCCCATCACGCTCACGTTGGGCAGCACGTGCCCGAAGGAGCCGGCCCAGGCGCTGCTGTTGCTCGAGCGCCCCGGCAAGCCGGCGCGCGCAGGCTGCATCCCGCAAGAGGTCGCGCAAGGCCTTCACGTCAGCGTCGACGAATTGCACTGGGCGGGACCATTCGCGGCACGCGCCGACGAGGTCGAAGAGCTACGCATCATCCGCGGCACCCAAAAGCTCGAGCTGGCGCGCAAAGACAAAGCCTTCGTGCTGCGCACGTCGGCCAACGCCGAAGTGCCGCTCGACGCGGGAAACGCTCGCATTTCCGCGATTGTCGACGCCAAAGGCGAGCGGCCGGCGACCAGTAATTTGGCGGAGCTGGGGCTCGAACCGAGCGCGGGCGAGCTGTCGATTCAGATTGCCGGCGCGGCCCCGGCCGCCCATCGTTCCGAGGTCGTCAGCCTCGGCAAGCCACGGCCTGACGGCAGCGTGTGCCTGAAGCGCAGTGACGGCGTGGTGCTGTGCTTCAGCGCCGACACTGCGCGCGCGTTCGAGCCTGACGCCAGCCTGCTCAGAGGCCTCGCCATCTTCAGCTTTGCGCCCTCAGAGCTGGCAAGCTTCGGCATTAGCGCCCCCGGGCTCAGCGAGACCGTGCGCCGCAACGAAGAAGGCGGCTACCAGCTCGAAGAACCGAAGGGTTTTCAACACGACGCCACGCTCGTCGCCGACGCGGTGCAAACGCTCGGCACTTTGCAGGCCGTGCGCTGGGTGTCGCCCACGGACGACGCCAGTCTGGGCTTGAAACCACCGCGCCTGCACGTCGCGGTCACGCTGACCGCCGGGGCGGGCGAGAGAACCTTGGACATCGGCGCCGCGACGTCGGGAGGTTACTTCGCGCGCGCTAGCAGTGATCCGGGCGTATTCGTGGCCCCGCGCTCGGCGGTGGAAGCCCTCTCGATCCCGCTGATCGAGCGAAGCCTGGTGCCGGTGCCCGAAGCCGAGCTGGTGAGCATTCAGCTACAGAGCAACGGCCGCAGCCTGAGCGCGAGTCGCGCCGCAGACCCAAATGCCAATTGGCGAGGTACCTTGAACGCCGACGCGCTCGCAGCCATCTTGGCGCTCAAGGCCGAGCGAGCCGTGCATTTGGGCGCCGCTAGGCCGGCCGAAGGCCTTGCCACGTCGAACACCACCGTGATTTTTTCCGCAAAAAATGGCCAACAGCACCGACTGCGGGTCGGCTTTCGCGACACCCTCGACGGCTCGCCCATCGTCTACGCCCGCCTCGACGGCGTCGACGCCACGTTCGCGCTCTCCGAGCGCACCGCCTCCATGCTTCGCGACACCAGCGACCTACACTAA
>Ga0164241_10004867_pt1 | contig 12826 bp, 14 predicted proteins | sample OricomyardsoilBY_FD_108780 | JGI IMG/M metagenome (GOLD analysis project Ga0164241, IMG submission 108780) | Backyard soil microbial communities from Emeryville, California, USA - Original compost - Back yard soil (BY) | ecosystem: Environmental > Terrestrial > Soil > Unclassified | place: USA...
CATTTACATCTACAATGTTTCCATTCAAATCAAGCAAAGCGATAGTTGCGGGAAGCGTATTCAATATTGTTGCCAACCTTTCTGAAAGAGCTTCTTTTTCTTCAAAACTTTTCTTAAGGTCCTGCTCGGCTTTTTTGCGATTGGTTATATCCAGCATAGCGCCCACCATTCTATAAGCTTTGCCATTATCATTATAAAGGATATAACCACAATCCAGCACAGTTGCGATAGACTGGTCTGCTTTCAAGTACCTGTATTCATTCGTCCAGAAATGTTGGTTCTCTTCTATGCTTTTAGTAATACTTGCCAGTACCCTTTCTTTATCATCCGGATGAATTCCATTTTGCCATGCATTGACATCTTCGGAAGCCAGTTTTTCATCATATCCAAAATGTGTATAGTAATTTTTATTTCTCCAGAATATATTGTTATCCATATTCCAGTCCCATATTACATCATTGGTAGCAGCTACTACCAGTTCAAACCGTTCGTTTGATCTTTTGATTTCTTCTTCTGCTTCTACACGTTCTGTAATGTTCCGGAAGTTGAATACAATCGACTGTATATATTCTTCATCCAATAAATTTGTAAGCGTACCTTCCAGCCATACATATGTCCCTGTTTTAGTTTGCATTCTGAACTGCGTACTGATTATTTTGCGGGGATTGTTTAATACTTCTTTTACCACTTCTGCTGCGTAGGGTTTATCATCGGGATGAATGTTGGTGGTACCGGGAATCCCAATCATATCTTCATCTGTCCATCCTAATATTTTAGTAGCAGCAGGGCTACGGTAAATAAGATGGAAGGAAGAGTCCATCATTGTAATAATATCATTACTGTTTTCAATCAATGCCCTGAACCTGTTCTCAGTTGCCCTTCTTTTTTCTTCCGCTTCTATGCGTTCCGATATATCCCTGAAATTAAAAACGATAGCTTCTACAAATTCTTCATGCAATAGGTTTACAGCCACACCTTCCAGCCACAGGTAATGCCCATCTTTATGCTGATTGCGAAATAGACAGTTAACAGGCATGCCCGGGTTTTTCATTAATACGGATACTATATCCTTTGCCTTACTAAGATCATCGGGATGAATCTTGGCCATCCCGCTTACCTGCATCATTTCTTCATTTGTCCACCCGGTAATGCGGCTTGCAGATGGGCTCCGATAGATAACCTGAAAGGATTCATCCATTAGTGAAACGATATCATTACTGTTTTCAATAAGAGCGCGAAAGCGGCTTTCTGTTTTCAGGATATGCGCAGTACGTATTTTTATTTTTTCTTCCAGTTCTTCATTATACTTTTTTAGCTGTTGTTCCATCTGCCTTTGCAGGCTGATATCTTTGATAATAAAAACCATGGAACTGATTTCTCCATATTCGTTCATTACTGCATTTGCTGCTACTGCACCTATGAAGGAAGATCCGTTCTTATGATAAAAAGTTTTTTCCGATTCCCATCTTCCTTGTTCAATAATGGTACGGCCAATATCTTCCAGTTCCTTTGCTGTTATTTTCAAAAAGCCTAATTCGATAGCTGTCTTTCCAATTGCTTCATCTTTTGTATATCCAAACAAAATTTCGGCGCCTTTATTCCAGCTCATCAATCGTCGATCAAGTCCACGTGAAATAATGGCTTCTGAAGACTGCTCTACAATTGCAGCAAGATGCGTTACCTGTTCACCTAATCTTTTTTGTTCTGTAATATCAAAGCTCACTGCTGTGTATCCAATTATAGCACCTGTTCTATCACGGATTGTAGAATTAGATGATAATACATAAATATCAGAGCCATTTTTCTTTTTTCTTTTTATTTCACCGCTCCAGTAATCTGTTATTGCTATTTCTTTTACAATCTGTTTTATTTGTTGCGGGCTGAGCGATGTCCGCAATAACATGTTCGACTCTTTGCCCATCACTTCTTCCTCTGTAAACCCATACACTTTCTGAGCGCCTTTGTTCCAGCTTTTTATTTTAAATTTTTCATCTACAGTATAGATAGCATCATTCGATTGATTGATCTGCCGGTTAAGAAATTCAACATGGTCAGATGCTTTTTTGCTTTCAGTTATATCTCTTGTTATTTTTGAATAACCATATAGGTTGCCGTTTTCATCTTTCAATGCAGTGATAACAATATTTGCCCAGAAAAGGTCACCGTTTTTGCGCAGGCGCCAACCTTCTGTAGAGAATTGCCCGCTTTCCATTGCCGACTGTAGATTTTTCTCCGGTACTCTATTCGCAATATCTTCATGCGTGTAAAATGCACTAATAGGCTTGCCAATAATTTCAGATGCGGTATATCCTTTGATGCGTTCGGCACCGCTGTTCCAACTGGCAACACAACCCGCAGTATCAATCATATAAATTGCATACTCATTCACGCCGTTTACCAATAGCTGGTAATCTCTTTCTGTCTTCTTAAGTTCTTCTATTTCGTTGTGGCTTTCTGTAACATCCGTTATATGTTGAATGATATATTCAACTTCCTGCTTCGCGTTCAGGATAGGAGTATGAACAATGCGCCAACATCTTTCTTCTGCTTTTTTATCCGGTAAGTTGATAGAAATTTTTGTGACAGCCATTTCATCCGGCTGTTTGTTTGCAAGTACATGCTGCAAAGAAACATCTACTTGTTTACGAATATTGGCATCTGTATAATGTGATATATTCATAAGAGGCTGTCCGCTAATCAGCATTATATTCGTGGCAGTAGCTCGCAGGTAAGCATCGTTGGCAGCTACCACTATCATGGCTGGATCTATCACCAGTAATGGCCCTGGTATAGAATCAAAGAGTGATTTAAAATCCGTCAGAGTTAACGGTTTCATACAGCAAGTTTATAAGGTTAAGGCTGTTTCGCAGAAGGTACGATACCGGCATAAATGACAATGCTGGCTACTCTTTAGAGCGATAGCTGACTGTTGTCATTTCCCGTAAGCCTTACCATTATAAATGCCCGTCAGTATTTCTAAAAAGCGTATGTTAATCTACAATATTCTTTTTATTAAGCATCATAAAAGCCGCCAAATATTAACGCGAAAGAAAAAACTAAATATGATCTGTGTCAATGCGATGGTTGATAATCATTTGGAAATATTTTTTTGATCTGTATCAACGTGTTATTTCGGGCTTGCCCCTCTCGCCTGAGGCGATCCGGGGTTTTTCGCTTCTATCCCTCACGCAACAACGTTTATAGTTTTTTTGTTTTTGAAGTTTAGGGTTGTGCGTAATTGTATAGGAGAGGGTATAAGATTAGTACGCGAGTAAGCTTTTGGTAAGAATTTATATAGGTATGCTTATATAAAAGAACCTATCATCTTCCCATCGCCTGTTTGAATTTTTTCCAACTATCAGGTTGCCCTGCTATTTTGTATTTCTTTTTGTCTTTAAACAAAGTGGTGATAGCGCCAATTATTCCACCTGCAGTAGCACCTCCTGCCGCACCCATTGCAGCACCTTCCCCTGCAGTATATCCAAATATCCATGCATCTGGCTCGGCTGTTGCGATACCGCCAATCGCCAGCAGGGCAGCACCTGTAATACTTCCGATTAAAACATTGTGCCCGCCTGACCGCTTGCTGCGGATACTTCCTATTTCATTTGCACGGATCGTATAAATGCTGTCTCCTTTTTTTATCGTTAATGATGTATCTGTCAGCATTACAATACGCCCTTTACTTATTTTGTTTCCTTCTTTATCATACACGCGTATAAACGGTGCTTTTTTCGCAGATACAGTTGTCGTTGCGAAAAGAAGAGATAATAATAGTAATAATGGCAGCCTCATATTAAAAGGGATTGTTTACAGATAATCGCAAGGCTTTACCGGATTGTAACAACATCACCAGGACACAGGTACATGCAAGAATTAAAAGGGAAGGATAACAGGGAATAAATCGAATACTTTAAAATACTGAATTCTTTTTAAAGGGGAAATTATTTGCCTTGAACGGTCGGGAAAAAATTACTGTATCGGTATCCATATCTCTTCTTCTGACTCCGGGTCATTGTTCCTATACTTTTCACCTAACCACTCAAAGTGGGGGCGGTTATCCAGTTGATAACCTGAAGCAGGCAACCATGTTTGTAATATGTATTGAAAAAACGAGTTGTCGGTATGTAAGCCTTTATAATGAAATACTGCATACAGGCCACCGGGTACTATCATTGTTTTCATCCCGGCAGGTATATTATCAAAATTGTTTACTTCCACAGCCGCCCATCTTTCAAATAGCGCAGACGGACTGAAATGTGTAAAGAAATCCGGTGGGTAAATAGCAAGCGAATACATCCCATCTGAACAGGTATTGGTAATAAGTTTTCGTTGCGGTATAAACGATTGCCAGAGCGTGCCAATATTGTAATTGGCAAAGCTTATCATCATGCATTTGCCGGCGAATTTTTTTTCGTGTATACGTTGGATCGTTGCATTCATGCTATTCCTTGGATATGTATAAAGATATAGGTAAGCGTTTTACTTACGCATACAAATCCTTTACATATTTATTAATGTAAGTGCTCAGCCCACTTCCTTGTTCAGCCAGTTGTTTCATTTTTTCAACATGAGCCAGGCCGGCACTCCGGTAATTGTATGTGTAGGTACGCTTATTGTCATGAAATTTTACTTTGATATAATCAGGCCCTGCTTCATACGCTGATACTCCGGTGTTCCCTGTCTTTTTATACCGTTTCATTTTATCATTTATAAAATCATAATACAAGATTAATAATTCCGCAGTTTAAGCTCAATAGTATGGTATCTTTTTTCAAGCCTCAGAAGCGTTGCTGATTTTTGCCTGTCAGCAGTTCTTACTGCTTCCATTAATTCATATTGGCGTGCAGCACTCGTATCTCTAAATTTCAGTTGGTCAATACTGTCTGCTGTTTTGAAATAAGCTGCTTTTACCAATTCTATTTCATGGATAATTTCCTCCTGCTGCCTGAGCAAGGATTGCTTTTTGCTGCTGCAGGCAAAGAGTAGAATCGTTATAAGGCAAAACAGCATTTTCATAAAGCGAATGTAAAGAGCATTTGCAGTATTTTTTGTATTGATTTATTTATTACCTCAGCACTGTAGGTGCGAAATATCGGTAGCACGTATATGCTATTACTGCCTTTAGTCCCGTAGGGACGATATAAACGATTGTTACGTCCCGATGGGACTAAAAGAAAACTGATTATTTGTTTCTACCGATATGCCGTCCCGCCGGGACGCGGGATTTTTTCGTTTAAAGTATAATACCACCCTGATAATAAAAGGTCATAACAGATTCCTTAAAAAAATCAACAAGCGTCGTTTCTTTCGTGGCGTTTTTATTATAAAATTCAACATACCATTCGGTGGGGTTCATGAACCGTTTGCTGAAAAGCCAGAAGCTGAAGCGACGTGTCTGTTCATCAGGATTTAATTTCTCCAGGTCTTGCAGGCAGCAAAGATCAATACTGTCATTGCGGATTAAATTATAGATAGGGTTTTGAGCCAATTTCTCATCCGGTTTTGTCGTTTCTGCTCCAAATAATAAATCTGGATTAAATCCTGATAATACGAATACCTGTGCTGGTATATTCTGAAAATTTAAAAGCAATACCTTATCTCCGTAACGATAATAATTTCCTCCAACTGAATCTATCTTTTTTGAAAAGCGGGGGTATTCTGTTTTTTTATATAATTCTGAAGAAAGACATCCTCTCCAAACGCATAGATCGGGTCTTTTAGCTTTATATCTTGCCCGAAAGAAGCCGTGGCAAAGAGAAGAAGTAATATGGTGAATGAAATTTTCATTTAGTTTGCTACTGCGATACTTGTTTTTCTATCTGCATATTCTCAAAATTATCCCAATGTAATGTATCGTTATGGATAAATCCTTTTGTTGGAAATCGCCGGGAAGGGTAATTACTTTCTTTTATTACGATGGTACTATCTGTAAAAGTATAGCTGCCTGAATATTCCGTTAGCCTAAGCCTGTTATATTCTATCATCCTGAATCTTCCATTTACTTTGAACTCAAAATCCCGGACATAATTCGATCCCGCAAAATTGGAGACTAGTAAAAGAGTTTGCGACCTCTTGAAAATGTCATTCCTGATAAATTTAAAAGCTACAATACCAAAGAGTAGAATACCGATAAAGCTTATACTAAATTGAAATAGCGAACGGCTTCTTTTAAAATAGTGTGTGTCGATGATAAGAGTGATAATGATAGAAACAAATAAAAAGAGAAATGGGAAAAATTGAAATAAAGGGAACATATCAATTTTATAAGGGCTATACGCTTGCACAATTGCTTTATAACCAAACCAGCCTATGCAAAAGGCAGATAAAATGCGGAAGATTGCTTTCATGTAGATGAATAAGGTTTGTCTAAAATAAGAAAGAAAAATAAAACTTTACATATTTGCGGCGAGTCCACGCAACGCATAAAGCTATTCTGTGAGACAACTTGTCCCGATTATTTCGGGATCGCCTGAGAAGTTGAGGTGGGATATTTGGCAGGGAAGGGTGTTACGTCCCGATGGGACTAAAAGAAAACTGATTATTTGTTGCTACCCATATGCCGTCCCGTTGGGGCTTGTTGTTTTAATAAATGCCTGCTCATAGCAATAGTCCACAGTGGAAAGATGGAGTAAAACCCAATATCATGGAGGAGAGATGCCCAGCGGTATAATCCCACTATCATAAATGCAAAACTGAAAGTGATTACTGAACTTAAAAGTCCAATAATGAAGGGCAGTAATACATCTCTTTTTAAAATTAGTTTTTCTTTGAAAAGTAAACTATGTGTACAGGCAACAATGATTGCATTAACAGTCCCAAAAAAAAAGATAATAGTAAGGTGTAAGTTCATGATCTAAGTGTTTACTAATCATTACACTTATTTCTCCATAATATATAACACAACAGATAATTGCAAATGACAGCGCCCTGATTAATGTAAGCCTTGTTGTGAATAATAAAATAAGCCCTGCAAAAATCACACCGGGAAAATAGGTGATATAGGAAAGAATAATAGTAGAATCTCCAAGCAGAATACCCAATAGTAAAATGAAATAGGTGGAAAACCCCGCGATATAGGATAATATTTTTTGTGCGTATTTATCTGACTGCATTTTCAAATCTTTATGTATCTAATGTAAGAAAAGAATTGTTGCATATCTGCTGAATTTACCTCATATACACTATTATAGAGAAATGCTGGTAAATGTTAAAAATGCCATCAAATATATAAGGGCGCAATATTTTTTTTATCTTCCCTATACTAAAACTTGTCTGTATGAAATCATTTTTACCTCTTGCTTTGCTTTTTATCAGTAGCCTTTTAATCTTCAGTTGTAAGAAAGATATAGCCAGAAATATGACAGGAAATTATACTGGCATAGTGGATATGGAGGATCTAAATGGAATGATGTATTCCCAGACCATTCCCGTGCACGCCACAGTAGCTAATGCCCCGGGCGACTCTGTTAATCTTACAATAGGGTCCGGGACCGAAATCTTTATTTCGCAAACACTTCCTGTAATTAGTAAATCCGAATTCGGAAATTCCAGCCTTAACAACCAACAGATTTACCACGGAACTATAAAAGGGGATTCACTTATCTTTTCATATGTCAGTCTTTCAACGAACCAGGTTATGATCTATAGAGCCAGGAAGAATTAAAGGAACTTTTTAATGCTTTATTTTTTATTGATTCGTTTAAGAAACCATTTCTTATCCATTCCAATGCTATCATCCAGCACAGGATATATTCTTTTCCCTTTTATAATAGCATATATCGGACGGGAAGGACGTGTTGAAACTGTATCTGCTAAATAGGTGAAATATATTTTTTTATTCTTCATTGAATATATACCCGGAGATTCATCGCCGATCATGTGGTACTTAAAACTATATTCAAAGCAGCTATCGGGATTGAGTGTATATATGAACGTAGCATCTTTATAAATACCAGTTTTAAAAGCTTTATGGCAGCTGATCAAAATAAGTGATAACAATAAGACGAAAAATACCTTCATTTATCTAATGTAAGAAAAGAATTGCATTACATATCGCGGTGAGCCACGCTACGCACAAGACTATGCGGTGAGACAACTTGTCCCGATTATTTCGGGATCGCCTGAGAAGTTGAGGTGGGATATTTAGGGGGAAGGGATGGTCAAGCCCCGTAGGGGCAATATATCGGTAGCCTATAATTTGATTAATTTCTTTAGTCCCATCGGGACGATATAAATAATTGTTACGTCCCGATGGGACTAAAAGAAAACTGATTTTTTGTTGCTACCGATATGCCGTTCCGCCGGGACGAAAGATTTGAAATCCTATTTAAAACAAACAAACTATCTTAAGGAAGTGTAGGCATTAACGACGACACACGATTAATTTTTTTACCAAACACTTGCCAGGCTCTTGTCCTCGGAAATATTATACTTGATATCGTCTCATCTTCATACTTCCCGATAATTTTCCATTTAACGATAATTGTCCAGGGGGTTCTGAACGCTTCGTATTGTTGCACTTCTGCAATATCATCCAGCATAAAGGTTTTTGAAAATCCGTGTTTAGTTATCGTCATTTGATCCGCGGTCAGTACGATAACAGTTCCCTTCTCATATTTAAGATGATTATAGTAGAGATAGCTGTGTGGAACAAATAATAAGCAGAGAATAACCAATCCCATTCCATAGTTTACAATATTGAAAGAGCCAGGAGGATCTGTAAATATCATGAGCAGAAAAATGAGTAAGAACAGCAAAGCTGTTCCATGATAAATCCATATACTGATTATCCTGTCTTTGCCAAATCTGAATTCTTCATTTTTCATTGCACTGATTAATTATTTCTTTTCTTTCTCCTTCTCCGCAATTTTATCCCATGCTTTTTTAGTCAGCACAGTCAGCATATTTTTCTTGCAATCCCAGATAGAAACATATTTATCTGACATTACATAATGCTGTTCCCATGTAGTGAATTTTCCGTACAACTTTAACGTGCAGATATCCGTGGCAGTAATCAGGTCGCCGGTTTCGGGTAAATGAGAATGAACAGTAGCGCTTATTTCTTCTCCATTCTCACCCTTTGTTGGCAGGGTAATAATATTCTTATGTAAACGCTTTTTGCTGCTTATGTTTTCATTCTTGTCAAATGAAATCAGGTAATCATTGCCCAATACCACAATGCCATTATTTGCAGGGCCAGTTAAAACATACACACGTTTTCCTTTCTCATCATTCAACGGAATAAAATTCGGGTTCATATCCTTGTACGATTTGAATAGTGTATCTGATTGATAGGCCTGCAATGCTTTTTCGCGAATGCTGATAAGCGCTGCTTCCATTGCTGTAGGTTCGCGGTCCTGATCATCAATTACTGCTGTGCGTGTATTATACGTACTATCAAAATGAAAACTGGCAACTACTTTCGGTTTATCGCCTTTGGAAAAGAAAATACAAATAGCTGTATCGCCTGTAACATACGAAAGATAAGCGCCCGCTTTTTCTCTTTTTTGTGGAAGTTTTTCCAGGAACAGATCGGTGCCATACCAGGAAGCCATTTCAGATTTGTATAAACGTTCGGCTTCTTCCAATATTTCTTCCTGTTTTTGTGAAAAGCTATTGATCGATATACATAGCAGGAGGGAGGCAAACAATAAATTTCGCATGGATGGTTTTTTATATTTCTCTAAAATAAGAAAATAGTTGAGAAACCAATATGCCACGGTGAGGCACCTTACCTGTCATCGTGTGGAGGAATGCTATTAAATGTTAAAAATGCCGTCAAAAATATATGGCTACCATAAAATTTTTATCTTTCTTATCCTAAAGCTTATCTGTATGAAATCATTATTACTCCTTGCTTTGCTTTTTATCAGTAGCCTTTTAATCTTCAGTTGTAAGAAAGATATAGCCAGAAAAATGACAGGAACTTATACCGGTGTGGTGGATATGCAGGATATAAATGGATTTACATACGCTCAGACCATTCCCGTGCGTGCAACAGTAGCCAATGCAACTGGCGATTCTATCCTACTTGAGATAGGGCCTGGAAACCAGAATTATTTTTCACAAACACTTCGTGTAAACAGTAAATCAGAGTTTGGCTATACCAGCCTTGATGGTAATCATTCTTATGAAGGAACTATAAAAGGGGATTCACTTATCTTTTTATACACTAATCTTCAACCTCCTTCACCAGGGCGTTTGGTTTATAAGGGCAAAAGGAATTAAAGAAATGTAGAGAATGGGTAAGCGGTTCATTATTATTATTACGGTAATGCTGATACTATTCGTTATTACCTGTTTAGCGATAATACTTCTTGGAAAAGTTTTAATATTCCCTTTTGATTAGAAACAAAACAAGTTTTAAAAAAGTGGTTCGTGAGGCACGAATCATAGCGTAGGGATACAACACCGTCGCCCCATCGGGGCAAAACATCGGTAGCATTTATTAGCATTACGAAGCTTAGTCCCGTAGGGACGAAACAATGAAAATGCAAAGAACTTAGTGGTACGAAGTCAGAGATTTTGTAGAGCTGCATTTTTGTTAGCTATTGGTACGTGAGACACGTACCAAGGCGTGGGGGAGGAAAATAGTTCGGTTATAAACCGCGAAGAACATAGGGCTACGAAGTCAGAGACTTCGTAGAGCGGGAATACTCGCGACAGATTCTTCGTTCATTCTATTCCCGCCTCAATTGAATAACTTTATAGCCAAACCCCCATTCTCTTAATCGTCGTCCAAGATCCATTAATGAATATTTTGCAATACTAGAATCAAACTTTGCCACGTTTCCTTTCAACTCTCTTTTCGCATCAACTGTATCAACAAATGCAAGACAAAAAACGATATTACTGTTATTTTTCCCTTCAAATAAACTATGGATACCTTTCGCTGGGAATTGCTGTTTTAGCCAGCCTTTTGAGATCGGAGATTTAGCAGTTTTGCTTTCAGTCATAGCCTGTAGTTTCTTTAAATAGTTATACCCCGACTTTATATCTTGGCGAATTTGATTGGCGGCGATCGTTATTTGTGAAGCTAATTCACGAACCGAATTATCAAACCCTTTTTTTACATGGATTAGGAAAACGTTTTGGCCATTCTCCTTTAATATATCGCACGCCTCAATTCCGTTCGGAGTAATTGTATCAAATACATAATACCCTTGCTTATTGAGAAATGAAAGATTAAAATGAGTTTCGTGTTGAGATGTGTCGAACACTTCTGGAAGTAATATTGTATCCCAGGCTTCTTTCAGTACATTTTCGCATTCTTCATTTAGCTCTTGGATGAACTCTGGCAAAATACGATACCATTCTCCATCAATAAAAAAATAGCTGCGACCATCAAGCATAGTTTCACCATGGAGATGATCGATCAATTCGCCTTTGGTAAGAGGAAAACCATTACTATCATAGGTCGCAATAGTACGTGCAAGGAAAGTAAACTTAAAATATGTTTCATCTTGGTCGTCATACTGATTCTTGAGTTTCTTTAGTTCTCTGATAAGATAATCAAGTTTGAAAATATTCGTTGATTCAATTGATTTTTCACCAGGAACAATTAATGTGAATCGGGCAGCGGTAAGATATTTCTCAAATTCTGGGTGGCAGAAGTCTACATCTGGTCTTTTGTTCGCTTTGCATGAAATGTAGATATCATCCATAAATTTTTTCAAGAGTTTTTCGCGAAGCTCTTTATTAAATTCACCTCGTCGCGGGATCAATACGACTTTATTCAAAGTAAACTTTGGTTGCATTGTTCTGAAAATTCGAGATAATTCTTTTACTAATGACAAAACTGTGGTAAAGTCAATCGCTGTTGTAATCTGAAAAGATGATTTAGCAAGACAACCTGACACTTCTCTTTTTAAACTTCCCTTTGGAAATTTGAATGTTTTAACGAGAATGTTTTTATTCAACTCGGCCCTGACTTCCTTAAATATCTTGCCAAAACTGTCTTCATCCGTTAACCGTTGATCCGCTCTGTAGAATTTTCGTTGTCCCAACACAACACCGGTAACCCCTCGTTCTTGTATGGACTTAATTACCTTACTTTCCTTTTCAAACAATCGTACGAGAATTTCGAGGCCGAAATTTTGTACAGAATGTTGGTCGATATCTGACCATGCCAATCCTCCAGCTAAAGCATATAGTTCTTCTTTAAATTGAATAAATGCGATATAAGAATGAATGAGATTTTTACATTTTTTCAGTTTTGCAGAATTATCTAGAATTGGTTCTATTAATTTGCGCCAACCAGGCGGTTCATCGGAACTAGTAGAAAAAATTCTAACAATGAAATCTGCCGGCAAATCCATATCAACATCTTCTTCCGTATAACCATCCAGCTTATTTGCAATTGTTTGAATAGGGTTTGCGAGTTCGTCTATTTCAATACGATCAAGATCGATCTTATAAATAGATACAGCAATTTTGTTGGAGGTGGCCATAAAAATTTGTTTGGTGGAGGGGCATCAATAAAGGTAGAGAACAATCACGGTTATATTTGAGCCTTATATGAAAACACTTAATTATTCGCCTGTTCGGTATCTCACCGATCACTAATCAAATTCCATTTCATATAATGAACGAAAGACGAGACCTTGCATAAAAAAATCTTATGCGGGAGTTGGCTTAAATACATAATAATTTTTTGACAGAGTATTGGTAGCTAATTAAAAATGTTTATGCTTATGAGCTTTTCTCGACAAAATATTATGAAATCGATGAAAAAGAGTTTATGTTTAAAAGACTTAAGGCTTTTAGGGTCAAGTAAAAAAACGGCAAACAAAAATAACTTTAAACATTGTGACTACACTTTATA
>Ga0164241_10004868_pt1 | contig 12824 bp, 9 predicted proteins | sample OricomyardsoilBY_FD_108780 | JGI IMG/M metagenome (GOLD analysis project Ga0164241, IMG submission 108780) | Backyard soil microbial communities from Emeryville, California, USA - Original compost - Back yard soil (BY) | ecosystem: Environmental > Terrestrial > Soil > Unclassified | place: USA...
CCTCGCGGTGTGCCAGACCTTATCGTACTGCAAATATTCGCAATCTTTGTGTCTTTTTTTCAGGTTTTTATTTAGCCGGACAAGGAATTTAACCATGTCAACCATGCAAGGTGTGGTACTCATTCAACGGGATACCGCTTATGACGTGACAGTGCAAACCGTCCCCATCCCTACGCCAAAATCTGACGAAGTCTTGGTCAAAATCCATGCCGCGACCATCAACCCCACCGATGTCGATGTGCAACGTGGCAAATACGCGGTGATGATTAAACGCGCCCGCAAAAACCGCCCCATCATTACCGGATTAGAGCTATCCGGCGTGGTCGCGTCCGATGGGCAAAAATTTAGGCGCGGTGATGAGGTGATTGGCTACGTCGATTTGCTTAAAGCAGGCATGACCCACGCGGAATATGCCGCCGTGCCAGAACGAATCTTGACGCGCAAGCCGGATAATCTCTCACACGCGGAAGCCGTCACTTTGCCGATTGGCGGGCTGACGGCGCATATCGCGCTGCACAAGCACGCTCATATCACAACGGGCAGCCGCATCCTGATTAACGGCGCGTCGGGCGGGGTTGGGACGTATGCGATTCAATTGGCAAAGGCGGCTGGCGCACAGATTACGGCAGTATGTGGCACGCAAGGTCTGCCCCTCGTCCAAGACCTCGGCGCGGACATGGTAAGAAATTACCGCACCATGTCCGCCCTCCAAGACGGCGACTCATTTGACCTGATTTTTGATGTCGCCAACACCTTGTCGTTCGCCCAGTGCCGTCCCTATCTGACGCGGCGCGGACGGTACATCACCACTGACCCGTTCAAAGACCTGTGGGGACTCGCCCGCGCCGTATTCAGCCGCCAGAGCAGTTCCTATCTGATGGTGTTGAACAGCGTGACACCAATTTTTGAGCAACTCAGCACCCTTGCCACACAAGGCAAGCTTCGCCCCATTGTCGATACTGTTTTCCCACTGAATCAAGTTGCGGAAGGCTTCGCGCATGTCGCGTCAGGCAGCAAAATCGGGCGCGTGGTCGTCGAGATGATATAAACGTTTCGGAAAAATGGGCGCGGCGTGCTGCGCCCTACCCGATTGCCAAAATCACACTCATCAAATCGTCGGCAATTTGGTTTTACGTGGTTGTTTCAACCGCGCCAAGATTTCAGCCGCCAGACTTTGCACACGGGAATCAGGGTCGTGTAAAATCGGGGTTAATGTCGCCGCAATACTGGCCTTATTCCCCAAATGAGCGACGGCGTTCACCGCAGAAAACCGGATTTCCCATCGCTCATCGGTCAATAAAGGGACAACGGAACTCAGAGTCTGGGCGTCGCCAATCTGCCCCACGATGTCCACCGCTTGCTCCCGCGCTTGCCACTTGGGATGAGTCAGCATTGCCAACAACGCCGGAAGACTCGCCTCTCCGAACCCTTCCAAAACCTTAACCAATGTCGTGCGGACATCGCTATCGGGATGTCCCAGTAGGGCAACCAGCGCGGGTATTGCCTGAGTCGCGGCCATCTGACCGAGTGAAAACGCGGCTTTCAGGACAACTGGCGGGTTTTCATCCCCCAGCACCGCGATTAAAGGGTCGATGGCGCGCGAGTCGCGGATTTTGCCCAATATATGTGCGGCCTGATGACGCAATCCGGCGTCTGGATGAGTCAACAGGTCAATCACTGGCTGTACGGCGGAATCCCCTATCCGCACCACTGCCCACGTCATATCCTCACGCACGAACGGGTCAGGTTCAGTGGCAAGCGCCCCCAACAGCGCATCCAACACGCCAGATTCGCCACAACTTCCCAAACTCAAGGCCGCTTGGCCTCGCACATTACGGTCAGGGTGGTTGAGTTGCTCAACGAGCGAAGAGAAGGGGGTAGTCATGGCCTCACTTTTTTCATGGTTGTCGTGAATACGATTCCCCCATGATAAATTATCCCCCATCAAATCCGACGCCCAAAAAATGAGTTGATTCTGCATCTCTCGTGACGGGCGAGGATGCGCCCCACAAATAAAATCTTGCGTTTGTTTGACATATCTCCCCCAGACGAGGGAGGCACTTTCACGCGCTTAGGGGATAAGATTCACCCTCTAAAGCGCCTATCCTAGGGTTAAGCCTGTTCAGGAACACTCATCATGAAAATGCCAACACCCACCACCATCAGCACAGGGCCAACGCTATTCGCGCTCGTTTTTGTGACCGCCGGAACCAGCATCCTCGCCTATTTAATCAATGTACAACTCACCATCAAAAATGGAATCGACCCGCGTGCCGGACTCATCCCTTTTATCGTCGGAATCCCGCTGCTGCATACGTGGTTCTTTCATGGCATAGCCACCGCGTTGACCCATCTCAATCTGGCAATTACCTATCTCAATCAAAACAAACCGATGACAGAACTCTCCGTAGAAAATTGTCCGTCCATACTCAAGCCGATGGCCGAACAAATCAACTTGCTGATTCGTGAGCGTGCCGACCTCAAAACCATGCGCGGTCAATTGGTCACACAAATCAGCGAGGCCGCCGCACAAGAGGAACGCAACCGACTCGCCCGTGACCTTCATGATTCGATTAAGCAACAAGTGTTCAGCATGAGCATCAGCGCGGCAGCCGCCCACGCCCATTTAGACTCGAACCCGCAGGCCGCCCGCGCTGCCTTACAAGATGTCAAACAAGGCGCACAAGAGGCGATGGTTGAGATGCGTGCGTTGTTGCAACAGCTCTCACCCGCCCCGCTGGAGAAATCTGGCCTGATTCAAGCCCTTCGCGACCAGTGCGAAGCATTGGCCTATCGTACCGGCGCGACGGTCACGCCCAGTTTTAGCCCGACCTTGCCGCCCGATGACCGCTTACCCCCCGGCGCACAAGAAGCGGTCTTTCGTATCGCGCAAGAAGCCCTGTCAAACATCGCCCGCCATGCCCGCGCTCAACACGTCAAATTGTCTGTGGAATTTACAGAGGAAAAACATCTCACCTTGCGAATCGAGGACGACGGACAAGGCTTTGATGCTTCCGCCAATCCGACAGGCATGGGCTTGAACAATATCCGTGGTCGGAGCGCGGCCATCGGCGCAGACATGACTATGAGCAGCACACCCGGTCAGGGGACAACTCTCACCATCACCATTCCATTAATCATGCCGTTAATCATCTCAGAGGATGAAACGATGTACGCACAATACGAACAACAACTCAAACCAATCAGCAATCTATACACGCAATTCACCGGAGTGATGACCGCTTTCATCCTATCGTTTAGCCTCGGCGCATGGCGAATCATTCATAAGAGCGAAACCTCGTCCAGTGATACCGTTCCTGCCGTAATAATGATCGGGTTTCTGCTGGCAATTATCAGCGGACCAGCTATTGCAATCTGGACAGTTATCCGTGCCAATCGGCTAATTGAGCCGTTGTTGGTCAGTGCGGGGCGTGGCGGTAGAATTCACCTGCGGTTACAGAATATCATTCGAGGGACATATTTGCTGGTCGGACTGGTCGGGGCATGGTTCTTACCCATACCCTTTATCAGTGGGCAGCCCAATAACTGGACGCCTGTCGTGATTGCCGCCCTAATTTTGGCGCTTTCCGCTCTAAGCTACATTCAGATGCATCGTGGCGCTTATGGTGAGATGGGTCACATGCCCGTCGATAAGCGCGTGCCAGAACTCAATAAGCGTCTTGGAGAACTTCGTCTGATTTGGCCGACGATTTCAGGACTGTTCATCATCAGCCTAATTTCCGGCGTCTTGACCGGCGATAGAAATGTGCAATTTCCGCCCATAGAAACCGATGATTGGATGAACACGGCGTTCATCAGCATCTTCCTCTTGCTCATCCTCAATCAGACCATCTCGTTCATCATTTACCGCCGTTGGAAGCGCGAATTTAGCACACTGGAGCAAGCCGCATGAATCAGTCCCTAAAAGTCGCGCTGGTGGACGATCATCACATCGTCCGGCGCGGATTGCAGAGTTTTTTGAGCGCGATGCCGGATATTCAGGTGGTCGGGAGCGCCGCCAGCGGGGAGCAACTCCTGCAAGAGATTGAGGGCTGGTTGCCGGATGTGGTCGTGATGGATTTATACATGCCGGGTGGGATTGATGGAGTCGAGGCGACACGGCGGCTGCGCGAAATCACGCCGCATACGCAGGTGGTCGTCTTGACCGCCCACACCGATGATGAGCGCGTCATCGCGGCACTACGTTCCGGCGCCATCGGCTATATCCGCAAAGAGAGCGACCCGCAACTATTGCTAGACGCCATCCGTTCCGCCGCCCATGGGCAATCTGTGATTGACCCGTCCGTGGCGGGCGCGGTGCTGAAAGATATGACACAGACACAGATTGCGGGCAGCGACTTAACGGAGCGCGAAAAAGAAATTTTGATGGAATTGGCGCACGGGCGTAGCAACAAGGAAATCGCTGCAAAATTGGTCATCGGAGAAGAGACGGTCAAAACACATGTCGGCAATATCTTGTCAAAATTGCACCTGCGCCACCGTCATCAGGCCGTTGTCTATGCGCTGAAAAAAGGGCTGGTCAACATTAACGACCTTGAGGCGTGAGCAAAAAACATAACGGACACGGCAATGCCCGTGTCCCTATCAAGGTGAGCTGTTGGGCTTGGTATGACAAGCCTTCGACCTAAAAACCTCACCCATTGTTTTCGCTCTCGAATGTGATTTTCTCGTACACATCGGCGAGTTTTAGCACGCAATCAACCGATCCCAACCGCAATTCGGATTCCAGTCCGTCAGCATCGGTCAGCAGCCAGCCGTCCGCCTGACGGGTGAAGTGTTCAATCCGCGCCGAGTCTTGGCTGATGAGCAGATAATCGACCAATGACGGCAGCCCGCGATAAAACTGGAACTTTTGCCCCCGGTCATAGGATTCGGTGGACGGGGACAACACTTCGATGATGACCACGGGATTCAGTAGCGTATCGTTACGGGCATCCTCGAATTCTTCAACGCCGCAGGTCACAATCACATCGGGATAGGTGTACAGGCCGCTGGTACTGACTTTCACGCGCATATCACTTTGGTAGACGGCACAGGTCTTCTGGCGGAGTTGGGCGTGCAAGGCGGCAGACACATTCATAGAAATCAACGTGTGACTACGGCTCGCCCCGGCCATCGCATAAACATCGCCGTTGAAATACTCGTGCTTGGTGTCGGCGAGTCGTTCGGCGACGAGATAGGCTTGCGGGGTGATTTTTTGTTTGGGTAGCGCCATGTCGTTCACTCTCTTTGCTTGGCAAAACACTTTAGCCGATTATACCCCCTACGCGCTGAAAAAGGAGTTGATGGCGCTATAGAAAAACGGACACGGTAGACCGTATCCGTTTAACTTAACATAATTTTCTGGGTGGCACAGCGCGTTACGCCTACGGCTACCCCTTGACCGACCCGGCCAGTAGTCCACGGATGAAGTAGCGGCCTAAAACGATATACACCAACAGCGGCGGCAGTGCGGCGATAATCGCGCCGGCCATTGGGAGATTCCAACTGACCGCCTGACCGCCCGCCAATTGCGCCAACCCTACCGTAATCGGCTGGGCATCATTGGAAGTCATCGTCACGCCGAACAAAAACTCGTTCCAAATCTGGGTGAATTGCCAGATGATGACCACGACGAAGCCCGGAATCGACAGTGGAAAGACGACATTGGTATAGATTCCAAAGAAATCTGCGCCGTCAATTGAGGCCGCTTCCAACATCTCATCGGGAATATCGACGTAGAAGTTGCGGAAAATCAGGGTCGTAATCGGCAAACCGTAGATGACATGAATGAGGATGAGACCCGGGATGCCGCCATATAAGCCAATCCCGCGCATAAAGTCAAATAACGGGATGAGGATGGCCTGATATGGGATGAACATGCCGAACAACATCAGTGGGAACAGGATTTTCTCACCCGGAATACGCCACTTGCTCAGGACATAACCATTGATGCTGCCAAAAATGGACGACAGCGCCGTCGCCCCAATCACCAGCGCAACACTGTTGCGGAGACGCGGGCCAAACGCTACCAAAACCTCTTGGAACGATTGCCAATAAGGCGTGGTAGGCAGTGACCACGCGGTAGCAAGATTAATCTCGGCGGGATTCTTGAGGCTGGTGACGACAACCAAGTAAATCGGCAGCAAAAACACCAACATGATGACAATCAGAATCACGTACAAGATAGTCCGGGTCGTATAGCGCCGCCATTGGCGCGGTGTGTAAGCCATGATGAATACGCGCCCCTTTAACGCTCTGCTTGCGATGACTGCCGGAACTGAGACCAAAGATACGGGATGATGATGAGCGCGACGGCGAACAACATAATCACGGCGATGGCGCTGGCTTTGGCGAAAGCGTTCTCGCGGAAACCCTCGGTATAGACCAGCAGCCCCGGCACAACCGTCTGGGCGTTATCTGGTCCGGCCATCGCAAACACGAGGTCGAAAATCTTGAGCGAAATATGGCCGAGGATAATCATCGCGCTGAGGAAAATCGGGCTGAGTTGCGGCAAGATGATGTAACGGTACATCTCAAGATCATTACATCCGTCCACCTTCGACGCCTCGCGCAGTTCTTCGCTGACACCGCGTATACCGGCAATAAACATCGCCATCGTATAGCCGGACATCTGCCAGACTGCCGCGATAACCACGCCAATCAAGGCGAGATTAAAGCCCTTCGGCGCGATAAATGGCTCGCTGATCGGGTCATCTAACGGCAGCCAGATGTTGCTCCAGAAGCCCGTGACCAAGAGCAGCACCAAAACTGCGGCGATGCCGCCGACCATCATCACGGCACGCCGCCGCCCGCTGAGGGCGAAACGCAACGCCAAAATGCTGAGGATAGCGATACCGATAACAGTCAACAAGCGTGGCACATCCCCCCAGTCAAACCCAAAGGCCACCTCGCGGCTGTTAATCCAACCAAAGGTGATGGGAGGCAGCCCAATCGAGGTCGGCAAGGTGTTGATTCCACCCCCCGGTTGCAGCATCCAACGCCAAATCGTGCCTGTGACGACAAATGAGAGCGCCATAGGGAACAGGAAAACGGTGCGGAACAGCCCCTCAGCCTTAACATTCTGGTCAAGCAGTAGCGCCAAAAACAACCCTACCGCCAGACATCCCGCGACAAAGAATAAGGTGAAAAAGAAAGTATTCACCAACGAATTGCGGAAATTATATTCCAAAAGGCTGGTCATAATTTGCCGGTAGTTATCAAACCCGACAAAACTTTTGGTCACATTTACCGCAAGCGGGGGCGGTGCGCCGCTTGTCCCCCAATCGCTCATAGATGTACCGATGGCTTGCAAGATGAACCCGTAAACGAACAAGCCCAACAACACAAGCGACGGCAAGAGCATCAAGAACGCGATGATGCGGTCTTTTTGGCTTCTCACGGCAAAGCCTCCATAGAATAAAGTGATGAGTCTTGAGTAGGGGCATATATAACAAGCCATGCCCACCATGATTTCATAGCGTGGGTAGGGGCGCAATGTTGCGCCCCTATATTATTAGTAGTTTACGGGGTCTAAATTACATCCCACCGCAAGCGCCGCTGGTGGCGCAAACTGCCTTGAATGCGGCAGTGGTAGCCGCAGTACTGTGGCTGGCAAGGAAGATTTCCATGACTTGGTTGAAGTCGCCCATGAAACGCTCATTGGCGGCGACACCGTGTGCCAAGCTACCAGCGAGGTCATTGCTGGCCCAGTCCACTGAAGCGTCTTGCAGGTAGGTGTTGTACAGGTCAGGCGCAGCCGAAACCGCGTCGATACGGGCGGGAATGCTGCCCTTCAGGGGGTTGAAAGCGTTCTGACCTTCAACCGAGCCGAGCAGTTTCAGCCAAGCGACAGTGGCGACGGGGTTCGGAGAGCCAACCGGCAGACCGAAGCTGTCAGACAGCCACATGAACGTACCAGTCGTATCCGGTGAAGCGTTGTAGCCAAAGCCAACACCGGGTTCGAGGCCGAGGGTCGTGACCATGTAACCGGCTGCCCAGTCTCCCATGATGTTGAAGGCTGCGTCGCCCGCAATCACTTTGTCGATGGCTTGTTGCCAGCTCAGACCAGCACTATCTTCACCGATGTTCGAGCAGGCGAGGATTTCGCTGAATTTATCCCAGACAGCCGTCATTTCAGGGCCATCGGCGGCGGTTTCACCCGACCAGATACCCGCCCAGCCGTCAGCGCCCAAGACACCGAGAGCGACGCTCTCCCACAGGTGGTTGACTGTCCATGCTTCACCAACAACCAGCGGGGTCACCCCAGCGGCTTGCAAGGTCGGGCAAGCGGCCAAGAACTCATCCCAAGTGGCGGGTGCAGCGATGCCCCATTCTTCCAACTTGGCCGGGTTCGACCACATCACGTTTGAACGGTGGATGTTGACAGGCACACTGAATACGTTGCCTTCATAGCTAATTTGGTCAATCAATTGGGCGGGGAATGCTTCGTTCCAGCCCTCAGCCTCAAACAGGTCGTTCAACGGCTCCATACGGTCAGCAATCACCCACGTGCCGGTCAATTCCTGACCTGCGTGGACTTGGAAGCTGGCGGGCGGTGTACCACCCAACATACGGGTCTTGAGGACGGCGCGGGCATTGACGCCGCTGCCGCCAGTGACGGTGGCATTAATCACCTGAACATCGGGGTATTGCGAGGCATACAGCGCAATCAGCGCTTCGAGAGCCGGGCCTTCATCACCCGCCCACCACGAGAAAATTTCTAACTCACCAGACGGGGCTTCGTCCTGCGCGCTCACAACACCGAACACGCTCAAAAGGGCGATAACCAAAACGACCAATAGCATACGGGACTTCATGGCACAACTCCATAAAAATATCCAACGGGTGATGACTTATACAGGTCATCTGGTGCAACTATACCTATTACTAACCAAATTAACTGTGCATTTTTGACAAGCTTGTGACACAAGTATGACAGTTTGCCATTTGCATTTTAGCGCTAGACGGCATTGGGAGAGGTTGACAAATTGGGACGGACGATGAGCGTATGCGCGAATTGGAGCAAATCTTGAATACCCATCCCCTCTCCGGTGATGTGGGGGGTATTCCCTAGCACAGCAAGCGTCTGGTTATATAACAACCGTTGCAGCCGATTCAAAGAAATCTGCACCTCGGTGACATAACGCTGTAACCCGCCCAATAATTGTCCCGCCGCGTCCATTCGATAATCGCAACTCAAGCGGTAGGCAATAAATATTAACAGGGTTGTGATGAGTGTCTGCATGTTGCCATTGTCGGGTTTTACCTCTTTCAGGCATAACCGGATGTAATCATCGGCCTTGCCATAGTCCCCGTGATTGAGCGCCATCGCACTTTGCCAAAAGTATATAAGCGCCCACATAAACGGGTTGCCGCTGTCCATCACCAACGCCTCGACCTCACGCACATAATGCTCGAATTCGGTGGATTGATCGGTGATGTAGGCCAATTCACAAAACCCAAACAGACAGAACGCTTCTAAATAACGATTGCCCTGCGTCCTTGAAAGCGTTATTGCCCGTTCTAAGACCAAAAAGACGTCTGAGAATTGGTCGGCGTTGATGTAGGCGTCACCAAGATTGATATAGATGGCTGCCAACAAAATCGTGAAGTTATTCCGTTCTGCAATCGCAATCCCTTCCTTCAAGATGGCTTGACAGTTCGCCCAATGACCAGCTCGGAGCATCGATACGCCCAGATTGGTATCCAACAAACAGATGAGGAACTCATCCCCGACATCGAAGGCATATACCCGCAAGGCGTTCAATTCGGTGAAGAAATTCCCATCATAAACGGTGCGTGCGGACAGATAAAAACGGGCATAGGCCGCGTTGATGGTATCGCCCAAGCCTTCAAAAATGCGCTGCCCCTCACTTTGCCAGACATCAGCAATGTGATACTCCCCCACCCAGTCCGCGCAATGTCCCGCCGCACACAGCACCTGTGCTTTGAGCGCCACGGGCAGCTTATCCGCTTGAGTCACGGCGTGGCGGGCATAGGGCATCAACGACATGGGCGATTGCTGCACGGTCAAAATCCAGCTCGCCGCGCTGATAATGCGGGCGTAAAGCTCAAGATAATCGGGCTGATGCGCCAAGAAATCCAGCGCAGCGCGGATATTCTCTTGTTCATCCCAAATCCCCGCTAAGGCGTTGGGATGGCGCGGCGTGCGTAGTTCTTCAGCACATTGTTCGGTGAAAGCCACCACCCAGCGGGCATGAGCCAGTCGTAATGGCGCGGATTCCACCTCTGCTTCCAGCTTCAACAGCGCATACTCCCGCACGGGTTCTTGTAGCGCGTACCGCTGGAAACCGAAGGGTGAGCGCCAAACCAGATTCTTGTCTACAAGGTCGGCAAGTTGCGCGGCATGAGGGGAAATTTGTTTCAAGGCGTGCGCCGTCCAGCCCCCGTGGAATACCGCGAGATTCCGCAACAAGGACGCCTGTTGGGGTGTTAAAAGTTGGTAACTCCAATCAATCGTATAGAACATGGTGCGCTGTCGGCGTGACTTATTGCGAAAATCTGATTGTAATAGGTCTAAGCGCGACGATAGCCCTTTTAGAATCTCATCTAGCCCCATCGTCCGCGCACGGTTGGCAGCCAGTTCCACTGCCAGCGGCATCCCGTCCAATTGCTCACAAATCGATTCGATCAGCGCATCAGATTGGGTGGTACGGCGAAAATAGGGGTCAACATCGCGCACACGCTCACGGAAAAGCTGGCTGGCTTCCGCCAGCGTCAGCGGATTCAGCTTATAAATCCGTTCACCATACAACTTTAGCGGCTCGCGACTGGTAATCAGAAATTTGACATCCGGCGCTTCAGACAGCAAATGGGCTATCTCATCGGCGGCTTCAATCACATGCTCAAAATTATCCAAGATGAGCAACATCTCGCGGCCTTGCAAAGACCGTTGAAGCGTGGCAAAAACTTCCAACGGCTGTGGAGTAGACAGCCCTAATGTTTGTGCGATGGTCGCCAACACATCTCCGGCGTGGGTAGTTTGCGTCAAATCAACAAAACACACGCCATCCTTAAACTGGTCTTTCAGGCGATAAGCAAGCTCTAAGGACAGGCGCGTCTTACCCGCCCCACCCGTCGCGCTGATGATCAACAGCCGACAGTCTAATAAAATGTTCTCAACGGTATCCAGCACATCCGCCCGCCCGACAAAATTGGTGATACGGGTCGGGAGGCGTTGTCGGATGGCGTTCATGCTGGACAACACCTGAGTCGGGGCGGTTTTTAGCTCCAGCAGGACGGCCTGTGTGCTGGCGTCCGGCTCAACGCCCAATTCTTCCCAGAGCAACCGCCGACAGGTCTCGTACTGTTGAAGCGCACAGGCCGCTTCACCCATCTCATGATACAAGCGCATCAGCAACCGGTGGACATCTTCCCGCAGCGGCGCATAAGTCAGGATTCCGCGCCCGACCATCACCGCGTCATTATGTTTATGTTGCGTATGGAGCTGATGGATATGGCGCAGACCCGCCTGAATGAAGCGCTCATGGAGGTGTTCGGCCTCGCGCAGCATCCAATGTTCAAAATCACGGGCATCGCGGCTTGAGAAACTCGCCATAAACGCGCCCTGATACAACGACAAAGCCGCTTGAAGCTGGTCATCCTCTTGTGCCAACACCTCAAAATGGTTGGCGTCCAGCCATGCCGTCACGCCGACGGATTGATAATCAATCTGCAAGGCATCGCCAATCAAAGCGCGGGTTTTGCTCAAAGCCGTCCGCAGGCTACCATAGGCTTGCTCGGTGGTACGTTCCGGCCAAAACAACTCGGCTAGATGTTCACGGGATTGTGGTTTGTGCTGCCGTGCTAAATAGACCATCAGGGCGAGTGATTTGGCGGGGAGGCTGGCGGTGACATCTTGACCGTCCCATAAGGCGCGTAGCCCGCCAAAAGTGATTAAGCGCAATTCAGGCATATTCTGCCTCAGTCTTCCGGTATCTGATTGACATACAATGAAGTCTATACCTCTTAGTTTAGCGTAGTTGTCGCGTTGAGTTATGCAATACATAAGTATGAATTACAGACGTAATTGGGTATGATTCCCTTCACATATCTTTTAATGATGTTATGGCATAATGATGACTACTCCTGATACCTCCCCCCAACGCCCGCCGGACGCCTTTTTCGAGCAAGTCAAGAACGCGCTGGAAAATTTATACGACCTCCCCATCCTGAACCGCCACCCGCTATCCGCAGGCGCACCACATGGCACGGTCAGCGAACCTCAAGGCCAGCGCTTACGCCGAGAACTCATCACGACCATCGAGGCGCTCAATCCGGGCAAAGACCTCGCCCAACGCACCAATGCCGCCCGAACCTATAACTTGCTGCACATGCACTATGTCGGAGGCATGACCTTACAAGAGGTCGCCAATCAACTTGGGATTTCGCTGCGCCAAGCCTATCGTGACCTCAAAACCGGCTGTGAAAGCGTCAGTGAGATGATGTGGTTCACACGCCGGAGCGCCGACCAAGACGACTCGCAAGTGTCCTCATTGGCGAGCGAATTGGCGCGGTTGGAAGGCAACCAAACCCCTACCGAGTTGACCGTCTTATTAGACGGCGCAATCAAGGCCGTCCAACGCCTGATGGAACAACAGTCCGTCACGCTCATCAGCGATATGCCATCCGTGCCAGTCATTTTGTCGGCGAATTCAGCGGCGGCGCAACAAATCTTCATCTCATTATTCAGCGGGGCAATACAAGCGGCACAATCGGGACGCCCGTTGACGGCTGCGCTAACTCAAGATGGACAAGATTGGCTACTCGACCTGACTTTCAGTCCCCGTGAACCGGCGGAA
>Ga0164241_10004869_pt1 | contig 12823 bp, 11 predicted proteins | sample OricomyardsoilBY_FD_108780 | JGI IMG/M metagenome (GOLD analysis project Ga0164241, IMG submission 108780) | Backyard soil microbial communities from Emeryville, California, USA - Original compost - Back yard soil (BY) | ecosystem: Environmental > Terrestrial > Soil > Unclassified | place: USA...
TCACGAGGCGCTGCGTCAGGCGCTGACCGACATCTTTCGCGAGCATAATGGCGAGGAGATCGAGCCGCTGCTCGCACGGCGCCATGTCCCGGTCGCGTTCGTACGCAACCTCGGCCAGGTGCTCAATCACCCGCATTTCAAGGAACGCGACATCTTTCTCGAGGCCGAGCTGCCGGGGGCGGACGTGCCGCTGAGGTTCGTCGGCCCCGGTTTCCAGCTCGGCAGCGGGAAGCTCGAGGCTGGCCCTGTACCCCGGCTCGGCGAGCATACCGACGACGTGCTGGGGGCGTTGGGCTATGATGCGGACGCGATCGCGCAGCTTCGCGCCGAGGGCGTGGTCTGATGTTCGCGCCCGGCCTGCTCGCCGGCAAGAAGATCCTGGTCACCGGCGGGGGCACCGGTCTCGGTGCGGCGATGGCCGAGCGCTTCGCGGCGCTCGGCGCAAGCCTCGTCATCTGCGGACGACGCGAGGACGTGCTGAACGACACGGCGACACGCATTGCCGCCGCCACTGGGGCGCAGGTCGATCCGATCCGTTGCGACATCCGCGCCGGCGACGACGTCGATGCGATGATGGAGGCGATCTGGCAGGCGGGGCCGCTCGATGCGTTGGTGAACAATGCCGGTGCGACGTTCGTGGCGCAGACCGATCGCCTGTCCTTCCGAGCGATGGATGCGGTGCTCGCGCCTTCGCTGCATGGCGCGCTCTATTGCACGATGGCGGCGGGCCGGCGCTGGATCGATGCGGGACGGCCCGGCGCGGTGCTCAGCATCCTTTCGACCGCGACGATCACCGGCCGTGCCTTCACCGTGCCGACCGCCGTCGCGAAATCGGGCGTGCTCGCGATGACGCGCAGCCTGGCGGTCGAATGGGCGGCGCATCGCATCCGCACCGTGGCGATCGCGCCCGGCTCGTTCCCGACCGCCGGCTTCCTCGAAAAGGTCGCGACGGGTCGCGAGGAGAAAGCGGGGCAGTCGGGCTCCAATACGCTGGAGCGCGTGGGACGGCCGGAGGAACTCGCCGATCTCGCCGCCTATCTCCTCTCGCCGCAGGCCGATTACATTACCGGCGAGATGGTCGTGATCGACGGGGGGCGTCACCTGCGCAACTCGGGTGCGGAGGATTTGCTGCGCTGGGGCCCGGACGAATGGGCGGCGCTGCGCGCGCGGCGCTAGCCGGCTTTGTCCAGAAACGCCTGCACCGCCGCGCGATGCTCGGCGCTCGCATAGCAGATGCCTTGCGCGGCGGCGCCGGCGGCGAGCACGTCGTTCAAGCTCATTTCGAAGCTGTTGTTCATGATCGATTTGGCAAGGCCGATCGCGGTTGGCGAGCCGGCGCAATATTCGCGCGCCATCGCGACCGCCGCATCGCGCACCGTGCCATCCTCGACGAGCCGGTCGACGAGGCCGATCGCGAGCGCTTCCTCGGCGCGCACGGTGCGGCCGGTGAAGACGAGGTCCCTGGCCCTGGCCAGCCCGACGCGACGGGGCAGGAAATACATCCCGCCGCCATCGGGGATCAGTCCGCGCAGCACGTAGCTGTACATGAAGCGCGCCGCGCGGCCGGCGACGATCGCGTCGCAGGCGAGCGCGAGATCGGCACCGAGGCCCGCCGCCGCGCCGTTGACCGCGGCGATCACCGGCTTCTCCAGCGTGGCGAGACGGGTGACGAGATGGTGCGTGTTTCGGCGCTGATGCAGCCAGCCCTTTGCCGCCACCCGATCTCCCGGTTCGGCGAGGCGCGCCTTCATTCCCGCAATATCGCCACCCGCGCTGAACGCCGATCCGGCGCCCGTCAACACGATTGCGCGTACCTCCGGATCAGCCGCCGCGATGTCGAGCGCGGCGACGAGCGCATCGCGCAAATCATCATTCACCGCATTGCGCGCGTCGGGCCGGTTGAGCGTGAGCACCGCCACCGCATCATCGCGTGTCTCGAAGATCAGATCGCCTGCCATGACCGCTCTCCTGTTTCCTGTCACAACACATGGCAGAAAAAACGCTTTCATGAAACAACTGTTGTGTTATACAACTTAATGCGACCCGAATGCGGGCGAACAAGGGCGCGATAGCGCCGGCCGGAGAGGAGACTGAGAATGAAGCAACGCTTCCTGATTTCCACCGCTTGCCTCGCGCTCGCGACACCCGCATTCGCACAGACCACGCCCGCCTCGCCCGATCCCGCGGCGCCGGCGGCACCGCAGGCCTCCGCGAATGACGCGAACACCTCGGCCATGCCCAGCGCGCGTAGCCAGACTCCGGCGCAGGACGGCGCGAAGGCTGCCCCGGCCGCGCCACCCGCTGCCGATGCCAAGCCCGGGGCGGCGTCCGGCGGCGAGATCGTGGTGACGGGCAGCCGCATCCGCGGCGCCGCGCCGGTCGGCTCGACCGTGATCGCGGTCGGCGCCGAGCAGATGTCGCGTTCGCCGACCGCCACCGTGACCGAGTTCCTGCGCAAGATTCCCCAGATTCAGGGTTTCGGCGTCGATGCCTCGTCGAACGTGCAGCAAGGGACCGGCGGCACCAACACCACGCGCGGCAGCGCGATCAACCTGCGCGGCCTCGGCACGCAGGCGACGCTGACCCTGCTCGACGGCGAACGCATGGCGACGAGCGGCGTGAACGGCACCTATGTCGATCCCACGGCGATTCCGTCGATCGCGATCGAGCGGGTCGAAGTGGTCGCCGACGGCGCTTCGGCGGTCTATGGTTCGGATGCCGTCGCAGGCGTCGTGAACTTCATCCTGCGCAAGGATTATGACGGCGTTCTCGCCCGCGCCCGCTATGGCACGGCCGACGGCTATTGGCTGTGGCAGGCCGGCCTGGTCGCCGGCAAGCGCTGGGACGGCGGCGGCTTCCAGCTTTCCTATGAACATTCCAAGCACGACAATCTGTTCGGCGGCGAGCGCGATTATTACCGCAACGATCTGACCGGCCTCGGTGGCAGCGATTACCGCAACACGCAGTGCAATCCCGGCAACATCGTGGTTGGCGGCGTGCGCTACGCGATTCCGGACGGCGGCGTGACGGCGGCGAACCAGTCCTCACTCCTCGCCAATACCGCCAATCGCTGCGAGAATCTGCGCTACACCGACATCCTCCCACGCGAGGAACGCGACAGCGTGGCGGGCGCGTTCCACCAGGAACTGGGCGCCGGGCTGACGCTGAAGCTGGAGGGCCTCTACACCGATCGCGAGTATCGCGCGCTCGGCATCCAGCAGGGCTCGACCTCGAACATCGTGGCGCTCACCGTGCCCAAGTCGAACGCCTATTTCGTCGCGCCGCCCGGCACCAATCCGGCGTCCGAGACGGTCGAATATGATTTCACCCCCGAACTCGGTCCCGTGCGCCAAAACGGCTACACCAAGGATATCCACGTCTCGGGCGGACTGGATTACGATATCTCCAGCCACTGGCATGCCAGCGTCGAGGGCTTTTTCGGCCAGGACAAGAGCGATCAGAACACCCAGCGTGTGAATTCGTCGAGCCTGACCAAAGCGCTGGCGAGCAGCGACCCCGCGACGGCATTCAACCCGTTCGGCGGCGGCAATTCGCAGGCGGTGCTCGATTCGGTCTTCGACGGCGTATTCAATCCCTATGCGACCAGCCTGGTGAACGGCGCGTCGGTGCAGCTCAACGGTGACCTGTTCCATCTTGGCGGCGGCCCCGTGCGCGTCGCGATCGGCGCCGAAATGGTCAATTACGGCCTGCATACCGGATCGAATATCGGCACGATCGGCTCTCCGAAGGTCACCACCGCCTATCAGTCGCGCAAGCAGAAGTCGGTGTATGGCGAACTTTACATTCCGCTGTTCGGGGCGGAAAACGGGCGGCCGGGGCTGGAGAAGCTCGAAATCTCGCTGGCCGGGCGCTACGATCATTATGACGATGTCGGCAATACCACCAACCCGAAGATCGGGGTGAACTGGTCGCCGGTGCGCGGTCTGACGTTCAAGGGCAGCTACGGCACGTCGTTCCGCGCGCCTTCGCTACAGGATTTGCCGCTGATCCGCGCCGGTTCGGGACTCGCCGTCGTGACCTGGCTCGATCCGACATCCTCGACCGGGTCGAGCACCGGCCTATCGCTCAACGCGGGCAACCCGGCGCTGACGCCGGAAACGGCCAAGACCTACACCTTCACCGCGCAAGTGACGCCGCCATCGGTCCCCGGCCTCAGCCTGTCGGCGACCTATTTCGGCATCAAATATGCGAACAATATCGTCTCGCCGCCGCGCACCTCGACCAGCCTGCTCGATCCGAATTATGCATTCGCGGTAACGCGCAACCCGTCGGATGCGCTGATCCAATATTATCTCGACCAGGGCTTCACGATCGCCGGCATCCGGCCCGCGACCGTCGCCTTCTTCTATAACGGCCAGGCAGCCAATTCGGGCAGCATCTTCACCAACGGGATCGATTTCGACCTCAATTACGATCACGACACGTCGATCGGGCGATTGACCTTCGGTTTCCTCGGCACCTTGCTGTTCCACTACAAGGTGGCGGTCACCAAGCTGGCGCCGGAACTCGAGCAGAAGGGGAACATCAACTACCCGGTCGATTTCCGCTTCCGCGCCTCGGTCGGCTGGGCGCGCGATGGCTTGTCGGCGGAGGTCACCGCCAATTATGTCAACGGCTATACCAACAACCTGCTGACGCCGGTGCAGAAGGTCCATGCCTGGACGACCTTCGACCTTCACCTGGGCTACGACTTCCAGCAGGATTCGGGGCTGTTCAAGGGCCTTGGCCTGAGCATCGACGGGAGCAACATCTTCGATCGTAATCCGCCGTTCGTGGACATTCAGGGCGGGTATGATCCGGGCGAGGCGTCGGCGCTCGGCCGCTTCGTCACCTTCACCGCGACGAAGAAGTTCTAAGGTCTATGGGGGCAGGGGCCCGGATCGCGGCCGAACCGCAGCCGCCGGCAGAAACCGGCGGCTCGCTGCTCGGCCGTTTCGGCGGCGCGAAGCCGCTGGCGGCGCCGTGGTTCGAGCGCGCATTGGCTCACCGGCCCGAGCGCTCCACGTTCGATGTCGAGGGCGCGGCGATCGAGCTCCTCACCTGGGGCGAGCGCGGCAAGCCCGGGCTGCTGTTCCTCCATGGCAATGGCGCGCACGCCGATTGGTGGAGCTTCATCGCGCCATTCTTCGCCGCAGATTATCGCTGCGCGGCCATCTCCTGGTCCGGCATGGGCGGGTCGGGTTGGCGTGAACATTATGCGATCGACATCTTCGGCCTTGAGATACTGGGCGCAATCGACGCGGCCGGGCTGGCCGGTGCGGGGAACCCGTTGCTGATCGGCCATTCGTTCGGTGGGATGCCGCTGATGCAGGTCGCCGCGCATCATGCCGACCGGATCGCCGCGGGAATCCTGGTGGATTCCTTCATTCCGCCGCCGGATCGCAAGCCGGGCTGGATCACCGCCGGACGCCCGACGCGGCGTTATGCCGATCTCGCCGACGCGCTGGCGCGCTACCGACTGCAGCCCGAGCAGACCAGCGCGTGGCCCGAGATCGTCGACCATCTCGCGCGCGGCTCACTGCGTCGCGCCGAGGCGGAAGGCGACGAACCGGCCGGATGGACATGGCGGTTCGATCCCAATTTGTGGACCACGATGGACCGTTCGGGGATCGATGCGCTGGTCGAGCGGACCGGCGTGCCGATCGCGCTGATCTACGGTGCGGATTCGAGGCTCGTTTCGGTCGATGCGGTCGATCGGATGCGGCGGCGGCTCGCTTGCTGCCCGATCGCTATCGCGATTCCCGAGGCACGGCATCACATCATGGTCGATCAGCCGCTCGCCTTGGTCGCGGCTTTGCGGGTCGCGGTCGAGGCGCTTCGGACGATGGGAGAAGCGCGATGAGGATCTGGCTGAGCGAAACGGCCGGCGGCCCCGAGACGCTGGCGCTTGCAGAGCGGGATGCGCCGCAGCCGCAGGCCGGCGAGGTGCTGGTCGCGGTGCGCGCAGCGGGGATCAATTTCCCCGACACGTTGATCATCCGCGATCTCTACCAGTTCAAGCCGGCGCGTCCGTTCGCCCCCGGTGGTGAGGTGGCTGGCGTGGTTCGCGCGATCGGCGAGGGGGTCACCGATCTCGTGCCGGGCGATCGGGTGATCGCGCGCACCGGCTGGGGCGGGCTTGCCGAGCAAGTGACGGTCGATGCCGCCAAGTGCTTTCGGATGCCGGATGCGATGCCGTTCGCGGAGGGCGCCGCCTTCCTGTTCACTTACGCCACTTCCTATCATGCGCTGAAGCAGCGCGCGTGCCTGCAATCGGGCGAAACCGTCTTGGTGCTCGGCGCGGCGGGTGGCACGGGCGTGGCCGCGATCGAGATCGCCAAGGCATTCGGCGCGCGTGTCGTCGCGGCTTCGTCGAGCGAGGACAAGGCCGCCTTCACCCGCCAGTGCGGCGCGGACCAGGCGCTGGTCTATCCGCGCGGCGCGCTCGACCGCGATGCCTCGCGCGCCTTGGGCGAGGCGTTCAAGGCCGCGCTCGGTCCGCACGGCGCGGACGTGGTCTATGATCCGGTCGGCGGCGATTATGCCGAGTCCGCGCTGCGCGCGATGGCGTGGCGCGGCCGCTATCTGGTGGTCGGCTTTACCGCCGGTATTCCCAGGCTGCCGTTCAATCTACCCTTGCTCAAAGGGTGTGAGATCGTCGGCGTGTTCAACGGCGGCTTTCAGGCGAACGAGCCCGACGTCGCGGCGGCCAACACGCACGAGCTGATGGCGCTCTACGAAGCCGGCAAGCTGCGCCCGCGCATATCCGAAACTTATCCGTTCGAAGTGGCGCCCGACGCCATCGCCGCGATCGGCGCGCGTCAGGCGCTGGGCAAGCTCGTCGTAACCGTGGGAGAGCAGGAATGACCGGAGACGAGGCACTTGCAACCTTGCGCGCCGCCTATGACGACCGGCTGGGCGAGGCGAAGCGGCGCAAGGCGGCGGGCAGCACGTTGATCGCCTATTTCCTGAATTCGGTGCCGATCGAATTGATCGTCGCGGCCGGGCTCGATCCGATCCGCCTGGCCGGCGATCCCGGTCGCCGGGCGGCGATCGCGGACCGCTACATGGAAGATTATATGGACGGCGAGGTCCGCTCGATCTTCGGCTCGATCCTGACCGGCGCGTTCGATTTCGCCGACCTGCTGGTGATCCCGCGCTCGTCCGAAGTGTACCTCCAGCTGTACTATTTCCTCCGGGAAATGCCCGAATGGGAACCGGACGCGAAGATTCCGCCGACGTATCTGTTCGATCTGCTGCAGGCACCGCATTGGCTGAGCGCGCGCTATGACGTCGGGCGGATGCGCGCCTTCGCCGAACGCCTGGCTGTGCTGGGCGGCCAATCGCTGACCGAGGATGCGCTGCGCGACGCGATCCGGTTGGTCAATCGGTTGCGCCGAGCCTTGCAGGACGTGGCCGCGCTCTGGCGCGGCGGCGATCCCGCGCTTGACGGTGTCGATGCGCTCAAGCTGATCGGTGCCGCCTCGGTCCTGCCGCCGACCGAAGCGATCGCGGCGATCGAAGCGATCCTCGCCGATCCGCCTGGGCCGCTCGGCCGCGCCGGGCCTCGTATAATGCTCAAGGGCAGCCCGCAAAGCGATCCGCACGTCACGCGGCTGATCGTCGAGGCGGGAGGCGTGGTCGTCGCGCAGGATCATGTCGCGGGCGATCCCACCTTTCGCGCGCTGGTCGCGGAGGACGGCAACCCCTGGGAAGCGCTCGCCACGCATTACCAGCGCCACATTCCGGGCCCGCGCGTGCATCCGCAATCGGAGCAGGACGCGCACTTCATCGCGCTCGCGAAAGAAGCACGCGTCGACGGCGTGATCTTCTTCCACGACGAATGGGATGACACGCTGGGCTGGGAATATCCCGATCAACGCGCGTTGCTCGAAGCAGAGGGCATCGCATCGGTGTTCATGAAACGGCAGCCCTATTTCGATCCGCCGATTACCGAGCAGGGTGCAACGATCCGGAATTTTGTGGCCAGCCTCACCCGGGAGACGGTGCAATGAACGCCGTGAATCGCGTGCCCGACAGCGAGCGCATGGCTGCCACGGTGGCCGCGCAGGCCTATCAGAAGGCCGGCCAGCAGCAATTCCGCGAAGACGTGATCGTCGGCGGCGCGCCCTATGTGATCGCCGATGCGGTGACCCCGCACGAGATTTTCCACACGCTCGACATTCCCGTGATCTCGCTGCCTTGGTATTCGGCGATCATCTCGGCCAAGCAGCTTTCGCCGTATTATTTCGGGCTGATGGACCAGCTCGGCTATCATGACGGCCTGCCGCGCTATGGCAGCCTGCCGTTCATGACGACGCTCGACAATGATCCCGAACGTGCGCCTTATGGCGGCCTGCCCAAGCCGCTGATGATCCTCGAGCGGTTGCGCGGCGACTTCGGGCAGAAGATCGGCGAGCAATGGGCGCGCGCCTTCGGCGGCGTGCCGCTGGTCGCGCTCGATAGCTCTGCGCAGACCGCGCTCGGCAAGAACTGGTCGGGGCGCAACCAGCATGGTTGGGAGGAATTATACGAACCGCACCGGCTCGATTTCCAGGTCGAGCAGCTCAAAAGCGTGATCGCGCTCGCCGAGGGGCTGTCGCATCGCACGCTCGATCCCGTCGAGTTCCGCGCGGTGATGCACCGTGTCAACCAGGCGGGCGAGCAGGTCGAGCGCGCCAAGCGGATCATCGCGCGGACACGTCCCGCTCCGGTTTCGCTGCCCGAGCAGCTGACCAACATCATGGCGGCGACCTGGAACCGTGGCACGCAATGGGCGGTGGATCACTTGACCGCTTATTGTGACGAACTGGAAGCGCGCGCGGCCAAGGGCATCGGCGCTTGCCCGAACGAGCGCATCCGCTTGCTGTGGGGGAATAACGGCCTGTGGTTCAACACCGGTTTCTATCGCGCGTTCGAGGAGAAATACGGCGCGACCTTCGTCTGGTCGATGTATTCGAACTTCTTCTCCGACGGCTATCGCAAGTATTTCGGCGAGGACGAGGATCCGCTGCGGGCGCTCGCCGCGCGCCACATCAGCATGAACGAGCAGCTGCACCTGCCCGGCTGGATGGCGGAATGGATCATCGAGCAGGCGCGCGACTATCAGGTGGATGCCGCCGTGATGCTGGTGCCGATCGGCGACCGCATGAGCTCGTTCGGTACCAGGATCTGCCAGTTGGCTCTGGAGAAAGCGGGGATACCCACGCTGGCACTCACTGCCAGCATGGTTGACGCGCGGCTGTGGGACAACGATGCAATGATCCGCAAGGTGGAGCAGTTCATCGAGGATCGTGTCCTGCCATGAAGGATGAGCGCCTGGCCGAGCTGAATCGCGTGCCCGATGGAGCGCCGGCGGGCGTGCGCGAGCACGCGCTCCATCTCGGCGTGCTCGAGGATGTTCTGGTCTTCCGCCTGCGCCGCATCCGCAACCACCTGACCGAGACGTTCCGCTCGGGATCGTGGCGCGACGGCTTGCGGCCGGGCGAGTTCTCGACCTTGGCGCTGATCGTCGCCAATCCGGGCATCTCGCAGATCGATCTCGCGCGTGAGGGCGGCTTCGACCAGCCGGCGCTCGTCGGGATCATGGACGATCTCGAACGGCGCGGCTGGGCGGAGCGGCGCAAGCATCGCGAGGACCGGCGGCGCTACAGCATCGAGGCGACCGACGCCGGCCGCGCGGCGCTCGACGAGCTGCTCGCGCGCGCGCTGGACAACGAGCGCGAGGCGCGCGCGGCGCTGAGCGAGAAGGAGTTGCGGAACTTCACCATCGCGCTCGACAAGATCTACCATCGCTTGCTCGACGGCTGAACGGCTGGAACGCTCGATGCGGATTTGCGTGTTCGGCGCTGGCGCGGTCGGCGGCCATTTCGCGGTGCGGCTTGCCGCTGCGGGCCATGACCTATCGGTGGTGGCGCGTGGCGCGCACCTCGCCGCGATCCGCACGCGAGGGATGACCCTGTTGTCGGGCGGAGGCCGACTCCATGCGCGCGTTGCAGCGTCCGACGATCCTGCGACGCTCGGCGCGCAGGACGTCGTGCTGGTCACGGTGAAGGCGCATCAATTGCCGGAATTCGCCGCCGCGGCGCCAGCGCTGTTCCACCGCGACAGCGTGGTAATTTTCGCGCAGAACGGCATTCCCTGGTGGTATGTCGACGGCCTCGCTTCCCGCGAGCGCATGCCACCCGGCCTTTCGCTGCTCGACCCCGACAATGCTCTGCGCCGCGCGGTCGGAATCGGGCGCACGCTCGGCGGCGTGATCTATTCCTCCAACGACCAGGCCGAGCCGGGCGTGATCGTCAACAACTCTCCGAGCCGGAATCGGCTGTCGATCGGCGAGGTCGATGACGGTGACACGGCGCGCGTCGCGTTGCTTCGCGCACTGTTTGGCGCGGCGGAGATCGATTCGCCGCCGGTCGCGCGATTGCGGCAGAACGTTTGGGAGAAGCTCGTCGCCAACCTCTCGGTCTCGATCCTGTCGTTCCTCGCCGGAACGAGCTCGCGCAACGTGTTCGACGATCGCTGGCTCAGGCCGGTGGCCGACCGACTCGGCGCCGAGGCAATCGCGATCGCGGCCGCTTATGGCTATGTTTGCCACCCCGACGAGAAGGGGCCTTCGGGGCATCACAAATCGTCGATCCTGCAGGATTACGAGCGCGGGCGGCAGTCCGAGTTTGCCGCGTTGCTCGATGCGCCGCTCGCGTTCGCGCAGGCTGCGGGCATCGCGACACCGGTCCTCGATACGATCGCAGCCCTGGCCCGCCAGAAATCCGACACGGGCTACGCGCCGGTCGAGACGATCGATTGTTGACAATCCTCTGCGAAGGCAGAACGACTTTCCCATGGCAGTATCACGGCAATCGGGTGGGACACAGCAGGGTGCTTCGGCGCCGATGAGCGCGGCCGACGTGACCGCCTGGCTGCGCGAGCGGATACGCGCCGGGCGCTTCGTTCCCGGGCAGCGGCTGATCGAGGCCGATCTGGTGCGCGATACGGGCAGCTCGCGCGGCCGCGTGCGCGAAGCATTGCAGCGGCTCGAGACCGAAGGCCTGATCGTGCTCGAGGAGTTTCGTGGCGCGTCGGTGCGCAGCTTCACGCCCGATGAGATGCGCCAGATCTACCGCACGCGCATGGCACTGGAAGGGCTCGCCGCGTTCGACTGTACCGAACGCGCCGATGCGGCACAGAAGGCCGCGATCCGCGATCTCCAGGAGCAGATGAACGCGTGCGAGAATACCGGCGATCACGCGCGCTTCGCGCGGCTCAATGACGCCTGGCACGACGCGATCATGACGGCGGCCGGGAACACCTATGTGCGCACCTTCGTCGAACGCCTGCGCGTACCCCTCTACCGCTTGCTGTTCTCGACCTTCTACAGGTCCGAACGGATCGATGACGCCAATGCCGGGCACCGCAAGATCACGGCAGCGATCCTCGCTGGAAAGGCCGCGGACGCCGAGCACCATATGCGTGCGCACGTCGCCGAGGCGATGGAGGTGGCGGTCCACCTCGAGGACGGTATCCTGCGCTAGCGCACCGCCAGCGGCACATAGGTCGGCCCGACTTCGGGCATCCCGCTCATCCGGACCGCGCCAGCCAGCTCGAAATGCGTTGTCGCGGCAAGCAGCTCGCGGAGCGCGATCTGCAACTCGACGCGCGCCATCGCCGTGCCCGCGCAACGATGCGGGCCGCGGCCGAATGCGAAATGCTCGCGGATATTGGGTCGATCAAGCCGGAACGTGTCGGGCGCCTCGAACACGGCCTCGTCGCGATTGGCCGAGGCATAAGCGAGCGCGATCGGTTCGCCCGGCGCGATGAACCGGTCGGCGAAGGTTGCACCGTGGACGCTCGTCCGGGCGAAACCGCGATACGGCGTGTAGAGCCGCAGGAACTCCTCGGTCGCCGCGGGAATCAGCGAAGGATCGGCGCGCAATATCTGCTGAAGCGCGGGATCGCGCGACAGATGCACCGCCATGCTGCCGACCAATACCGGCGGCGCGACCAGGCCGACGACGAGCACCTGCCGCACGCAACCGACCAGCATCGCGTCGGGCAGCGGCGCACCGGCTTCGTCGCGCGCTTCAAGCAGCGAGCTTACCGGATCACGTTCGGGGTCGAGCGGCGTCGCGCGGCGCGCGGCGATTAGGTCGCGTGCGAGTTCGTAGAGCGTCTCGCTGGTCTTGCCGACGATCGCGACGTCGAAGCTCTCCCACGCCTTCACGAAGCGCTGCGCGGTGCGCCACAGCAGGTCGGTCTGCGCCGCGTCGAGCGCCAGCCAGTCCGCGAAGACGAGCGCCGGCAGCGGGCTGGAATAATCCTCGACCAGATCGCCCCCCCCTTTTGCTACGAAAGCCGCGAGCAGCGCACGGGCGTGATCCGCGATCACCGGCGTGATCGCCTCGACGCGGCGACGGCCCAGCGCGCGGTCGATCGCGCGCCGATATGGCGTGTGCTCGGGCGGATCGAGATGAAGCGGCGGCCGCCGCCCGGTCGCGGAAGCCCCCGGCACGACGTTGCGAATCCGCGTGGTGAACTCGATCGGATCGTCGAGCACGCGGCGGATGTCGGCGTGGCGCGTCAGCATCCAGAACCCGCCGAACGCCTCCGAGTGCGGAACCGGGCATTCGCGGCGCAGCGCGGCGAACACGCGATGCGGCGTGTCGAAGTCCTCGGGGGCCAGGGGATCGTAATCCTGTTGCATGAACGCCCTCATCGATCGATTGTTGACAATCTCGTTGACAGGAAATCATGCCGCTGGCTAGCCGGTTTGCGGAGCACAGGAGACGAAGACGGCATGACACCGGCCGAACACGCTTATGCCAAA
>Ga0164241_10004870_pt1 | contig 12820 bp, 7 predicted proteins | sample OricomyardsoilBY_FD_108780 | JGI IMG/M metagenome (GOLD analysis project Ga0164241, IMG submission 108780) | Backyard soil microbial communities from Emeryville, California, USA - Original compost - Back yard soil (BY) | ecosystem: Environmental > Terrestrial > Soil > Unclassified | place: USA...
CTTGCAGCGTTTCGTCGAGCAGGGGCGTGCCCGCGACGGCCTGGGCGCCCGGGGTGCGGACGTATGCGTCAATGAGCTTGTCGCCCTCGGCCTGCGGGACGAGCAGGGCGTCGATGGACGGGGCGCCGTCGACCGACAGGGTCAGGTAAAAGGCCTGCTCTTTGCCTTCGACGTCGAAGGCGCCGACGTAGTCCTGCTGTCCGGGGTGGATCTCCGTGCGCTCGTTGATGAGGACGCGCTTGTCGGCCGTCTCGACCTGAAACGGATGAAAGGGACGTTCACCGGGCGGGATGATGCCCACGCCGAACTCGGTTTCGCCCGTCGAGCCGTAACGGACGACGGTGAAGCCGCGGCGCAGCTGGCTGTCGACGATCTTCTTGCCGAAGGCCTCCGGGCTCACGCCGAGCATGGCCGCCGCCGATTGAGCCACGGCCGACTCGACGAGCAAGAGCTGGAACTTGCTCGTGTCGACGAGGCGCGGGCGGAAGTAGACGTACATCGCGCCCTCGTGGAGCTGAAAATCGGGCGCGTATTCGACGAGGCCGGCCGTCTCGAAGCCGATGCGACCGATGGGCCCGGCGTAGCCGAAACCCTTCCCCTGGTATTGGACGATGAACGACTTGCGCAGCTCCGCGTCGAGAATTTGCGACTGACAGCCCGCTGCGAAGAAGCGCCCGAGCACGGGCTCGTCGTCCGCCATCTTGAGCGGGGTGCCGCCCTTCAACATCTCGTGGCAGAAGCTCTCGAGGCCGAATTTCAGGATATCGAAGCGCAGCGATTTGTTCTGCGGATCGTTGACGACGCCCGCGCCGAGCACCGACATGGAAGTGGTGCCGATGCTTTCCCGCGACGGGCAGCCCGTCAGACACAGGGCGGCGAGGCTCGCGAAGCGAAGAAGCCGAGAGCAGGCGTGCACGGTCGACGCAGCGTAGCATCACTCACTTGCCGCCCTCCAGGCGTCGTGGAAGGTTCGGCTCGACGCCAAGATGAGCCACGTCGCCGTCCTCGGTGCCGGTGCCTGGGGCACGGCGCTCGCGCTCTGCCTCGCCGAGCGTGGGGCGATCCGCCTTTACACCTGGGATCCGGCGCACGCCGCTGCGCTCGCCGCCGCGCGCGAGAACCAGAGGTTCCTCCCCGGGTTCCAGTTGCCGGCGAACGTGACGGCGAGCGCCGACCTCGGGCACACGCTCGACGGCGCGGAGCTCGTCGTCTTGGCGCTGCCCTCCGTGGCGCTGCGAAGTGTCCTCGAAGGGGCACGGTCGGTGCTCCCCGCCGTGCCGCTGGTGCTCGCGAGCAAGGGCATCGAGCAGGGCAGCTGGATGCTCCTCACGGAGGTCGTCGCGGACGTGCTCGGCGCCGAGGCGGCGTCGCGCACGCTCGTGCTCTCCGGACCGAGCTTCGCGCTCGAGGTGGCGAAGAAGCTGCCGACGAACCTCGTCGTCGCGGCGAAAAGCCACGATCTCAGCGTCGCAGTGCAGGGCCGTATCGCGACCGAGCGACTACGCGTCTACTCGAGCGACGACCCCGTCGGCGTGCAGGTCGGCGGCGCGCTCAAGAACGTGATCGCGATCGCGGCGGGCGCCTGCGACGGCCTCGGTTTCGGCTACAACACGCGCGCCGCGCTCATCACGCGCGGCCTCGCGGAAATGGCGCGCCTCGCCATCGCGAAGGGCGGCAAGGTCCTCACGCTCGCGGGCCTCGCGGGCCTCGGCGACCTCGTGCTCACCTGCACGGGGGAGCTTTCGCGCAACCGCACCGTCGGCTTCGAGCTCGGCCGCGGTGGTCGCCTCGAAAGCGTCCTCGCGGGCCTCGGCCACGTCGCCGAGGGCGTCCCGACCGCCGAAGCCGCCCACAAACTCGCCGAACGCCTGGGCGTCGAGCTGCCCATCTCGAGCGAGGTGTACCGCGTCTTATTCGAAGCCAAGCCCGTCGCAGCAGCCGTGGAGGATGTCTTGCACAGGCCGTTACGCGCGGAGTGGTAGGTTAGGGGTGGTTGGTTTTTGTGGGGTTGTGCCCCCGTGGTGAGGGATGGCGACAAATGCGATTGAGAGGTTGTCCTACCGGCCTCAGGAGCCGCCCCCACGTCATTACGTCTTGTCGCGGGCGCAAGCCCGCCGACATGACCTGAAAGTCTTGGCGGGACAGATCAATCATCCACGGCGGCCACCGCGCGGACGACAAACCGGCGAGACCGGTGGAAGGCGCACTAAGCCTCGAAGCTGTCGCCACTCCATCAACAGCGCGGCACCCCCTCACAAAAAAAAGGCGAGCCCTGCGCCTCGCCATTTTTTCCCCAACTAGCCCTTAGTTACTCTGCCCTCCGCCGCCCGCTTGGCCGCCTCCGCCGCCTTCGCCGCCTGACGGCTCGGAGTAGGCGCAGACGCCCGAGACGCAGCTCGTGCCGCTCCCGGGGCAGGTCACCGGCTTGTCCCAGTGGCCGTCCTTGCACACCTGAACGCTCGGCGGGTCGACCGCGAGGCCGCTCTCGTCGACCGCGCAGCGCACCTCGGGCGTGCCCGAGAACGTGCCGGGATCGCACTCGACGCAGCCGAGCTTCGTCACGCAGCGCTCGGGGTTCTGCGGGTCGGTCCAGTTGCAGATCTTCGCGGGGTTTTTGTAATCGTAACGACCCTTGCTCGTGCAAGCGATCGCCGCGGGCGCGTAGGTGTCGGCGTTGTCCGGATCCGGTGCCGTCGTGCAGAGCGCCGTGCCCGTGATGCACTCCGCTTCGCAGTAGGCGCCGCCGCCCTCGGAGCCGTTCCGGTTGTCGGAGTGGCAAGCGCCGGTGGGGCAATCCTTGAAGTCGCCTTGGTTACCGTTGTCGTCGCACTCGGCGATCTGCGTGCCGCCGATGCCGCCGCACACGGCCGTATTCGGGGCGCACTCCGCGCCGCAGAGGATGCTAGCCAGGCCGCTGTCCTCGACGTAGTCCCAGCAGAGCTTGCCTCCGCTGCAGGACTTCGTGCTCCAGACGCCTTGGTCGGTGCACACCTGGTAGTACGGCGTGTGGCCGTTCCCGCCCGCGAAGACGCAGCGCTGGGAACCCTCGACGCACGTCTGGCACGTCCCGGGGTCGTAGCCTGCGTACGTCTCCGGCGCGCTCGAAGCCAGCGGGAGCTCGTTGCTCGTCGCGACGCGGCACTGCCCGCAGTCCTCGGCGTCGCCGAAGCTGCCGTCGGGCATGCAGGGGTAAAACTTCCCGTCCGTCCCGCACGCGCCGACGTTCTCCGGCAGGGTGAAGGTGTCGTACGCCGCGAACCAAGCCGCGCACGCGGGCTCCATGCACGCGCCAAGATTGTATTGGCTCTCCGTGCCCATCAACGTGGGGCCGCACCAGAGCTCGCGTGACTTGTTGTCGTTGCTCCAGCACTTGTCCGCGGTCGAGTAGTCCCAGGTGCCGTCCTTGCCGCACGTGATGGTGCCCTCGCCGCTCGTCGACACGAGACCGACGGTGCCCGTGGGTGCCGTGTAACAAGCCGTCGCGCCGGGCGAGCAGCTCGACGCGCAGCGCGGGCCGGTGACGCCGCTGCCCGCGGGCGACCCTTCGTACGTGCACTGCTGGCCGTCCGGACACGTGTAGTTCGACCAGTAGAGGTTATTGAACGGGGGCAAGCCTTCGCACAGGCTGAACGAAGCGAGCGGATCCTCGCCGGGCTCGTTGCCGTCGCCGCAGGTGAAGCTGCCCGCGGTCAGGTTCAACGTCGAGCTCGAGAGGTTACGCAGCGCGAACGGCGAGGCGCATTCCGGCGTCTGGCACGAGCCGTGCGAGCTGTCGGGCACGACGAGCGTGGGCAGCGAGCCCGTGTAGCTGATGCCGTTGAACGCCGCCAACAGCTCGCTGACGTACTTGTCGACGGTGCTGCGCGAGATGTTGTCGTAGACGCAAATCTCGTTCGAGCCGCAGCTCGAAATTTCCCAGGCCGTGCCGGCGTCGTTGCAGCGGTAGACCGACTGCGGCTGGTACAAGCCGTTCGCGACGGCGTTCACGAAGCTCGAACCCACGCGCACGTCGTCGCAGCGGATCGCGCCGATCGGACAGACGGGGCCCTGGCAGGCGCCGTCTTCACAGGTCGTGCTCTTGGGACAGGTGACGGTCTTTTCGTAGCCGTCGCCGTCGTCGTTGCAGAGCTTGACGTGCGTGAGATCTTCGCAGCTGCCGGAGTGCGGCACGCAACCCTTCGCGGGGTCGAGCTCGCACGCGCCTTTGTTGCAGAGCTCGTTGGTGGCGCAGGCCGTGTAGACCCAGTTGCTACCGTCGGTCTCGCACGTCTTGGCGGTGTGCGCGTCGGCGCACGTGGCGTCACCCTGGTTACAGACGACGACGCTCGGCGTGTCGTCACTGTGAACGCAGGTGCCGTAGGTGTCGCTCGCAGGGCTACCGTCGTCGCAGCCGGTGCCCACGGGGCAATCGGTCGCGACCCAGCGGCGGCCGTCTTCCGAGCAACGCAAGGAGACGCCCGTCGACCCGCACTGCGTCGCGCCCGGGGTACAGTCCCCGACGCAGCTCGCGGCGGTCACGTCCTCGCCGCAGTCGGCGCCTTTGGCCTTCGGATCGCAGCAGTGCGTGCCTTCAGCGCACGAGAACGGAAGGTTCACGGTCGCGTCGGCGCTGCACACCTGGCCGCCCTGTTCGTTCAAGCACGTGACCTGCTTGGCGTTGCAGACCTTGATCTTCGTGCTGTCACCGTCGCCGCAAGCGGAAAAAAGTGCGGCCGCACTCGCAAGAATGCCGGCACTCCACAGTGCTTTGCTGTTCATGTCCCTATTTCCTTTTCCCTGCTGTCGACCCGGCGCGAAAACGGCGCGTAGGTCAGGCACCCGACTCTAATAGGCGCTGCATACTAGTCGCCCCTCGCCGGAAAGGAAGCTTTCCCCCGAGCGCGTGTTTCCGACGAGAGCTGCGCGAGCTCCGGCCAAAAGGCCGGCGAAATTCAGCGTCGGTGTACTCCTCGGGGTGCCGCTTTGCTACCCTCCTGATCCCGTATGGCCATCGTGCGCTATTTCCCCGCGGAGGGGGCCCCTGCGATCGTCGCGCTGCACAAGCCCGTGACGACGATCGGGCGCGCGCTCGGCAACGACATCGCCGTCCCCGACGCGAGCGTCGCTCATCACCACGCGCAGATCGTCTTCAACGGTCGCGATTTTCAGCTCGAGGAAGTGGACCGCGACGCCGAGATCCAAATCAACGGCAAGAAGAAGCGGCGCACGCGGCTCGTGCACGGTGACCGCGTCACGCTCGGACGAGCGCAGCTCGGCTTCAGCATGTTCACCGAGCTCGACATGACGGCTCCGTCGCTCGGCGGCAGCGCCGGCAAGCCCGAAGGCGACATCGCGGGTCTGCGTCGCCTCCACGCCTTCAGCGAGCGGCTCATGACCGTGAGCAGCGTCGACGAGCTGCTCGAAACCCTACTAGACGACGTGATCCAGCTCACGGGCGCGGCGCGCGGCGTCGTCCTGCTCGTCGACGTGGGCGACGCGACGGCCTCGGCGCCGCGCGTGCGGGCGTCGCGCAACGTGCAGAGCGGCGCGCTCGAAGATCCGTCGGGCGCCATCAGCGACAGCATCGTGCGGCAGGTGATCGAGACCAAGCGGCCCATCATCGTGAGCGACGCCCTCACCGACACGACCTTCGGCAAGAGCGAGAGCGTCATCGCGCTCAAGCTGTCGAGCGTCATGTGCGCGCCCCTCCTCAGCCAGGGCGAGACGGTCGGCGCCCTCTACGTCGCCAACGACGAGGTGAAGCACCTGTTCGAGCGCAAACAGCTCGACCTGCTCACCATCTTCGCGGGCCAGGCCTCGCTCATCCTGCAGAACGCCATGCTCTTGAGCGCGCTGCGCGCCGACAAGGAAAAGCTCCAAGGGGAGCTCGAAGACAAGCGCTTCGGCGAAATCATCGGCGCGTGCGCCAGCATGATGGAAGTCTTCCGCAAGCTCACGAAGGTCGCGGCGACCGACATCAGCGTGATGATCACGGGCGAGACGGGCACGGGCAAGGAGCTCATCGCGCGCGAGATCCACCGGCGCTCGAACCGCGCGAGCGGGCCGTTCGTGACCGTCAACTGCGGCGCGATCCCCGAGAACCTGATGGAGAGCGAGATGTTCGGCCACGTGAAGGGCGCCTTCACGGGCGCCATCGCGAGCCGCGCCGGCAAGTTCCAGCAGGCCGACGCAGGCACGCTCTTCCTCGACGAGGTGGGGGAGCTCACGCCGCAGCTGCAGGTCAAGCTGCTGCGCGCGATTCAGGAGCGCGTCGTGTACCGCGTGGGCGACAACCGCCCCGAGCGCTGCGACATCCGCATCGTCGCCGCAACCAACCGCACGCTCGAGGACATGATCAAGACGGGCGAGTTCCGCGAGGACCTCTACTACCGCCTGAACGTCGTGAACCTCTGGCTCCCGCCGCTGCGCGATCGCGGCGACGACGTCTTCATCATCGCGAAGGCCCTGCTCAGCAAATACGCCGACGAGATGAACAGCGCCGTGCGCGGCTTCTCGCCGCAGGCGCTCGCCGCGATCCGCAAGGCGACCTGGCCCGGCAACATCCGCCAGCTCGAAAACCGCATCAAAAAGGCGCTCGTGCTGTGCGAAAAGACGCTGCTCGGCCCCGAGGACCTCGACCTCGGCGCCGACGCCGAGAGTCCGATCGTGCCGCTCGAGAAGGCGAAGGAAGACTTCCAGCGTCGCTACGTGCTCGAGGTGCTCGAGCGCAACAACGGCAACCGCACGCAGACGGCGCGCGATCTCGGCGTCGATCCGCGCACCATCTTCCGCTACCTCGAGAAAGAGCCGAACCCGATGCCGAGCGGCGCGGGCGGCGTCGTCGAGGAGTAAGCTGCGGGTATCGCCTGCACGCGCCGCGCGGCGTAGGCTGAAAAGCAACCCTGCACGGCGCGGCGCTTCGGGCGACCGCTACTGAACGCCGCCCACGAGCCAGGCGAACGCCGGCACGAGCACTTCTTCCGGCCGCGCGCCGCCCTGGCGGAGCGAGCCCGTGCCGTCGGCTTGCGGCTCGAGGCAGAAGCCGTGATCGCCGAACACGAAGAGCAGCGTGCGCGGGGGCAGCTTCTCGCAGAGCTCGGCGACGACGTCCGTGAGCTCGGCGCCGATGGCGTCGAGCCGCGGGGCTTCGCGCTCGCCCGGTTCGGCGAGCCGCGCCTCGACGAGGTCGAGCTTCAAGAGCTCGCGGTGCCCGGCTTTGATGCGCCTGGGCGTCCGCGCCATGCGCCCGCGTGCGACGGGAATTTCGCTGTCGGAAGCGCTGCGCAGGTCCTTGAGCCCCTCGGCGCCGCGCCCGATGAGCTCGAGCTGCATTTCGGTCGTGGACGGGAGCGCCGACCAAAGGAGCAGGCGCTCGGTGAGCGCGACCTCGCGGCCGAGGCGTGCGCGCAGGCCGAGCTCGACGCGCAAGCCGAGATCGAAGCGCAAGCCGTCGACTAAAAGGAGCTGCACCGAGCGGGCGCCGTGGAGCCGACCGATGCGGTGTGCCACCTCGGGCACGTCGAGCACCATGGTCGGGCGCTTACCGCGGACGCGCATCGCCTCGAACGCCTCGAGGTAGCTGCCCGCGAAGCTCGTCGCCCACGCTTCGAGCGTGCCGCGCACCTCGCTCGGGGCGATGCCGCGCAGGTACGCGTCGCGCAGCGGCACGTAACTCATGACGAACATGCGTTCCACGGCCGCGAGCGGCTTCGGGCCACGCGCCGCGTCGAGCTCGCGCAGCCACGTCTGCCATTCCGCGGCAGCCTGCGGGTGCAAGGGCCCGTGCTCGCGCGGCGCGGGTGCGGCTTCCGGAGCGGGGGCGGCTGCCGCGCTCGGAGCGGCTTCCACGACGGCGGGCGGCTCCGCCGTCGGCACGACGATCTCCCCCGAAGCCGGGGCAAGCTCGTAAATTTCGGGGGGCAGGGGAGTCTCGAGCGGCAGCGGGATCGTGGCGCGCTCGTCGGCGTCGTCGAGCGCGACCGCGGGTGGGAGCTCGCTGAGCTCCATCGTCTCGGAGCTCGCGCGGACCTCGGGCGCGACGGGCGGCGGCGGCTCGGGGCTCGCGACGGCCGTGGGGGGCTCGGAGAGGGGCGCCTCGCGCGTCGGGAGCAACCTCGCGAGCGGCTGCGGCGGCCCGTACACGAGGAGCTTTCGGTTGTTCTCCGCGAGCCACACCTCCACGGCGAGCGCGCGCGGGGCGTCGAGCCAGAAGCGGAGCACGGCGCTGTCCTCGGCGTCGAGCGCGCCCGCCAGCGTCGCGATCCCCTCGAGATCACCGAGCAGGAGACTCAGCCCACGCGCCTCGATCAAGCGCGCACGGTAGAGCTGGTCGCCGAGTGAGCTCTCGAGGTCCGTCGCGGCGCCCACGCCCGGCGGACAAGCGCCGCGGCGTTCGAGCACGTTCTCGATGGCCTCCTCGATGACGAGCCCGAGCTGGCCGCGATCGGCGGCTCGCGGCGGCTGCACGATGACCGGCAGGAACCCGAGCGCGTCCGCGCGTGCGGCCACCGAGGCGATCGCGTCGGGGGCGACCAGCGCGACCATTCGTTCCGGCTCACCCATGACGGAGCCCGCGGCGCCCGGGGGCAGATCGCCCGCGAACGCGCCCAATCCAAGCAGTCCGGAAAGCGGCACCACGCTCATGGCGCCGAAATTCGCAGAGCGGCGCCGGGACGGCCCACTTTCTGGCGACCTGGGCCTTCTGGCCGGCCGCGTTGACCCGGACTGGGCCGGACTTATATGATGGAGGAAGGTTCCCTCTGCAGAGCTCGGGAGGCCGTAGTAACGAATCCCTGATATCAACCGAACGGGTGGCGACGAGCGGTGGAGCGCTAGGCCCGGGTTATCTCACCGGGAAGCCGGAAGCCGCGATGACCAGCCTCCCACCTAGCGATGCTAGGGGTTCGGACTACAGCAGATACCTCGCGACTCATGGTGGTAAGGAGCCCTCCTAACGGGCCGACGCGATAAGCGCCGGCCCGTTGGGGTTTTATGTAGCGGCGCCCGCGATGCCGCCCGGCGGCCGGGCCCCGGCGACCCTTCCGTCGTTCGTCGGGGTCGGGTACGTTGCCCCGTCATGAATGCTCCATTCGGGCCGGTATCGTCCCGGTCTCGTTCGCGCTTCGGCGGCGCTCTCGGCTGGCTCCTGGTGCTGACGGTCGTCGCGCCGGCGTGGGCGGACGGGACGAAGCTGCGGGGCAAAGTGGATGGCTTCAGGAACCTGCTCAATCCGGTGTGGGCGGAAGCCCGCGACCCGAAACAGCACGGCTACTCGTTCCGGGAGCCCGTCGCGACCGTCCGGGCGGAGTTTCGCCGACTCTTCCCGCACGCCCCGAAGGAAATCTGCGTCGCCGCGCTCGCCGCGGGACCTCAGAAAGCGCAGCCGCCCGTGCTCGTCCGGGTCGGCGGCGGCCGCACGACGCCCGTGACGCTCGTGGTGCCGCCAGGCACACGGCTCACCTTTCAGAACACGGACCCGTTCAAGCACCGGCTGCACGGCGTCGGCATCAGCACGTTCCCTCCCGCGGACACCGCTCGCGGCGCAACGCGCGAGTGGAGCGTTCCCGCTGCGGGCGTCTTCGAGGTCCGCGACGAGCTCGCGCCGAGCCTGCGCATGTGGATCGTCGCGGAGCCGAACGTCGCCGGTATCGCGTACCCCTCCATGAAGGGGGACTTCGCGCTCTCGGTCGAGCAGCCCGGGGAGTACGCCATCCAGGCGTTCTTCGCCGGGAAGAAGGTCGGGCCCGCGCTGCCCGTCACCGTGAAGGATGCCGACCTCGATCTCTCGCGGACGCCGTTGAAGCTCGCCGACGAGAAGGCGGCCGCGGCGGCGGATAAAGCCGAAGCGGACAAAGACAAAGCGGCCGCCGTCGAGGGCGACGCCAAGGCCGGAGCTGCGAAGTAATGGTCCTCTCGCGTTTTTGGTACGTGCTGCTCGGGCTCTTGTTCGGAGCCGCGCTGTTTCTGCTCTACATCGCGTCGAGCATGTATAACCGCGCCGGGCTGCGCGCGCGCGCCGAGGGGCTTTCGGCCGACGCTCAGGTCGTCTCCTGGTATTTGCGCGACGACGCGCGCCAGCGCTCCGCGCAGCTCATCCCGTTCGCGCTCGAGGCGGACGTGGGCAAGCAGCTGCAGCGCTCGAACGAGTCGGAGAGCAAGGTCCCCGACGACGCGCGCGGCAAGCTCACGGCCGCCCTCACCCGCGTGAACACGCAGATTCCGAAGGAGCTCGGCTTCGACTCGGTTTTTGCCGTGGATCAGCACGGCCGCGTCGTCGCCTACATCGGCTACGCGCAGGCGAGCGGCATGGAGGACTTCGAGCTCGGCGGTTACCCGGTCGTCGCCGACGCGCTGCACGGCTACGTGCGCGACGACACGCTCGTGCTCGATCGCATGTACCGCGTCGTGGCGCGACCCGTCGAGTACGACCTCGCCTCGATGCCCGCGGGCGCCATCGTCGGCGCGCGCGTGATCGACGATCGGTTCGCACGCGAGCTCTCTCAGCGAACGGGCGCCGCCGTCGGCTTTTACGCCAACGGCCAGCGCGCGGCGGCCGGCTCACCCTCGGAGTTTCCGACGGCGAGCCTCGACGCGATCGTCGGGGATCTCACCGATCTCGAGAAGGACAAGGACTATCACGAGAAAGGCCGCAGCTCCGTGCGCGAGATTGGCGGCATGATCGCCGTTCAGTACACGCGGCTGCCGGGTGAAGCCTGGCAGCTCGGCGCGGGCTACGCGGTCGCGCGCCAGCCGGCGGCGGTCTCGGGCCCGCTCGGCTTTTTCAGCCACGCCGACGACAAGGACAAGAAGGACGGCAACCTGCCGCTCGCCGTCGTCGCCGCCCTGGTCGCGGCGGGGCTCGGCATCTTGTTCAGCGTGCTCGAGCACACGCGCCCGTTGCGCGTCTTCCAGGCCGAAGCCGCCAAGTTTGCCGCAGGCACGATCGAACAGCTGACGCCCAGCCGCTTCCGCGGCCTGTATCGCAAGATCGCCTCCGACGTGAACGACGGCGTCGACAAGCAGCTCGCCAAAGGGGGCGGTCCGCGGCGCGGACCGGCCGACTTCAAGGAAGTGCTCGGCGACATCCCCGACCAACCCGTCATGAGCGCGTTCAGTCTGCCGGGAGACGCGCTCGAGAGCGCAGCCTCGGCGCCCTCCGGTCCCGCGTCGGGCCAGGCGTCGAGCAGCGGACGCAGCGCGCCCGGTCGCAACCTGCCGAGCCCGCCCGGCCGCCCACGCCCGCCTTCACCCTCGGGCGCCGGCACGCCCGCGGCCCCGCCGGCTCAATTCGAGGCGACCATGCCCGAAGGTGGCCTCCCCGCCTGGGGTAGCGGTGCGCCCGACGAATCGGAGTGGCCCGGCGTGTTCGAGGAGTTCGTCGCGACCAAGAAGCAGTGCGGCGAGAGCATCGACGGCTTCACCTACGATAAGTTCGTCGAGCGCCTGCGCAAGAACCGGGACACGCTCGTGCAGCGCTACGGCGCGAAGCGCGTGAAGTTCGGCGTGCACGTGAAAGACGGCAAGGCGGCCCTCAAGGCGAATCCCATCAAGGATTGAGGCCCGCCCCCGCGGAGCCCGCGGCGCTGGCGCGAAGCGCCCCGCGTGATTAGGTTAGGCCCCTCGAAAAGCCATGTCCGAACCGCGCATCCACAACGTCGTCGTCATCGGTTCCGGTCCTGCCGGACTCACCGCGGCCATCTACGCCGCCCGTGCCAATCTGAAGCCCTTCTGCATCGAGGGCTTCAACGCCGGCGGGCTCATCCCGGGCGGGCAGCTCATGTTCACGTCCGACGTCGAGAACTACCCCGGCTTCGCCAAGTCCGTCTCGGGGCAGGATTTGATGGGCGCGTTCCGCGCGCAGGCCGAGCACCAAGGCGCCGAGCTCGTGATTGGCGACGTGCAGAAGGTCGATCTCTCGTCACGCCCCTTCAAGATCTGGGTGGGGGAGGACGAGAACGTGCTGCACCTCGCGAAGACGCTCATCATCGCCACGGGCGCGCGCGCGAACTACATCGGCCTGCCCAGCGAGGAAAAGCTCAAGAACAAGGGCGTGAGCGCCTGCGCCGTGTGCGACGGCGCGCTCTTCCGTGGTCAAGACGTGGCCGTCGTCGGCGGCGGCGACACGGCGATGGAAGAGGCTTCCTACCTCGCGGGCCTGTGCGGCACCGTGACGCTCATCCACCGCCGCGACGAGTTCCGCGCCTCGCAAACGATGCAGGACCGCGTCAAGAAGAACCCCAAGATCAAGCTCCTCACGAGCCACGTCGTGGACGAGGTGCTCGACCCGGCCGAGGACCGCGTGACGGCCATCCGCGTGCGGGATCTGAAGACCGACAAACTTGCGACGTTGCCGATCGGCGCGCTCTTCGTGGCCATCGGGCACACGCCCATGACCGACCTCTTCAAGGGCCAGGTCGAAGCCCACGCGAACGGCTACCTGAAGGTCGAGCCCGGCTCGACGCGCACCAGCGTGCCGGGTGTCTTCGCCGCGGGCGACGTCGCCGACTGGACGTACCGCCAGGCCGTCACGGCGGCCGGCACGGGCTGCATGGCCGCGCTCGACGCCGAGCGCTTCTTGCAAGCCGAGCACTGACGAAGCACGCTCGAGCGACCGCTTGAGTCAGCCGGACGTCTTCGACCCCGCCCGCGAGCTCGCCGAGATCGCGGCGGCCGTGCGCGCGCACGTCGAATGGCAGAAGGCGAGCGGCGCCGTCGGCTTGCCGCGCGGTGAACGCCCGCCCGCTGCCGCCGCTGCCGTGACGGTGTCCGCCGTTCAACCGCCGGCATCCGTCGAGCCGCGCGAGACCCTCCGTCAGCCTACGGCCAAGCTCGAGCCCCCCGC
>Ga0164241_10004871_pt1 | contig 12819 bp, 14 predicted proteins | sample OricomyardsoilBY_FD_108780 | JGI IMG/M metagenome (GOLD analysis project Ga0164241, IMG submission 108780) | Backyard soil microbial communities from Emeryville, California, USA - Original compost - Back yard soil (BY) | ecosystem: Environmental > Terrestrial > Soil > Unclassified | place: USA...
AGTTGCTCGACCTCGCGCAGCTGCCGCCGGAAATTTTTTCGCCAACATCCTACGCCGAGAAGCCCGCCGCTTTCAAAAAATTCACCGATGCCGTCCTTGCTTCTGACGGACTGGTCATCGTGACGCCGGAATACAACGGCAGCGTGCCCGGCATCCTGAAATACTTCATAGACATGCTGCCGTTCCCGGAAAGCTTCGAGCAGCGCCCGGCCTGCTTTGTCGGCCTGGCCGCCGGCATGTGGGGCGCGCTGCGGCCGGTCGAGCAGTTGCAGGCCATCTTCGGCTACCGCAACGCCCTCATTTTTCCCGAACGCGTTTTCATGCCCGGCATCGGCAAATTGCTGGACGAAGCCGGAGATTTCACCAGTCCCGACATGGAAAAACGCCTGAAAAACCAGGCCGAAGGCTTCACCGCTTTCGTGGAAAAACTGCGGGTGAAAAAGCTGCGGTAAAAAGCGCGCGGATTTTGGCGCGGTTCAGTCCCGCAGATAATGGCAGTTGTAGCCGCCGGGATTTTTTTGCAGGTAATCCTGGTGATAGGATTCCGCCGGATAAAACGTGGACGCCTTGGTGATCTCCGTGACGACGGGATTTTTCCATTTGCCGGACTTGTCCACCTGCGCCTTGACGCGCTCGGCGATCTGCCTTTGTTCGTCGCTGGTGTAGAAGATGGCGGAGCGATATTGCGAACCAACATCGTTTTCCTGCCGGTTCAAAGTCGTCGGGTCGTGCATCCGAAAGAAAAATCCGAGCAGTTGTTCATAAGTCAGCTTGGACGGATCAAACACGATTTGCACCGCTTCGGCGTGGCCGGTCGTGTGGGTGCAGACCAGCTCGTAAGTCGGGTCGGGGGTGGTGCCGCCGGTGTAGCCCACGGTCGTTTTGATGACGCCGGGAATCTTCCGCAAAATTTCCTGCATCCCCCAAAAACAACCGCCCGCCAGAATCGCCGTTTCCGTCTTGGGCAGTGGTTTGATCAAACCGGCTTTCACGAACGGCCCAAGCTGGCCGGCATAACCCTCCGCCGCCATTTGCGCGAGCGGAATGAATTTCAGCGAGGCGGAGTTAATGCAATAGCGCAGATGCGTCGGGCCGGGGCCGTCGTCAAAAACGTGGCCCAGGTGCGAATTGGCGTTGGCCGAGCGCACCTCGGTCCGTTCCATGCCGAATGAATGGTCGGATTTTTCCACAATTTGCTTGTCATCCACCGGCTTGGAAAAGCTCGGCCAGCCGCAGCTTGAATCAAACTTGTCGAGCGAACTGAACAACGGGACGCCGGACACAACATCCACATAAATGCCCGGCTCGTGGTTGTTCCAATAGGCGTTGTTGAAGGCCGGTTCGGTGGCGGCCTCCTGCGTGACGCGATACTGCATGGGCGTGAGCTTTTCCTTGCGCTCGCCGGGCGGGATGGGCTTGAAGTCATTCATGACAAATTGGGCCGGCGAGACGTTGGCCCCGGCGTTTTCACCGGGCCGGCAGCCCGTGAGCGTCAAAGCCAGAGCCGCCGCCCCGCACCATCTATAAATAAATTGTTTCATATCTAAACGTCGGGCAGAAACGCGCTTCCTTACAATTATTTATTCCCGGCTTTTGTCAAACGGCTGAATTCAACCCGGTTTATGAGGAACAGGAGACAATGCGTTGTGCCAGCAACGAACTTTTAATTCGCCTTCACCGCCGCGACAAGCGCGTTCAACGACGCTTTCGCGTCGCCGAACAACATGCGGGTGTTGTCCTTGTAGAACAGATGGTTTTCGATGCCGGCGAAACCGGCGGCCATTGAGCGTTTCATCACGATGGTCATCTTGCAGCGGTCGGCCTCGATGATGGGCATGCCGTAAATCGGGCTGGTCTTTTCCTCACGCGCGGCGGGGTTCACCACGTCGTTCGCGCCGATGACGAGGCACACATCCACACGATCCATCGAGGGATTGATCTGCTCCATTTCGATGAGCTGGTCGTAAGGCACATTCGCCTCGGCCAGCAGCACGTTCATGTGGCCGGGCATCCGGCCGGCGACGGGATGAATCGCGAACTGCACTTCAATGCCGCGATTGCCGAGTTCGTCGGAAAGTTCGCGCACCTGATGCTGCGCCTGCGCCACGGCCATGCCGTAACCGGGAACAATGACGACGCGCTGCGCGTAAGTGAGCAACAGCGCCACTTCGTCCGCCTGAATCGCCTTGACGGTGCCAGCAACTCCGCCAACGGCCGCCGCACCGCCGCCGCTGGAGCCGAACGCACCGAACAAAACATTTGTGACCGGACGATTCATGGCCTTGCACATGAGCAGCGTGAGCAGCGTGCCGGAGGAACCGACGAGCGTGCCCGCGACAACCATCGCGAGATTATTGATGGCAAAGCCGTCCGCCGCGACCGCAAGACCGGTGAAGGAATTCAAAAGTGAAATCACCACCGGCATGTCCGCGCCGCCGATGGGCAGCACCATCGCCACGCCAAAAATCAACGCCAGCGCAAACATCACGAGGAAAGCGACGCTGGCGTTTCCGTTCGAGGCGTTGAAAGTCAGCCAGCCACACAGACCGAGAATCGCCAGCAAAATCAAGCCGTTGAGAATGTTCTGGCCGGGGAACGTGTGCGGCTTCTCAAATTTTCCCTCCAGTTTCAGATACGCGATGACGCTGCCGGAGAACGAGAGCGAGCCGATGAGCGTGGCAAACAGCATCGCGCCCGCGATGAAGGCCGTAATGCCCAAAGGACTGTGCGCGCTGCGGATGAATTCCAGGCCCGCGACCAGCGCCGCCGCGCCGCCGCCGAGGCCGTTGAACAGCGCCACCATCTGCGGCATCGCCGTCATCTTGACTGAATACGCGCCAATCGCACCGATGGCGAGGCCGATGAGCGTGCCGATGACAATCAGCGTGTAATTAAAATTCCAGCCCTGCGACCAGACGTATTCACCGCCGGGTTTGTGCAGCACCACCAGCGCGATCAACATGCCGGCGGCGGCGACCAGGTTGCCCGTGCGCGCCGTCTTCGGCGAACTCAAGAACTTGATGCCGAGGATGAATAAGACCGCGACGCCGATTAAAATTAAATCAACGGTGGTGTTCATTTTTTCTTTTTCTTGAACATTTGCAACATGCGGTCGGTGACCATGAAACCGCCGAAAACATTGGCCGATCCAAACACGACCGCCACAAGGCCGAGCGCCTGCGTCAACGGCGTGGCCGCATCCGCCAGCACGAGAATGCCGCCGAAAAAAATGATGCCGTGGATCGCGTTCGTGCCGGACATCAAGGGCGTGTGCAGCATCGAAGGCACTTTGGAGATGACCTCGAAACCGACGAAAACCGCGAGGATGAAGATGAACAGGATGTTGGTGTCCATAAATTTCAGTTCGATTTTGGGATGAGTTTTTCGTTCACGATTTTCCCGCCATGCGTGACGAGGCAGCCCTTGATGATTTCATCGTCGAACTTGAAAACAAACTTCTTTTCCGCCTTGTCCCAGAATTCCTCGACCAGCGCCACGAGGTTCGCGGAATAAACCTGGCTGGCGTGCAGCGGCACGCGGCCGGGCAGGTTCGCGATGCCGACAATCTTCACGCCGCTGCGGTCAATGACTTCGTCGTATTTGACGCCGTCAACATTGCCCCCGGTCTCAACCGCCATGTCCACCACAACACTACCGGGCTTCATGACATCAAGCATTTCAGCCGTGACCAGAACCGGAGCTTTGCGCCCGAACACCTGGGCGGTGGTGATGACCACGTCGGAATCGCCGCAGGTTTTCTTCATGGCGTCGCGCTGCTTTTGGATCTGCTCCTCGGTCAGCGCCTTCGCATAACCTTCTTTAGTTTGTCCGGTTTCGCCGATGTCAATTTTCAAAAACTGCGCGCCGAGCGATTTCACCTGTTCCTCGACGACGGGCCGCGTGTCGTAGGCGGTGACTTTCGCACCGAGCCGTTTCGCCGTGGCGATCGCCTGCAAGCCTGCGACGCCCACGCCGATGATGAAAACTTTCGCCGGCAGAATCGTGCCCGCCGCCGTCGTCATCATCGGAAAAATTTTGTTGGCATAGCGCGCGGCCAGAATCACGGCTTCGTAGCCGCCCAAATTCGCCTGCGAGGAAAGCACGTCCATCTTTTGCGCGCGGGTCGTGCGCGGAATAAATTCCATGCTGATGGCGCTGATGCCGTGCCCGGCAAATTTTTGGACCAGCTCCTTTTCATTGAACGGGTCGAGCAGGCTCGCGTGAATGGAATTTTCCTTGAGCCACGCGATTTCTTCCAGCGGCGGTTGACGGAGGCGCAGCACGATGTCGCCGGCGCTGATGAGCGCGCGGCGATCCGAGGCGAGCGCCGCGCCGGCTTTGACGTAGGCGGCGTCGGGAAATCCGGCGGCGATGCCGAGGCCGGCCTCGACCTCCACCTGCGCGCCGAGCTTGATGAGTTTGGCGGCGCTGTCCGGCGTCAAAGGCGCGCGGGTTTCGCCCGGGTGAGTCTCGCGTGGAACGGAGATTTTCATGGCTGAAAACTAAAGTCACACTACCACCATCGGCGTGGGTGGGAAGCACTTTTTTCGGCGGCTAAACTTTCGGCCGCGCCCGCTTCATCTCATTCGGCGGCTGAAAATTCTTCAACCGCTGCAAAATTTTTTCCGCGTCGGCTTCCACGAGCACCAGTTCGCGATGTTGCGGGCGGATGAAACCCTCCTCCGTCGCGTGGTCGAGAAATTGAATCAATGGCGCGTAGAATCCGGCGATGTTCAACAGGCCGAACGGCTTCTGGTGCCAGCCCAACTGGCTCCAGGCGAGCACCTCGAAAAATTCCTCGAACGTGCCGTAGCCGCCGGGCAGCGCGATGAAGCCGTCGGACAATTCTGCCATCAACGCCTTGCGTTCGTGCATAGATTTGACGACGCGCAAGTCCGGCAATTTTTCATGGACGACTTCTTTGATGACGAGCTTTTCAGGAATCACGCCGATGACGTGGCCGCCGTTTTTCAAGGCGGCATCCGCCACGATGCCCATGAGGCCGACCATGCCGCCGCCATAGACAAGATCAAACTTTTCCTTCGCGAGCAGCACGCCCAGCGCGTGGGCCGCCGCCGCATATTCAGGGCGGACCCCTTTGTTGGAGCCGCAATACACCGCGATGCGTTTCATGTCAGGAAAGCTCCCCGTGCCGGAAACACGCCACCAGATGATCGTTCACCATGCCGACCGCCTGCATGTTTGCGTAGCAGATCGTGGAACCGACAAACTTGAAACCGCGCTTCAACAAATCCTTGCTCATCGCATCCGAAACCGCCGTCCGCGCCGGAACGTCTTTCATGCGGCGACGACGGTTGATGACGGGTTCGCCAGCCACGAACCGCCACAGATATTTATCGAAGCTGCCGAATTCTTCCCGCACTTTCAGAAATGATTTTGCGTTCTGAATCGTCGCGCGGATTTTCAGCTTGTTGCGGATGATGCCTTCGTTCGCGAGCAGCCGGGCAATCTCCTTTTCATCGTAACGCGCAATTTTTTCCGCGTCAAAACCAGCAAACGCCGCGCGGTAATTTTCGCGCTTGTTCAGAATCGTCTGCCAGCTCAAGCCCGCCTGCGCGCCCTCCAGAATCAAAAATTCAAACAGCCGCCGGTCATCATGCACCGGCACGCCCCATTCCTCGTCGTGATAACGAATCATGTTTTCCTGCGCCGGCCACGGACAACGGATGAATTCTCTTTTCATGCGCCGCCATCTTCCCCGTTAAAAAGCCCGTTGTCCAGCGGCCCGCGTATTTCCCCGGCCGCCTCATTTGCCAGCCTCAATCGGACGCGCTTTCAAGACTGCTCAATTCCGCCCCGGCCTTTTCCCACTCGGCGTTCGCGGCTTCCAAACGGTCGGAGACATGCACCAGTTCGCGGTTGATCTGCGTCGCCCGGCCGCCGGAATGATACGTCTCCGGCTTTTCCAGCTCCGCCGCGAAATCGCGTTCCTTCGCTTCGAGATCGGCAATCTCCTTTTCAAGCGCCACGATGCGTTTTTGGATTTCAGATTTTTTATTGGAACGCGCCTGGCGCTGCTGCGCTTCCAGACGTTTCTGCTCTTTGCGATCCGCTTGCGGAACGGCGGGCCGGCTGACAACGCTGCCAAAAGCGGAACTCGTCAACGCCGCGCGCGCCGACTGCGCCGTCTTGTCCAAATAATACTGGTAGCCGCCGCCAAAATGCCGGAGCGTGCCGGCCTCCACGCGCACCACGTGCGTGGACAAAGCGCGGATGAAATGCACATCGTGGCTGATGAACACCAGCGTGCCTTGAAATTGCTTCAACGCCTCGATGAGCGCGTCCACGCTGGCCAGATCAAGGTGCGTCGTCGGCTCGTCCATCAGCAACAGGTTGGGCGGATCGAGCAGCAACTTTACCAGCGCGAGCCGGCTTTTTTCGCCGCCGCTCAACACGCTCACCGGTTTGTAAATGTCGTCGCCGCGAAACAGAAAACTTCCCAGCACCGTGCGAATGGCCTGTTCGGTGATGCGTTGCGGCGTGTCCAGCGCCGTTTGAAAAACCGTCTGTTTCGGGTCCAGCATCGCCGCGCGATGCTGCGCGAAATAACCAAGCTTCGTGTTGTGGCCCAGCTTGTGTTCGCCCGACTGCGGCGTGAGGATTTGCGCCAGCAGTTTCAGCAAGGTGGATTTCCCCGCGCCGTTCGGGCCGACGAGCACGATGCGCTGGTCACGTTCCACTTCCAAATCAATGCCGTCGTAAATGACTTTCTCGCCGTAGCCGAATTTGATTTTCTCCAGCGTGATGACGCGCTGGCCGCTGCGTTGCGGCTGCGGAAAACTGAAACCCATCGTGGATTCCGGGCCGTCCGGCACCGCCACCATGTTTTCCTTGATGCGCTCGATTTGCTTGCGCTTGCTTTGCGCCTGCGATGCCTTGCTCGCTTTTGCGCCGAAGCGATCCGCAAAAGTTTGCAGCCGGTCAATGTCCCGCTGTTGCGCCTTGGCGGTGGCGATCAAGACGGCTTCGTACGCCGCACGCTGTTCGAGATAACTGTCGTAGTTGCCCGTGTAACGCATGATTTGCGCCGAACGCAGCTCCGCAATGTGCGTGCAAAGCTGGTTCAAAAATTCACGGTCATGCGAAATCATTAAAATCGCGCCGGGATAATATTTCAAATAATCCTGAAACCAGATGAGCGTTTCGAGATCGAGATGATTCGTCGGCTCGTCGAGCATCAGCAAATCCGGTTCCTCCGCCAGCAGCCGCGCCAGGTGCGCGCGCATAATCCAGCCGCCGGACATTTCGCGCGCCGGCCGGTCGTGATCCGTCTGCTTGAAACCGAGGCTGGCGAGAATCTGTTTCACCTTCGCGATGAAATGGCCGTCGTGTTCATGCTCATGCGGCACGGCAACTTCAAGGACGGTTTCGTTGCCGGCCGGCTCGCTTTCCTGCGGCAGATAGCCGACGCGCGTGCCACGAATAAAACTGACGCTGCCGCCATCCGGCTCCTCTTTGCCGAGGATGATCTTGATGAGGGTGGATTTGCCCGCGCCATTCGGCCCGGTGATGGCGATGCGGTCGCCGTTCATGATGTTCAGCGAAACATCATCAAACAATTCGCGTCCGCCAAATGATTTGGAAAGTCCGGCTACGGTAAGCATGAGATAAATTCAAATACGAACGAAAATCAGGAGAGAATCAGAACTGATTCCGATGAGTTTTCAAAAGTCTGGATGTCCGGCTCGTGTCGTTGGATCAGCGCCAACAAATCATCGCGCGTGCAATTGCCAAGGCAAAGCCAGATGAATTTGGGTGGCGCACCATACAGCAATGCGCGTTGGTAAAAGTCCCTATCCTTGGAGATGATGGCAAAGCCCTTGGCTTTGGCAAAATTCCAAATGTCCTCGTCCGCCTGACCTTTCAGTCCAAGTTCACGGACATGCTGGCTGTCAGGAAAAGACGCGCTGACAAGGCGCGGCAGTTTGGGCGGGAGATTTTCGTCGAATAGCAGCTTCATGCAGCCACCATCAGACGACGTTCACGTTCGGCGGCAAAGGTGAGGCAGGCTTGGATGTCCTCGGCCTTGAGGTCGGGGAAGTCTTCGAGAATTTCTGTAGTCGTCATGCCGCCGCCCAGATAATCCAGCACATCCGCCACGGCAATACGCGTGCCCTTGATGCAAGGCTTTCCGCTGCGGATGCGCGGGTCAATCGTGATGCGGTTTTGGTCAACCATGATGCCAAGTTAAGGCCGGGCCGGGTTTAGTCAAGCAGCCAGTCCGCCAAATGATTTGGAAAGTCCGGCTACGGTGAGCATGAAAGTGAATTTGTGCTGCGCCAAGTGAAGTTGAAAGTCACCGGCGAATCACGGAGCAAACAATTCGCCAAGTGTTTTGAGAACCGCCCCCGCCGTTTCGGAATTTAATTTACCCAGCCGTTTGACCAGGCGCAATTTGTCCACTGCGCGAATTTGATCCAGGGCAATTTCACCGGTCTTGCCTTGAAAGGCGATTTTAACGCGCGTCGGCCAGCCACGCTGAACCGTGGTCATTGGCGCAATGATGACGGTGGAAACCGCGCGGTTCAATTCATCAGGAGAAACCACGAGACACGGACGTGTCTTGGCAGTTTCCGCGCCTGTGGCCGGGTCAAGCCGGACCAGAAAAATGTTGAACCGCTCGATTACCATTGCCATTCCTTCGCGTCAAACTCATTGGTCATTTGTCGCGTGGCGGCAAGCTCATCTGCGGCGGGACGGGAACGGCGAAAGGATTTGCTCCAACGAAAAGACGAACGCGGCTGATGGCGGCGCAATTCCAAAGCCACTGTGTCCGTGATGTCGGCGGAAATATCTTCATCTTCCAGCATCCGTTCCAGCACGGCCTCGCGCTGGCGCGGCTTCAAGGATTTGAACGCAGTGACAAAAACTTCCGCGGTGGCTTCAATGGCACTCATGGAAGGACTATCGCAATAAATGGCGCAGGTTTCAAGCGCGTCATCATTTTGGCTTCAACTGCGGAAACAGGATCACGTCGCGGATGCTTTCCTGGCCGAGGAGCATCATGCACAGGCGGTCAATGCCGATGCCGCCGGCGGGCGGCATTCCGTGTTTGAGTGCGATGAGAAAATGTTCGGGTAAATTTTTATTCATGGTGATATAAATTAGTATTTCCCAAAAACTTCAATAGTCCGCTCACTTCTGGAGGGATTGGTTTTGGAAATGGACACACCTTATAGTTCATGTCGCCTTCGCTTTCCGTCAGTAAGGCAATTGAAAAGCTGGGATACACATCGTTGTAATCAATAAAGGTCGGAATGGAGCGCCCCGAACTTGTGTGGATGGTTAAATTAAATGTTAAACCTCCTCCCGGAATTTTCGATTCTTGACGAATGGCCTTGCTAAAATAGTCCGCAATCACCTGTGAACTAACGTTTGTATATCGCTGTTGGCCAGAAAATTCTAAAGATGATATCCGCACCTTCCCATCAAGAAGACGGTTAAGTTCTGCCAATGAGCGTTCATAAGAAATATGATTCCAAGTTGCAATACTCGCTATTATTGAAATAATTAGCAGAGCAAAAATTAAGGTGTTTTCTTTCATCTTAAGCTTTAGCTCACTTCGGCTTCAACTGTGGGAACAAAATCACGTCGCGGATGCTTTCCTGTCCGAGCAGCATCATGCACAGGCGGTCAATGCCGATGCCGATGCCGCCGGCGGGCGGCATGCCGTGTTCGAGGGCGACCAGAAAATCGTCGTCCAATTTTTGCTGCTCGCCGCCGGCTTGATGTTCCAGCGTGGCGCGTTGCTGGATCGGGTCGTTTTGCTCGGTGTAGCCGGGCGAAATTTCCTGGCCGTTGATGCAGCACTCGAAGACTTCGACGGTCGTCGGGTCGTCGGGCGAAAGCTTGGCGAGCGGCACGAGTTCCTTCGGCAGATGCGTGACGAACGTGGGCTGAATCAAAGTTGGCTCGACGAGTTTTTCAAACACCGCGCCGGTGACTTCAAAGTCTTCGTAGCCTTTGGCGATGTCGCCCGCGAGTTGCAAATCTTCCATCGCCACGCGACGGCGTTCATCCGGCGTGAGCGCGAACCAATCAGCAAGTTTGCCATTGGTTTTTTCGGCGACTTTTTCGCGGACTAAATCTTTGTATTTCGCGCGACGCCAATTTGCAAGGTCGATATATTCTTCAGATGTAAGCGCTTCAATTTTACGAATATCATTTTCCAAATCCTCTAAATGAGATTCCATCTCTGAACTGGAAATCCCTAGCGTCCCCACGTTCGACTTATAGTAATTTGACAAAAGCTCATAAACTTGCCCAACACTTGGCAGAGCTAATTTTGCCAAATCCCAATGCAAAACATTATGTGGTGCTTTGCGAAAACTTTCCTCAATCTCATGAATTTTTGTCGAAGCGATTGCACCAACTTCATCACAGACTCGCTTTTTTTCAGATTCCTTTGCCGATTGCAGCGCGTCAATAAAAGTAAAGCCAGTAAGGACTGTTTGAGCAAAAATAGTGCGAAGTTCGGTATTTCGATTTCTGGGAATTTTGAGCTTCTTCAAAACTTTCTGCGCGACGTGTTTGATAAGCGATTCCACCGTTTCCATCATCGTCTCGTAATCGCCGAACGCTTGATACGCTTCGAGCATCGTGAATTCAGGATTATGCCGGCGCGAGAGGCCCTCGTTGCGGAAATTTTTGCCGATTTCAAACAGCTTATCAATGCCGCCGACGAGCAGGCGTTTGTGATAAAGCTCCAGCGCGATGCGCAGATAAAAGTCGCAGCCGAGCGCATTGTATTTGGTGATGAACGGGGCCGCCGCCGCGCCGCCGGGAATCGCCTGCATCGTGGGCGTTTCGACCTCGACATAGCCGCGACTGTGAAAGAACGCGCGGATTTCGTGGACGATGGCGCTGCGTTTCAGGAAAACTTCCTTCACATCAGGATTGCCCATCAGGTCGAGATAGCGCTGACGGTAGCGGATTTCCGTGTCTTCGAGGCCGTGCCATTTCGCGGGCGGCGGGCGCAGCGCCTTGGCGACGATGGTGAAGGAATCGAGCTTGATGGAAATTTCACCGGTCTTGGTGGTGAACAATTTTCCGCGCGCACCGATGAAATCGCCAAGATCAAGATGCGTGAAAACGTCCCAACTGCCCGGCGCAGTTTCTTCAAGATGATTTTTTTGCGCGTAAACCTGGAGGCGGCCGGATTGATCGCGCACGTCAATGAACATGGACTTGCCCATTTCGCGGTGCGCGGTGATGCGGCCGGCGACGGAAACCTCGGTCGTGTCATTATATTCGCCGCGCTGGTATTTTTCGCGCGCGCCGGCGCATTTTTCCGTTGGTGTAAATTTGTTCGCGAACGGGAAAATGCCCTTGGCTTCCAGCGATTTTAATTTTTCGCGGCGTTGTTGAATCAATGAATTGGTGTCGTCCATAAAAACTGGCGGCGGGCATTAGAGCATAAAATCAGGGGCGAAACCAAGAAGCAAAACGGGCGACGTTTTTCATTCTCGTCCTCGTCGTCATCCTCAATTTTAGAACATTTTCAGTAAAACTGTGGCCGGGGATGACGGAGCCGCGTTCCTCACCCGGCTCCCGTGGGGAGAGGGAGAAACGCTCCCAGCGTTTTGCCGAGGACGCGGAGGATTGGCGCAATCGAAACTTGCCTTGAACCCGGTTGGGCCTAGGATTCGGGGAGACGAAATTTAATTTCACATGATCCGGTCATTTGCATTCACCACGCAGGGCAAGCTGCACACGAAGGACATCGAGCCGTTCCTGATGCCGACGCTGCTGGCGGACACGAACCTGTTTCTGTGGGTGGACCTGGAAAAGCCGACGACGGAGGAGTGGAAGGACGTGCTTGAAAAAATTTTCCATTTCCATCCGTTGTCCATCGAGGACTGCGTGCAGCCCAGCCCGTCGCCCAAGGTCGAGGAATATGCGCCGGGCGAGAATGATTGGTTCAAGCCGTATCTGTTCATGGTCATTCACGCGGTGGATTACAGCCGCAAGGACGGCTGTTTCGGCACGGGCGAGCTTAATTTTTTCCTCGGCAAAAACTTTCTCGTCACCTATCACGACGACCTGCTGCGCAGCGTGACGACGGTGCAGGAGCAGGCCGTCAACGGCACGATGGGCATCGCGCGCGCGCCCGACCGCGTGGCGCATTCGCTGCTCGACACGCTGGTGGACAATTACAAGCCGGCCTTGGACGAACTGGGCATCGAGATCGCCGAACTGGAACAGCAGGCGTTGCAAAAACCGACGAAGGAGACGTTGAACAAAATCTTGCAGGTGAAAAAAGAGGTGCTGCACCTGCGCCAGATCATCGGGCCGCAATGCGAAGTGCTCCGCAAATTCGCGCAGGGCGAATTCAAGCTGGTCCGCCCCAAGCTGGTGCCGTATTTCCGCGACGTTTATGACGCGCTGGTCCACATCGGCGAACTGGCGCAGACCTACACGGATTCGCTCACGGGCATTTTGCAGGTTTATCTGAACATGTCGTCCAACCAGACCGGTGAAGTCGTAAAGCTGCTCACGCTGATCACCGTCATCACCACGCCGCTGATGATGATCGGGACGTGGTATGGGATGAATTTCAAGGACATGCCGGAACTGGATTACCGGCACGCGTATCCGATCGCCGCCGGATTGACCGCGCTGTCCACGCTGGCGACGTATCTCTATTTCAAGAAGAAGAAATGGTTCTGACCGTCACGCCGCCTCAAAGAAATTCCCAGCGCGAAAACGTCGCCGCCTGGCCGGCGTGATCCCCGCGCTCATCCAGCAAATTCCAGACGGTCGCCTGCGCGATGCGAAAACGCCGGCCGGTTTTGGAAA
>Ga0164241_10004872_pt1 | contig 12819 bp, 10 predicted proteins | sample OricomyardsoilBY_FD_108780 | JGI IMG/M metagenome (GOLD analysis project Ga0164241, IMG submission 108780) | Backyard soil microbial communities from Emeryville, California, USA - Original compost - Back yard soil (BY) | ecosystem: Environmental > Terrestrial > Soil > Unclassified | place: USA...
GCTCAGCTGGGGTGACGGCGTGCGGGAGGCGTTCGAGCCCGCGGCCCGCCGGCTCTGCCTGACCGGTACGCCGTTCCGCAGCGACGACAACCCGATCCCGTTCGTCACCTACGAGCACGGCTCCGACGGTGCCGCCCGGAGCAAGGCGGACTACACCTACGGCTACGGTCACGCCCTGCGCGACCACGTCGTACGCCCGGTGATCTTCATGTCGTACTCGGGTGAGATGCGCTGGCGCACCAAGGCCGGTGACGAGGTCGCGGCCCGGCTGGGCGAGCCGCTGACGAAGGACCTCACCGCCCAGGCCCTGCGTACGGCGCTGGACCCGACGGGCGAGTGGATGCCGGCGGTGCTGTCGGCCGCGGACAAGCGGCTGACCGAAGTGCGCCGGCACATGCCGGACGCGGGCGGCCTGGTCATCTCGGGTGACCAGAACACGGCCCGCGCGTACGCGAAGGCGCTGCGCGAGATCACCGGTCAGGCGCCGACCGTGGTGCTGTCGGACGAGAAGTCGGCGAGCAAGAAGATCGCGAAGTTCTCCGAGGACGACTCGCGCTGGATGGTCGCGGTCCGGATGGTCAGCGAGGGCGTGGACGTGCCCCGGCTGGCGGTCGGGGTGTACGCGACGCCGACGTCGACGCCGCTGTTCTTCGCGCAGGCGGTCGGGCGGTTCGTGCGGGCCCGGAAGCGGGGCGAGACGGCGTCGGTGTTCGTGCCGTCGGTGACCCGGCTGCTCGGCTTCGCCGCCGACATGGAGGTCGAGCGCGACCACGTGCTGGGCCGGAAGAACGCGCAGGAGGACGGCGACATCTTCGCGCTCGAGGACGACCTGATCGCGCAGGCGAACCAGACCGAGGGCGCCAGCGACGACCTCGAGGCCAAGTTCGAGGCGCTCGGGTCCGACGCGAGCTTCGACCGGGTCGTGTTCGACGGCGGCGACTACGGGACCGGTGGCGACCAGGCCTCCGACGAGGAACTCGACTTCCTCGGGCTGCCCGGGTTGCTGGAGCCCGATCAGGTGCGCGAGCTGCTGCGCAAGCGGCAGGCCAAGTCGATCGCGGCGCAGAAGCGGACGCGCCCGGCGTCCTCGGAGCGCGAGGACCCGACACCGGCCGAGCTGGCGACACACGAGCAGATCGCGCTTCTGCGCCGGGAGCTGAACGGCCTGGTCGCCGCCTGGCATCACCGCACCGGCCAGCCGCACGGTGTCATCCACAACGACCTGCGCCGCAAGCTCGGTGGTCCGGCCGCGGCCCACGCCTCCTCGGTCCAGCTCAAGGAGCGCATCGAGCTGATCCGCGATTGGGCCACCCAGCGCCGCGCCTGACCCGGTAGCCCCGAACGCCCCACCACCCGGCAGCCGGGGAGGTGGGGCGTTCCCGTGTGCGACGAAGTGTTGACGTACGGCGAGGACTGCAGCAACATTCGACTACCGTGCTGCAAGAAATCAGCAAAGTTGTGCAATTTCTGGAGTGCAGCCTCGTCCGTCCCACCGCCCATCGACGGAGGACCACGTCATGCATCGGAAGAAACAGCCCGTCTGGAGGATGCTGGCCGGCTTGCTGGCAGCCGCGCTGCTCGCCGCCGCGCTGCTGCCCGGCTCCGCGACGGCAGCCGTGACAGCCAACCTCGCGAAGACCGTGTCGGCCAGTAGTTCGCTCGGTGAGTACCCGAGCGGCAACGCCGCCGACGGCAACCAGAACTCGTACTGGGAGAGCGCCAACGACGCCTTCCCGCAGTGGATCCAGGCCGACCTCGGGACCACGACCGACGTGAATCAGGTGACGGTGAAGCTTCCGGCCTCTTGGGGTGCCCGGTCCCAGACCATCACCGTCCAGGCCGGCACGAACGGTTCGTCGTTCAGCACCGTCGTCGGGAGTACGTCGTACGCCTTCGCGCCGGCGGCGAACAACACGGTCACCATCAACTTCGCCGCCACGGCGGCGCGGTACGTCCGGCTGACCGTGAGCGCGAACAGCGCTTGGCCGGCCGCACAACTGTCGGAGTTCGACCTGGCCGGGCCTGGTGGCGGGCCGGTCGAGCCTCCGAGCGGGACCGACCTCGCCGCCGGCAAGCCGATCGAGGCCTCCTCGTCGGTCTTCACCTACGTCGCCACGAACGCGAACGACGCCGACCTCGCGACGTACTGGGAGTCGAACGGCTATCCGGCGACCCTGACGGTCAAGGTCGGCGCGAACGCCGATCTCAGCTCGGTCGTGGTGAAGCTCAATCCCGACCCGGTCTGGGGTCCACGAACGCAGAATATCCAGGTGCTCGGCCGGGAACCGTCGGCCACCGGCTTCACGTCCCTCGTGGCCCGGACCGACTACCAGTTCAGTGCGTCCGGCAACCAGAACTCGATCACGATCCCGGTCACCGGCCGGTACGCCGACGTACGGCTCCAGATCTTCAGCAACACCGGCGCGCCGGGCGGTCAGGTCGCCGGCTTCCAGGTCTTCGGTACGGCAGCGCCGAACCCGGATCTGGTCGTCACTTCCGCCACCTGGAGTCCGGCGAATCCGACCGAGACGACGCCGATCACTCTGTCGGCCACGGTCAAGAACTCGGGTACGGCGGCCGCACCCGCCAGCAGCCTGAACTTCCTCCTCGGTGGTTCGGTCGCCGGCACCGCCTCGATCGGTGCACTCGCGGCCGGTGCATCCGCCACGGTCACCGCGAACGCGGGTACCCGTGCCCAAGGCAACTACACGGTCGCCGCTGTGGCGGACCCGGCCAACGACGTCGTCGAGCAGAACGACACCAACAACACCTTCCAGTCGCCCACCCAGCTGGCGGTCGGTCAGGCATCCGGCCCGGATCTCCAGGTCACCGGCATCACCTCGAACCCCGTCAACCCGGCCCCCGGCACCCAGGTCTCCTTCACCGTTGCCGTGAACAACCGTGGTACGACGGCCTCGGGGGCCACCACCGTCACCCGGCTCACCGTCGGCAGTACGACGCTCAACACCAACACCGCCTCGATCGCGGCCGGTGCGACCGCCAACGTCGCGATGACCGGCACCTGGATGGCGACCAACGGTGGCGCCACCCTGACGGCGACCGCCGACGCGACCAACGCCGTTGCCGAGACCAACGAAACCAACAACGGCCTGAGCCGGTCGATCGTGGTCGGCCGCGGCGCCGCCGTACCGTACACGTCGTACGAGGCGGAGGCGGCCGACCACAACGGCACGCTGCTGACCAGCGACGCCCTGCGCACCTTCGGCCACACCAACTTCGCCACCGAGTCGTCCGGCCGGCAGTCGGTCCGGCTCAACTCGTCCGGCCAGTTCGTCGAGTTCACCTCGACGGTGCCGACCAACTCGATCGTGGTCCGCAACTCGATCCCCGACTCGGCCAACGGGCAGGGGCTCGAGGCAACCATCAGCCTGTACGTCGACGGCACGTTCAAGCAGAAGCTGAACCTGTCCTCGCACCACAGCTGGCTCTACGGCAACAGCGACGGACCCGAGTCGCTGACCAACACCCCGGGCGGCGACGCCCGCCGGCTCTTCGACGAATCACATGCCCTGCTGGGTACGTCGTACCCGGTCGGCACGAAGTTCAAGTTGCAGCGCGACTCAGGCGACTCTGCGTCGTTCTACATCATCGACATGATCGACCTGGAGCAGGTCGCGCCGCCGCTCACGCAACCTGCCGGCTGTACGTCGATCACGCAGTACGGCGCGGTGCCGAACGACGGGGTCGACGACGCGGACGCGATCCAGCGGGCCGTCACCGACGACCAGAACGGTGTGATCAGCTGCGTCTGGATCCCGGAGGGTCAGTGGCGGCAGGAGAAGAAGATCCTCACCGACGACCCGCTGAACCGGGGTCAGTACAACCAGGTCGGGATCAGCAACACCACGATCCGCGGCGCGGGCATGTGGTACTCGCAGCTCTACTCGACCATCGAGCCGCAGAACGCCGGCGGTATCAACCATCCGCACGAGGGCAACTTCGGCTTCGACATCGACAGGAATGTGCAGTTGTCGGACGTCGCGATCTTCGGGTCCGGCCGGATCCGTGGCGGTGACGGCAACGCCGAGGGCGGTGTCGCGCTGAACGGCCGGTTCGGTACCGGGACCAAGATCAGCAACGTCTGGATCGAGCACTCGAACGTCGGCGTCTGGGTCGGCCGCGACTACGACAACATCCCCGAGCTGTGGGGGCCGGCCGACGGCCTGGAGTTCAGCGGGATGCGGATCCGCGACACCTACGCCGACGGCATCAACTTCTCCAACGGCAGCCGCAACTCGAAGGTCTTCAACTCGTCCTTCCGGACCACCGGCGACGACGCGCTCGCGGTCTGGGCGAACAAGTACGTCAAGGACCAGTCCATCGACATCGGCCACGACAACGCGTTCACCAACAACACCGTCCAGCTGCCGTGGCGGGCCAACGGGATTGCGATCTACGGCGGCTACGGCAACAAGATCGAGAACAACCTGATCTACGACACGATGAACTACCCCGGCATCATGCTGGCGACCGATCATGACCCGCTGCCGTTCTCGGGGCAGACCCTGATCGCCAACAACGCGCTCTACCGGTGCGGCGGGGCGTTCTGGAACGAGGACCAGGAGTTCGGCGCGATCACCCTGTTCCCGGCGAACCTCCCGATCCCCGGCGTCACCATCCGCGACACCGAGATCTACGACTCGACGTACGACGGACTCCAGTTCAAGACCGGCGGCGGTGAGATGCCGAACGTCGCGCTCACCAATCTGCGGATCGACAAGTCGAACAACGGCTCCGGCATCCTCGCGATGGGCGGCGCCCGCGGCAACGCCGTCCTCTCGAACGTCACCGTCACGAACTCGCGCGACGGCGACATCGTGAAGGAGCCCGGCTCGACCTTCACCTTCACCGGGCAGTAGGCCCTCGCCGAGGCCCCCGCACTCCGAGGTGCGGGGGCCCGGTCACCCCTGGGACAGGGTCTGGGTGCCGATCACGTCGAGGAGGCGGATGGCCTGGTCGGACGGGGAGCCGGGCTCGGCGGTGTAGAGGACGACCCGCTGGTCGCGTTCGGGGACGACGAGGACCTCGCAGATCACGTCGACCCGGCCGACCTCCGGATGGAAGATGGTCTGGCACAGGCTCGGCTGCCGGCTCACCCCGTGCAGCGACCAGATCCGGGCGAACTCCTCGCTCCCGGCCTGAAGGTCCGCGACCAGTTGCGCGAGCCCCGGGTCGCTCGGGTACTTACCGGTCGCCGCGCGCAGGTCCGCGGCCGCCTCGATCGCGAAGGCGCGCGTCGCCTCGGCGCCGAAGCGCTCCGTCTGCCGATCGCCGTGCAGGAACCTCAGCCGCAGCAGGTTCCGCTCCTTGATCGGCAGCGCGGAGAAGTCCGTGATCAGCGCCGCGGCCAACGGGTTCCACGCGAGGACGTCGTACTTCACGTCCAGCACCAGGCCCGGTACGTCGAGTCGCGCCAGCATCCGCAGTACGCCGGTCCGCACGTCGACCGGCGGACTCGGGGGAGGGCCGGGCTGCTCGCCGGCCAGGCGGAACAGATGGTCGCGCTCGTCGTCGTTCAGCCGCAGGGCGCGTGCCAGCCCGGTCAGCACCGGGCGCGACGGCCGTGGACCGCGACCCTGCTCGAGCCGGGTGTAGTAGTCGGTCGACATGGTCGCCAGGCTCGCGACCTCCTCGCGCCGGAGCCCGGGTGTCCGTCGCCGCAGCCCGGCCGGCAAGCCGACATCGGCAGGAGTCAACCGCTCCCGCCGTACCCGCAGGAACTCTGCCAGTTGTCCCCGATCCACCTCTCCAGCATGGCAGCCGGCCGGTGAGGCCAACCAGGGACTGCCGATCCCAGGCTGAGCCCGCTCTGCCTCCCGACGGCGAAGCCGACCAGCCTGGACGACATGGACGACACGAAGATCGCGCTGGTCACAGGCGCCAACAAAGGCATCGGCAAGGAGATCGCACGGCAGCTCGGGCAGGCCGGGTTCACTGTGCTGGTGGGGGCGCGAGACGTCGCTCGCGGTGAGCTGGCGGCGAAGGAACTGGTTGCCGAGGGCCTCGAGGCAACCGCGATCCAGCTGGAGGTGACCGACGAGTCATCGGTCGCGGCCGCGGCGCAGCGGATCAACAGCGACTACGGCCGCCTCGACGTGCTGGTGAACAACGCGGCGATCATCCCGGCCGGCGACGACGCGGTGTCCCGGGTGCAGAGCGACGTACTGCGTCAGGCGTTCGAGACCAACGTGATCGGTCTGGTCGGCACGACCCGGGCGATGCTCCCGCTGCTGCGGAACGCCGACGGCGCGCGGGTCGTGAACATGTCGACGTCACTGGCGTCGTTCACCCAGGTCGGCGATCCGGAGTCGCGGATGTCGACCGTCCTCATGCTCGGGTACAACTCGTCGAAGGCTGCGGTGAACATGGTCACCGTGATGCTGGCCAACGAACTCCGCGGCACCGGGATCCTGGTGAACGCCGCCGACCCGGGCAAGTGCGCGACGGAGATGGGCGGTTTGGACACCCCGCGCACACCCGCCCAGGGCGCCGCCGTCGCGGTGAGGCTCGCGACACTGGCGTCCGACGGTCCGACCGGTGAGGTCCACGCCGAGGAGGGTCGTCTGCCCTGGTGACCAGGGCAGACGTCACACCAGGGCGCCGGACCAGGCGAGTGCCTGCTTGATCAGATGTCCGCGGCCCCCTTCGAAGTCGGACAGCAGGGCGGGCTCGAGAGCCTCCTTCGGCGTCAGCCAGGTGAGCTCCAGCGCGTCCTGCCGCGGGTTGCACTCGCCGGTGACCGGTACGACGTACACGAGCGCGACCGCGTGCTGGCGGGGGTCGTGCAGCGGGGTGACACCGGGCAGGGGGAAGTACTCGGCCACTGTGAACGGCACCGGGCTCAGCGGCAGCCGCGGGAATGCGGCCGGGCCGAGGTCCTTCTCGATGTTGCGCTGCAGGGCGTCGCGGATCGACTCGCCGTGCATGACCCGGCCGGACACCAGGGTCCGGATGATCTGCCCGGTCTCGGCCGACCCGCGCAGCAGCACCCCCACATGCTCGATCTGCCCGGCGGCGTCGACGCGGGCCGGGACGGCCTCGACGTACAGGATCGGCACCCGCGAACGGGTCTCTTGCAGCGCGAAGTCGGAGAGCCAGCCGGGATTCGGATCAGGCGTGCGAACAGACGTCATGGAGAACATCTTTGCTTACGGTCTGAAAGCGGCCCGGTACCGGGAGGGACTCAGGCCGAAGCAGTCGCGGAAGCGGCGGCTGGCGTGGCTCGGGTCGTGCCAGCCGACCATCGCCCCGACGGTCGCGATCGGCAGGTCGGTCTCGATCAGCAGTCCGGCCGCGCGCTCGGCGCGGATCCGGTTCAGGTAGGCGATCGGCGAGACCCCGGCCGTCCGGCCGAAGAGCCGGACCAGATAGCCGGGGGCGAGGTTGACCGCGGCTGCCAGCCGGTCCAGCGTCCACGGGTCGTCGATGCTTGCCTCCAGCAACCGCATGGCGTGCTGGACGGCCGGATGGACCGGGTTCGGCGGGTACGGCGCCTCGTCACCCGGGATCAGGGCCCCGGACAGCATCCCGAAGATGTCCGCACCGAGGTAGGCGTTGCGCACGACCAGGCCGTCGCACCCGGTGTACCCGTGCCACTGGCCCGGCCGGAGAACGACGACCGAGTCGCGCTCGAGCGGCACCTCGCCGGCCGCGGAGACGTGGGTGCCCCGCCCGGCCAGCACGACGGCGATCTCGAAGAACGCGTGGCTGTGCGGCGCGACGTCGGCCACCAGTTCGACCCGCTCACCGGCGACCGGCAGCCGCTGGTCCGCGAAGACCTCGCTGCTCAGGATCTTGTGCACCGCGCACCTCCGAAGGTCAAGATCAGTCAAGTACTGGTCAATGGTTGCCTGTCCCACGCCCTGGATCCGGGAGAGGCTGGAAACACCTTCCCGACAACGGATCCCGAGGAGTGCACCGATGACCACGATCGACCCTACGGCACCCGCCGTACTGGATGAAGAGACCATTTCCGCCTATCGCCGCGACGGGGTGGTCCGGATCCGCAACATCATCGGCGCCGACGAGGCGGCCCGGTTCCGCGATGCCGCGGTCGCCGCGACGGCGGCCGCCGACGACTACTCGAAGGGGTCGGCGATCTTCAACCAGTACGTCAACGTCTGGCGGCAGGACGCCGTACTGCGCGAGCTCACGCTCGATCCGCGGCTGGCCGCCGCGGCGACCGCGCTGGCCGGCGTACCGCTGCGGATCTGGCACGACCAGGTTCTGATCAAACCCCCGCACAACGGTGCGGCCACCGAGTTCCACCAGGACGCGCCGTACTGGCCGCACGCCGGAGCCCGGCACGCGCTGTCCGCCTGGGTCGCGCTGGTCGACGTACCGGTGGAGCGCGGCTGCATGACCTTCATCCCCGGATCGCAGGATCACCAGAATCTGCGCAGCCAGGACCTGTCCGACTCCGACGACATGTTCCGGGCGGCCCCGGACCTGCGCTGGGAGGAGCGGCTGACGATCCCGCTGCAGGCCGGCGACTGCACCTTCCACAACGCCTACCTGGCCCACTCCGCGACCCCGAACCTGACCGACGACCCGCGGATCGCCCACGTCGCGATCTACGTCGACGCCGAGGCGACGTACTCCGGTGCCGGGCACGTGGTGACCGACGGCCTCGGCCTGACGGTCGGTGAACCGCTTGACCACGAACTCTTCCCGCGCGTCTGATCGTTCACGTCGTGACATAAGTTGTCAGGGTGCGTCTGCTCACTGACATCCGGCCGCTGAAGGAATCGCCGGACTTCCGCCGCCTGTGGGTGGGGTCGACGGTGTCGCAGCTCGGGCAGCAGATGACCGCGGTGACCGTCTCGATCCAGGTCTACGCACTGTCACAGTCGACGTTCGCGGTCGGCCTGGTCGGGCTGTGCTCGCTGGTGCCGCTGATCGCCTTCGGGCTGTACGGCGGGGCGATGGCCGACGCGATCGACCGGCGCGCCCTCGCCCTGGTCTCGTCGGCCGGACTCTGGCTGCTGTCGATGGTCCTGGTGCTGCAGTCCCAGCTGCACTGGAACCAGGTCTGGGTCCTGTACGCCGTGGTGGCCTGTCAGTCGGCGTGTTTCGCGGTGAACAACCCGGCCCGGTCCGCGATCATCCCGCGGCTGATCCGGCCCGAGTTGCTGCCGGCCGCGAACACGCTCAGCCAGGCCGCGTTCAACCTGGGCTTCACCGCCGGACCGCTGCTCGGTGCGGCGGTGATCGCCTGGCACGGGTTCGCGGCGGCGTACCTGGTCGACGTGATCACGTTCACCGCGGCGCTGTACGCGTTGTTCCGGCTCCCGGCGGTGCCGCCGACCGGGCTGGTCCGGCGGGCCGGGCTGCGCTCGGTGCTGGAAGGGTTCACCTTCCTCAAGGCGGCGCCGGCGCTGCTGGCCACGTTCCTGGCCGACATCCTCGCGATGGTGTTCGCCCAGCCCCGGGCGTTGTTCCCCGCGGTGGCGGGTGCCTTCTTCGGTGGCGGCGTACGCACGGTCGGGTTGTTGCAGGCGGCGCCGGCGCTCGGCGCGCTGCTCGGCGTGTTGTTCTCCGGCTGGGTCAGCCGGGTCCGTCGCCAGGGCGTCGCGATCGTCGTCGCGATCACCGTCTACGCCGCGGCGGTCGGACTGTTCGGGTTGTCGCGGACGATCTGGCTGGGGGTCGCGTTGCTCGCGCTGTCAGGTGCCGCGGACATGGTCAGCTCGGCGTACCGCAACACCGTGCTCCAGTCCGCTGCCCCGGACGCGATGCGCGGCCGGTTGCAGGGAGTCTTCATCGTGGTCGTCGCGGGCGGCCCGCGCCTGGGCGACTTCGTCGCGGGGACGACGGCGTCCCTGACCACCCCGACGATCGCGCTGCTCGGCGGTGCGACCGTCTGCATCGTCGGCCTGCTGATCCTGCTCGCCCGCAACCGCCCGTTCCGCGTCTACGACTCCAAGACCCGGGCCCTCAGCTGATCAGCCGCCGGTGACGAGCTTCTTCAGCACCCTCGGCCAGGAGTCGCCGTCGGGATCGATCTGGCGAAGCGGCTTGTCGCCGACGGTGACGATCTTGCGGTCGCCCAGCGGCTTCTTCAGCTTCACCGAGCTGACCGACACAGCGTCCTCCGGCGGGCACGGAGTGTCGGAGTCGAGCAGGACGGTGACCTTGTCCTCGTCCTCCACGACCTTCAGGTCCAGCGAGCAGTTGCTGCCCGACCCGACCAGGAAGTCCGCGTCGTCGTAGCGAGGGCCGTTCTGGATCCACTTCAGGTACGTCGGGTGCTTCTTGTGCACCAGCTGGTACGCCTCGACCGGCTGCGGGTTCGACTCCAGCGGCTTGAACCCGGTCGGGTCGCCGAAGAAGCTGCCGAAGATCTTGTTGACACACGGGTCCTTGTCGGCCTTCCCGGCGACCGCGCCCCACGCCTTGGCCGCCTCGTAGCACCCGTTCCGCTCCCGGTTGAGCGAGACGTTGAACCCGATCAGGCCGACCACCCCGATCACCAGTGCGACGGCCAGCATCCGCCGCGACTTGATCTGCTGCGGTCCGAGGATCCCGGCCTCACGCTGCGCCTGGAGCGGATCCCGGGCCGGATCCGGGTCCTGCGGGTCCTGCCGGAACAGCGCCAGCACCGAGCTCGTCCACTGTGGATTGATCAGCGTCGGGATGGCGTAGAGCAGCGTCAGCACGATGATCACGGCGATGGCGGGGAGGAGCGCCCAGTAATTTCGCACGGCAGCAAGATACGGGGCCATCGGGCCGCGCCCGAAAAACGGATACGCTTCGGAGGTGCCCGCAGAGACCTCGCAGACGCTGGACCGGGGACTCACTGTCCTCGAACTGCTCGCGGACGCCCCGGACGGTCTCTCGATCACCGAGCTGGCCGCCGCGCTGGGGGTCAGCCGGACCGTCGTCTACCGGCTGGTGAACACGCTCGAGCTGCACCGGCTGGTGCGGCGTGATTCCGAGGGCCGCGCCCGGCTCGGACTGGCCGTGCTGCACTACAGCCGTCGCGTCCAGCCCACGCTGCGTGACGCGGCGCTACCGGTACTGCGCTCACTCGCCGAGGACACCGGGGCGACGGCGCACCTGACCGTCGCCGATGGTGACGAAGCGCTCGCGATCGCGGTGATCGAGCCGAGCTGGACCGACTACCACGTCTCCTACCGGATGGGTTCGCGGCACGCACTCGATCAGGGAGCCGCCGGCAAGGCGATCCTGGCCGGCCGCCGTAAGCCGGATCCGGCCGGCCGGCCGTTCGTGGTCACGTCCGGAGAACTGCAGGCCGGCGCCCAGGGCGTGTCGTCCCCGGTGCTCGGCGTGCCCGGCGTCGAGGCCTCGATCGGAGTGGTCGTGCTCGGCAAGCTGGACCGCGAGTTCGTCGGTCCCCGCGTAGCCCGGGCCGCGATCGAAGTGGCCAAGCGCCTCGCCTAACTCCTGGTGGCCGCCTCGACCAGAGGCAGCACCCGGTGTGGGATCTGCTCGGCCAGGGCGATCACGGTCGAGGCCCGCTGGATGCCCCGGACGATCACCACTTGGTCGATCACCCGCTGCAGGTCGGCGTTCGAGCGGGCGACGATCCGGCACCACAGGTCCTCGGCACCGGTGATCGTGTGCACCTCGAGCACCTCCGGGATCCGCGCCAGCGCCGCCGCCACCGCCGTGTGCCCCGACCCCTGCTCGATCTGCAGCGTCGCGAACGCGGTCACCGGATACCCGATCGCGGTGGTGTCGATGTCCGGACTCCAGCCGCGGACGACACCGTCGCGCTGCAGCCGGTCGAGCCGCGCCTGCACCGTCCCGCGCGCGACCCCCAGCCGCCGCGACGCCTCCAGCACGCCGACCCGCGGTTCGGCCGCGAACAGCCCGAGAATCCGGGCGTCCAGCGCATCGACCGCCATACCGAGCCTCCCGCAATAGTCAGACTGACCAAATAGTCCAGCAATGCTCCCAGCATACTGAACAACCTGCGCAGCGAAACAAGGAACTGTTGCGCAACCTGTTTCACTCCGGCCAGGCTCAGGCCACGATTCCAACCTGGGAGGATCACGATGACCAGCACCGACCTCACCCCCGCAGAGCTCGACGCCGATCTCGACCTCGACCAGCTCAAGCAGCTCGTCGGCCTGGTGCCGTACGACGAGAGCACCGACCCGTTCCCGGTCACCGCGATGGACGCCGTGGTCTTCGTGGTCGGCAACGCCGCCCAGACCGCGAAGTACTACCAGCTCGCCTTCGGGATGGACCTGGTCGCGTACTCCGGCCCCGAGACGGGCAACAAGGACAACAAGGAGTTCGTGCTGAAGGCCGGATCGGCCCGCTTCGTGATCAGCGGCGGTGTCAGCCCGAAGAGCACGCTGCTGGACCACCACCGCAAGCACGGCGACGGCGTGTCGGACATCGCGCTCGAGGTGCCCGACGTGGACAAGTGCGTCGAACACGCCCGGTCGTGCGGCGCCGTCGTACTGGAGGAGCCGAACGACGTCACCGACGAGCACGGCACCATCCGGCGCGCGGCGATCGCGGCGTACGGCGACACCCGGCACACGCTGATCGACCGGAGCCGGTACGACGGCCCGTACCTGCCCGGGTTCGTCGCGGCGACCACCCAGGTGCAGCGGCCGGAGGGTCACCCGAAGCGGCTGTTCCAGGCGGTCGACCACGTGGTCGGCAACGTCGAGCTCGGCAAGATGGACGACTGGGTCGCCTTCTACAACAAGGTGATGGGCTTCGTGAACATGGCGGAGTTCGTCGGTGACGACATCGCCACCGACTACTCCGCGCTGATGAGCAAGGTCGTCGCCAACGGCAATCACCGGGTCAAGTTCC
>Ga0164241_10004873_pt1 | contig 12815 bp, 15 predicted proteins | sample OricomyardsoilBY_FD_108780 | JGI IMG/M metagenome (GOLD analysis project Ga0164241, IMG submission 108780) | Backyard soil microbial communities from Emeryville, California, USA - Original compost - Back yard soil (BY) | ecosystem: Environmental > Terrestrial > Soil > Unclassified | place: USA...
GCGCGACGGGGGTGCCCGCGCGCGCGATCACGACCTCCTCACCGCGCTCCACCCGGTGCAGCAGGTCGGACAGTCGCGTCTTGGCGTCCTGGACGTTGACGACCGTGGTCATGCGTCCAGCGTGGGTCGGTCTGGTCAACCTGACCAGACCGACCTGACCAGGACCCCGCGAAGTACCCCGCCCGGAGGCCTACTTCGCGAGGTACCCCGGCCGGGGGCCTACTTCGCGAGGTACCCCGGCCGGGGGCCTACTTCGCGAGGTACCCCGGCCGGGGGCCTACTTCGGCGGGAGGGGCGCTCAGACGAGCGCGCGGAGGGCGTCGGCGAGGGGCGTCGTGGGGCGCCCGAGGAGCGTGCGCAGGTCGTCGGTCGCGTCCGCGAGGTCGCCACGTGCGATGTCGTGGTCGACCGTGACGAAGAACCCCGCCAGCCCCTCGTCGAGGCCGGCCTCGCGCAGGAGAGCGAGCTGCTCGTCGGGGCTCGCGTCTCGGTGCACCACGGGGACGCCGAGCAGCTCTGACGCAGCAACGGCGAAGTCGTCGAACGTCCAGGCCACGTCGCCGGAGAGCTCGTAGACCCGGTTCTCGTGCCCGTCGCCGAGGACGGCGGCGACCGCGCCGGCGGCGTAGTCGGCGCGGGTGGTGCCCGCGACCCTGCCGTCACCCGTGCTCGTCACGACGGCGCCCGTCTCGCGTGCCTCGTGCAGCCTGCCTGCGAAGTTCTCCGTGTACCAGTTGTTACGGAGGATGGTCCACGTCAGTCCCGACGCTCGCAGCAGCTCCTCGGTCACCTTGTGCTCGGGGTTGACGACGAGCTCGCTGGTGTCGGCGTGCGGTGCGCTCGTGTAGACGACTCGCCCGACGCCGACGGCCTTCGCGGCGTCGATGACGGCGGTGTGCTGGGCGACGCGCCGGCCGACCTCGCTGCCCGACACGAACAGCAGCACGTCGGCTCCGGCGAACGCGGCCTCCAGGGTGTCCGGCTCGGCGTAGTCGATGACGGCGGTGCGCACCCCGTGCCGCGACGCCAGCTCGGCGAGACGCTCGGGGTTGCGCCCGGCGGCGACGACGGTGGACGGGTCGGTGCCGGCGGCGACGAGCGCCTCGACGGCGAGCCGGCCCAGGTGTCCGGTGGCTCCGGTGACGACGATCGACATGGTCTTCCTCTCGATGGTGGGTGTCTCGTCGGGGCCAACCTCCGACGCCGCAGCCACCTTCCCGAATTCGGGTACCCACTTTCGAGTAAGGTACGGGTATGACGGTAAGTAACGAGGTCAGCGCGCTGGACCAGCTCCTGGTCGACGGAAAGCTCGCCGCCGACTGCCCGAGCCGCATCGTTCTGGACCACATCACGAGCCGGTGGGGCGTCCTGCTGCTGGTCGCGCTCTCGGGGCGCTCGATGCGCTGGGGAGAGCTGCGCCGCGTCGTCGAGGGCATCAGCGAGAAGATGCTCGCGCAGACGCTCAGGACGCTCGAGGCCGACGGCATCGTGGACCGTGCCGTGACCCCGAGCGTCCCGCCGCGCGTCGACTACTCCCTGACCGAGCGGGGCCGCGAGCTCGTCACGCACCTGCTCCCGCTCATGGGGTGGGTCGCCGACAACGCCGACGACATCGTCGCCGCCCGGTAGGCGTCCCGCCCGGTAGGCGGCCGGACCTCAGCCGAGCAGCGCGAGGACCTCGTCGGTCGTCCCGGTCTCGCCGAGGCGCGGGAAGATGTGCGTCACGCTGCCCTCGTGCGCCTCGACGGAACGGTCGCCCATCGCGTCGGTGACGAGCGTGACGTGGTAGCCGTGCTCGTGGGCGGCGCGGGCCGTGGACTCCACGCCGATGCTCGTGGCGATGCCCGTGAGGACGATCTGCGTGACGCCGCGGCGGCGGAGCTGCACGTCGAGGTCGGTGCCGTGGAACGCGCCCCAGTTGTGCTTGGTGACGACGGCGTCGCCGAGCGGCGCGAGCACGTCGACGACCTGGTCCCAGCCGTCGGGGCGGGGCGCGGCCGGGCCGGCGTTGCGGGAGACCTCGGTGCGGCCGGGGACGGCGTCGGGCCCGGAGAAGCTGACACGCACCAGGACGACGGGCAGGTCACGGGCGCGGAACGCCTCGGCGAGCCGGACGGTGCGCTCGATGACGTCCGGCGCGCTGTGCGGGACGGTGTCCATGGACGCGATGCCGTTCTGCAGGTCGATGACGACGAGCGCGGACTTCGGGTCAAGGGTGGTGACGGCCATGAGTGGTGGTGCCTTTCGTGATGGTGCGGTGGTGCGGGGGAGGGGTGAGGTCAGGCGGCCGCGGAGGTCGCATGCCCGATGCGGGTCAGCGACCGGTCGACCAGAGTGAGGGCGAGGAAGACGACGCCGCAGCCCAGGCAGAACCAGGCGAGGTCGTGCAGGCCGCCCGTGGTGGCGCGCTCCCCGAAGAACGCGGCCGTCGCGGCGGAGGACGCGAGCGCGCCGACGTAGGCGAACGTCCGGAGCAGGCCGGCGGCGGACGCCATCCGGGTCGGGTCGGCCTGGTGGTAGAGGGCGTTCTGGTTGGCGAGCCCGTTGAGACCCTGAGGCAGCCCGAAGACGAGGCCGATCGCGACGAGGAACCAGATCGCGGTGTCGCTCCCGACGAGCAGCAGCGCCGCGCACACGAGGACCTGGAAGATCCCGCCCGCGACGAGCTTGCCGCGGACCGCGCTGCGTCGTCCGGTGATCGCGGTGACCACGATCGCCGACGCGAACATGGGCATGAGGAGCAGGCCGGCCCCGGAGGCGCTGAGCCCGCGCCCCGCCTCGAGCCACTGCGTGAACCCGTAGAGCAGGGAGTACTGGACGGTCGCCGCGAGGAACTGCCGCGCGTACGTGGCGAGCTGCGGCACGTTCCCGCCGAGGACGCGCAGGTCGACGAACGGGACGACGGCCCGCAGCTCGCGCCACGCGAACGCCGTCCCGACGACGGCTGCCACGCCGAGCAGCCACGCGTCCGAGACGCGCGGCTCCATGACGAAGAACATCAGCGCGACGAGCGCCCCCGAGAACAGCACCATCCCGGCGAGGTCGATGCCGCCCGGGCGGCGGGCGCCCGGAGCCGCGGACACGCCGTCGTCGGCGGAACCGAGCCCGCGGGGCAGCCAGAGCGCGCCCAGCACGAGGCACGCGGCGGAGAGCGGGATGTTGACCGTGAACACGGACCGCCAGCCGGCGCCGGCCACGAGGAACCCGCCGAGCGTCGGGCCGATGACCGCGATCACCTGGTTGGAGATGGTCAGCGCGGACAGGACGCCGTTGGGGCTGGGGTTCCCGGTGCGGCGGGACTCGCTCCGGATGAGGTACATCGACGCCGGGTAGCCGGCGCAGGTACCGAACCCGAGGAGCACGCGCGCGAGGATCAGCACGCCGAGGTTCGGCGCGACCGCGCCGAGGATCCCGGCGACGCCGACGAGGCCCGTGCCGACGAGGAACAGCGTCCGCGGCCCGAACATGTCGATCAGCCGCCCGACCACGGGCTGCCCGACGGCGGTCGCGAGGTACAGGGCGGTGACGAGCCACGCCGTCTGCGACGACGCGACACCGAACGCGGTGGCGATCGGGACGAGGGCGACCGCCAGCATCGACGAGTTGATGGGGTTGAGGATCGACCCCAGGATCATCGGCGTGATGAGCCGGCGGTCGAAGCGGTCGGGCGCGGGGTTCGGAGCGGCGTGCTGCGACCGGGTGCGGTGGAGCAGGGAGGTCACGGCTGGGTCAGTCTCTCCATCAGGGCGATGGCGTGCGTGAGCGTGCGCAGCTCCTCGGCGTCCAGGCGGTCGGAGAGGGCGTGAACCAGCCATTCGTGGCCGGCCTGCCGCCGACCCTCGAAGACCTCGTCGCCCGCCGGGGTGAGCGTGACGAGCTGACGGCGACCGTCGTCGGGGTCGGGGGTCCGGACGACGTATCCGCGCTCCTCGAGGACGCCGAGGGTCGCGGCGACGGACTGGGGGCGCACGCGTTCGGCGGCGGCGAGCGTGCTCGCGGTCGCAGGGCCGTGCTTGCCGAGGCGGCTGAGGAGCGCGGTCTGCGACGGGGTCAGCTCGTGGTTGTCGGACTGCTCGAGCAGCCTCCGCCGCAGCTGCCCGACGACGGACCGCAGCTCGCGCGCGGTGCGCGCGGCCGTGTCGGCCTCCGGGCGGGCGGAGGAGGCGGGCTGTCCGGTGGGCATGGCTCCACCGTAGAACTCGACAGGTAAGGCTGTCCAGTCAAGCCTGTCTATCTCGGGTGGCGGTCACACCAGCTTCGGGAACGAGGCGAGGAACGCCACCCCCACGCCCAGCAGGACGAGCGCGCCGCCCAGCATCGTCCACTGGATCCTCGGTTCCTTGAACCGCCCCGAGAACGCCGCGAAGAACAGCACGAGCGCGAACAGCACGGTCAGGATCGTGTAGTTGTCGCCGCGCTGGTTGTTCCGGAGTGCGACCTGGAAGAGCCGGTCGGCGCGCGCGTCCGCGGCCACCGCCTCCTGCTGGCCCGGCGGGACGTACGACGGGAGCTCGAAGGGCGTCTTCGGGGCGTCCGGGTTCTTCAGCGGCTTGGCCGCCAGCCACTCCTCGAACGCCGGCTTGAACCGGTCCGGGAACCGGTCGCGGGCGAACGTCTCGAGCGTCGCGTCGTGGTCGGCGACGGCCTGGACGTACAGGGTGAACGCCGAGAGGTCGACCTGCTTCGCGGCGCTCGCCTCCGCCGCGTCGCGCGACGCCTCGATCCGCGCCGACGACGCCTGGGAGAACGCGATCGACATCGCGCCGCCCCACTTGCTCGCCTCGAAGCCGCTCCACGCCGTCAGGATCGCCGTCACCGAGAGCACGACCACCGTGATCGTCTCGCGCACGCGGATCCGTCGGTCGTCGTCGGCCGTCTCGTTGCTCGCCACCCGTCGGACGCTAGCGACGAACCGACCCGGCCGCGCGGCGGGCGTCGGGCGGTGCGGCCCGGCCGCCGGGGGAGATGCCCCGACGGCCGGGCCCCGCGGTCACTCGGGGCGCAGCACCTCGGCGACGAACCGGGTCGAGCGCGCCCGCAGCCCCTCGATCCGCCGCTCCACGATCTGGATGCGGAGCGCGTCGTCGTCCCTCCCGGTCTCGGCGAGCGTCGGACGCCGGCGGACGTTGCGCGAGCACGCGAACTCCGTGCACAGCAGGGTGCCGACGGTGTTGCCGCGACGTCCCGACGCCCCCGCGCGCCGCGCGACGTACAGCGAGACGTCGTCCGTGTTGACGACGTCCTCGCACCACGCGCACACGCCGCTGCGCCGCAGCCGGCCGGCGGGGTCGGTCGCGCGCAGCAGCACGGCGGTCGGGCCGTCGTCGGGCGCGGTGCCCGGGACGACGACGTACGCGAGCAGGGGCGCCTTGCGGTCGCGCCAGCCCAGGTAGTCGAGCCGGTCCCAGTCCAGGTCGGGCAGGACGGGGAGCGCAGCCTGGGCGGCCTCGCGGCGCGACGCGTTCACGAACGACGCGCGGATCTGCTTCTCGGTCAGTGGATGCATGACAAGGGCTTTCCGGTCGGTAGGGCGTCGTCGCCCGGGCGCGTCCCGGCCAGGCCGGGCCGAACAGGGGCGACGACGGCGCTCACCGCCGGGCGAGCACGGCCGGCGGGAGCGCGAGAGGACGGTGACGCGGGTCGCCCGAGCAGGCCTTCACGGCCACCTCGCAACCTGCGGTGCCCAGCATCCGCTCGCTCCTCGTCCCTCCGACTGATCTGCCTACCCGTCCAGTGTGCCTCACGTGTCACGCGCGGACGACGTCGTGGTCGAGCTGCACGACGCCGGACCGGAACCTCCGCGCGCCGGTGAGTCGCAGGTCCACACGTAGCTCGTGGGGGAGGGCGGGCAGGCCGCCGCCGACGCTCACCGGCATCACGAAGAGCTGCACCGCATCGACCAGGTCGGCCGCGAACGCGGCGGCGGCGAGCGTGGGGCCGCCGACCGCCACGTCCCGGTCCGACCCCTCGACGAGCGCCCGGACCTCGTCGGGGTCGAAGCGGGCGACGAGGTCCGTGCGGGGCGTCGTCACGTCGTCGAGGGTCGCGGAGTACACGACCTTGTCGGCGGCGCGCCACAGCCCGGCGAAGTCGCGCACGGCGGGCGAACCGGTCTCGGGGTCGTCCGGGCCGGGGTGGTCGGGCGCCATCGTCTGCCAGACATGCATCGTCTCGTACATGCGCCGCCCGTACAGGTACGTCCCGACGTCGCGGCTCGCGTCGTTGACGGCGGCGTGGACCTCCTCGTCGGGCGTCGCCCAGTCGAAGCTTCCGTCGGCGTCGACGGCGTACCCGTCGAGCGACATGAGCATGAGGTAGCGCAGGCGTGCCATGGCTGCTGTCCGTCCGGTTCAGGGTCGTGAGGTGGCGACGAGGGCGTTCATCGGGGCGCGGAACGGGCCGTCCCCGAAGCGGTCGGCCAGCACCGCGGCCGTCGCCTCCTCGATGGCCGCGCGCGTCCCGGGGCCGTACGGCTCGAGCTGGGCGCGCAGCGGCGTGCCTCGCGGGATCGTGATCGCGGCGGCCTCGGCCGAGGTCGTGGCGCCGTCGAACGTCACCGTCTCGACGGACTCGACCCTGAGCCCGCCGGCCTCGAGGTCCGCTCGGACGCGGTCGGGGTCGTGGTAGCCGTGGGCGACGTGGGTGATCACGCTGGGCTCGGCGTCGGGAAGCACCTGGCGGTAGGCCTGGTCGGCGGCGCCCGCGATCGCGTTGTCGGCGACCGAGCACCAGGTGCTGAACAGGTAGGTGCCCCCGGGCCGGAGCACGCGCCTGACCTCGGCGTGCGCGGCGACGCGGTCGGGGAAGAACATCACCCCGAACTGACACACGACCAGGTCGAACGAACCGTCGGCGAACGGAAGGTGCTGCGCGTCGGCGACCTGCCAGTCGAGGGCGGGACCGCCGGCCCGTCGCTCGGGCGCGAGCCCCCGGGCGACGTCGAGCATCCCGGGATTGAGGTCCGTCGCGACGATCGTGCAGCCGGACGGGAGCGTCGTCGCGAGGCCCCGGGTCACCACGCCCGTGCCGGCCGCCAGCTCGAGCACGGCGGACGGGTGCCGGGCGACGGCTCGTGCGACGAGGTCGTCGGCGTACGGCTGGAAGAACGGCGGGACGAGAAGCTGCTCGTAGGCGGCGGGCACCCCGCCGGAGAAGAGCCGGCCCGCGTCGGACTCGGACATGAGGACCTCCCTCTCGCAGCCGCCCCTTCGTTCTACCGCCGGGAGGGACCGCCGTCCAGGATGAGACCCGCCGAGCGGCCGTGACTCATCGCGGGGCGTGCACGTCCGGGTGGAAGCGGCTCGGCCCCGTCGCGTGCCGGGCGGGTCCACGGAAGCGCGGCAGAAGCGTGGCGGCGAGCGTCGCCGCGACCACGAGGCCGATCTCCAGGCCGAGGCCGACGGCTGCCGGGCCGCGCACGGGCCCGTCCTCGCGGCACGCCCGCACGGCGTGGTTCGAGCGCCACGAGAGGACCGAGCCGTTCGACTGCCCCGACAGGACCGACGCGGCGGACTGGAACGACCCGATCGAGAGCCACGACATCGCGGAACCGATCGAGGTCGACGACGCGAACGAGCCCACCGAGGCGAACGACGCGAACGAGCCGATCGACCCGACCGAGAGCACCGAGCCGCTCGACGCGACCGAGAGCACGCTGTCGCGCGACCACAGGGACCAGCGGGATGCCGTGGGTACAGCCATGCGCCCATCATCGTGCGTCCGTCCCGGCCTCACCCGCCGAGATACCGAGATGCGGCCGAGATACCGAGTCTGCATCGGTATCTCGGCCGAATCTCGGTATCTCGGCGAGGGTCGGCGGGAGGTGGCGGGTGTCAGCGGAAGGCGGGCGCGCTCCGGGTGGCCCAGTCCGCGAACGACGACGCGGGGCGCCCGAGCAGCCGGGCGACGTCGGGGCTCACGGTGGCCTCGTCCGCGGTGGGCTCGCCGAGGACGCCGAGGGTCGCGGCCGCGACCGCGGGTGGCATGACCGCGGACATCCGCGCGAGGGCCGCGTGCCGGTCGAGCTCGACCACCCGGACGTCGTCCCCGATCGCAGCCGCGATCGCACCCGCCTGGTCCCGCGGCGAGACCGCCGCAGGCCCGGTGAGCGTGTAGGCCGCGCCGTCGTGGACGCTCCCCGCGCCGCCGACGACGTCCGTCAGGACGCGCGCGGCCACCGCCGCGATGTCGGCGGGGTCGACCACGGGGAGCGCGACGTCCACGAAGGGCGCCTCCACGGTGCGTGCGGAACGGACGCCCGGGACCCACTGGAACGCGTTCGTGGCGAACCCGCCCGGGCGCAGGACCGTCCAGCCGAGGCCCGACGAGCGGACCGCGTCCTCGAACGCGACGGGGTGCGGGTAGTGCGCCGGGCGGGTGAGGGCACCCTGCGACGACAGCAGCACGACGTGCCCGACGCCCGAGCGCTTCGCGACGTCGAGCACCGCGTGCGGGTCGTCGCCCGCGACGAGGAGGAACAGGGCCTCGACGCCGTCGAGCGCGCCGACGAGGGTGCTCGGGTCGGCCAGGTCGGCCGCCACGGGGCGGACCGAGCCGGGCGCGGGCTCGTCGTCCGCGGGCCGCGGCCGCCGTGCGATCGCGACGACGTCGGAGCCCGCCTCCGCGAGGAGCCGGACGAGCGCGGAGCCGACGTTCCCCGTCGCCCCGGTGACTGCGATGCGTGCCATGGTGCTACCTCCGTCTGGGCTGGTCACCGGGGGTTTCCCTGGCGACGTCCGAGACGCTAGCATCGTGAAGATAGTAGGTACCTAGAGGATAGTGACTCTCCTGGGAGGGCCCATGAGCACCCCGTCGACCACCTCGGCGCCGGCGCCCGCGCGGGCCGCCGCGCCGCAGAACGCCTGCCCCATCAGCCCCGTCGTCGACCTGGTCTTCTCCCGGTGGACCACCCCGATCCTGTGGGCGCTCGACGCCTTCGGGCGACAGCGGTTCGTCGAGCTGCAGCGCAGCATCGGCACGATCACGCCCAAGGTCCTGACCCAGCGGCTGCGGCAGATGGAGCGCGACGGCCTCGTCGTGCGGACCTACCACGCGGAGATCCCGCCGCGCGTCGAGTACGAGATCAGCCCGCTCGGGGCGAGCCTCGCGCCCGTGTTCGCGGCGCTCGCCGGCTGGTCCGAGCAGCACCTCGCCGAGGTCGACGACGCGCGGGCGGCGTTCGACGCCGCGGGCTGAGACCGGGCCTACTCGCCGACCGTCCCGTCGATCCGCTCCCGCAGCAGGTCGGCGTGGCCGTTGTGGCGCGCGTACTCCTCGACCACCTTGACGACGCACCACCGGACGGTCCGGCTCCTCGACCGGGTCAGGTCCTCGAGGCTCTGCCGCGCCAGCAGGGCGTCCACCGTCGCCTGCTGCTCGCGCCAGCGCGCCATCGACGGCTCGACCATCGACGGGTCGAGGCCGAGGATGTCGCCGTCAGGGTCGTCGTCGGTGCAGTACAAGGGGTCGACGGCCGCCGGTCCGAGCGCGTTCTCGAGGTACCAGTGCTCCATCTCCGACAGGTGCCGGACGAGCCCCAGCAGCGAGAGGTCCGAGGGGGGCACCGACTGCTCGACCAGCCGCTCGGGGGCGAGGTCCGCGCAGCTGCGCGCGAGCGCGTCGCGGTGGAAGGCGAGCCAGCCGAGCAGGAGCTCGCGGTCGTCCGCGAACGGCTCCGGCTCGTCGAGAGCGGGACGTTTGGACGTCACGCTGCCGACGCTACCCCCACCCCGGAGGGGGCGCATCGACGGCGTCGGCTCAGTGCAGCACGCGGTAGCGCAGGTGCGTCACGGACGGGGTCGGGCGGGAGTCGAGGAGCTCGAGCTCGAGCGGTCCGACGCCCTCGAACAGTCGCTCGCCGGCCCCGAGCGTCCGCGGCACGACGTGCAGCCAGAGCTCGTCGATCAGGCCCGCCGCGAGGTACTGGTTGACCGTCGACGCCCCGCCCGAGATCTCGACCGGTCGGTCGCCTGCGGCGCACTGCGCCCGCTGGAGCGCCGCCTCGATGCCGTCCGTGACGAAGTGGAACGTCGTGCCGCCCTCCATCTCGATGCTGTCGTGGGGGTGGTGCGTCAGCACGAAGACCGGTGCGTGGTACGGCGGCTCGTCGCCCCACCAGCCCTTCCAGGCGCGGAACCTGTCGTCGTCGTCCCAGCCGCCACGGACCGGGCCGTACATGTTGCGGCCCATCACGTACGCGCCCGCGTTGGTGAGCGACGCGATCTCCGCGTCGTGCTGCCCGGCCTCGTCGAACATCCAGGGCTGCATGAGCTTCTCGACGCCGTCAACGCCGATCGGCGCGTCGACGCTCTGGTCCGGACCCGCCGCGTACCCGTCGAGGGACACCGCCATCCCGCTCGTCACCGTTCCCATGTGCTCCGCCTCTTTCCGTCGTCGTCGTAGGGAGAGACCGGGGTGCCGGTCGGAACTCAGCGGCGCACCCACGCCGACTCGGCGAGGTCGAGAGCCCGCGCGAGCTCGTCGACCCTCGTCGAGCCGGGCGGGCGACGCGCGACCGCGGCTTGGCGGGCCAACCGCTGGACTGCGGCGTTGAGCGGCGCGTCACCGCCCGCGAGGCGGGCCAGCAGGACGATCTCCCCGTTGAGGTAGTCGGTCTCGATCGACCCGTCTCCGCGTGCCACGGACTGCCACGACGAGCCTCCGACCGCGTCCGGCAGGCCCGGCACCGGACGCACGTCGAACACGTTCCCGCGCCAGGCGTCCTCTTCCGCGTCCGTCGCCCACGCGATGCCCGACGCGCGGTAGACGTCCTCGGCCTCCGCGACGAGCCGCGTGGCGAAAGATGCGATCGGGGCGGCCGGGCCGGCGAGCGCCTGGAGCGCGTTGGCGAGGTTCTGCAGGAGCTTGCGGTGCTTCCAGCGCAGGACGTCGTCGACGACGTGAACCGTGAACGTCGACGCCTCCCAGTCGGCGGCGAGGGTCGGGAGAACCGCACCGTCCCCGTCGTCGGGCGGGCGGGTGCTGCGGGACGGGTAGCTCCCCACGATGAACGTGCCGCTGTGCGGTGCGATGCGGACCGCGGTCTCCCCGGCGACGAGGTGCGTGGCGGGCAGCCACACGCACGCGCCGAGCACGCGTCGGAAGAGGCGCAGCGCCATGCGCTCGGCGGCGACCCCGTTGGTCAGGGCGAGGACGGGCAGCAGGTCGCCGGCCGTGCCGACGGGGCGCGGGTCCGGGTCGCCGGGGTCGGCGTCGGCCGCGAGGACGGGCGCGTCGACCCACGCCTGCAGGGCGGCGGGCGCCTGGTGCGTCTTCGTGGCGAGCACGAGCACGTCGTCGGCGCGCAGCCGGGCGTCGGCGGGGGTGCGGGCGACCTCGACGCGGACCGTGACGTCGTCGTCGGGGGAGCGGAGGCGGTAGCCGGACCGCTCGATGGTGTCGGCGGCGGCGTTGCGGGCGACGAGCAGGGGCGGGTGGGCGGGCGAGTGCTGGGCGAGGCGCGCGGCGACGGTCCCGCCGATCGCACCCGCGCCGACGATGACGTAGCGCACGCGCCCAGCCTGGCACACGCACCCGGGCTCACGAGATGCGGCGATCTGCACCCACGCCGGGAGCGGAGTCGCAGATCGCCGCATCTCGTGAGCGACGTCGGCGGGTCAGAGGCCGTGCGGGGGCTGCACCCACGTCGAGGGGGCGGGTGGTGCGAGGACCGTGGGGCGGTCGTTGCACGTGATCGCGTTCGGCGTGTAGGCGGCGAGCCAGTTGGTGCCGGGGTGGTACTCGGCGTTGTTGTCGATCCCGTCGTTCCCGCCGAGGTCGTCGATGCCGAACTCCGAGCCCGCGGCCGTGAAGTGGAACGACCCGCAGTTGTTCACGCCCCACCAGCCGATGTTGCGGACGTCGGTGTTCTCGATCGTGGCGTGCCCGGCGGCGCGTGCGACGAGCACGTCGGTCCCGGCGCCGTCGACCCGGACGTCCTTGATGTGGACGTTCGGCACGGCGACCTGGTCCTTGACCCCGTAGTCGGACACGACCATGAGGGCCGCGTAGGTGTTGTCGAGGAAGTGGTCGCCGGTGATCTCGATGTCGGCGTCGATGCTCTTCTCGAGCGCGTAGATCCACAGCGCGCCGAGCCCGAAGTTCCAGTTGAGCTCGAGCGGGCCACCGCGCACGGTCGTGTTGTCGGCGACCGAGATGGTCCCTGCGAACGCCGTGGCGCCGAAGCGGGAGCCGAGCTGGATCGCCGAGCCCTCACGGATCGGGTCGGAGACGAGGTTGTTCGAGACCGTGAGGTCCCGGCCGCCGTACAGCGCGATGCCGTTCGCGAGGACCGGCGTCTGGACGGTGTTGTGGTCGAACGTGTCGTTCGCGTCCTCGGTGCCGTCGGACCACATCGCCATGGCGTCGTCGCCCGTGTTGCGGAAGGAGTTGTTGCGGACGACCGAGTCCGTGACCCCGGTGTGGAAGTTCAGGCCGTCGGCGATCTGGTCGGCGATCACGTTGTTCGTGATCTTCAAGTTCGACATGGGCCCGTCGAGCCAGATGCCGACCTTCGTGTGGTGGATGTACAGCCCGTCGATGGTCGAGTCGCTCAGCGCGCCGCCGATGCCGTTCACCTGGTCCGTGTCGATGCGCTCGCGGACGTCGCCCTCGATCGCGAACCCGGACAGGTGCACGTCCTTCGAGCCGCCGTCGGCAGCGGGCTTCCCGTAGAAGCCCACGCCCGTGTGGATGGAGCCGTCGGCGGCGGGCTGGTCGAGCGTGACCTGGTGGCCCTTGAAGATCGTGTACCAGGAGCCGGCGCCCTCGATCGTGACGTCGTCGACGACGACGTGCCGGTTCACCTGGTACGTCCC
>Ga0164241_10004874_pt1 | contig 12811 bp, 12 predicted proteins | sample OricomyardsoilBY_FD_108780 | JGI IMG/M metagenome (GOLD analysis project Ga0164241, IMG submission 108780) | Backyard soil microbial communities from Emeryville, California, USA - Original compost - Back yard soil (BY) | ecosystem: Environmental > Terrestrial > Soil > Unclassified | place: USA...
GCCGCGGCCGTCGCCAAGGGACTCAGGATTTCACCGCTCAAGAAGACCGTTGACGACACCATGGCCGGGCCTCTGGCGCCCCCGGCCGAGGAGCGCGAGACGCTCAAGGCCGGCATCGCACCGGAAAAGGAAGCCGCCGTGCTGGCCGCGTGGAAGGCGAAAAAACCAGGCTAGCTAGATCGGCCCGAAGCCCTTGGCGTCGTCCGTATCGTAGATGTCGATCTGCTGGCCCATGCGCACCATGCGCTTGTTCAGGGTCGGGAACTCGGCCACTTCGAACTCGCGGTTCTCGCCGCCCGCCAGGTAGACGAGATCCCCGGTGCCGGTATTTCGCAACAGGTGCGCCACCGAGGGCGTGGGGAATCCCATGAAATCGCCGGCCGCGATGGCGAATTCCTGGCCGTCGATGAACGCGATGCCGGAGCCCTCGAGCACGTACATCCACTCCTCTTCATAACGGTGCGAGTGGTAGACGAACGATTCCTTGCCGGCCGGCACGCGGATGAAATTCACGCCGGTGCGCTTGAGGCCGACGCTGCGCGCCAGCTGCGTGCCGCGCATCAGCGAGTTCGGATTCCAGGGATGGGCGAATTCCTGCGCATGCGCGGCGATGTCCGCGGCGCGCACGAGGTTGAGGCTGGGCTTGTCCATGCCCCTACCTTACGTGATCAGCGGCCCTTGTCGATCCTCACCTGGGCCAGCGAGCGCGCGATGCCACCACCGCGACAACCATCGAAGATGTCATTCGACGCATGGTAGGCCGCGGTCCGCACGTCCATGAGCCCGAGCACCGAGTGAAACAGGTTGTCGTGCGAGAACGCATCGTGCGACTTGTTGCGCAGGCAGCCGGGGTCGACGTCGCCGGAGCTCGCCATCTGGCGCGACAACCACACCACCATCGGCACGTGCGTCTGGTACTCCGGCGCGATGGCGTACGGGATGCCGTGCAGGTAGAGGCCGTGTTCGCCCAGTGATTCGCCGTGGTCGGAAACGTAGATCATCGCGCTGTCGAGGCGCCGCGGATCGTCATTCAATGTGTGGATCACGCTGGCCAGCACGTGGTCGGTGTACAGGATGGCATTGTCGTAGGCATTGACCACCTGCTCGCGGCTGCACTCGCGTAGTTCGGCGGTGGCGCAGTCGGGCAGGAAGCGGCGGAACTCCGCCGGATAACGCTTGAAATACGCCGGGCCGTGGTTGCCCATCATGTGCAGCACGAACACGGTGTTGTTCTCGACCTGCGGCAGTTCCTCGGACAATCGCCGCGCGAGATCCTGGTCGCGGCACTCGTCGCCGCTGCATAGTTTCTCGTAAGCAATGCCCTGGCCCTTGCAGACGCCCTTGCAGCCCGACTGGTTGTCGAGCCATTTCACCGTGTAGCCGGCGCGCACCAGCACGTCGAGCAGGCCTTCGGAATTGCGGATGCGACGTTCGTCGTAGTTGGCCCGGCCATAGGGCGAGAACATGCACGGCACCGACACTTCCGTGGAGGTGCCGCAGGAGGTCACGTTGCTGAATGCGGTAACGCCGGCCTGCGCGAGCTCGGGATTGGTCTCGCGCGCGTATCCCAGCAGCGAGAAGTTGGCGGCACGCGCCGTCTCGCCGACGACCAGCACCAGCACGCGCGGCGGTTTCTCGTAGGCGATGCGCACGAAGTGCGCGTCGGTGCCCACCGGCTCGCGTGCCACGTGCACGTCCTCGACGCGGTGCGCGGATTGCAGCGCGAGGCCGTAGATGAAGTTGCCCGGCGTGACCAGGTAGCGCGCTTCCTTGTGATTGCGCATGAAGGAGGTCAGGTCGCGCGAGATGGCGAAGAACGCCAGCGCCGCCACCACGCAGGCGGCCAGGACCGCGCCACCGCGCACCAGCAAGGCGCGCAGCGGCGCTACCGGACGCAGTTTCACCATCCAGATGAAGGCCACCGGCAGTGCCGACCAGGCCAGCACCCAGGCGAACATGTCGAGGTTCAGGAGGTCGCGCGCCTCGTGCGTGTCGGTGCGCAGCACGTTCTGGATCATGGTCGGGTCGAGCATCACCGCGTAGGTACGCATGTACCAGGCGGCCGCGGCGCTGACGAGTACCACGGCCGTGAGCAGGGGCCTGACTACCCAGCGGAAGGCCAGCGGCGCCAGCAACACGAAGTGCAGCGCCACCAGCGCCGCGAAACAGCACAGCAGGAAAATCCAGTTCGAGGGTTGCGTCCAGTCGCGCCCCTCGCCCACCGCGCCCCACCAGGCGAAGTTGGCCGTGGCGACGATCCAGGCGATGACCGCCAGTACCAGGGTTTCGACACGCATCAGCGGGCGCAAGCGCAGGAAAGTCGTCATCAGAAGCTCTTCCGGGTCTCAATGAGGAATTGGACGTTGTTGATCGAGGAATCGCCGTCGAGCGGGAATGCCACGTCGATGTGCAGGACGTTGCCCAGCGCCGAACGGCTGTTGCCGAGACGCAGGCCGAAACCGAAATCGCGCAGCAGTCCCTGCGAAGGACTGCCCAGCGGGTCGCGTCCCCAGGTGGAGCCCATGTCGTAGAACACGGCGGCGCCGACGTTGAACAGCTGGAACGGGAACCAGTTGGTGAAGAAACGCTGCTCGGCGGTGAACAGCCAGCGGCCATCGCCGGCCTGGTAACGCAGTGGATAGCCGCGCAGGCCGCTGTCGCCACCGAGCAGGACCTGCTGGTCGGCGTCGAGGTTGTGACCCTGCTCGGCCGACAGGTCCATGAAAAACAGGCGCCGCGGCGACTGCCGGAAGTAGTAACGCGTGCCGAGACCCGACTTCGCGCCGCGCAGTTCACCATCCTCGATGCGGCCGGCGGTGTCGAAGTCGAAGAACATCGACTGCCGTTCGCCGAAGGCAACGCCCTTGGTCACACCGCCGGACAACATGTAGGCGTCGCGGTCCGAACCCAGCGCGGAGCTGGCGTAGCCGAGCTGGGCGCGCGCGCGCCAGCCCAGCGAATAATCCTCGGTCTTCTCGATCTGGTCTCGGTTGCGGCCGGTGACGAACTCGTCCTGTACCCACTCGACCGACAACCACGGGTACACCAGCCGGCGGTCCCCGGGCAGCAGGCGCGTGGCGTCCGCACCCGGCACGTCGTCGAAGCTGATGTCGTCGTAACTCAGGCCCAGCGAGTAGCGGCGCGCCCAGCCGTTCACCAGGCCGTCGGACCAGCCCCAGTAGACCGAGGCCAGTTTCTCGTGCGCCTGGTACTGGTCGACGACGTCGCCGAGGTCGTAGCGCGAATCGGTGCGCTGGTCGTCGGACAGCGCCACGCCGGCGGCCCAGCGCGTGTCGAGTGCATAGAACGGATGCGCCAGGCCGAACTCCGCCAGCCGGCCATCGCTGTTGTCCGAGTAACGGGTCGCCAGGTCCCACCACGACGAGCCGAGGTTGCGGTCGCGGTAGTAGATAGTCTTCGCGTCGCGGTCGACGCCGCGCGTGAAACCCACGCCGAGCTGCGTGCCCATGCCGAGGAAGTTCAGGTCCTCGACCTCGATGCAGCCGGTGTTCTTGCCGCCCTTGCGGCCGAACGAGAAGCCGGGGTTGAGCGTCCACACGTCCTGCGTGGTCACTTCGACGTCCACCAGGCCGTCGTGGTACGCGACCGGGCGGATCAGTGCATCACGCAGGTAACGGGTGTCGCGCAGGATGCGCGCCGATTCCTTCAGCAGGCTGGCGCGGTAGTAATCGCCACTCTTGAACAGCAGCTGGTCCGCGATGGTGGCCTCGCGCGTGGCGATGTGCAGGCGATTGGCGGTGCGCGACAGCGAGGTGTTCTCGTCCTGGTGTTCGACGTCGAACAGTGGCCGCTCATCGATGGAGATGTAGCCGATGCGCGCGTCGCTGCGCTCGAGCTCGCCGTCCGTGGGCAGGCCGGCGGGACGGGCAGGCTCGGCCTGCGAAACGCGGGCGCCCGCGCTGGGTAACAGCCGCGCCTCGGCCGGCTGGGTGAAAAAGCACAGCAATCCCAGGAAAAGGAGCAGGGATTTCGCGGAGTTGGCATGGAGGGCGACCACCATGCGCGGTTAGACGTCGGCGTGCGCCGCACCCCGTCGGAGTCAGTCGCGGCTGCGCCAGCGGTAGGAAAACCCCAGGTTCACGATGGTCGGAAGCCAGTGGTCGACGTCCGAGGTGAAGGCGCCATCCGGCGTGGTCTCGAGCACGGCGCAGCATTGGTTCGAGCGGTTGGTCACGTTGGTGACTTCGAGCACCAGCGAGAAGTCGCCGTATTTCTGCGGCCAGACGTAGCTGCCGCGCAGATCCAGGGTGTAGAAGTCGCGCCAGCGGTCGGAGTTGCGCTCGCCAAGCGTCAACGGGTTCAGCGTGAATGGGGTGCGCGGCCAGCCGCGATGCCAGCCCGTGAACGCGGACACGTTCCAGCGCGACGCCTGCCAGGACGCGCCCAGGGTGAGCGCCAGCGACTGGTCCCAGCTGCGCACCACGTCGCCCACGGAAGAGTCGTCGGCCACGCGCGCCCAACTCATGGTGCCCCAGCCCGTCAGGCGTTCCGAGAATTCATGGTGACCGCTGAACTCGATGCCAGCCGCTTCCGATTCGTCCGGCGTGACGCGGATGCGATCCGGCTGCAGGTCCGGCGTCAGCGACAGCGGATCGAGCTGGCTGTCCAGATATGGCGAGATCGTGGTCCAGCGCTTCGAATAGGCCTCCACGCCCCAGCGCGTCGCGGCGCTGGGTTCCCAGGTCACGCCGAGGATGCTGTGGATGGAGACCTGCGCGGCATCCGCGGTCTGCTGCGCCTCTTCGACCCGCCATTCCTCGACGTGCTGCGCCTGCGAGAACCGGCCCACCGAGGTGTACACGCGCAGGCGGTCGTTCACGTCGTAGCGCAGGTTCACGCGCGGACTGATCTGGGTGTGGTCGCCACCCAGGTTGTAGTGCTGGCCATCGAGCCGCAGGCCGAGCTCGGCCTCGAAGGATTTCCAGCGGCGCCGCTCGGCCGCGTGCAGCGCGTAGGTGAATACCCGGGGATTGCCGCTGAACGCCAGGTCGTTGCCGGTGGAGCGCCCGAAGGCCGCGGCCACCGCGGGGCTGTAGTTAGCCGTGCGGGCATATTCGTACTCCGCGTCCGACACCGAGAACTCGGCGCCGAAGGTATCGGTGACGGCGTCGCGCCGGTCCCAGGTCCAGACGTTGGTGAGCTCCATGCGTTCGAACTCGGTGGTGTCCCGCAGGCTGCCGGTGGCGACGCCGGGTTGATCGAGCTCGCCATCCCGATGGCGCTCGGAGCCGGTCAACACGGCGGTGGCGCGCGTACGCAACTGCGCGCTGAATTCGTGATCGCGTGCCAGCCAGACGTACTCGTCGCGGTATCGCGCCTTGGCGGTTTCCGCGTCGTCGTCCTTGCCCAGTTCGATGCGATCGTCGAGCAGCAGCCAGCCCAGGGTCCACGCACCGTTGTCGGTGCGATAGCGCAGCCGGCCGAGCGAATCGCTGAACTGCGGCTGGCCGAAGCCTTCTTCGACCGGCTCCAGCAGGTCGAGCGTGCTGCGCCGCAGGGCGAACACCCAGTCCAGCGGCCAGCGCTCGCTGCTGCCGACGCTGGACGCACCCGCCGAAATGAAACTCGCGCCGACGCGGTTTTCGTAGCCGGTGCTGCGCGCAGGCGGCGTGATGTCGATGACTCCGCCCGAACGCGTGCCATAACGCACCGGGAAACCGCCGCTGAACACCTCGATGCGTTCCACGCCGGCGGGATCGATGGCGCTGATCAGGCTCTGGTAGTTCTTGAGATGGAATGGATCGAGCAACGTGATGCCGTCGTAACGCACCAGCACGTCGTCTTCGAGCGAGCCGCGGATGTATGGCCGTCCCGACACGTTGCTCGCCAGGCCCGGCAGCGACTTGAGCGCGCGCAGCGAATCGTCGTGGCTGCCCGGCACCACGTCGATGTCGCTCGACGAGAGCTCGCGCGGATCGGCCACCTCGCGTCCCTCGATCGAGTAGCGGCTGGCGTACACGGAAATTTCCTGCAGCGGTGCGTCGGAATCCGGGGCGGCAGGCGGCGGCGGCGCGCGCACCACCACGTATTTCTGCGGTGCGACCGGCTCGAGTTTCAGGCCGTTCACGGCCAGCGCATCCATGGCGCGCTCGAGCGGCGAACGCCCGGCGCGCGGCGCCGGCGCGACCAGGCCGGCCGGCACCAGGTCCGTGCTGTAGATGACGTCGATGCCCAGCGGCCTGAGGGCGCGCAGCAGACTATCTACCGTGGGGGTCTCAGCGGCTCGCGAGGTCGCCCCGAGGGCCAGCAACGCGAGCAGGCAGAAGCTACGTACTCGTGGGCGATTCACCCGCGAAGCTTACCCGGATCACACCGGATGGAAGATCGAAACGCAGCGACGTGGACGCCATCACCGCCTTGAGCGCCTGCATCGGCGTGAGTCCGCGCACGCTGCCGTGCATGCGGATCGAATCGATCTGGTGCTGCGTGCCGTCGTCGGCAATCACCAGCCTGCGTCCCGTCTCGCGGGCAAACCAGCCGAGGAATTCACCCAGCGGCCGGTTGTCGATGTCGATCTCCGGCGCCATGGTCTCGGCCCACGACCAATGCTGTCCCACGCTCTCGACCGTGCCGCGTGTCACGTTCATGTGGCGGTCGATGAGTACTTCGGTGCCGGCGGGCAAGGTGGAATCGCCATCGGGAGCGCGCCACTGCACCTGGCCTTCGCGCACGCGCAGACGAGTCGTACCGTCGACCACGGCGATCGCGAATTGCGTGCCCACGTGGCGGAACTCGCCGGCACCGGTCACCGCGACGAAGCTCGCGTCCGCATGCGCGCCGGGCGGAATGTCGACGTACATCTCGCCACGGTCCAGCCGCACCGAGTTCGCGGACAAGACTTCGAATCGGGAATTGGCCGCGACGCGCACATTGCCGCCGCCATGCAGCTTCAGCAGGGAACCGCCGCGCGCTTCGAAATCACCGCCGGATCGCAGCTCGCTGCCGACGCCGACCGCTGCATCGCGCCACAACGAGCGCAGCTCCACGACGCCCGCGCCTTCGGCCCGCGCCAGTTGCGCCATCGGTGCGCCCTCGGCGACGCCCGGGCCCCGCACCCAGACCTGCCACGCCGCGGCCAGCGCGAGCACCGCGACCGCGGCCGCCGCCGCGCGCGGAATCCACAGGCGACGCGGTGATCCGCCGGTCTGTGCGCGCCACTCGGCCTCGGTAGCGCGACGGATGCGCGCCAGCGCATCGGGCGAGAGCGCGGGAACGCGCAGGTTGTCGCGCAGGATTTCTTCGTCGTCGATGTTGCTCATGTCACATCCCCGACGGCGGCATTGCCCTGCCATTCGGCGCGGAAAGCCTGGCGCGCACGCACCAGCTGCGACTCGGCGGCACTCTCCGAAACCTGCAACACCCTGGCGATCTCCGGGACCGTGAGCTCGTCTCCAAACCGGAGCTCGAGTATGCGCGCGTAATGTGGCGGAAGACGATTGATGGCGCGACGCACGGCGCCGCGCTCGGAATCCGCGGCGCATTCGTCGAGCGGATCGCGGAAATCGGTGAGCTGGACCACTTTTGCCAGCGGCTTTTCTTCGCCGAGCTGCTCGATGCTGGTGGTTTGCGGCTGGCGCGCGGCCTTGCGGCGCGCGTCGACGATCAGGTTGCGGCAGATCTGGCACAGCCACGTGAACAGCGTCGAGCCGCCGCGAAAACTGTCCAGGCTGCGCATGGCGTTGATCATGGTCATCTGCACGACATCTTCGATGGCGGCGGCGTCGAGCGCACTGCGCCGCGCGGCGAAGGCACCGAGGCGTGCCGCGTAGGTTGCGAAGAATTGGTCGAAGGCTCGTTGATCACCACGGCGCATCCGGTTGATGAGTTCCTGCTCGTCCAGCACGCGGCTACCTCGCTTGCTCCGGCAGCCCGTGCCGCTGGGGGAGCCGGTGTGCAGCCTTAGACGTCATGAGGTTGGCCAGTCCGTTGCGCATCGCGAAGGATTTTGCGGCGGCGCGCCGTCTAAAGCCACGACCCTTAGGACCTCAAAGACGCTACATGACAGACTTCGCACCCTCGCCAGCCGCGGCCCTCCTCGGTCCCGCCTCCGCTTCCGCCGCCGCCCGGAACGATTTCTGGACCCGGCATGCGTGGATTCCGCTGATCCTGTTCGTCCCGCTGTTCCTCGTGATCGAGTGGACCAACCTCGACCGGATCCTCGCGCACGCCCTGTTCTACGATCCGACGGTCGGCCGCTGGCTGGGCGGTGGCGCGGGTGACTGGTGGGCGCGCAGCCTGATCCACGATGGCGGACGCTGGCTGGCCCGCACCGTCGCCGGCACCGCCCTGGCGCTGTGGATCGCGTCGTTCCTGTCGCTGCGCATGCGGCATTTCCGCCGCACATCGGGCTTCGTGTTCCTGGCCATGGCGACGTCGATGCTCATCGTCGGCGGCCTCAAGCTGGTCACCGACGTGGATTGCCCCTGGGACCTGCTCGAGTTCGGCGGCGATCGCCCGTACTTCGGGCTGTTCGCGCTGCGTCCACACGACCTGCCGCACGCGCAGTGTTTCCCCGGCGCGCATTCCTCCTCGGGCTTCGCGCTGGTGGCGTTCTACTTCCTGTTCCGGGATCGGTCGGCGCGCGCCGCCGCCGCCGCGCTGATCGCCGCGTGCCTGGTGTGGGCCGTGTTCGCGCTCGGCCAGGAGGCGCGCGGCGCGCATTTCCTGTCACACGACCTCGCCAGCCTCGCCATCGTGTGGTTCGTGCAGCTCGGGATCTACGCCAAACTACTGCGCCAGCCGCATCAGCGAGTAGGCCACCATGCCGAGCGCCAGGCAGCCGAAGATGTTGCGCGAGAACACCAGCCAGGCGCCGGACACCAGCACACCCACCAGCCGCGGGTTGAGTAGCGAGAAGTCGGCGTGCTGCGCGTGCATCAGCACGTCCGGCACGATGATGGCCGTGAGCGTGCACACCGGCGCGTAACGCAGCGCCGTCTCGATGCGCGGATGAAGCCGGCCGCGCGCGCCGGCCACCAGGAACGAGGTGCGCGTGACGAAGGTCGACAGCGCCAGTCCCACGATGACGATGCCGAGCGCGATGCCGTCGATGGGCGCGTTCATGATGACGCTTGTTCCGGCGCGGCCGCGCGCGGGGCGTTCCAGCCGTCCGCGAGCGTGGCCGCCACGATGCCGGCGATCGCCGCGACGAACAGCCCGAGCCGGTACGGCAGGCCATGCGCCAGCAGCGCGACCACGCCTGCCGCCACCGCGCCCACCAGCGCCGGCCGCGCGTTGAGCGCCGGGCCCACCAGTGCGACCAGCGCCAGTGTGCCCGTGAACTCGAGTCCCCAGTCGGTGGGCACGTAGCTCGCCGCGACGATGCCGGTGATGGCGCTGAGCTGCCAGGTGATCCAGTTGTTGGAGCACACGCCCGCGAACCAGGCATCGCGATGCCGCTCGGGCAGCCAGCCTTCCTGCGCGGCGCGCATGAACAGCGTGAAAGTGAAATCGGTCATGAAGAAGCCGAGCGCGGCGCGCTTGGGCAAGCGCTCCTGCACGAAATATGGCCGCAACGCGGCGCTGTAGATCACGAAGCGCAGGTTGGTGATGAGCCCGGTGGCGACGATGACCCACAGCGGCATGCCGGTGGCGATCAACGGCAGCGCCGCCAATTGGGCGGAGCCTGCGTACACCGTGAGCGACATGAAGACGGCCCAGGGCACCGTGAGCCCGCCCTTCACCATGGCGACACCGCTGACCAGTCCCCAGGTGGCGGCGCCGGGCAGCGATTGCACGATGGCGCGCTGGCCGGCACGGAACGCCGAGCGCCGTTCGGGGTCTTTCGGGATCACCAGTTGCCGGTGTTGGCCATCGACACCCACGGCTCGCGCGGCGGCAGCGCCCCGTCCTTCTGCAGTAGTTCGATGGAGATGTTGTCCGGCGAACGCACGAAGGCCATGCGGCCGTCGCGCGGCGGACGATTGATGGTCACGCCATGTTTCTGCAGGCGTTCGCAGGCCGCGTAGATGTCGTCGACCGCGTATGCCAGGTGGCCGAAGTTGCGGCCTCCCGGGTACGGCTCCGGCTCCCAGTTGTGGGTGAGCTCCACCTGCGCGGTGGAATCGCCGGGCGCCGCGAGGAAGATCAGCGTGAACTTGCCCTGCGGAAAGTCCTTGCGCGACAGCACCTCGAGGCCAAGCGCGTCGCAGTAGAACTTCAGCGAGGCGTCGACGTCGGTGACGCGCACCATGGTGTGCAGGTATTTCACGCGCCTGCCGTGGTAGCTAGAACATCTCCGAGGCGCCCGGCGGCTTCACGTCCACCTTCTTGCGCGACGGGATCCAGTCTCCGGTGATCATCGCCTCGTACGGCTGGCCCGGACCCACCATCGGATACACGCCCGCGTCCGGATCGATGATGACTTCGAGGAACGCGGCGCCCTTGAACGCCAGGAATTCCTCGATGACCCGGGGCACGTCGGCCTTCTTGTCGAGGCGCACGGCGTACTTGAAGCCATCGGCTTGCGCGGCCTTGATGAAGTCCTTGGTGTGCAGCGTCTTCTCCGAGGCCGAGAGGCGGCCCTTGTGAAACAGTTTCTGCCACTGCTTCACCATGCCGTCGCCGTTGTTGTTCAACACGACGATCTTCACCGGCAGGTTGTAGGTGGTGACCGTTTCCATCTCGCCGATGTTCATGCGCACCGAGGCGTCGCCGTCGATGTCGATGACCAGCTTGCCGGGGTTGGCGAACTGCGCACCGACGGCGGCAGGCAGGCCGAAGCCCATCGTGCCCATCGAACCCGAAGTGAGCCAGAGACGCGGCCGCTTGAAGTCGAAGTACTGCGCCGACCACATCTGGTGCTGGCCCACGCCAGTGGAGATGATGGCCTCACCCTGGGTGACGCGGTTGATCTGCTCGAGCACGTAGTAAGGCTGGATGAGCTCGCTCGCGCGGTCATAGTTCATCGCGTATTTCTGCTTCATCTCCTGCAGGTACGCCAGCCACTTGGAACGGTCACGCTTGAAGCCGGCGCGCTTGCCGTGCGCCGCGAGCATGCGCAGCGCCTCGGGCAGCAGGCCCACGTGGCTCCACTGCACGCGCTTCACCTTGTTGATCTCGGCGCGGTCGATGTCGAAGTGCGCGATCGCCTTGGCGCCGGGCGCGAACTTCGCGGGGCTGCCCGCCACGCGGTCGTCGAAGCGCGCGCCGATGGCGATCAGGAAATCGCAATCGTCGACGGCGTAGTTCGCGAACGCCGCGCCGTGCATGCCGAGCATGCGCATCGAAAGCGCGTCCGTGGTGTCGACGGCTCCGATGCCCATCAACGTGGTGACGACGGGAATATCGAAGGCGCGCGCGAACTCGCGCAGTGGTTCAGCCGCGCCGCCGTTGATGACGCCGCCACCGGCGTAGATCAGCGGGCGCTGCGACTCGCCCAGCATCTCGAAGAAATGGTTGGCCTCGGTGGCGTCGATGATGTCGGTGGTCAACGTCTCGAGGCGGCGGCGATAACCCGGCATGGGCAGCGTGCCCGAGCCCTTGAACTCGCCCTGCCAGTTCTGCACGTCCTTCGGGATGTCGATGACCACGGGACCGGGACGACCGGTGCGCGCGATCTCGAACGCGGTGCGCACCGTGGCCTCTAACTTCTCGGTGTCGGTCACGAGGAAGATGTGCTTGGCGACCGAGCCCATGATGGAGGGCACCGGCGCTTCCTGGAACGCATCCGTGCCGATGGCGCTGCGCGGCACCTGGCCGCAGATCACGACCATGGGGATGGAATCGGCCAACGAATCGCGGATCGGCGTCACCGTGTTGGTGGCGCCCGGGCCCGAAGTGACGATGCACACGCCGACGCGGCCGCTGGCGCGCGCGTAACCCGCCGCCATGAAGCCCGCGCCCTGCTCGTTGGCGGGCACGATCAGTGGCATCTGCGCCTCGCCGCGCGCCTTGCGGTCCTCGTTGAAGCAGAACACGGCGTCGTAGGTGGGCAGGATGGCGCCGCCCGAGTAGCCGAAGATCGTGGTTACACCCTCGTCCGCCAATACCTGCACGATCATTTCCGCGCCGGACATCTTCTTGCCGGCCAGCGGATGCTGGATGGAGGGCGCGCTCGGCTGGGCCGGCGCGGACAAGTCGCGGATTTTGGGAGGATTTGCCATGGGTGCGCAGGAGCCTAGCAGTTTGCAGCGCGGGCTTAAACCGCTATTCTGGCCACCGTGTCGTCCCCGCAAATATCACTCAAAAACATGCGTCATATCATCGCCATCCACCTGCAGAACGAGGCCGGCGCGCTGACCCGCGTCACCGGCCTGTTCTCCACCCGCGGCTACAACATCGAGTCCCTCTCGGTAGCCGCCACGGATGACCCGTCGGTATCGCGCGTGACGCTGACCACCCAGGGCGCCGACGGCGTGATCCTGCAGATCGTCAACCAGCTCAACAAGCTCATCGACGTGGTGGCGGTCGAGGACCTGACGCGCGGCGAGCACATCGAGCGCGAGCTCGCCGTGCTCAAACTACGTGTCGAACCGCAGTTGATCGATTCCGTGCGCGGTTACGTGGTGCGGGCGGGCGGCCGCGTGCTCGCGCCCTCGCCCGACAGCTTCGTGGTAGAGCTCACGGCTTCGGAGGCCGAGATCAACCAGTTCGTGCATGACCTGGGTGAACGCACCGAGATCATCGAAGTAGTCAGGTCAGGTGCGCTGGCCGTGGGCCGCAACGCGCGCGCACTGCACGTCGTCCGGTAGCCTGGCCTCAGGCCGCCCGGGGGCCGGGGTCCTGTGAGAAAGGCGCGGAGCGCAGCCCGGCATCGGGCACCAGCAACACGTCGCAATCCACGGAGCCC
>Ga0164241_10004875_pt1 | contig 12810 bp, 7 predicted proteins | sample OricomyardsoilBY_FD_108780 | JGI IMG/M metagenome (GOLD analysis project Ga0164241, IMG submission 108780) | Backyard soil microbial communities from Emeryville, California, USA - Original compost - Back yard soil (BY) | ecosystem: Environmental > Terrestrial > Soil > Unclassified | place: USA...
CAACGCGCTCGGAGTGGATTTCTATCTGCGCATTGCGCTCGAGCTGCGGCTGAAGCGGCTCCTGGTTGGAGGATACGACCGCGTGTTCGAGATCGGACGGATCTTCCGCAACGAAGGTGTTTCGCGGAAACACAATCCCGAGTTCACGATGCTGGAGGTTTACCAGGCTTACAGCGATTTCCACGGGATGATGGAGCTGATCCGGGCGATCTTCACCGATCTCTGCCGCGATGTCATCGGCACGTTCGAGATCAGGCACGCGGCCAGCGGCCAGATCATCAATTTCGCCGGCGACTGGCGCACGACGCGCTATTTCGACCTGATTGACGAAGCGGTCGGTTTCAAGCTCAGCGCCTTGCGCGGCTCCCCCGACTTTGCGGCCAGGGCCGCCGGGGCCGCGCAAAAACTCGGGCTCGAGATTCATCCGGGATGGGAGACGTTCGAGGTCGTGAACGAGATTTTCTCGAAGAAGATCGAGCCGACGCTGATCCAGCCGACGTTTGTCACCCACCTGCCGAAGGAACTTTGCCCGCTGGCCAAGCTCAACCAGGAGGATCCCGGGCTCATCGATGTCTTCGAACTGTGCATCGGCGGCATGGAGGTCGCGCCGGCCTACTCCGAGCAGAACGATCCCTTTGTGCAGCGGGAGATGTTCGAGAAACAGGCCGGCGAGGAGAAGCAGAACATCGACCAGGATTTCCTGCTCGCCCTCGAACACGGCATGCCTCCGGCCGGCGGCATGGGCGTCGGCATCGACCGGCTTTGTATTTTGCTCACCGGGGCGGAAAGTATCCGCGATGTGATCCTGTTTCCTTCGCTGCGTCCGTCCGAGGCGAAATCCTAGGACTCGAAAGGCCGAAGGGTTGAAAGCCCGTCCGGGTGAAATACACGCAATGATTCCGGTGCTTTTCCTCCTGTCTTCAGCCATTCATCCCTTCAGTCCCTTCTTCCAATGCCCTGGCCCGTTTATCTCGCGCTGAAGCAGCTGTTCCCCTCGGGACGGCTTTCGTTCTTCACCGTCATCGCCACGATGGGAATCATGCTGGGCGTCACGATCATGTTGATGGTCACGAGCGTCATGGGCGGCTTTGGCTATCAGATCGGCCGCATGATCATCGATACGCAGGGTGAGATTCAAATCACCGCCGCCTCGCCGATCGACCGCGGCAAGGCCGGGGAAATCGAACGGGTGCTGGAAACGACTCCGGGCGTCTTGGCGGCCGCCCCGTTTGCGGCCGGCAAGGTGATGGTCGAGTATCAGAAACGGGCGGACATCCCGAACATCCAGGGCTTTTCGGTGGAGCAGATGAAAAAGGTGCTTCCGCTTCAGCGCTATTTGATCGCGGGTTCGTTTGACGATCTCGACGACGACTCGGTGATCCTGAGCTATCTGCTCGCCCGGTCGCTGGGGGTCGGCGTCGGGGGAAAGGTCAGCCTGTACTCGCCGCTGATGATGGAGCGGATCAGCCAAAACGAGATTTTATATCCCCGCGAGGCGAGAGTGGCGGGCATCTTTCAGATCGGCCATCAGCAGCTCGACAGTTCCACGGTGCTTTGTTCGCTGCGCCTCATGCAGGATTTGTACGGACTCGACGAGAAGGTGCATGGTTACAGCGTGCGGCTCAAGCCCGGCGCGGATGTCGAGAGCGTGGCGCTGAAACTGAATCAAACGCTTCCGCCGGGGGTAACGGCCGCCACCTGGCAGGAGACGAACGCCGAGTTCCAATCCATCGTCACCTTCGAGCGGAACATGATTTTCTTCCTGATGACGTTCATCATCCTGGTCGCGGCCTTTTCGATCACGAGTTCGCTGTTGATGTCGGTGATCCGCAAGACGCGCGAGATCGGCCTGCTCGGCGCGATGGGCGGCCGGGCGCGGGACGTCGCGCTCTGTTTCTGCGCGCAGGGTCTGTTTCTGGGCGCGGCCGGCACCGGTCTGGGACTCGCGCTGGGATTCACCCTGCTCCGCTTCCGCGACAACATCGTGCACTTTATCGCGCATCTGACCGTGGGTGAACAGACCTTCGTAAAATTTTATCAGTTCAGCTCGCTGCCGATCCACACGGTCACTCGGGATGTGGTTTCGATCATCGTGTTCTCGCTCATTGCCTCGACCCTGGCCGGCCTTCTTCCCGCGTGGCGCGCCGCCCGGCTGAAACCCGTGGAGGCGCTGCGCAATGAGTAATGCCGATCCGCCCGCGTCCCCTGTGCTGCGCGCCGTCGATGTCCGAAAGAGTTACCCGAGCGGCAGCCGCACGCTTGAGGTGTTGCGCGGCGTGGATTTCGCGGTGGCGGCGGGCGAGACGGTCAGCATCCGGGGAGAGTCCGGTTCGGGCAAAAGCACGCTGCTCAATGTTCTCGCGGGGTTGGACCGTCCGGACGCCGGGGAGCTTTATTGGGCGGGCGAAGCGGCGCACCGCCTGGGTCTGGATCAATTGACGGCGAGACGGGGCCGGTTTCTCGGCATGGTCTTCCAATCCTATTATCTCATCCCGGAAATCGACGCGCTGGCCAATGTGGTGATGAGCGCGCGGCTGCTGGGCCGGATCGGTCCAGTGGAGCGCGCCCGGGCGGCGGCCCTGTTGAATCGCGTGGGGCTGCGCGAGCGCGGACATCATGTTCCCTCCCACCTTTCCGGCGGCGAACGTCAGCGGGTGGCGGTGGCGCGCGCGCTGATGAACCGGCCGAAACTCATCCTGGCGGATGAGCCGACCGGCAACCTGGACGAACGCACCGGCGACGAGGTCATCCAATTGCTGCTGGAGGTTTGCGCGGAGGAAGGCGCGGCACTGGTGCTCGTCACCCACAACCCCGCCCATGCAAAGAAGACGGGGCGCCAGTTGTTATTGCACGACGGCAGGTTCGTCTGATCGGAAGTTTTCGACCTCATTGATACAGCCAGTACTTCCGGCTCCGGGCTTGAAAGACATCCGCCTGGGTTCGCCAGAGACGGAGCCAGCGATCGACATCCACCTGGGCGCCCTTGGTCGCCAGATCATTGAAGAACGCGGTTGAGCCCATGTGGATGAGAAAGGTCCGTTTCATCGCGGCGGGTAGTTTTGCGAAAGGATTTCCCCGCTCCAGCCTGCAGGTGAGTTTCATCAGATGAAAATTCAGGTCGGCGGGCTGCCACGCCCCGAGGTCCGTAATCGAGATCAGGAATCCCACCGTCGCCGGCCGGCCCGGGGTGGCGGGTGGCACGCTGATTCGCCGGAATGAAAGTCCCGGAACAGGCAGGGCGCGGAGCTCGCGTTCGACCAGATCGGGTTTGATCGAAGCGTGGCTGAGTCCGCGAAAAATATAGTAGCCGCCGATGCCGTTGCTGAAGCCTCCGATCATGCAGCCGAGCCCTGTCATGGGATAGGCTTCGCAGGTTTCGAAGTCGCGGATATTGGTCGAGGTCGGTACGAATCGGAGGCCGGTGTCGGGCCACCGCATCGTCCGTCGCCATCCGCGCATCGGAATGACACTGAGTTTGCCCCGGGCGCGGGCCGCGGCCGATACCGCAATTCCGTCGGGCGGGGCCTGATCCCGGGCCATGAGCGCCAGTTCACCGATCGTCAGGCCATGAACATACGGGACTCGAAAGCGCCCGACATCGCTCATCCATTGCGCATCCATCGGCGGGCCTCCGACCTTCATGCCGCCGAGGGGATTTGGCCGGTCGAGAACGATCACCTCCTTGCCGTTCGAAAAGCAGGCTTCCATGGCGGACTTCATCGCTCCGCTGAAAGTGTAGCTGCGTGTGCCGATGTCCTGCAGGTCGATGACCAGGGCGTCGATGCCCCTCAGTTGCGCGGCGGTAGGGACGAAGTTTGTGGTTTTCCCATTGTAGAGCGAGTACACGGGCAGCCCGGTCCGCCGGTCCTTTTGATCGGGAAAATAGGTTTGGGCGGGGTGATCGTTGTACAACCCGTGTTCGACGGCGTAGAGCGCCACGAGGTTTACGCCCGGCGCGTGCCGCAGCACCTCGATTGTGCTCACGCCCCGGCGATTTACCCCGGCGGGATGGGTGAGCAGGCCGATGCGTTTTCCCTTGAGTGCGGAGAATCCCTCCGCCTGCAACACATCGATCCCGAGCATGACCGGGGACGTGGCGGGTGGCGGCAGGCTGGTTCGTCCCCCTTCGGCCCGGGAGGGAGCGACCGCCCGGGGAGGCGAGCCGGGTGAGCCGCATCCCGCGAACCCGGCGGAGATCAGGAACGCGAAAACCGCCCGGGCGATCGGGTGGGGGAGGATGCCGCGCACACCGCCGGACCGGCTTCCGTCGCAGCGGCGGTCCGCCCGCCCCATGTCCGCCGGGGCGGAAGCGATTTCAACCGCCATGAGTGCGGATGGGGATCCCAGGCATCACAAAGCCCGCACCCAGATGTTGCGGAAGCGATCCGGAATGCTGTTCTTGTGATCCTGAAAGCCCAGCGGCGCTTTCTCCGGGAAATCGCCCTCATAGCTGGTGGCCTTGCGGTTCAGGGTGGGGCCGAGGATTTTCGTGTGATTTTGCACCACGATGCCATTGACGATCACCGTGACGTAGGCCGGTTCGACAACCTTGCCGGCTTCCAGTCGCGGCGCGGTGAAGATAATATCGTACACCTGCCACTCGCCCGCCGGACGAACCGCATTCACCAGCGGCGGAGTCTGCCCGTAAACCGCACCGGCCATGCCGTCGGCATAGGTCGGGTTGTTGTCGCAGTCGAGGACTTGGATCTCGTAGCGGTCCATGAGGAAAATCCCGGAGTTTCCCTTCTTCTGCGAATTGCCGTGGGTCTTCGGGTCGGACTTCCATTCGATGTGAAACTGGCAGCTCGCGAAAGCCTGCCTGGACGTGATGTTGCCGCCACTGACGACCAATTCCCCGTTTTCGATTTTCCACGGACACGGGGCTCCGTCCTTGCCCGCGAAGTTCGCGGTGCTTTTGCCGTCGAAAAGAACGATCGCATCCGCCGGCGCTTCGCCGGCCCTGTCTCCGGGCTTCACGGCCTCGGGACGCGGCCGGTTCAAATCGTGGACCCTCCACTTGCTGCCCGGGAAAATCGGCGGGGTGTCGGTGTAGCCGAGGGGATACGGCTTGCCGTTTTTTTCATCCGTTCCCGCGAGGACGGCTCCGATGATGAGGAAAACGAGGATGATTTTTTTCATGGTAAGGGTACTGAAGTTTAGAGATGCACTCTTTCAGGACATGCCGGGGGAATAAATGAAAAATTTCCGCGCTCCCCGCCGGAGCGGGGCGACATCCCGCGGCCTTGCGAATGGTGGTTGCGCTGGGAAAAAGGAACGGTTGTCTCGCTGGTCTAATGGCCCCCGCCGTCCCCGCCTCATCTCCGCGCGAGCATTGGGCCCTTGTGGGGATTTTTTTTGCCGCGCTTTTGGTGCATTTTTATTTCGCGACCTTCAACTGGACCGTCGGGTTCATGCCGCACCAGGAATTCCGCCAGACCCAGACGGCGATCATTTCCTACTATATCGACCAGCAGAATAATTTTTCCTGGCGGTACGAGGTTCCGGTGGTGGGCAAGCCCTGGGTCTCGATCCTGCTGGAGGTGCCGATTCACGAATGGAGCGTGGTCCTGCTCAGTCGCGCGACCGGCTGGTCCCATCTCATCGCGGCCCGCACGATCTCGCTATCGTGCTTTTACCTCGCGTTGCCCGCCTTCTACCTGCTCCTCGGTCGGCTCGGGTTGCCGCGCCGGAGGCGTTTGCCGACACTTGCGCTCATTCTGACCGCGCCGCTTTACATATTTTATTCGCGGGCGTTTTTGATGGAGTCGATGGAGCTGCTCTGCTGCGCGTGGTTCCTGCTGGGTTTTGTGAGGACCATGGACGAGCGGCGCTGGCCCTGGCTGGCTGCGACGATTGTGGCCGGTACCGGTGCGGCGTTGATCAAGAGCGCCACGCTGGCCGTCTGGCTTTTGCCGGGGGCGGGATACGGGGCCTGGCGGTTGTGGCGGGATTTGCGCACCGGCAAAAACTGGAAGGTGCCGCTGCGTACGACCTGCTGGGGTCTGGCGACCGTGGCGATTCCGCTCGGCGCGTTGCGCTGGTGGGTGGTGCTCACGGATCCCATCAAGTCGGCTCACGCCTCCGCGGGGCTGTTTGCATCGAAGGAACTGACGCAGGGAAACTGGGGGCTTTTCGATTTTACCGCCAGTTTTTCGCGGAAGGTGTGGGTGATCCTGCTGGGGAACTGGCGGGAGGCCATCATGAGTCCCTGGATCGTCGGCGGGCTCCTCGTCACCGGGCTCGCGCTCTTCAAAACGACGAGGAAACGCGTATTGGGGACGGCGGCGGTGTTTTTTCTCGCCCAGCTCATGTTCCCCTTCGCCTACGCGTATCAGGAATATTATTATTACGCCTGCACGGTGTTTTTGCTCGCGGCGATCGGCTTCATTTTCGACGGGCTGCTTGATTCGAGGGTGCCGCGGTGGATTTCGTTGCTGGGGATCGCGGCGCTCATGGGCGTCCAGCTCAACACCTATCGGCATAGCTATTATGGCGACCAGAGTTTGGAGCGGGACGGCGGCTTCAACTACACCGGGGTTCTGCGCGATTTTACGCCAAAGGATTCCATCATCATTGTCGCGGGCAACGATTGGTGCCCGATCATTCCGTATTACTCCGAGCGACGTGCGCTTATGATCCGCAACGGCCTCGAACGCGACGCGGACTATCTGCATCGGGCGATGGATGACCTGGCGGGCGAAAAGGTTTCCGCCATCGTGCTGGTCGGGCCGCAGCGTGGGAACCAGGCGTTGCTCAAGCTGTTGGCACAGCGGTTTGACATCGACGATGCCGCGCCCGCGATGTCCGAGGAATTCACCGATATTTATCTCAGTCGATCCTGTATTGACGAGGTGCGGGAGCACGTTCGTTCGGGGCGGCAGCGGTACCCCAGGATCACCCTGCATGCACGTGCATCCGAATTGAAGCCCGGTCCCGCGCCCATCGCGATCACGGATGAACTTTCCCGAAAGTCGTTTGGATTTGTGTCGCCCGCCCCGTTTCGGGGGAGTTTCAAATACGGGTATACCGCCATGGATGTGGAAGGAATCCAGGCCACCCTTGCCAGTCCGGCCTGCGATCTCTGGCTGCATGCGCCCGGCGATGCCTCGCAAATTACATGGGAATTTGGGATCGTCCCGGATGCCTATCTACATGAGGGCGACAAAACGGACGGGGTTGAGTTTCTTGTCGCCGGGGAGACCCCTGACGGCCGGCGCCGCGGGATTTTCCGCCGGGTGCTCGATCCGGTCAACCGGACCCGCGACCGGGGCCCGCAGCGTGAGGTCATCGCCTACAAACCCCTGCCTGGTGAGAACCTGATATTTTCCAACCGACCCAACCTGAGCGAATCCTACGATTGGTCCTATTGGGTCAGGATCGAAGTAAAGTAGGGAAGCGGCGTTTGGGTAAGTTTGGCGGGTTTCACGAACGTTGGATTCATTCAGCCCGCGCGGCAACGGCGCAGGTCAGGGCGAGGTGGCGGGGAAGGAGGGCGGCGGCGTCGTAAAAATCGCGAACACGGGCACGCGCGTGCCGGGCGAGCGAGCGGGCAAGGTTTTCATCGGACAGAACCCGGATCATGGCGTCGGCCTGCGCGGAACTGTCCCCGGCGGGAATCAATATCGCCTCGCGATCGGCACGGGCCATTTCCGGGATGCCATGGACATCCGTGCTCACGATGGGAAGTGAAAAGGCCATCGCTTCGAGCACGACGCGGGGAAACGATTCCTCGTAGCTGCTGCAAACGAACAAGTCCGCCGCCCCGTAATAGGCGTACGGTTCCGGTGCTTCCTTGATTACGCGAAGGTTGTCCCGTTTAAGCTGGCCGAGCAGATCGTGGATCGCGTTGTCATAGGCGGAGTCACGGCCGCCGATCATCAGGAATTCACACTGGCTCGCGAGTTCCGGGGCGCGTCGCCAAAGAAGATCCGCGGCGCGCACGAAAATATGCTGGCCCTTGCGGTTGCAGACGGTTCCGACATTCACGATCAGGCGTTTATCGGGCGACAAGCCCAATGCCGCCTTGAGCTTTCTCCGGGGATTTTCGGCGCGGTAGCGGTCGACGCGCCTCAGGTCGATCCAGCCCGGGTTGATGCTGTGATTGGCGGGAAGCAGGTGGGGCAGGTAGTACCGGCGGGTGGCGTCGGTGAGAAAGGAAACATGCGAGGCGAGGGCGAAGGTTTCCTTCACCACGGGAAGCGTGGCGGGAGCCATGTAGCCGAAATAAAAAGTGTCCGGGGTCGTGCTTTCGTGGATGTAGAACAACGACCGCCGGCCCGCGAGTCGGGCGACGTGGACACCCCAATAAGCGGAAAGGGTATTGGCAACCACGAGGTCCGCGCGGGTCAGATCGATTCGCCTTCCCAGCGCCTGCAGATTCGCCCGGAGTTCGCGGGCGTTCGCCGACTTCAGCAGCGGGGCGGGATCGACGATGGCGACGGTCGCGGCGAGGGCTTCGAACCGGCTGCGCAACGGCCCCTCAGCCGCGCTGATGACGGCCAGCTTGATGCCTTTGTCCGCGAGATGCTCCGCGTATTCCAGCAGGAACAGAGGGGCGCCCTCGAAATTTAGATTGTGGGTGATCAGGGTGACGTTGCGCGGCAATCCGGCCGCGACGGGCGTTGCGTCCGTCATCACGGGGAGCTTCGGCGATTTTCCACGGGGAGCACGGACACGGTATTCCAGCCAGACCTCGCGCAATGCCCGGTAAAACCAGCGGTTCAAGGGAACTGCGAAGCCGCGTTCCAGGCAGGCGGTCCGCAACGCCCGGACGCTGCGTGCAAACGTGATCGCGCTGAAGTGTGCGTAGGGAGCCTTGGATTGTTCGTCGCCGTAGAAGTGATTGCGCTGGACGTGACACAGATGCCAGCTGCCGTCCTCGAGTTCGGCGTAGACGCGAACGCTCAGCGGTTGGGGCAGTTGTGAGGGCACGTCGATCGGTCCGTAGATGCGCGAGGCCGCCGCCTGCGGGAATTGGGGAAAGAGTCCCGCGACGTAGGGCAGCGAGCCTTCCTGCCGAAGGATTTGCCAGGCTTGAAGGTCCACCGACGCGGCGATGCACCGAATTTTAGCCGACTCATGGAACAACCAGCCTTCGACGACCACGCGACCGAATTCGGTTCGCTGCAGCAGGGGCGGATGGTGCAGGTGTCCGTGAAACGGAATCGCCGGATAACGCGTGATGTGGGGCACTGGCAGCGCAGCCGCCACGGCGGCGGCGGCGCGGGCCGGCGCGACCTGTGCCGCCGATTGCAGCACCAACCGCAGGGCCCGGGCGAATTCGTGCGGTTGGACCGCGTCGCTTGATAACGTCGGCGCGGTTGCGCCGGGCAGCCCGATCAGTGTGACCCTGCCAACCGGAATCCACCGGCCGGAAATCTCACAGGCCTCGAACTCCAGAAGGTTTTCACCGATGGCGAGAACGATGTCGGCTTCGAATCCCGCGAGAAGGAAGGGTTCGCGGGCCTTGAAGTAGCCGGCCAGATCCGCCCGGGGCTGGCCGTAGAATGAGGGAAAGATCGCCGTACGGAGCCTGACGCGCAGATCGGTCAGAAAACTCCCCGACTTGCCCACCGCCCAGCCTTTTAGCCGCAGAGGTCCGGCGGGCAGCGCGGCGCCGCCGGCGTGGTCATCGAGAGTAAAAAAAGCCTGGGCGGTTTCCTGCATGGTTTGTCCGGTCGGGCGAAGCCGGGACGATTGCCGCGGATGTCCGCCTTGTAAAGCGAGCTGTCGGCATGCGCGTGACGCAAAAAAATATTGGCATTGGCCGGGCGCATCGCCTTTTTGCCCGGATGGCGGAAAGCAACCTCGTACCCCGGCCCGATCGCCGCGAGTCCACATTCGCGGCCGCGTTGTTTTGCCTCGCGCTGGCGTTCCACTTCTGGGGGGCGACGGTTGGCTGGAAGAGCCTGAATCTTCCCGGCTGTGAGTTCCGCCAGACGCAGACGGGAATCTCGGCGTTCTTCATCCAGCGGGAGCATAATTTCTCGCTCGCCTATCCGACGCCCGTGCTCGGGAAACCGTGGGCGATTCCCATGGAGTTTCCGCTTTATCAGTGGACGGTGGTGTGGGTGTCGGACGCGCTGAAGCTGCCACTGACCCAATCGGCGCGCGCGGTGAGCCTGGTATGTTTTTACCTGTCGTTGCCGGCCTTCTATCTGCTGCTGGCGCGCATCGGGCTGTCCCGTCCGAGGCGTCTGCTCGTGCTCGGGCTTCTGCTCACCTGTCCGCTGTACATTTTTTATGCCCGCGCCTTTCTGATCGAGACCATGGCGCTGATGTTCGGCGCATGGTTTTTATTGGGTTATGTCCGGACGGTGGAGGAGCGGAGTCCGGGCTGGCTTGTGGCGGCGGCGTTGGCCGGAGCCGGATGTGGTTTGGTCAAGGTTACCACCCTCCTGTTTTTCCTGATGCCCGCCTTTATCTGGACCCTGTGGTGGTTTTGGAACGACTGGCGACAACCGGCGGATGTGCGGGCGCGGATTTTGGTCCGGCGCGTGGGTTGGTGCGCATTGGCGGTCGCGGTTCCCTGTGTCGCCGCCATTTGGTGGGTGCATCATTCGGATGCGATCAAGAACCTGTCCGTGGCCGGGAATTTTTTGCAATCGAGCCGGATGTCCCTCTATAATTTCGGCGTCGGCTCCAGGTTCTCATCCGCTATCTGGCGGCAGCACTGGCAGGTGTATTTCCACGACCTGACCTCCGTCCCCGTGCTGGTCGTTTGCGCCGTGCTGGCCGCGGCATTTGCCCGGCGTTGGTGGCGGCTGATCGGCCTGCTCTTGTTTCTCTTTCTGGCCGTGCAGTTGGTATTTCCGATCCTATACGCCTGGCATGAGTATTATTACGTGGCCAACGCCTTCACCCTCCTGATGGCCTTCGGATTCGCGCTGTGCGGGATTTTCGAATCGCGGATGCCGCGGGTGGCGGCCTGGGTCGTCGTGCTGTCGGTCTATGGCCTCCAGGCCGGAATGTACATGAAGGATTTTTATCCGGTGCAGAAACAGATTAGCAACGGTGGCAGCAATCTCACCCTTGCCCTGCGCAGCCTCATGGCGCCGGACGAGGTGATGGTGATTGCGGGCGATGACTGGAGTTCGATCACGCCTTACTACGCCCAGCGCCGGGCGCTCATGATCCGGCGCAATTTGGAAACCACGTGGTCGGAGATCGAACCCGCGTTCGACCGGCTGAAGGACGAGGACGTAACCGCCCTGGTTCTGGAGGGAAAGCAGGTTGAAAACGAACAACTCATCCGGAGTGCCGTTGTGCATTTTCATCTCGATCCACGGCCGGCCTTTCGTTGGCGCGACGCGACGGTGTATGTTCATGAACAGATTCGCCCGTATCTCCCCGATCTGTTGCGGAATATTCCGGAGATCGAGCCGGGCGAACCGGAAACGGAGGATTCCAATCCGTTGCTCAGGCATGACGTCGAAACGGGGGTTTTGCTGCGCCGCTATCGCGATGACTTCAGCGGGATGCAGCCCAGGCCGTTCCGATACTATACAACCTACGGCACGAGTCGTTTCGACTTCGAAGGACATCAGGCTTTCAACGCTCATCCGGACACCCGGCTTTGGTTCAATATTCCCCAAGGCAATAGAATCTTTTCCGCCGAAGTCGGCGTGGTTCCGGGCGCCTATGATCCCAAATTGCCGAATTCGGACAGGACGGATGGAATCGAGATTCGCCTTGAACGGGAAGTTCCCGGAGGCGTGAAGGAGCTGCTTTTTTCCCGCCTGCTCAATCCCCGCGACGTGGAATCGGACCGCGGACTGCTCCACATCGAGCACGCCTTTGATTTGGGACAGCCCGGGGTGGTATGCCTTTCCATCGGTCCCGGTCCGCACGGCAATTATGCGCGCGACTGGGCCATGCTTGGCCGCGTGGATTTTAAGTGATCCGTCCCGCCGCCACCTCGGCGGCGAGAGCGGCATGGCGCGGCAACAAGGCGCCTGATTCAAATCCCGCCACGATCCGCGCGCGGGCCCTCGCGGCGAGCGAACGCCCGATGTCCGGAGAAATCAGCAGGCGTGCCATGCCCTCGCACAGGGCGACGGTGTCGCCGGGCGGGATCAAGGTTGCCTCCAGATCCGGGCGAACCAACTCGGGCACGCCCTGGACATTCGAACTCAAAATAGGGACGCAACAGGCCATCGCTTCCAGGATCACCCGCGGCGACGATTCCTCAAAACTGGAACAGACGAAAAGATCGGCGGCGGCATAGTAGGGGAAATAATCGGCCGTTTCGGGATGCACGCCGAGGTTGGCATGATCGAGCTGCTCCAGCAGTTCCCCGAGCATCGCGTCAAAGGGCGAATGCCTTCCGCCCAGCATCACGAAGCGCGTGCGGGCGGCTAGGGCGGGATGACGTTTCCACAGGAGATCCACCGCCCGCGCGAAAATATGCTGACCCTTGCGACCCGAAACCGTGCCGACATTGGTCACGAGCAGCTCGCCGTCTTTTAGCGAGAAACGATCGCGCAAGGCCTGGCGCGGGTTATTGGCCCGCCAGGTGTCGATCCGGGCCACGTCGATCCAGCCGGGAGTCAGGCGATGCCGGGCCGGCCGGCCATAGTCCAGGTGGTAATTGCGCGTCGAGCGGGTGGTGAATGAAACCGCGTCGGCCAGCCCGAAGGCCTCGTCCACCAGCGCGATTACCGCGGGATGCAGACGACCGTGATAGAAGCTGGCGGGTGTGGTGCTTTCATGGATGTACAGCAGGACGCGTCGTCCGGCTGCCTTTGCGGCGTGGACGGCCCAGAAGGTCGTGAACGTGTTGCACACCACCAGATCGTAAGAGGAAAAATC
>Ga0164241_10004876_pt1 | contig 12808 bp, 11 predicted proteins | sample OricomyardsoilBY_FD_108780 | JGI IMG/M metagenome (GOLD analysis project Ga0164241, IMG submission 108780) | Backyard soil microbial communities from Emeryville, California, USA - Original compost - Back yard soil (BY) | ecosystem: Environmental > Terrestrial > Soil > Unclassified | place: USA...
CGTCAGCCAGGAGATCGCCGCGAGGAGTGGCAGCGGCAGCTATGGGTTGAGCACCGAGGGGTGGAGCAGCGGGACGTATATGGTGAGTGTGACGGCGGATGGACATTCATCGAGCACGCGGGTGGTGGTGACGAAGTAGGGACGTAGGGGTGGAGAAGCGATCGGATGTGATGGAGGATCGTCCATCGCAGGGAAAGGAGCGGGCCGCATCCATAGCCACGGATGCGGCCCGTCGTCGTCGATGGCCCGGATATATCATTACCCAGACAGGCATCCATGGCCTGCGAGGGGGAAGAAAAACCGTCTAAAAAACTATATGACATCCACGGGCCGAATCCCTCAGGGCAATTCATGCCGACTGGATTGCCCCACCGCGTTGAACCAGCAAGGCAAGTTCGGCCAATAGCCGGCCCGTCGTCTTGTTCCCCGATCTCGGCGATCAGAGCTGGCATCTCCGGCGTGATCCGGATGGAGCCGGTGGTTATCATGCCGGGAGCCATGCCTGATTATCCATTCCAGCCATCGGCCAGAAAGCGGTGGCTACGCCTGTCGTGGAGCAGAAGCAAAAGCCCGGATGGTAATTCCGGAATTATATATTGCCTCACGATTTTTTGTCCTCGGAATAAGCGTGGGGGAAGAGTCCACATGTTCTGCCTGGGTTGGCAATCGCGCAAGCGGATTTCTCCGGTTCGTCTGCCATGGTTGGTACTGATACCTGTCACTCCGGGAACCATGGCGGTATACATCCACGCTTTTCAGGCCCCAGATTTGTGGTGCTGACGCGAGGCGCTGTTGTGGCTACCGGATATATAAAATCAGTGCATTATCAGCCAGCCACGGACTGCCTATAAACGAGGAGCAGACAATGACGAAGCGGAAGCTTGGACGAAGCGATCTGGAGGTTTCGGCGCTCGGTCTCGGATGTATGGGAATGAGCTACGGGTACGGCCCGGCTGCCGACAGACAGGAGATGATTGCGCTGCTCCGCTCGGCTGTCTTACGTGGGGTCACTTTCTTCGACACCGCGCAGATCTATGGGCCATTCACCAACGAAGAGCTGGTGGGAGAAGCGCTCGCCCCGTTTCGCGATCAGGTGGTGATCGCCACCAAATTCGGCTTCCACTTCAACGACGACGGGAAGCCGGGGGGGCTCAACAGCCGGCCGGAGTATATCCGGCGGATGATCGAGGGCTCGCTCCAGCGGCTTCGGACCGATACCATCGACCTGTATTACCAGCATCGCGTCGACCCGGATGTGCCGATCGAGGAGGTCGCGGGGACGATAGGGGATCTTATCCGTGAGGGAAAAGTGAAGCATTTCGGCCTGTCGGAGGCCAGCGCTCAGACGATCCGGCGGGCGCATGCCGTACAGCCTATCACCGCACTGCAGAGCGAGTACTCGCTCTGGTGGAGAGAGCCGGAAGAGGAGATCCTGCCGACGCTCGAGGAGCTTGGCATCGGCTTCGTTCCCTTCAGTCCCCTCGGCAAGGGGTTTCTCACGGGAACGATCGACGAGAGCACGACGTTCGACAGCTCCGACTTTCGCACTACCGTGCCGCGTTTCTCCGCCGAGAACAGGCAGGCCAATCACGCGCTTGTCGACCTGCTGACGGCGATCGCCGAGCGGAAAAAGGTAACGCCGGCGCAGATTGCCCTGGCGTGGCTGCTAGCGCAGAAGCCATGGATCGTGCCGATCCCCGGTACCACGAAGCTGCATCGTCTCGAAGAGAACATCGGCGCGGCCGAGGTCGAGTTGACATCCGACGATCTCGATCAGATCGAGTCGGCGGCATCGACGATCACGGTGCAGGGAGCGCGTTACTCCGAAGCATCGCAGAAGATGATCGACCGCTGAGCTGCAGAGAGAGCGGTTTGTTCCCGGAAGTGCGTCAGGGTGCCCTCAAAGAGAGAAGACTCCGGGGGCTGCATTCATGGCTGCCTGGTAGTGTCTCAGTTCGCCAGAATGGTGGGGCGGAGTTCAACTCCGGCCCGGCGTAGCCGCGCTCGACGATCACACTGAGACACTACCGATCTGATTGTTATACCCGAAAGAAAAAGCCCGGATGAGAATCCGGGCTTTTTTTGCTGCCGTGGAATTTTCACTGCATGAGCGGCGAGCCGTTTACGATACACCCTCGAGTGCTGCTTCGATCGCGGCTACGTCGATCTTCTGCATTGTCATCATTGCCTCGAACGCACGCCTGGCGGCCTCCTTGTCCTGGCTGGTTGTTGCTTCCAGTAGCACCCGTGGGGTGATCTGCCAGGAGAGGCCCCATCGGTCCTTGCACCACCCGCACTCGCTCTCGGCCCCTCCGTTATTGACGATTGCATTCCAGTAACGATCGGTCTCGGCCTGATCTTCGGTGATCACCTGAAACGAGAACGCTTCGCTGTGTTTGAACGTCGGGCCGCCATTGAGGCCGACGCAGGGTATGCCCAGCACCGTAAAGTCGACCGTCAGCACATCTCCCTCCTTGCCGGATGGGTAATCGCTGGGGGCGCGGTGAACCGCGGTAACACTACTGTCTGGAAATGTCTGGGCGTAGAACGCGGCGGCTTCCTCTGCCGTGCCGTCGTACCAAAGGCAAATCACGTTGCTGGGCATTCTCTATATCTCCTTTTGTGTTAGTCGGTGAGCCTGTCCGGCCTACGGCGAACGAGCCCCATGGAAATCAATGTCTGCGATGCACCGACGATGGCTTCCATCCTCCCGGAATATCCCGCGACTTCCCGCTCGTCACGGGCGCTGAACCCGCCGGTCTCCGGTCGGAGAGGAGCCGTTCGACCCTGCGGTCTGCCAACGTGCTTCCTCCGATGCGCATGGATGAGCCGATACGTTCGCTGCATGGCATAACGCCGTGCGGCACTCAGGGCAAGCGTGCCCGCCGCGCGTCGTTGAACCCGTCAATCTCGACGATGAGAGCCACCACGTCCGGCGTGATCTGGACGGATTCGGTTTCTTATCGAGCCGGATAATATTCAGATGTTGTGCCAAAAGCAAAAGCCCGGATGAACATTCGGGCTTTCGCGCTGCTTTACGGTTTTTTGACCTATGTGTTCCGCGGACGAGGGTGAGATCATACGTGATATCGTGGCCGACGCCGGCAGCGGCTCGCACGGTCGGCTGAAAACCCTCAACGACCCGAATTGTCCGTTCCGGCCGCTCCCGCGGAGAACCGATACGATAACCGCCGATCGTCGCCGGATATTTGCAAAAGATCTCCGAATTCCACCGGATATATTCCCGCGTACCCCCATCGAATATTGAGCCAAAGCTCAACTCCGGTCCCGCGAACCACCACTCGACAATCACCGTAAGGCATTTTACCGAATTCCACCGGATATATCTCCGAGTATCCCCATCGATAAGTATCCCCATCCATCATACCCTGGCCCGGATTACGTAGCGTGGGATACGGCAGCAGAGAACGGATGCGGTCTCTGTATGCCGCGCGCTCGGCAGAGCATTGTACAGGACATACAGAGTTCAACCACCACTAACGCTCCTGAACGACGAGCAAACGGGAGCGTGGCGCCTCGCAGTAATTCCCGGGGATCGCCCGATACGCCGGCCGGCAGATAGCTCCGTGCCCCATGACGCGTATCAGGGTTCGGGAGCGCTTCCCTCACTGCCATGAACGCGCCCCAGGGATGGTGCGCCGCGTCGGCTCCGCCAGGGGGGGGGTACACAAACATGTACTTACAGGCTTGCGGACAAGAGGATATCTTTCATCGCTTTCGAATGGTTGTCCCTAACGGAGCCCTGCCAACGCGAATCGGCCCTCTACCGGTTGTTGCTCAACCTGCCGGTAGATAGGCTGAATCGTGCTCCATGCGAATACCACCATCCTGATCCCGATCCTCAATCAGTGATATGTCCGGCATATCCGGACATAACCAATCAATTTTTCGAAGAGGTGAGTATCATGCATGCAGAGTTCAAACGCCTTACTACCGCCCTCTCCTCGGCGGCCTGTGCGGTATCCCTTCTGATCGGTTTCGGCACGAGCACCGCGCTGGCGCAGCGCTTCGAGTATACCTCGGGCGGGCCTAAATGTGGCTCTACCGGCTACGGCGGCGTCCAGCCTGTCTCGACCGGCGGGTACATCGCCGTCGGCGAGACATCCAGCGACCAGGCCGGCAACTGCGTCGACATGAACGTGTATGTGGTCCGCACCGAGGCCGACGGATCGCTTGCCTGGTCGCGGTCGTACGACATCGGTGGGTATGACCACGGGTTCCGCATCCGCGAGGTGCAATACGATCCGACGGGGCAGGGGGGATTTATCATTACCGGCTACACGGAGAAAACCCATTGCGGCAATTCGGATCTGCTGCTGCTCCGTATCGATCCCTGTGGCAATCAGCTATGGGCGAACACCTACGGCGACAAGGATGCCTACGAGCTCGGGTGGGATGTGGTGGAGGCCGCCACGCAGGGGGATGCGGCCCTTGGCATCAACCAGGGGGATTTCATTGCCGCCGGCATCACCACCCGGACACAGACTGGTCAGTATGATGGCTATCTGGTGCGGGTTGACGGGAGCTCGGGTCAGTTGATCTGGGGGAAAACCTATGACGGTCCGGAGAGTGGACAGGATTTCTTCCAGGCCGTCGATGAGACCCTCTTCGGCAATCAGGGATCGACCGGCGATATCATCGCCGCGGGCGGCAGCAGCAGCTACGGCACCAACAGCATCGATGGCTGGATCGTGCGTGTCGACGGCAGCAATGGGGAGATCACCGGCGGCCTGCAGGGCACCGCGGCATATGGACGTGAGGGGAGAGATGAGTTCTGGTCGATCCAGGAGATGAGGTCCGGTCAATGTCAGGATGGTCTGGTGGTGGCCGTCGGAACCAGCAGCGACTCGAAGCGCCGGGGCGATGTCTATATGGTGCAGACGTATGGTCATCCATGCGAGCTCCGTAACGATCTCCTTATTGGCGATCTCGGACCGCTGATGGACGAGGGCTACGGCGTCCGCGAGATCCCATTCAATACGCCGACGAGCAACGTGGGCGATCTGATCGTGACGGGCACCATGACCGCGCCCAAGGGCAAAGGGCATGGACGGGAGGATGTGTTCCTGGTGAAGGTGCGGGCGTGCAGCCTGAATGTGACCAATCCGGCGATGCTCTATGGTGGCAATCGGTTCGACGATGGCTGGTCGGTCTCGCCGGTCCTCGACGAGAGAAATCCTGACTGCACCACCAATGGCTTTATCGTCGCGGGGGGCACTACGAGCCTTGCTCCCAATGCTCCGACCCCGCATCTCTATCTGATCAAGACCGATGATGAACTCAACGATGAGTGCAAGAATATCGAGTATGAGGTTCAGGAGGCGAGATACAGCGAGCCGAGGTGCGGAGATCCGATCATCGACGAGTTGAAAGACGAGTGCCAGAACGAAAGCAGGTCGGAATGCCAGTACTGGCACTACCGTATCTGTCTGGATGCTGAGCTGGATTGCAGGATCGAGCCATGCGACTGCTCGAAGAATCTGCTCAAGCCGAGCCTCCCCGAAGCACCCGCGACCGGCAGCAGTGTGCTGTCGCTCAACTCCTACCCGAACCCGATCAAGGCGGGGGGGACGATTGTGCTGGAGTACACGCTCAAGAGCGATGCGCCGATGACGCTTACCATCAGCGATCTGGCCGGGCGCACGATCCGTAGCGAGAAGCTGAGCGCCAGCGCGGGCACCGGTACGTACAGCGTGAGCACCGAGGGGTGGTCGAGCGGGACGTACATGATGAATCTGACGATCGACGGACATGCGGCGAGCACGCGCATCGTGGTGATGGAATAACCGCCGATATCGATGTCCCCATCGCACCGATGGAGCATCGATGATCTCGTCATGCCCGAACGGGCCGCTTCCACAGTGATGAGGGGGCGGCCCGTTGGTGTTCAGACCGTGTCGAGCATCATACAGGCCGCATGGTATGATATGCCCGAGGCTGTTGCCGGAATTATCGGTGGGCCGAAAAATATATTGCCCGAAAACACCATTATTCCAAACCTGCTATTTCCGATATATCCGGTCATCCCAGCCATATATATGATGGCAGAAATGCATCGGCGGATACTAGCCACAAGAAAGGTGCTTATATATCTGCACCATACGCAAGAGCCCGGATGTTCATCCGGGCTCTTGCGCTGTTGTACTGGTTCTCGCTCCCCATTGTTCGCGGAGAGGCCGGCTTCAACGCGGGTGAGGCGGAGCCGGAGTCGCAGCACGACCTTCCGGAAAGAGGAAGGGGAATCATCCCATCTGTGGGAAGGGAAAGTGTTTTCCCATCCATGCCTGCCATGCGGGCTCATCGCGTTCGCTTGCGGCATGTGCCTGCTGGCCATACAGGAAGATGCTTATCGCCACGTAGGTTTTGCCACCCATGCTCAGCGTGGAAAGATGGATCAGGCCGCCCGTGGGTTCGTCCAGACGAAGGAGCAGCTCGGGGCGGTCGGCCGGGCCGACATCCTCGACCACGCCCGCAAGGCGCGGCGAGTCACCGGAGGTGGCAAACCGCTCTCCCGCCGCTACGCCCTCGAGCCCCAGCAGTCCCGTCAGCCTGGACCATGTCAGTTGCCTGGAATCGGGGGACATGCCCATCAACTGAATTATCGTACCGTGCTGGCCGTTGAAGTGGGCCAGATACAGCCGCAGGATGCGGAAGAAGGATATCCACCCGCGGGCCGTATCCTCGTACTGGTTGTCCCAGTTATCCTTGTCGGTGAACCAGCTATGCACCACGCGCACCACGCAGGTTCCCCCGGACTTCGCTTCAACCAGCCATTCGGTTGCGAACGTGGGATCATCCGGTCCCATACCCTTGTGGCTTTCCTTGACGTAGCGGCGGGGCGGGTCCCAGGTGGTGATGGTCGCATGCGAATCCATGCCGGGACCGAAGTGGAAGATCACTGTGCCCCCTTCGTGCTGTTCGACGCTGGCCGGGACGAACCAGGAGGAAATCCCCGGTCCTGATGCTATCGCCTCCCACACTTCCTCGGGCGTGCCGGGAACTTCGGCTTCGGCCTCGACGAACCGGCGTCCGGAGGCATCCTTCTGTACGGGCATGATGTTACCTTTCAGGATTGTTCAGTAGGGGCACGTGGTGTGGGATGTGCCATGATCACCAGACGATGCGGCCGCCCACCCGGCGCCGTGGCATCGTGATACCGCGCCACGAGCGTGGTTATCGCGTGGGTAAGTTCGTTGCTGAAGTCGGCGCGCTCCGCCGCCGACCGGAATCGGATCTCGGTGTCGATCGAAAGAGTCGGCAGGCTTTTATCGGCCGCGCGTGCGCGCCTGAGCAGCGTGCCCACCTCGCGCACTACCCGGGCGCCGAGAGCGATCAGATAGCTTGCCGACAGAGGATCGGTCCCGCGCTTGGGATCGGTAGCGACGGGGCCCAGCGCCTGCGGGGAGACGACGTAGGATCTGGCGCTCGCCACCAGAAGCCGCTCGGTAATCCCGCCCCACTTCCGTTCTTCCGCCACCTTCACCAGACCTTGGGATTCCAGCGCGCGCAGGTGATAGTTCACCTTCTGCCGCGCAATGCCGACACGGGCGGCAAGCGTCGCGGCCGAGGCGGGCTGGGCCAGCTCGGCGAGCAACAGGCTTCGCATGGGCTCCAGCGCTACTGTCGCGGCGGCCGGACTATCGATGACTTCAATATCAAGCATGCCGCAAGATAACTCTTGACAAATATTCTTGTCAAGAGCCTGGTGTACATTCCGTGCATGCGGCATCTGAAAGGAGCACGCACGACCAAGCACTACGGCGCGATTGAGATCAAAGAGATCCCTGAGCTGCTGAAGGCCCTGCAAGACGATGTGCGTCTCTGTGACCGTACGCGCCGTGCTTTCAGGCTGTCGATGTTGGCCTTCCAGAGACCCGGGGAGATCCGGCAGGAGGAGCTGCATCCATGGCAGCGTCTGGTGCGCATGCTGGGGCATGAGCTGAACAACTCGCTCGCTCCCATCATCTCGATCGCCGGGGGGCTGCAAAGCCTTCCGGCCAGGGAGTCGCCGCCCGGGGATTGGCGCGATGACATGGAGCGCGTGATCGCCGTGATCGCCGCGCGGGCCGCTGCGCTCAACAGGTTCATGGAGGCAGTGGAGCGCGGGGGAGATGGGGGTGGAGATCAGTGTGATCGACGAAGGCGGCCGGCGGCGGCATCGGGCTGGTGCTGAGCCGGCAGATCGCCGAGGTGCATGGAGGATCGCTCACGCTGGAGAACCGTACCGATGCCGGCTGCGTTGCGCGTCTGGTTCTGCCTAAGAGAGGATAGGCCGATGTTCGCGGGCTCCCGTGATCTGCGTCAGAGCCGCAGTTGCGATGCTCGGTGAGCGGGGCGCTCCGTGCCATCATCAGGGACCGGCGAACGATACGATCGCGATGATAAAGAGGCGTGGAGCGCCGGGATGGGGGTTTCACGCCGAGCATGAGAACCGGAAACGGATGCTGCCGCTGCTCCGGCTTAATATCCGGCTCACCCGTTCCATGCAGAGCGCGGAATGAGGCCCGCGGCTGCCTGTGTATGATCCGCTACGCACCTTCGGGCATCCTGCCGGTGTAGATGGCGCGGGGACGGATCAGGCTGTCCAGCTCGTACTGCTCGATTGCATGGCCTATCCAGCCGATTGCGCGACCGAGGGCGAAGAGCGTCAGCGGGCTTCCGGCGGGGAGGGAGAGCGCGCGAGCCAGGGCCACCAGCCCCAGATCGATGGTGGGATGGTCACCGGTGAGCGAGGCCATCTCCTGCACGATGGCCGAAGCCAGCCTCACGGCGGGAGACCTGGGGAATGCCGCGGTTATCATCTCCAGCAGTGCGCGTCCGCGGGGATCGCCATCCGGATAGAGCCCGTGACCGAAGCCGGGAATCGGCTCTCCCCGCCGTAGCCTTCCGGCCAGAACCTCCCGGGCGCCATCGGGACGGCCGATCTCCCTGAGGAGCGATTCCACCCGCTCGGTATGTCCTCCATGCTTCGTCCCCTGCATAGCTGCAAGTCCCGCCGTGATGGCCGCATATGGCGTCGAGCCCGCCGAAGCGACGCATCTGACCGTGAAGGAGGAGACGTTGAGCTCGTGGTCGGCCGCGAGCACCAGCGCCGCGTCGATCAGCTTGCGCGCCGCCGGTTTCCCCGGAGCCCAGGCAGCGGCCAGCGTTGCCGCCGCGCTCCCCTCGATTCCGGCCGATCCGGCCGCCTCGGCAACCATCATCCTCATGATCCGCTCTCCGGTTCCCCTCACCATCTTCGGCCGTAGATCGAACCCCGTCACATCCTCCGCACCGGCCACAGGAAGAAGAACCGCGATACGCCCGACCACCCCCAGATCCTGGATCCCCCGGCGGATGCCGCGCCAGCGGGAGGGGAGCTCGGGGCGCTGCGCGGCAAGCGTCACCTCCGCCTCGGGATCATCGTGCCAGATCAGGGCCGCCACGCGCTCCGCGCTCCAGCTATGCGCGAGCGTCACGGCGTCATGACCACGGTAGTAGAGGTGTCCGTCGGCGATCAGCGTTATCGAGGATTCCATCACCGGCGCCCCCGAGTGGAGCGCTCCCCGCGCCGCCTTCGCGGGATCACGCCGAAGATCCTTCCGCTCCTTCAGCCGCAGTACATCCTCCGCGTGATAACGCCTGTCGCGTCCCGATCCGGCGGTCTCCTCCGACCGTATCAGTCCCCGGCTCACATAGGCGTAGAGAGTGGCGGGGGTCACGCTCAACATGCGTGAAGCCTCGCCGGCCGTCAGATAGCGTTGTTTGCTCATGAGATGAATATATTGATTGCTGAATCAATATTGACAATATAATGTTCGCGCGGTAAGTTGCCGATGTGAAAATTTCAAGGCGGCGTGATAGCTCATGATGAATGGAGGAGCCGTGAAAGCATCATCGGAATGCCCGGGCTCACCTATCTCTCCGGTCGTCGGCCGGGTGATGATACCTCGGCGGGACTTCCGGTAAGAGGTGATGCGACGGATGGAGCCGATGCCGCCGGTATCGTCAATGCAGGACCAACCGAAGGTGACAGTATGAAGACGAACGACATGCAGGTCTCGGGACTCGAAGGGGTGGTGGCCGCGCACACGGCCCTCTCCGGCGTGGACGGCGAGGCGGGCGAACTTACCATAGCGGGCTTCCCGCTGGAGGAGCTTGCGCCGAATGCGAGCTTCGAGGAGGTGATCTTCCTCCTCTGGAACGGGCGGCTCCCGGACGCCGCCGAGCTGGCGACGCTCCGCGCATCCCTCGGCGTCCAGCGTGCGCTTCCCGAGATCACGCTCCATCTTTTGCGCGAGCTGGCTCCGCTACGGTTGCCGACGATGGATGCGCTCCGCATCGCGGCCGGCACGCTCGGCATCGATGCCGGCGAGGATGGACCGATGGGTGAGGCGCTTGCCATCGCGGCCCGCTTCCCGACGATCGTCGCGGCCTATTGGCGCCTGATCAACGGTGAGGAGCCGGTGGCGCCCCGTCACGATCTTGGTCACGCCGCCGACTATCTCCGGATGCTGAGCGGCACGGAGCCCGATGCGAGCAGGGTGCGGGCGCTCGAGACCTACCTCAACACCGTCGTGGATCATGGCCTGAACGCCTCGACGTTCACCGCGCGGATCATCACCTCGACCGACTCCGATCTCGTCTCGACGGTGGTGGGCGCCGTGGGGGCGCTGAAGGGGCCGCTCCACGGAGGTGCCCCCGGCCCCGCGCTCGACATGGTGTTCGAGATAGGCTCGGCCGATCGTGCCGAGTCCTACCTGCGGGAGAAGCTCGCCAGGGGGGAGCGCCTGATGGGGTTCGGCCATCGCGTCTACAAGGTGCGCGATCCGCGCGCCGACGTGCTCGCCGAGGCCGCCGAGCGTCTGTTCCGCGATGGCGGCGACATGGCTCTGTACGAGCTCGCCAAGCATGTGGAGAGGACGGCGCTCGAGCTGCTGGAGGAGGCGAAGCCGGGACGCCGGCTCCAGACCAACGTCGAGTTCTACACGGCGCTGCTGCTGCATGGGCTCGGCCTCCCCGCCGATCTCTTCACCCCGACGTTCGCCGTGGGACGTGTGGTCGGTTGGATAGCCCACGCGTTCGAGCAGCGGCGTACCGGCCGTCTGATCCGCCCGCAGTCTGTCTATACCGGCCGGAATGATATGCGGTGGATATCGACCGCCTCCCGCTGAGCCGTATCCCAACCTCGATATTCGCGCCGCCGTGGTCCTGCTTCCGGCGGCGCTGTCGTTTTCACCCGCGCCCCAATCCCTCCTCCTCACGGCTGGTATACTGCGAGCCGCTTTTGGCCGATGCCCTGCAAGGGCTCAGTCGGGGCTCTGCATAACCCGCTCATCCATACAGTGACATCCAGAGATTACCCCATCATCACGTACCGCGCAGTCGCGATCTGTATCACGCTGAATCGGATCATAGCCGATCTCTCGGCATATGGCCTGCCACGCGGCAACTACGGAGAGAGCTCGTTCATGATCCTTGCCGACAAGATGCGTCTCGCCGATCTTGTGGTGGCGCTGCTACTTTGGGGAACGGCCGGATGGCTCACCGATCGCCTTGTACTACGCGGATATCTTCACTGCGACGGTAACGATATGCCGCAGGCGTATGATGCTTGAGAAGATCCTGCAAGCTGTTCAGCTCCACTCGATCCTCCCAGCCTAGCCATTGACCAAAGGGTGAGAAAAACCCGAATTGTTGTACCTATGGTGTACCCAAAGAAAAAGCCCGGATGAAAATCCGGGCTTTTATTACGTTTTACGGGCTGTTGGCCCCTATGTTCTGCGGAGAGGGTGAGATTCGAACTCACGGAACCCTTGCGAGTTCAACAGTTTTCGAGACTGTCCTATTCAACCACTCTAGCACCTCTCCGGGCTGAATCGCGATTCAGAGAATGCAAATATACGACGGCCGATCGTCCAAATCGTATCAAAATCGTAACAATCTCCCCATTATTCTTCCTCCGTGAGGAGGCTGAAAAGCATCCCGGAAGGGGAGAGGCGCAAAAAAAGAGGCGACCCATAACGGGCCGCCTCTTCCGATTCATGGGGCTCCGGAACCATGCCGGAGCCGATGTCTTAGTGGGCGATGGTCATCACCTTACTGACGGCCTTGCCGTTGGAGCTCAGGCGATAGTGATACGTGCCGCTGGCGAGATCGCGGACATCCACGATCACACGCTGCTCACCGGCAAGCTGCTGGCCGGCGGCGAGCACCTTCAGCAGGCGGCCCGTTGCGTCGTACAGCTCCAGGCGTGCCTCACCTGCGGTGGCAAGAGTATAGCGGATCTCGACCTGATCACGGCCGGGGTTCGGCATGCTCTGCGCAAGCTTCAGCCCGGTGATCGTTGCCTCATCGGCGACACCGCTGACGGCGTCGCTCGAGACGAACCCTTCGTCACCATAGTTGGCGTCGCTGGCCCTCTCGCCCAGATCGCCGACCGGCATGGTGCGCGATGCATCCCCCTGCAGGGTGATCAGCACCGGACCGGTGGTAGCGTTGCTCAGGAGCGTCAGCCCGATATCGGATGGGCCGGGGCGCGGAGCGTACGATATCTCCAGATACTCGGTCTGGCCCGGAGCGAGCGTCAGACGCGGGAACATGCTGAGGCTGAAGTCGCTGCCGGGGTTGATCATCGGCTGGACCAGCGTCACAGGCATGGTGCCGGTGTTGGTGATCGTGATCGTCTGGCGGTAGACCTTGCCGATCCTCACCCTGCCGAGGTTGATAGCCGTCGGGGGCACAACGATCGTGCTGGTGCCGGCAATGCCGGTGAGGGGCGAGAGCAGCGTGTCACCGTTTGCCGTGA
>Ga0164241_10004877_pt1 | contig 12807 bp, 19 predicted proteins | sample OricomyardsoilBY_FD_108780 | JGI IMG/M metagenome (GOLD analysis project Ga0164241, IMG submission 108780) | Backyard soil microbial communities from Emeryville, California, USA - Original compost - Back yard soil (BY) | ecosystem: Environmental > Terrestrial > Soil > Unclassified | place: USA...
CAGATTGGCCTTGCCTTCGACTCGGTCGAGCACATCCGGCGCGACGTGAATGGCGGCCGCATCATCCAGGCGACGCACGCCGTGGGCGCCTCGATGTTCTTCGCCGCCGTCTACATGCACATCTTCCGCGGGCTCTACTTTGGCTCGTACAAGGCGCCGCGCGAAATCCTTTGGATCCTCGGCGTCATCATCTTCCTGCTGATGATGGCAACCGCGTTCATGGGCTACGTGCTGCCGTGGGGCCAGATGAGCTTCTGGGCCGCCGCGGTGATCACCAACATCTTTGCCGCGATCCCGATAGTGGGCGACCCGATCCTGCAGTTGCTGCGCGGCGGCTTCGCGGTCGATAATCCGACCCTCAACCGCTTCTTCTCGCTGCACTACTTGCTGCCGTTCATCATCGCGGCAGTGGTCGGCCTTCACATCTGGGCTCTGCACGTGCCGGGCAACGGCAACCCGACCGGCGTGGAAGTGAAGAGCGATCGCGATACGGTGGCGTTCCACCCCTACTATACGATGAAGGATTTCTTCGCGGTGGTGGTGTTCTGCATCCCCTTCGCGTGGTTTGTGTTCTATGCGCCCGATATCCTGGGGCACCCCGACAACTACATCCAGGCGAACCCGCTGGTGACGCCGCCGCACATCGTGCCGGAATGGTACTTCCTGCCGTTCTACGCGATCCTGCGCGCCATCGACTTCAACTTCATCCTCGACAGCAAGCTGCTCGGCGTCATCGCCTTCGGCGGCTCGATCCTGATCCTGTTCTTCCTGCCGTGGCTGGATACGAGCAAGGTTCGCTCGGGTACGTTCCGTCCGATGTTCAAGTGGTTCTACTGGGTGTTCGTGGCGAACTTCGTGCTACTCACCTGGTACGGTGCGCAGACGCCCGACATGAAGATCATCGGCAACTTCACGGTGGCCGACACCTCCAAGCTCTCGGTTCTCTACTACTTCGCGTACTTCCTCGTGGTCCTGCCGCTCTTGGGAAGGTTCGAGAAGCCGAGGCCGCTGCCCACGTCGATTTCGGAATCGGTGCTCAAGCCCGCTCCGGCCACGAATTGATCCAGGACCGCAACGCAATGATCAAGATTTCGACCATTCTCGCTGCCGGTCTCCTGGCGCTGGGGCTCAGTGTTCCGGCAGTGGCGCAGGAGCACGAGACAATCCACATCGAACGCCAGCCGTGGACGTTCGCCGGCATCTTCGGCAAGTACGACGAGCACCAGCTGCAGCGCGGCTTCCAGGTGTTCCGCGAAGTCTGCTCGGGCTGTCACTCGGCCCGGCTGCTGGCCTTCCGCAATCTCGAGGAAGAGGGCGGACCGGCCTTCTCGGAAGCGCAGGTCAAGGCGCTTGCGGCCGAGTACGAAGTCAACGATCCCGATGCCGAGGGCGGCAAGCGCAAGGGCCTGCCGTCTGACCGCTGGCCGGGCACCGGCCAGAGCGACGCCGATCTCAAGGGCGCGTTCGGCATCGTGCCGCCCGATCTGTCGGTGATGGCCAAGGCGCGCGCGATCAGCTCGCCGTTTCCGCAGTGGATATTCAACTATTTCACGACTTACTCGGAAGGCGGCCCCGACTACATCTACGCGCTGCTGACCGGCTATGAGGATCCGCCGCCCGAGGGCGCCGAGGTCCCCGAGGGCAAGTTCTACAACCACGTGTTCCCCGGCCATGCGATCGGCATGCCGCCGCAACTCGCCGATGGCTCGGTCGCCTACACGAACGAGGACGGGTCGGCCGCTCCTGCCGAGATGCTGACGCAGCATCAGTATGCGCACGATGTGGCGGCGTACCTGATGTGGCTCGCCGAGCCCCACCTCAACGACCAGAAGGCCGCAGGCTTCCGCGTGCTGAGCTTCCTGCTGCTGTTTGCGGTGCTGATGTGGTTCGTCAAGCAGCGCCTCTGGCGGAATGTCGAACACTGAGCTGTGAACCGATAGACGGTTTCGGGGGCGCTTCGGCGCCCCTTTGTTTTTACTGCGGACTTTTCAGCGCTAGCGAGCCCGACTAGGATGCCTCCAGCGAGGATGAACGCATGTCGCCGATCCGTACTGCTGCAACTGTGATTGGTGTCGCCATGACCGTGGCGCGGCATCCGGCCGTGCGGGCCGCGGTTCGCGCCGCGCCGCTGCTTGTCACGCCCAAGATGCGGGCGACCGCGACGGAAGCGACGCTCGACACGGCGTTCCGGGCCGGCAGGCTCGCGCGCAAGATCATGAAGCGCGACTGATGCTCGATCTCAAATCGCTGATCCGTTCGATCCCGGACTATCCCAAGCCGGGCATTCTGTTTCGCGACATCACCACATTGATCGAGCACCCGCAGGGTTTCCGCGAGAGCGTCGAGCGGCTGGCCGAGGCACATCGCGGGCTCGGCATCACGCATGTGGCGGGCATCGAGGCACGCGGCTTTATCTTCGGGGCGGGCGTTGCGATCGAACTGGGCGTGGGCTTCGTGCCGGTCCGCAAGCGCGGCAAGCTGCCCGGAGCGACGATCGGCGAGAACTACACGCTGGAGTATGGCGTCGATACGATCGAGATCCATGCGGATGTCCTCTCGAACGTCCACAAAGTGCTGCTCGTCGACGATCTCATTGCGACCGGCGGCACCGCGGTCGCGGCCGTCCGGCTGCTGCGGCGCAGCGGTGCCAAGGTCGAGAACGCAGGATTCGTGATCGACCTGTTCGACCTCGGCGGTGCCGACAAGCTGCGCGCGGCCGGGGTCAAGATCGAGAGCCTCGTGCCGTTCCCGGGGCATTGAGGAGGCGGCGGACCGCCTCCTCGCCACACCGTCACTGTTTTCGCAGAAGCTGATCGAGCGGCGGCAGAGCAGCCGGCGCGGATTGCTTGTGCTGTTCCGGAGCCTTCTTCGGGACTTCGGCCTTACGGTCTGGAGCGTGGTTCCAATTCTGCTTCGACACCGGAGCGGGCCGCTGATAGGTCATGAATTTGGGCATGAGTCATCTCCTTTCCCCGCCGCGGACGCATGCGAAGCGAACGGGGATCCAAGGCGCAGCCCGCGTGGGCGTGCGCGATCACGATGGGTTCGATGTGACTGGACGGAAGGAATGCCGGACGAGCGCCGGCGTGGCCTAGCTATGCCGCTCGCGAAGTCGATGAGACTTTGGGGAAGCGCACCAGATCCATTGCATCCTGCTCGCCGGCATTCCCGCAACACCCGCCGCACGCGTGGCGTGGGAAGAGTGAAGCACTGGCGTCCGCAGCGATGCTCAGATCATTTGGTGACGAGACCTCGTACAAGAGAGGGGCCGCATATAGGGCGATGGCGGATGGAGGTCAACCCTCAGGCGAACTTCAGCACCGCGGCACCGGCTGCGATGATGAGAACCGCGACGATGCGGGCAGGGGTTACGCGTTCGCGAAGAATGAAGGCGGCGATGGCAGTGCCGAAGAGAATGGATGTCTCGCGCAGCGCCGCTACAAGAGGAACCGGTGCCTGTGTCATCGCCCACAGTACGATGCCGTAAGAGCCGAGCGTTCCGAGGCCGCCGACGAGCCCGAGCCGCCAATCGCGGCGCGCATAAGCAGCGAAGCCTGGTTTGCGCAGCAGTGCCCAGAGGGTCAGGGGCACGCCGACTAGAACGAAAATCCACATCGTGTAGGTGAGAGGTGCACCCGAAGCACGCACGCCGAAGCTGTCGACCAGAGTGTACGAAGCGATCACGAGAGCGTTGACGAACGCGAAGGCGATGCCGCGGGGGTTTCCACCGGCCCCCCGCAGGGTGAGCGTGAGGAGACCAATCGAGACGAGTGCGATCCCCAGCCAGCCGGGCAGACTGATGCTGATGCCCAGGGCCATGCTGGAGACGAGCGCCACGATCAGTGGCGGTGTGCCGCGCATCAGCGGGTAAGCACGGCTCATGTCGGCATGCGTGTACGCCGCGGCCACGAGCGCCGAGTATGCGATTTCGAGGACGACGGAGATCGCGAGGTAAGGCCACGCGGCCGGCGCCATCGGCGGGAGGAAGGGCAGGAGGACAATGCCGGGGATCGCGCCAAAGGCCGCAACCAGGATCATCGATTGCAGCTTGTCATCGCCGCCTTTGACGACAGCGTTCCAGGTGGCGTGCAGCGCGGCGGAGAACAGGATGATACCGAAGACGAACAGACTCATCGGTCGTCTCCGGCGATCTGCGGGCTAGCGAGGCTTACAGACGAGGACTGCTTTTTCGGGATTGTAGAGCGTGAGGATGTCGCCGCCGTCGGTCGCGAACGTCACGAGCCCGTAGCCGATACCGACTTCGGCGAGGTCGCCATCGAGGAAGCGGACACCGTCGGAGCCCATCTCCGCGGTGCCGGTGCCCGAGGCGTCGGAGCCGAAATTGGCGGAGGCGTAGCCGTAACTGCCGGCGAAGACGGTGAGGAGGCCCGCCTTGGTGTTGTCGATGAGGGCGATGCACCCCCAATTGCCTTCGGCAGGACTGACAGCGACACCCTGGGCGAGCGCAGGCGCACTCAGCGTCACGAGGCTCAAGGCGAGGGCAAGGCGGCGCATACAGCTCATCCGGTGCGTTTGGCGATGACTTTCCCCAAAACAGGGAGTCGGGTCAACGCCAGGAACATCCGAAGCCTTAGTGGCATTTTGTAGTCCCGGAGCTTGGAGAACCCCACGAGCTCGGCGTGATAGACCAATTCGCCGTTCTGATTGCTGGCCTCGAGGGTGTTGAACAGCAGCCCCAAGCCGGGAATGGAGTTCGACGCCCGCTTGCCGGTGACCACGAGTGTGTAGGTGACCCTGTCGCCGGGGCGGACCGGCGCCTTGAATTCCATCCTGTTGACGCCGGGGGAGGGACCGGACACGCCCGGCTCCTTGCCGAGGCCGCGCAGCCGCGCCTCCTCCGCGAACAACGCATCCACCATGCGGCGGTGGCCGACGCTCACGGTGTGCCAGCCGGAGGCGACCAGCCCGCCGAAGTGAGAGTGTTTGGCGGCTTCCGGATCGACGTGGAAGTACTGCGGGTCGTAGAGCTGGCCGAAGCGAATGATCTCGGCCTCGGTGAATTCGTGGGTGCCGAGCGGGAAGATCTCGTCGATCGTGATGTCCTCGAACCAGCGCGTCACGGATTCTCTCCGTCGAGCAGGGGAACGGAGGGATCGCGCAGCTCGATGAGATTGGCGAGCCGCATGGTCATCACCGGCTCGCCACGCTGATTGCGGACGTCGAGGTCGATGGTGACGATGCCGCGCTCGGGATGGTGGCGGGAGCGCCGGAGCGCCGCGACGGTCGCGGTGCCCGAGATCGAGTCGCCGACCATCACCGGCTTTTTCCACTTGAGGTCGGAGAAGCCGAGGCCGCCCATCGAGGCAATGGTGTTGAGGAAGCGGTCGCCGAGCATGCGCAAGGTGAGCGCCGCGGTCTGCCAGCCGGACGAGGCGAGGCCGCCGAGCAGCGATGCTTTCGCGGCCTCTTCGTCCAGATGGAACGGGAAGGGGTCGAACTCACGCGCGAAGGTGACGATCATGTCCTTGGTGACGGTAGTCGCGCCAAGGCCGATGACTTCGCCGATGGCGAGGTCTTCGTAGTGACGTCGGCTGGCGGTGACCGGGTTCATGGCGGTTGACGTATACGTCAACCCGCGGCGCGGCTCAATCGCCGCCGAACGGAACAAAATTTTCGGTGCGATGTCGAAAACCGGGCCGGCGGTTCGGCTATTTGATGAAGGGAGGGATTACCCGCCCGGGAATGGTCAGAGGAGAACATCATGACCCAGTATATGGTCGCCATCCATCATCCCGACGACTTCGATCCGGGTTCGGAAGGCCAGGACGCGATGGATGACATCACGGCCCTCAATAAGGAAATGATTGCCGCGGGTGTGCGGATCTTTGTCGGCGGCATGGCGCCGGTGCGCGAAGCGGTGTCGGTGCGGGTGAAGTCGGCCGGCAATCTCGTCGTGACGGACGGGCCGTATATGGAAACCAAAGAGCATCTCGGCGGGTTCTGGGTGCTCGAATGCGCGAGCCGCGAAGAGGCCGTCGAATGGGGCCGCAAGGCCGCCATCGCCTGCCGGGCACCGGTCGAAATCCGCCCCTTCAACACAATCTGAAACAACAGCCGGAGCAGTGCCGAGTGCGGACCGCGTTGCGGGCCGATGCGAGCGGCTGTCTCCAAACTGGAGAAAGAAAATGAGAAAGATCATCGCGATTACCCAGCTTTCGCTGGACGGAGTCATGCAGGGGCCGGGTGGTCCCAAGGAGGATCCGCGCGACGGATTCACACAGGGCGGCTGGGCCATGCGCTTCGGTGACGAGGTGCTGCTCAAGACGCTCAACGACACCGCCAGCGGCGAGTACGACCTGCTGCTGGGGCGCTGGACTTACGATCTGTTCGCCGGCTTTTGGCCCAAGCATCTCGACACCCCCGTCGGAGCGGGCTTCGAGCGCGCCACCAAGCATGTCGTTACCAGCACGCCGGGTTCGCTGGACTGGGCACCCTCCCAACGCGTCGGCGGCGACAACGTCCTCGATGGCGTGCGCAAGCTGAAGGCATCGGCAGGACCGGACCTTCACATCTGGGGCAGTCACACGCTGCTGCAGGCGCTCATGGCGGGCGCGCTCGTCGACGAGCATCGGCTGTGGATCGCGCCCGTCGTGCTCGGCCAGGGCAAGCGGCTGTTCGACGCGGGATTGCCGCCGCACGACCTCACGCTGGTCGATACGGTGCGTACGCCCAGTGGGCTCTTGCTCAATACCTACCGGCCGAACTAGGCCATGCGCTCGACGACGGCCTCGCCCGACACCGGATCGGTGACGCCGAGGCCGTTGCCCAAATCTTCGAGATAAGGGCGAACCTCATCGAGGAAGCCGATCATGGTGGAGCGCGAGGCGACGATCGAGTCGAACTTGTCCCACTTGCCGATGAAGCAATAGCTGCGCTCTCCCGTCTTGATCAGCGCGCCGTCGAGCGCACCGGCGAGGGGCGTTTCCAGCGATTTGCGCTGGCTGGCGAGAAAGGCGTCTTCCATTCCGGGCTTCACCCGGAAACGAACCACGTTGTAGGCGGTCATTCGAGTCTCCCGAGTTAGTCTGACGGATGCAGACTACTCCTCGGAAGGCGCGACCGCGAGATCACGTGTTGAACCGGAACAGCATCACGTCGCCGTCCTTGACGACGTAGTCCTTGCCTTCGTCGCGGGCCTTGCCGGCTTCCTTGGCGGGGACTTCGCCGCCGAGAGTGACGTAGTCGTCATAGGCTATGGTCTGGGCGCGGATGAAGCCGCGTTCGAAGTCGGTGTGGATGACGCCCGCTGCCTGCGGGGCGCGGTCGCCCTTGTGGATGGTCCAGGCGCGCGCCTCTTTTGGGCCGGCGGTGAAATAGGTTTGGAGGCCAAGCAGTTGGTAGGCTTCCCTGATCAATCGATTCAAGCCGGGTTCGGCGAGACCGAGCGAGTCGAGGTACTCGGACTGCTCCTCGTCGGGGAGCTGGGCGAGCTGGGATTCGATCTCGGCGGAGATGACGATGACAGCGGCGTTGTGCTGCTTGGCGTAGGTCTCGACGAGCTTGCTCATGGCGTTGCCGGTGGCGGCGGACGCTTCATCGACGTTGCACACGTAGAGCGCGGGCTTGCTGGTCAGGAGCTGGAGCTCGCGGAAGGCTTTCTCCTCGTCGGCGGCACGTTCGACGAGACGCGCGGACTTGCCGTCGCGAAGCAACACTAGCGCACGGTCGATTAGATCGAGCGAGAGCTTGGCCTCCTTGTCGCCGACCTTGGCTTTCTTCTCGACGCCGTTGCGGCGCTTCTCGAGGCTTTCTAGGTCGGCGAGCATCAGCTCGGTCTCGACCACTTCGGCATCCGACAGCGGGTCGATCTTGTTGGCGACGTGGATGATGTTGCCGTCCTCGAAGCAGCGCAGGACATAAGCGATGGCGTCGCATTCGCGGATATTGCCGAGGAACTGGTTGCCGAGGCCTTCGCCCTTGCTCGCGCCTTTCACGAGGCCGGCGATGTCGACGAAGCTCATGCGGGCAGGGATGATCTGCTGGCTTTTCGCGATAACGGCGAGCTTATCGAGACGCGCATCGGGAACCGCGACCTCGCCGGTATTCGGCTCGATCGTGCAGAACGGAAAATTGGCCGCCTGAGCGTTGGCCGTCCGCGTGAGGGCGTTGAAGAGGGTCGACTTGCCGACGTTCGGCAGGCCGACAATGCCCATTTTGAAACCCATGATGGGTGCCTCTAGTGTTGGATGAGTATTTCGTCGGGGCTATGGGCGAACGGGTTAACCAGCGTCAAGCTCTGATCTGGAGAAAGCGTGATGCGATGACCGTCGTGCATGTCCTCCGAAAGAAAATGCGTGCATCCGAGTTCGATGGCTGATGCCAGAAGGAGGCAGTCCCACCATGCGTAGGTGGTCGAGACACGGATCAGTCGCGCACGATCAACCGTCCCCTCGCCAAGCGTCCACGTCCCGAAAGGCTGCAACTGATCGACTTCCGAAAAGGTCTGGACCGGCGTCAGATCCGGCCGCTTGCGAAGCAGTACGTTGGTGACCTCGTTGAGCACCTGCAGATTTGTTCGCCCAGCATCCGTATTGCTCAGCAGCCTCAACCAATCCTTGGCCAATGCGGACTTGGCCCCCGATCCATCTGTAATGGTGTAGAGGAAGATGTTGGCGTCGATGAAGACTCTAGCCCCGGGCATTCCGTTCCTCGGCAGTCGGCATCCGGCCATTCTCCGAGATCTGAATCTTAGGCGCCGCGAAGAACCGCTCAAGCATTTCGAGACGCTTCTTTCGCTCTTCCTCCGTCTGGGTGCCGTTGGCGGCGACATCCTTCTCAACGAGTGCAGCAAGATAGCGGGACATGCTGACCCCCTCCTGGGCAGCGCGAATACGCGACTTCTGGTGGAGATCTTCACTCAGCGAAATCGTCAGGTTTTTCATCGCGCCCTCACAATATCACGAATTTTGTGTTTCTGTGAGTTAGTGCCATTGCCCCGAAAGGTCAATCCTTGTCGGGTTCGTTCTTCTTCCCGAACACCTTGGCCAGCATGTCGGCCATCGGGCCTTTGCTCGGCACGTCCGCCTGCGGCGCCTTGGGGCGGGCGGCGCGGATGTGGGATTGGGCGGCGGGTGCCTTTTTGCGCGTGGGTTCGGCCGTTTCGGGACGCTGGGCACGCTCGGCGCCGTCGCCCTGGACGGCGATGGCAAGCTTGTTCATCAGGGTGTTGTCGTCGCCCTTGACGATGAGATCGGCATTGGCAGCGAGAGCATCGAGGAGCGGCTCGAGCCATTCGCGGTCGAGCTTTGAAAAATCGCCGAGCACCCAGGGCATGACGGCGTCCTTGTGGCCGGGATGGCCGACGCCGATGCGGATGCGGCGATAGTCCGGGCCGGTGCGCGGATCGATGGAGCGCAGGCCATTGTGGCCGCCATTGCCGCCGCCGCGCTTGATGCGGGTCTTGCCGGGCGCGAGGTCGATCTCGTCGTAGATGACGGTCACGTCGGTGGCGTTCAGCTTGTAGAATTGCAGAGTCGCTTCAACGCTTTCGCCCGAAGAGTTCATCCAGGTCTGCGGCTTGAGGATGAGGACTTTCTCACCGGCAATGGTACCTTCGGAGATGAGGCCTTTGTACTTTTCGCGGAAGGGCGCGAAGCCGTGGCGCGACGCGATGGCGTCGACGGCCATGAAGCCGACATTGTGGCGATTGCGGCTGTATTTGTCCCCGGGATTGCCGAGGCCGACGATCAAATGCATCGCGGGGCTCCGGGGCCGTGAGAGCGGGGCGGCACGGAGCCGCCCCGATCGATCTTACTTCTTGCCGGCCGGAGCGGCCGGGGCCTTGGCACCGGCGGCAGGGGCAGCGCCCTTGGCGGGAGCCGCAGCGGCGGCGGCAGGTGCCGCGGCAGCAGCAGCGGCCTCGGCAGGAGCGGCAGCAGCGTCATCGGAGCGCATGGCCGACGGGGCGGCCACGGTCGCGATGGTCATGTCCTTCTCGTGCGAGCGCACGGAGGTACCCTTGGGCAGAGTGATGGACGACAGGTGGATCGAGTCGCCGACTTCCTTGCCCGTGAGGTCGACCGTGATCGACTCGGGAATGGCGCTGGCGGGGCAGGTCAGGTCGAGCGTGTGGTGAACGATGTTCAGCACGCCGCCCTTCTTGAGGCCGGGGCTCTCTTCCTGATTGATGAAGTGAACCGCCACCTGCACATGCAGCTTGGTGTTGGGACCGACGCGCAGGAAGTCGACGTGCTGCGCCTTGTCCTTGACCGGATCGAGCTGGTAGTCGCGCGGGATCACGCGGTGCTTGGTCCCGTCGACTTCGACGTCGATGACGTGGCTCAAAAAGCCACCCGCGTAGATGGACTTCATCGCCTCGTTGTACGAGATCGAGATCGGGAGGGGATCTTTCTTGTCGCCGTAGATGACGGCCGGAATCCAGCCTTCACGACGCAGTGCACGAGCGGCCCCCTTGCCCACCCCGCTCCGCGCCTTGGCAACCAGGTCTTTTGCCATGGAACGTATCCTTGGGTTGGTGCGTGTTCTGGCTCACCAAAACAACGCGCGCCCGTCCTCCAGGGGTGACAGGCGCTTCATGGCGCGGGTCTATAGGGGAAACGACCCGGTGGGGCAAGGGTTTTAGCCGTCGCGGAGGGCGTCGATCCTGCCATGAAGATAAGTGCGAACGGCGGGGTCGGTGGTGAGGCCGATGGCGACGGTCAGGGCCTCGATGGCGCGCTGTTTGTCGCCGGCACCGGCGCTGAGATGGCCGAGCGCCGCCCAGTAGGGCTGGTAGGACTGCATCCGCTTGTCGTCGGCGAGCGGGGCCAGCGATCTGAGCGCTGCCCCGGCACCTTCGGTTTCGGCGAGGGCGACGGCGCGGTTGAGGACGACCACCGGGGAATGGGTGCGGGCGAGCAGGTGATCGTAGAGCGCGACGATCGTGGGCCAGTTGGCCTGGTTTGCGAGGCGGCGCGCCGTGTGGGCCGATTGGATGGCCGCCTCGAGCTGGTAGCGGCCGCTGGGGCCGGCTTTGTTGGCCTCATGCAGAAGGGCTTCGGCGAAGCGGATCTGCGAGTCATCCCAGAGACTTGTGTCCTGCTGTTCGAGCGGGACGTAAGCGCCGGACGCGTCGCGGCGGGCCGGGCGGCGGGACTCGGCATAGAGCATCAGCGCCAGCATGCCCTTAGCCTCGGGTTCCGCCGGAAGCAGCGAGACAAGGAGGCGGCCGAGCCAGATGGCCTCACCGGCGAATTCGGGAACGCCCTCTTCGCCGACCTCGGACCAGCCCTTGGTGTAGGCGGCATAGATGGCGTCGAGGACGGCTTCGAGGCGTTCAGCGAGGTCTTCGGGCTCGGGGACGGCAAAGGGGATGCCGGCGTCCTTGATCCGGGCCTTGGCGCGCACGAGGCGCTGGCCCATCGTTGCGGGCGGAATAAGGAAGGCGGCGGAGATGTCCTCGGCGGTCATGCCGAGGATGGTCTGGAGGATCAGGGGCGCCCTCATGCCGCGTTCGATCGCCGGATGGGCGCAGGCGAACATCAGCGCGAGGCGGCGGTCCGGAATGGTCTCGGGGGTCGCGGCGGCCTTTTCGATCTCGTCGGCGATGAGCTTCAAGTGACCCTCCCCGGCATTGCGAGTCTGCCGCCGGCGTACGGCGTCGGTCTGCCGGCGGCGCGCGACCGTGAGGAGCCAGGCGTCCGGATTGTCCGGAATGCCGTCCGTCGGCCACAGGCGAAGTGCGGCGGCAAACGCCTCGCTGAGCGCGTCCTCGGCGCCCGCAACGTCACGCGTACGGGCGGCGAGAAAGGCGACCAGGCGGCCGTAGCTGTCGCGCGCAACGCGTTCGGCAGCGCGGGCGGCCTCGTCGGCATCGCTCACTTCCAGTTGCCCTTCGGCACGTGGACCGGACGGATTTCGATCGAGCCGAAGCGCGAGGACGGGCAGCGTTTCGCCCAGGCGACGGCCTCGTCGAGATCGGCGGCTTCGACGAAGAAGTAGCCGGCAAACTGTTCCTTGGTGTCGGCATAGGGCCCATCGAGGACATCGTTTGCCCGGACGATGGTGCCCTCCTTGGCCGGCTCGAGCCGTTCGCCGCCGGACGCGCCTTCAGCCTTGTTGAGGGCCTCGTTAAAAGCGGCGTAGTCGGCCCAGAGCTGCTTCTGGTCGGCCGCGGCCATGGCGGCATCGTCGTGGTGGATCAGCATCATGTAGCGCATCGGTTTCTCCTGTTGGCCGGAGCATCGGGTCCGGATGCTACAATGACGCGCGGGGGCGGGCCATTTCGACCGGGCCCCGGCGCGCGGGCAAAAATCAGCCGCCGGTGGGCCAGACGGGGCGGATTTCGATGCTGCCGGCCTGGGCCGACGGGCAGCGCGACGCCCACTCGATCGCCTTATCGAGGTCGGGAACGTCGATGATGTAGTAGCCGCCGAGCTGCTCCTGCGTTTCGGCATAGGGCCCCGAAAGCACCACGGCCTTCTTGTCGCGGACGCGGACGGTGGTCGCCTGGCTGGTGGGACGAAGGCGGGCGCCGCCGACATAGGCACCGGATTTGACCAGGGCATCGTGGAAGGCCGTGAATTCGGCGCTCATGCCGGTTTCACCGACCGTCGGCACGGTGTTCATCTTGCTCTCGTCGCCGTTGATCAGCAGCATGTATTGCATTGTCGTCTCCTGTGGTGGCCGGCGCACCAATTGCCCCGGTACGACAATGACGGGAGTCGGTTTGGAACTTCTACATTTCGGGAAGCGGATTTTAGCCGGAGCCGAAATCAGTCGAAAAGGCTCGACACCGACTGTTCGCTGGCCGTGCGGGCAATGGCTTCGCCGATCAGGGGGGCGATG
>Ga0164241_10004878_pt1 | contig 12807 bp, 12 predicted proteins | sample OricomyardsoilBY_FD_108780 | JGI IMG/M metagenome (GOLD analysis project Ga0164241, IMG submission 108780) | Backyard soil microbial communities from Emeryville, California, USA - Original compost - Back yard soil (BY) | ecosystem: Environmental > Terrestrial > Soil > Unclassified | place: USA...
CTCGCGGCGGAATTCGAAGCCGCCGAGCTGCTCACGCTGGGTCTCGTCTACGAAAAAAACCTGCGCTTCGGCGGCGGCGCCTACAGCCCCGTGCTCAAGAAGGTAGATAGGCTCACCACCCGGCCGCTGCCGGCGGCGCTGCGCGAGCGCACCGCCTATGCCGCCCGGCTCCAGGAGATAGATGCGGAGGTGAAACGCATCGTTGCGCAGCTGCAGGCGCGCGGCATGAAATCGCCCTACCTGCGCAGCTACGTGGTGGCGCGCATAAACCCGGTTCGGTTCCACAAGGTGAAGGCGGGCGACAAAAAGCCCGTGATGCCCATCGCGCAGGCCCTGCTCCGGATGCACGCCGCCGCGAAGAAGTTCGACCTCAACAAGGTGAACATGAGCGACCTCGCATTCGTGGCCGCGGGCGCCGAATCCGCCGAATAGCGGCAGATCCATTTTTCGCGGGGGCAGTGTCCGCACCGGACACATGCCGGACGAAAAATTGGACCTGTACCCTTTTTCCTGCCGCTCTTCTGTTCGGCGCTGCCGCCCAACATCCCGTCGCAATCCGCAAAACTTCCTTGCAACCGTTTTGCTTCCTCGCGCGTCTATATCCCCGTACTGACTGACACGTCTCGCACTCGCCTCTCACGCCGGCAAGCGATGAGTCGACGCGTCATCGCAGGTTTTCCGCTTCATACAACCGGAGGATTAGCCATGACCCGCCTGAATTCCGCCCTCGTGCTGCGTCGCACTTCCGAACGCCTGACCGCAGGAGTCGCCGCGATCGCCGCCACTTTTCTCATGGTCGCGACCGTCGAAGTTCGCGCCGCCGATCCCGCGTTCGACGCGCCCCGTATCTCGGTGAGCTACCAGGACATCGAGTTCGCCACCGCCAAGGGCACCGCGAAGGTGTATCGCAAGCTCCAGTCGGCTGCGAACAAGGTCTGCGGACTCGCTCCCGGCGGCAAGCTGACGCTCGAGCAGCACACCAAGGCGCAGAAATGTGCCGATGGCGCACTGGCGGATGCCGTGCAGCGCATCAATCGCCCGATGCTGACCTCGGTGCACGAGGCCTCGGCCCGGAAGGTGGGTTGATCCCGACGGATCATCGGCCGCGCGAGATCAGCGGTACAGCAGGAGTTCTGCTCGCTGTTCTTCCCACGCCGCTTCGTCAACCGCGGCCAGATGATCAAGATCCGCCGGCGTCGCCGCCGGATCGTCGACCCACTCGCGCAGCAGTTCGCTGCCGTTGATGAGGTCGATGGCGAGACGGGTGTGTTCGTACTCGTAGGGAAAATCACGCCATAGCGGGTACTCGCCCCGCAGTCGCCGGATGCACTTGAAGGCCCCGGCGATCAGGCGCCAGGGACGGAAAGCGCCATGTTCATACGCGCCATCCTCGACATGGATCTGGAACCCCGAGCACAACTTGCCGGAATGTTTCTGGAACGTGGGCTCGAACCAGCAGGGTCGGAGCCGGCAGCCGCCCAGCCACGCCGGCATGATGCGATCCATCATGGTGAGCAGCGACCGCGGATCGAGACCCGGCGCGCCCAGCATCTCGAGCGGCCGAGTGGTCCCGCGTCCTTCCGACAACGTGGTCCCCTCGAGCATCACCGTGCCCGCGTACGCGCGCACCATGGAAAGATTCGCCGCGTTCGGACTGGGGTTCACCCAGTTGCGCATGCCCAGGGGCCAGCCGTAGCCCGGCGCTTCCTCGGGTTTCCAGCCGCGCATCGGGATCACGCGATAGTCGACCGCGAGATGAAAATGACTCACGAACCACATGCCGAGTTCGCCCAGCGTGAGGCCGTGGCGCATCGGAATCGGCCCCGCTCCCACGAAGCTTTCCCACCCCTCGCGCAATGCCAGCCCTTCGACAGGCCGACCCGCCGGATTCGGACGGTCGAGCACCCACACGGTCTTCCCGTGTTTCGCCGCCGCCTCCAGCACATATAGAAGAGTGGTGATGAATGTGTAGATCCGGCATCCCACGTCTTGCAGGTCCACCAGCAGCACGTCGAAGTGGTCGAGCATGTCGTCCGTGGGCCGGCGCACTTCGCCATACAAGCTGAACACCGGTATGCCGTGCACCGGGTCGCGAAAATCCGGCGACTCCACCATGTTGTCCTGCTTGTCTCCGCGCAACCCATGCTGGGGCCCGAAGGCGGCAGTGATGTCGAGGCCGCGGATGGAGCGCAGCGCATCGAGCGAATGCTCGAACTCGGCGGTCATCGAAGCCGGGTGCGCGAGCAACGCGACGCGACGCCCTTCGAGCTCACGCTGCAGCTTGAGATCGGCCAGGAGGCGGTCGATGCCGAACTGGATCACGAGAGGCCCTCCGGCGGATGCGGGTAGCGGTTAGTCGAGCTCGACGACAAAGCTGTCACGGTGATGAAAATCCGGTTTCGCCGCGGGATGTTTGAGCGCCCAGTATGACAGCACTCTCGCCTTGTCTTCGACGACGGCGGCCAGACCGAGACGCAGTCCCCCTCCGCCGCCACGTACTAACGAGGAAACATCGACCCGCACGGAAGCTTCGACGGAGTCCATGCGAATGCGCGTCGTGATGGCGGGCGGCGCGCCCTTCATCAGCGGCGCCATGCCTTCGCGATACGCGCTGAAGTGGTAGGCAGCCCAGGCACCCGATGGAGAAAAATTGTATTCCCGGTAGTCGGGCGCGCCGGCGTAGCCGATGAAGGCCTCGAAGCAGCTGTGCCGCCACAGGCCGTCGGTGCGCACGGCGGGTTTGGGTTCGGGCAGCTGCAGCGCTTCAAGATCGCCGAGCAGGCGATAGGTCAGCTGAAGCTGGCCCGGGTCCGGACGAGTGACGAGCACCGACAGTTCATGCACCACGTCCTGCAGGGCACCCGGCGCGGTGGCCGGATGCGGCAGCAGTATGTGACGGCCAAGGGTGTTGTCCGGGATCATGCAGTCGCGAAAGCATACGCTAACCCGTTTCCACTAACGATCTGCCAGGGAAAGCAGGAATTCCCGGAGGCTGTCGCGCTCGCTGGTAGTTAGTGGCGCGCGCCGGAGCCGCGGATCCGCGGCCGGGTCGACCGCCAGCTGCTCGTAGTGGTCCAGCACCTGGTCCAGACTCCCGAAGCGGCCGTCATGCATGTAAGGCGCCGTAAGCGGAAGGTTGCGCAGCGTGGGCACCCGCACGGCGGCGCCGGTGCCGGTGTCGGCAAACACGGCGTCGGCCTCGGGGTGGTCGCGGTCCACCCAGGCCCCCGCGAAGTTCACGCCGCCATGACAGGCCGCGCAGCCTGCCTTTGCGGAATAGAACAGCTGCATCCCGGCTTTCTGCCGCTCGCTGAGCGCGGCATGGTCGCCGCCGAAAACGTAGCGGTCGAACGCGGCATCGCCTGCGAAAAGCGTGCGTTCATACGCGGCGATGGCGCGGATCACGTTGTCCATGTTCACGGGTTCATCCATGCCGGGGAATGCCGCGCCAAATGCGCGGGTCATCTGCGGGTCCGCCAGCAGCGCCCGTTCGACCAGGGCCTCGCGCCCGGCCAGTCCGAGTTCGAGTGGATCCTTGTTGAACATCGGGCCGTGCATCTGTTGTTCGAGCGTTCGCACCTTCGAGTCGCGCCAGCCGAGCGAAGCGTTGTAAGCCACGTTGAACAACGTGGGCGCATTGAGCGCCAGTGTTTCGCCGCTGGCGCCGCGCGAACGCGCCAGGCCGTCGGTGAAGGCGCGATCGGGCGAATGACAGCTTCGGCACGAATACTGGCCGGTGATCGACAACCGCGGGTCGGCAAACAACTTCTCGCCCAGCTGAACCTTCGCCGCACTCATGGGGTTGTCTGCCGGAACGGCGGGCTCGGGAAAGCCCGCCGGCAATTGCCACAGGAAGTCGCCCGCGCGCGCCGACGCGGCCAGCGCCATCAGTGCCATTGCGATGGCCATGGCACCTGCACGGCCCACCTTCATGCAGCGCGTCTCCATCCGCGCATCAACGCCAGGCGGAAGCGGCGCCTTCGCGGGTGAGCGAGGCGGTCTGGCTCGCAATGGTGCTTCGCTCGCTGACCCAGGTGGCAAAGGATTCCAGCGTGGCGGTATCCACTCCGGCCGCGTTGCTGCGATGTTCGCCTACCCACGCCTGCATGGCGGCCAGCAGCGTGGACGCAAGCTGGCGATGACTCGCGAACAGTGCGAGATAGGCGGCCTTCGCGTCGGACAGGCGATCGAGACCGAGATAGGCGTGGCCGCGGTATTCGATGGCTTCGGCGTAGTCCGGCTTCAGCCCAAGTGCACGGTCGTAGGCCGCCAGGGCGTCCTCGTATCTGCCCATCTTTCGACTCGTGTATCCGACGTAGTTCCAGGCATGGTAGTTGGAGGGCTGCAATTGCGTGGCATGAACAAACTTCTTCAGGGCTGCCGCGTAAGCCTGACCAGCCTTGGATCGCGTCTTCGACTGCTTGCGCTCATCGACCTGACGGGATGCATCAGCGGAAAGCCGGTCGGCCTTTTCCACGAGCCGGACGCCGTCGTTGTAGTCGTTGCGCGCCTGGTCCTCGGGTGTCGCGGGCGCGCGCGATGGGGCGGGCATGGAACTCGGCATCTGGCCGCCTCCCGCCCCGAATGCGGTACAGGTCGCGGTGAGCAACAGGACCAAGGCCATGGATGTCAGACGATTGCGCATGGGAGCTCCCGGGAAAATGGCTTGCGGTTCGCCAGGATGAGTAACCGGCGCGATGGACGCGGTTCCTTTATCAGCCCCGGCTTTCGCATAATGCGCGCAAGGAGAACCTCATGAAAACACTGCTCGCAAGCGCCCTGCTCGTCTTTGTCGCGCCCACGTTCGCCGCAGACGCGACACCGATCGAAGCGTCCATCGCCAGCACCGAACGCACCGACAAGGATCGCGAACGTGACGCGCGCGAAAAGCCCGCCGAGATCCTGGCATTTTCCGGCGTGAAGCCCGGCATGACCGTAGTCGACATGTTCGCCGGCGGCGGCTACTACACGGAGTTGTTAGCCGGTGTCGTCGGGCCCACGGGCAAGGTGCTGTCGGTCAACAACGTCCCCTATGAGCAGTATTCCAAGGACGGGATCAAGGCGCGCTTCACGGAAGGACGACTCAAGAACGTGGAGCGGCGCCTGGTCGAGGCGAGCTCGATCCACTTCGAGCCGAAGAGCGTCGATCTCATCCTCATCTGCATGTCCTATCACGACGCGTTCTGGGTCGACGAGAAGGAAGGCTGGCCGGACATCGACACCGACGGCTTCATCGAATCACTGAAGCGCATGCTCAAGCCCGGCGGAAAATTGCTCATCATCGATCACAACGCCCCCGCGGGCACCGGCGCCGAGATGGCCGGCAAGGCGCATCGCCTCAACGAGGATTTCGCGAAGAAGAGCCTGACCTCGCACGGGTTCGTGCTCGAGAAAACCTACGACGGCCTCCGCAACAAGGACGATCAGCTCGACAAGCTGGTGTTCGACGCCTCAGTCCGCGGCAAGACCGACCGGTACGTGCATCTCTACAAGCTGAAATAGGAAATGAGGTCAGCGGCCGGGATCCGATTCCCGAGCCGCTGACACGTCCGCGGCGCTGACCGGCGAGCCGCCGTCGCCGAACTTCTGCCGGATGAACGTGAGGATGGCGGCGAGTTCGTCATCCGCGAGCTGGCGGAACGGCGGCATCACGTTGCCCACGTCACTCTCCTTGCGCGAAGCCGAGTCGAAGCCGCCCGACATCACGAACAAGGCCAGCGCGCGTGCGTCGCCCTTCACCCAGCTGCCACCGGCGATGGCGGGCTGCATGTTGGGTACGCCTCCGCCATCGGCCTGGTGACAGGCCAGGCAATGCCGGTTGTAGAGCAACTGGCCGGGCGCGGGTTCGGCCGCGAACGAATACGCGGCGACCAGCCACGCTCCAGCGACAGCGCTGAGCCGCAACGCCCGCGCTTTCATTTGCCGCGATACGAGATCCGCCACACGCGACCCTTCTGCGAATCGGTCACCAGCAGCGACCCATCCGGGCTCACCGCAAGACCGACCGGCCGATACTGCGCATTACGCGGGCTGTTGTCTTTCATGTCGCCCGCGAACCCATCGGCGAAGACTTCGTACGCGCCGTTCGGCTTTCCGTCCTTCATCGGCTGGAACACCACCTTGTAACCGGCCTGCGGCTCCGGAGCGCGGTTCCAGCTGCCGTGGAACGCAATGAACGCGCCGTCGCGATACTTCTCCGGGAAGCTCTTGCCCTCGTAGAACAGCAAGTCGTTAGGCGCCCAGTGCGCGGGAAACGCGACCAGCGGATCCGGGTATTTGCCGACTTCCGGCTCTTTCTTCGCGTCGCCGCCGTACTCCGGCGCAAGCACGCGCTTGCCGAGCTTGGTATCGAAAAAGGTGTACGGCCAGCCGTAGTCACCGCCGTCCGTGATCCTGTGGAATTCCTCCGCCTGGCGCGTGGCATTGTCCTCGGCGCTGTAGAGCGCGGGGAACAGCGTGTCGATCGAATCGCGGCCATGAATCACGGCATACAGCGCGTTCTGCTTCCCGTTCCACTCGACGGCGACGGCATTTCGAATACCGGTGGCGAAGCGACGACCGTTCGCGGGCGTCTGGTTCAGCTTTGTGCCATCGAACACCCACACCCCACCGTAATTCTCGAGAATCGGACATGGATTCTGGCCGAGCGACCCTTCCTGCCGGTCTTTCTGCTGGCAGGAGTTCGAGGGCGCACCCACGTTTATATAAAGAGTGCCCTTGGGGTCGAGGGCGAATGTCTTGTCGGAGTGCTGACGCTCCCGCGGAAAGTCGCCGACCACCGTCTCGCGAGCACCGCCGGGCACGAGTTGCCCTTTCGTGAGTGCGTAGCGGTACACGCCGACATCATCCGACACGTACAACCAGTTCCTGAAGACACGCACTTCGGTGCCTTTCACGTCGCCGAAGGTGGAAACCATCTCGGGCTTGCCGTCGCTATTGGTGTCGCGCATCGCCGAGAGGCCGTTGCGCCCGGCGATGTAGATGTCGCCATTGGGGGCCACGTCGATGTGTCGTGCCGTGCCCTGTCCCTCGTGCAGCACGACCGAGGAGAAGCCCGCCGGCAGCGTGAGCCCGTGGTCCGCGGCCACCGCGGTACCGACCAGCGCCATGCTGGCCAAGGCACAGCCTGCACCGGCCGTACTAACTACTCGGGTGAAGATTCTGGCGTGCCACGATTTGCGCATGGTCGATTTCCTGGAGTGGGGGTTGATTCGACGAAAGTCGTAAAAAAACAAAACGCACTTCGCCGCGGGAGGCGATAGTGCGTGCGATTTTCCGGCAACGCAACGGCGTCCCCGCGCCCACCGGCGCGTCACTGGCTAGCACGCGCAAAGGGCGAGCGCCAGCGTACTTTTGCGGTTCATCCGGTCGCAGGCTCACGACGTCCTACAAACCCCGGGGGATTCGGGCGTGTAACGTTCGTCCGACGACTTCGCCGGCAAAGCTGTGCACCGGCACTCGCCAACGCCCGGGCGAACCATGCACTATTCGGCCCCTCGAGGAGCCCGCATGCAGCTAGTCGACCCCGTCATCGAACGTGTTCTCGCCGAATTCGAGCGTCGCGCCGAAGAAGAACAGCGACGTTTCTCCTCGCCCGGCTCCGACCGCGACGAGTTCCTGCTGTCGGTGGGGCGTCCGGCCGGCACCCTGCTCTATCTACTGGCGACGGGCGCGCATTCGAAACGCATCCTCGAGCTAGGCACATCGTACGGGTACTCCACCGTGTGGCTGGGCGCCGCGGCCCGAATCACGGGTGGCAAGGTCCTGTCGCTCGAGCTCAAGGAGAACAAGATCGAGCATGCGCGCCAGGCGCTGACGCGCGCGGGGCTGTCGAGCCGCGTCGAGTTCCATGCCGGTGACTGCCTCGACACGCTGCGCTCCCTGCCCGGCCCGTTCGATTTCGTCCTGCTCGACGTGTGGAAGGATCTCTACGTGCCGTGCTTCGAACTCGTGCATCCCAAGCTCGCGCCGGGCGGCATCATCGCCGCGGACAACATGTTGCTGCCCGAATCCGCGCGGCCGCACGCCGATGCGTATCGCCAGCTAGTGCGTGCCGCGGGAGACCTGGACTCGGTGCTGATCGAAGTCGGCAACGGCATCGAGATCAGCCGCAAACGCTGACGTTCAGAGGAACGAGCGCACGACCAGCGTCAGGAAGAATCCATAGAACAGGACCATGCCGCCGAGCGCCAGACGGCGCCATAACGGCGGCCGCAGCTCGCGGGGCAGCAGGCGCGTGTTGAGATACAACAGGTGCAGCGCCGCGATGATGAACACGACTCCCGCGATGTTCGCGCCGATCTGGAGCAGCATCACCGGCGCGGCCAGCCGGAGCGCGATGATTCCCCAGATAACCACCACGGCCAGCACCGTGTAATAGACCACGCGGACGTCGCCGCCGCGCCAGGCGCGCACGCGCGCGCTGCCCGTCCACAGGATGTCGGTGATGGAGCGCGTCATGCCTTCCACGCAGTCGAGCTGGGTCTTGAACAGTATCCACACGCCGAGCAATGCAATACCTGCGCCTAACCACGCGCCGGCGGTCGCGCCAACGGTCTGGGCGAGCACTGCGCTGATGGCGAGCCCCTTGATGTCGGTGCCGGGCGCGACGAACGTCACGTACAACAGTGCGGGCAACATCATCCCGGCCAGCGCGCCGACGAAGAAGATGCCCCACTGGTCGACGCGCACGATGCGCCACCACCCACGCCAACGGGACAGGTTGGCCGCGTCAGTCTCGAAGATGAAGCCGGTATCCGCGAGGTGCACTTTTTCGCCGCCCACGGCCCCCGCGATGTGCCCGACACGGCCGCCCATGCCGTATCCCTTGTCGCGTGCCCAGTTCGTCAGCGTGAGATTGAGAACCCCGCCGCCGCCCGAGTAACCGACGAGCGCGCCCAGCAACAGGATGTCGACGTGCTCGGGCAGGAAATTGAATCCGCCATGCGTGGTATCGAAGCCGGTGAAACCGGCCAGTGCCGCGACCCAGGTCGAAAGCGGGACATACACGATTCCCAGCGCCAGGAAGCTGCCGAGAATGCAGACCACCAGGGCCCAGTTGAGGATTTCGAGCGTGCGCGCGATTCGCTTGCCCACCAGGAGCACGACGATGCAGGCCAGGAAAGTGCCAACGCCGATCGAGTAGATGGTCGCGGAATCCGCGGGTGGCGCCGCCAGCCGGTCGGCGAACAGGAAGAAGATGGCTCCGGCCGCCGTCGCGGCCCACGCGGGCCAGCCGATCTGCAGGAAATAGAGCAGTGCGTAGAACCACGCCCAGAAAGTCTTGCCGGGCCGCGTGCGCATGAATCCGGTGACCACCGGTTCGCCGGTGGCCAGCGTATATCGCATGAGCTCGGTGTTGAAGACGGTCTGGAAGAACACCGCGGCCAGCGTCACCCAGAGCAGCGACAGGCCATGCTTGACGAAGGTTGCCGGTCCTAACAGGAACTCGCCGCTGCCGATCGACACACCGAGCACGATGACGCCCGGGCCGCATACGCCTATCCACGCGAGGCCGCGAGGCATCGGCGGCGCCGGAAGGTCGGCTTTCCGCCAGGGCGCCAACTCGTTTTTATTGTCCTGCATCGACCCCCTCCTGCGCGGCAGCATACACTGCGTCACATGATCGAATTCCAGCAGCTCACGCGAACCTATGGTGATTTCACCGCCGTGCATCCCCTCTCCCTGGAGATCGGGAATGGAGAGGTGTTCGGCTTCCTCGGCCCCAACGGCGCCGGCAAGACCACCACCATCCGCATGATGATGGGCATCCTGGTGCCGAGCGGCGGGCGGGCGCTCATCAACGGGCTCGACTGCCACTCGGAACGGGCGCTGGTCCAGCGCCACGTCGGCTATCTACCCGACAACCCGATCTACTACGACTTCCTGCGCGGGCGCGAGATCCTGCAATTCGTCGCCGAGATGCATGGCATGGAGCGACGCGAGGCCGCGCAGCAGGCCAGGCGCATGCTCACGGAGTTCGGACTCGAGGAAGTGGTGGACGAATTCGCCGTCAACTACTCCATGGGCATGAAAAAGAAGCTGGGTCTCGCCTGCGCGCTGATCCACGACCCCGCGGTGCTGATTCTCGACGAGCCCATCAACGGGCTCGACCCGCGTGCCGCGCGCGAAGTGCAGGACCGGCTGCGGCAGGCAGCGGCTTCCGGCAAGACCATTTTCATGTCCACGCACCTGCTCGACATGGCGGAGAAGGTCTGCACGCGCGTCGGCATCATCCACCGCGGGCAGCTCACCGCCACCGGCACGCTCGATGAGCTGCGCGAACGCGTGAACCAGAACGTCTCGCTCGAAGACGTGTTCCTCCGGCTGACCGAAGAGCGGGCCGCGGAAGAAGGCGCCGCGTCCTCGTGACCGCGCGAAGCCACACCGGCGCTGTGCCGCTGTGGCGCAGCACCTCGCTGTTGATCCGCCTCCGGCTCCGCCGGCTCGTAAACCTGTTCATGGCCGGCTCGAACAAGAAGTCCGGTGACAAGAAGCGCACCGGGAACCCGGGCAAGAGGAGCAGCAAGGTCGTGCTCTATCTCGCGTGGCCACTGATGCTGTTCAGCTTCGGCGCCATCACCGCGAATTCGGTCATGAACCTGCACGCCGCACTCGATCCGCCGGGCAGCTTCTGGGTGACCGTCGAGTTCAGCACGGCACTCGCGATCGGCATCGCTTTCCTGCTGTTCGTTTTATGGACCGCGACGCTGCTGCTGACGATCGGGTCCGGAGAACTCGCCAAGTCCGAGTGGGACCTCGAGTGGCTGGTCACGCTTCCGGTGCGCTCCGACACGCTGCTCTGGGCGCGCCTCGCCGAACGCAGCATCGTGAATCCGTCTGGCGCGCTCGCGCTGATTCCGGCCTGCGTGGCCATCGCCTGGTTCTCGGGGCTCCGCTGGAGCGCGCCGATCATCGGCGTGCTGGCCGCGTGGCCGCTGCTGTTGCTGGCGGCGCTCGTGCGCACGCTGCTGGATACGGGGCTGCGCCTTCGCATGAGCGCGGCGCAACTGCGCAACCTGCACGCCATCATCTCCGTGCTGTCGATCATCACGATGTATCTCGCCATTTCCATCGGGCTCAAGGGCAAGTCGGAATTCATGTTGGGCATCGCGGCTTCGATGCCGGACTGGCTGCTGTACACGCCGATGGGCCTCACCGTGCGCGCCATCAACGAACGCAGCTTCGTCGACTCGCTCCTGCTCGCGATGGCGCTGGTCGCCGAGGTGGCCGTCATCTTGTGGGTGGGCGTGCGGGTGTTGCGGCATCAGCTTCGGAATGGCGTGGTGGCGGGCGGCGCGCGCGACGCCGAGCGCAAGACCGCCAGCAATACGGAAGCCGAATCGGCGCAGACGTCGTGGCTGGCACTGAGCGCCGTGCACCGCCGCGAACTCGCGCTGCTGCGCCGGGACCGGAACTTCCTCGTGCAGAGCCTGGTGCTGCCGCTGCTCATCGTGGGCGGACAGATCCTGCTCGGCACCTCCGGTGTCGCCAGCAACATGTGGACCAATCCGAACGTTCTCGCTTCGGTGGCTTTCGGTCTCGCCGCGTACTCCCTCAGCATGTCGGCATTCCAGACACTGAACAGCGAAGGCCACGCCTTGTGGTTGCTGTACACGTTCCCTTGCTCCATCGAAGAGGTTCTCAAGGACAAGGCGAAGCTCTGGGGCGTGCTCACCTTGTTCTATCCACTCGTGCTGTTCGCCATCGGCGCTTTCGTGGCCCCGGACGTGGGCTGGAACTTTCTCGGCGCCATGATGACGGCATTGCTCGGCATTCCCATCTACGCGTTCATCGCGGTTGCGCTGGGCGTGTTCGGCAGCAATCCGCTGGAGCAGCAACCGAACCAGAAGGTGAAGCCGGCGTACGTCTATCTCTACATGTCGCTGTCGGCCCTCTACATCTACGCCATCGTCACACCGCAACCCGTGCAGCGCCTCATATTCATGGTGCTGTCCATGCTGCTCGCGGCCGCGTTGTGGCAGAAGGCGCGCGATCAGCTCGGCTATCTGCTCGACCCGGATGCCTCTCCGCCACCACGAGTCTCCACGTCCGACGGATTGATCGCGGCGATGCTGTTCTTCGTGGCCCAGGCCGTGGCGGCCGTCGTGATCATCGGGCGAGGTCGCGCGACGGGCGCGGCCGTGCTGTTCGCATTCTCGATCGGCGGCGCGGTCACCTACGCGCTGATGCGCTTCGTGTATGCGAAGGCAAAGACCGAAGGCGTCCCCACCATTCTCGGCACCGACAGCCAGCCGCTGCTCGGCATCGTGGCGGGGACGCTCGCCGGTGCGCTGGGTGCCGCCTATCTGTATGGCCTGAACGCGCTCGATCTCCTGGAGAGCGCCACCCGTGCCAGCAACTCCTACACGTCGCTCGGGTTGTGGACGCTGCCGCTGGCGCTCGTCGCTGCGCCGTTGTTCGAGGAGTTCATTTTCCGCGGACTCATCTTCGGTGGCCTGCGGCGCAGCTTTGGTGTGTGGCCCGCGGCGCTCGCGAGCGCCGCGCTTTTCGCCATCGTGCACCCGGCGTTCTCGATCATCCCGGTCTTCATACTCGGCGTCTGCGCGGCAGTGGTGTATGAGCGCAGCCGCAGCCTGCTGGCGCCGATGCTCGCGCACGCCACCTACAACGGCATCGTCATCGGTGCGCAAACCTTCCTGCTGTAGTACCACTCCGACGTCACCGCTCGCCGACTCGCAAGTGGTTGTTTGTAGTTAGGTCGTCTTTTCGCGTCGCCGATCGGCGTCGCCTGCAATCCCGATTGTCGCGGTGCGACGACCCGCCTCCATTTTTCTCCCCATGCGC